>OOBW01000073.1_pt1 | contig 110151 bp, 84 predicted proteins | sample 1671701 | NCBI WGS metagenome assembly OOBW01 (sample SAMN06348183, study PRJEB24527) | human gut metagenome | biome: human gut; feature: ankylosing spondylitis patient; material: feces | host: Homo sapiens | place: China | collected 2015-10 | reverse complement strand
TGCGACCGGGAGGATTCGAACCTCTGGCCTTCCGGGTCGGAGCCGAACGCTCTATCCAGCTGAGCTACGATCGCACGAGGACTGATACATTCATCAGTATAGAGTAGTATAGCACAGCCGCGCAAAAAATGCAAACAGAAATGTTCGCCCTGTTTTTCTGTATTTTTCATCTTGCAAAAGCGCCGCCGGGCTTTATAATAGAGCTTGTGCCCCGGTGTGCGCGGGCACGGTGTCTGGAAGCGGAAAAGGAAAAAGAGACTATGAAATCAACCACCAAAACCCTGACGGAAGGCCCTCTGGCCAAGCAGATCCTGCTGGTCAGCCTGCCGCTGGCCCTGTCCAACCTGCTGCAGGTACTGTTCAACATGTCGGACGTGGCGGTCGTGGGCCGGTTCGCCGGGTCCACGGCGCTGGGTGCCGTGGGCTCCACCAGCATTCTGGTCACCCTGTTCACCGGTTTCCTTATCGGCCTGAGCAACGGCATCAACGTGCTGGTGGCACGCTTTTACGGGGCCCGGCACACCGCCGATGTGCAAAAGACGGTGCACTCGGCCGCCATCGTCAGCCTGATCGCCGGTGTGGCGCTGCTGTTCGTCGGCCTCCTTGGCTCCCCTGCCATGCTGCGGCTGCTCAACACCAAGGACGACCTGCTGCCCGGTGCCATCCTGTACCTGCGGGTGTATTTTCTGGGCATGCCGGCGCTGGCACTGTACAACTTCGGCAATGCGGTGTTCAGCTCCATCGGCGACACCAAAAAGCCCCTGATCTATCTGTCCCTTGCGGGCGCGCTGAACATCGTGCTGAACCTGTTCTTCGTCATCGTCTGCCGCCTGAGCGTGGTGGGCGTGGCGCTGGCCAGTGCCATCTCCCAGTGCGTCTCGGCCGCGCTGATCCTGCGGGCACTGACCCGCGCACAGGACTGCTACGCGCTGGATGTACACCAGCTGCATCTGGACCCTGCCACCACCAAGAGCATCCTGGCCCTGGGGGTGCCTGCCGGGTTCCAGAACGCCATTTTTGCCATTGCCAACCTGTTCATCCAGGCCGGCGTCAACTCCTTTGACTCCCTCATGGTCAAGGGCAACAGCGCTGCCGCCAACGCCGACAACATGATCTACGACTGCATGGCCGCCTTCTACATGGCCTGCGCCAGCTTCATGAGCCAGAACTACGGTGCCGGCAAGCCCGACCGTGTCAAGAAAAGCTACTTCATCAGTCTGGGCTACTCCTTCGGCGTGGGCCTTGCACTGGGCAGTGCCCTGTTCTTCTTCGGCCGCACCTTCCTGGCGCTGTTCACCACCGAGAGTGCTGTCATCGACGCCGGTATGAAGCGCGTGGCCGTGATGGCCTTTGCCTACTGCATCTCCGCCTTCATGGACTGCACCATTGCCGCCTCCCGCGGGCTGGGCAAGACCGTGGTGCCCACCATCATTGTGGTGATGGGCTCCTGCGTGTTCCGTGTGATCTGGGTGTACACCATCTTTGCCCACTTCCACACCATCCCGGCACTGTACCTGCTGTACCCCTGCAGCTGGACCCTGACCGCCTTTGCCGAGATCCTGTACTTTGTGCACTGCTACAAGCAGTCCATGGCTCTCTTCAAAGAGCCGCAGGCGGCCTGACCGCATCAAACGCAGAACGCCCCGTGTGAAGTTTCACACGGGGCGCTTTTTGCTTGCCTTATACTTTTACTTCTCCGGCCAGGACCCGCTTGTAGTCCTCGTAATTGCGGGCCAGCAGAGCGGGCGTATCCAGACCGTAGGGACACTTTGCCTTGCACTGGTTGCAGTGCAGGCAGCCCTCGATCTTTTTCATTTTGGCCTGACCCGCCGGGCTCAGGTGCTCGGCCGAGGGCGAACGCCGCAGCAGCAGGCTCATGCGGGCACAGTTGTTGATCTCGATGCCCGCCGGGCAGGGCATGCAGTAACCGCAGCCCCGGCAGAACTCGCCGCACAGCTCAGCGCGGTCATGATCGATGACCGCCTTGATCTCTCCGGTCATGCGGGGCGGGTTGTCGATGTAGGAGAGGAACTCGTCCAGCTCCTTTTCCCGCTGCACGCCCCAGATGGGCAGCACCCCGTCGTACTGGGCCTCAAAGGCGTAGGCGGCGGCACTGTTGGTGATGAGCCCGCCGGAAAGGCCCTTCATGGCGATAAAGCCCATGTTGGTGGCCTTGCACTTGTTGACCAGTTCCAGCTCCTGCTCACCGGAAATGTAGCTGAACGGGAACTGCAGCGTCTCATACAGGCCGCTGTCAATGGCCTCGTGGGCCACAGCCAGCCGGTGGTTCGTGATGCCGATGTGCCGGATCATGCCCTTGGCTTTGGCTTCCTGCATGGCCTCGTACAGGCCGCTGCCGTCACCGGGCTTCGGGCAGAAGGCCGGGTTGTGGAACTGATACAGGTCGATGTAATCGGTGCGCAGGTTGGTCAGGGAAGTGTGCAGGTCCTTCCAGAAGTCCTCTGCATTCTGCGCCGCCGTCTTGGTGGCGATGTACACCTCCGTGCGGATACCGTCAAAGGCCTCGCCCAGCTTGACCTCGCTGTCGGTGTAGGCGCGGGCAGTATCAAAAAAGCGGATGCCCGCCCGGTAGGCCTTGCGGGCCAGATAGACCGCATCCTCCTGCGAGATGCGCTGGATCGGCAGTGCGCCGAAGCCGTTTTTGTTCACCGTGATGCCGGTGCTGCCAAGGGTGACCATATCCATAGCTGTTTCCTCCATCCGGGGTAATTTGCATTCCTGTTTTTATTATAGGCCGCCGCTGTCGGCCGCGCAAGAAGTTAGCCTCAACAAAAAGGACGGCCGCATCAACCATGCAGCCGTCCCTTAAAAGATTTCACTGATAGTCGTGGTTCAGGAACATGGCCTTGATGACCACCACCTCGTCGTATTCCTCCTGCTCCACCTGCACGTCCGCATTCAGGGCCTGCAGGCGCTTTTCCACAGCGTCCAGTGCTTCGGGCACGGTCACGGCACGGCCCTCTTCAATGGCGTCGGTCATCTGCTTGAGCACGATGGGATGGGCGTAGCAGCTGGGCACCGGGAAAGCACCATTGGGGTAGTGCTTTACATACTCGGCCATGGCCGCTTCCGCCTTGTCGGCGCGCTTCATGATGGCATTGTTGTTGTTGCGGGCCGTGGGCAGCATGTTGTAGCTGGAGAACAGGAAGATGGCCGCAAAGCCAAACAAGGCAAAGTAGATGCCGTAGTTGCCTACATGGTTCGTCACCGCATACAGGCCGTAGGCTGCCGACACGATGCCGAACACGAAGATGGCCAGCGCCACATAGCGGTACACCGGCTTGCTCTGCAGCTGGGCGCGCTTGCGGCGCTCGGCGGCGCTCAGCTCTTCGGCCAGCTCCGGCTTTTCCTCCAGATATTCTTTGGCCTTGCGCAGCACCGTCACGCTGTGCTTTGCCTCGTCGGTCAGCTCCGGCAGCTTGCGGGCGGCCTTTTCGGCCTCCTTTTTCTGCAGGGCCTGCTCACCGGCTTCGCTCAGCAGCGGGATCTGCGGCTGCTCTTTGGCCAGCACCTCCAGCAGCTTGTCCACGTCCCGTTCATCCTTGAAATTGCACTGCTTCTGCTTGCCGCCGTCGTACTCCACCACAAGGTAGGCCATGGAGGCAAACATGCCCTTGCCGGTAAAGCCGCCGGAACTCATGGCCACCCGCTTGAACACGCGGGAGATGCTGCCATAGGGCAGATAATAGCGGCGGTCGATGTAAAAGCTGTTGAGGTACAGGGCCTTTTTGCCGACACCACAGGGGCCGATCTTGCGGCAGGCCTTTTTGTCTGCCTCCAGCTCCAGTCGGTCCAGTTTTGCCATGCCCAGTTGTGCGGGTCTGAAAATCATGGGTCGTTCCCTTCTTTGCTTAGATTTGCTTCTATTTTCGCACCTTACCGGTCCAAATGCAACCCCTTTGGCCGCTAAGATTTGCCAAAAAGGTTTGTGCGTTTTCCCAAACTTTCTGCGCTGCAAAAACAACAGCGCCCGCCGCTGTTTGGTCGGGCAGCGGCGGGCGCAGATGGTTCAGTTGAGCAGTGCGGTCAAGGCCTTATGCCTTCTGAGAAGCGGTGTGCTTCTTGGTGGCATAGATGAAGATGGCCAGCATTGCAATGGCAAAGACGATGCCGATGGGGTAAGCAACGGCGGTATTGTAAGCCACCAGCTTGCCGTCTGCATAGGTGTTGATCATCTTGCCCAGGCACTCGGGAGCCAGCACGAAGTAGGTGCAGGACACAGCGCTCATAAAGGTAGCAGGCACAGCAGTGATCCAGTAGTTCTTCTTCTCCTTGAACAGGTACATGGAAGCAGCCCACAGAACGATCATTGCCAGGGTCTGGTTGGTCCAGCTGAAGTAACGCCAGATGACGGTGTAGTTGATGAAGCCCAGTGCGTTGCCGATGCCCAGGAAAGAACCAACGCCCAGCACGGGGATGCACAGCTTCAGGCGGTTTACGTAGCTGTCCTGATCGATCTTCAGCCAGTCGGACAGGGTCAGACGAGCGGAACGGAAGGCAGTATCACCAGAGGTGATGGGGCAGATGACCACGCCGATCATGGCCAGAGCCACGCCCACATTGCCCATGGTCTTGAGGCAGACGTCGTAGATGGCGGCAGACTGACCGGCGCTCAGAGCCTCGGCCAGACCGGTCATCTTACCGTCGGTGATGGTGTACAGAGCGCAGCCTGCTGCAGCCCAGATCAGAGCGATGACGCCCTCGCAGACCATGGCGCCGTAGAACACGAAGTGGCCCTGCTTCTCACTCTTCATGCAGCGAGCCATCAGAGGCGACTGGGTGGAGTGGAAACCGGAGATAGCACCGCAGGCAACGGTGATGAACATGAAGCTCCAGATCGGGGTGCCCGACGGATGCATGCTGTGGAAGTTCGACCACAGTTCAGGGATGGTGTAAGCGGGGTTGGTGAAGATACCAATGATAACGCCCACAGCCATGATGATCAGGCAGATGCCGAACACGGGGTAGATCTTGCCGATGATGGCATCAATGGAGATAAAGGTTGCGATGAAGTAGTAGATCAGGATGATGATCAGCCAGAACAGGGTGGTGGTCAGCATACCGGACATACCGCCGTTCTTGCACAGGGTAACGATCAGGCCGGCAGGGCCGACTGCGAACACGGTACCGACCATGATCAGCAGCACGACCGAGAACACACGCATGATGTTCTGCATGACAGGTCCGAGGTACTTGCCGGTGACCTCAGCGATGGAAGCACCCTCGTTGCGCTCGCTCATCATACCGGAGAAGTAGTCATGCACGCCACCTGCAAAGATGGTGCCGAAGGTGATCCACAGGAACACCACGGGGCCCCACAGAGCACCCTGCAGTGCACCGAAGATGGGACCCAGACCTGCAATGTTCAGCAGCTGGACCAGGAACAGCTTCCACTGGGGCATCACAACGTAGTCAACACCATCGTTGATGCGCACAGCAGGCGTTTCACGGTCGTCCGGGCCGAACGTGTTGTCAACGATCTTGCCATAGACAAAGTAGCCGATGATCAAGAGCGCCAGACAGAGTAAGAAACTAATCATACCAGAAACCTCCTTTTTGATTTCAAGCCGCCGGTGTTCGTATTTGCGACCTCACCGGGGCTCTGACCAATCTCTGGCTTCATGTTAACACTTATTTCATAAATGTGTTAATATTTTTCTGGTATGGTTCCCATATCAAAAAGTATATATATCCATACTTCGTTGGAATATTGTCAGCCGTTTTTAAACGAATCAACGGCAAAATTTCTTATCCGATGGCAAAAGATCTTTTCCGGAATCGTGCAAAATCCCCCTCTGCCAAAGTTTTCGGCCCGTTTTTGTGCAAGGTGTTCAATTTTGTCCAAAAATCTCCTATTCGTGCAATTTTGTTGCACAAGAAAGCCCCTCCGCCGGGATGGGACCGGTGGAGGGGCTTCGGAGAAAACGGAAGCTTTTTACGGCTTACAAAGTTTTTCAGGCTTTTGCCGCGCTCTTCTTGGTAGCATGGACGAAGATGGCCAGCATTGCAATGGCAAAGAGGATGCCGACGGGGTACGCCAGAGCGGTGTTGTAGATGGTGGCACCCTCAGCGGTCTTGCTGTTCAGCAGGCCGCCCAGGCACTCAGGTGCCAGCACGAAGTAGGTGCTGGACACGGCGCTCATAAAGGTTGCGGGAACAGCGGTGATCCAGAAGTTCTTCTTTTCTTTAAAGAGGTACATGGAGGCGGCCCACAGCACGATCATGGCCAGCGTCTGGTTGGTCCAGCTGAAGTAGCGCCAGATGACCGTGTAGTTGATGAAGCCCAGTGCGTTGCCGATGCCCAGGAACGCGCCCACACCCAGCACGGGGATGCACAGCTTCAGGCGGTTTGCGTAGCTGTCCTGGTCGATCTTGAACCAGTCGGCCAGGGTCAGACGGGCAGAACGGAACGCGGTATCGCCGGAGGTGATGGGGCACACCACCACGCCGATCATAGCCAGTGCGATGCCCACACCGCCCATGGTCTTGGAGCACACGTCGTAGATGGCCTTGGACTGGCCCATGGCCAGTGCTTCGGCCAGACCGGTGTTCAGGCCGCCGGTCACCTCGTACAGGCTGCAGCCGGCTGCGGCCCAGATCAGAGCGATGACGCCCTCACACACCATGGCACCGTAGAACACGAAATGGCCCTGCTTCTCGCTCTTCATGCAGCGCGCCATCAGGGGCGACTGGGTGGAGTGGAAGCCGGAAATGGCACCGCAGGCAACGGTGATGAACATGAAGCTCCAGATCGGGGTGCCCGACGGATGCATGCTGCCGAAGTGATCCCAGATCTCCGGGATGGTGTAGGCAGGGTTGGTGAAGATGCCAACGATGACGCCGATGGCCATGATGATCAGGCAGATGCCGAAGATGGGGTAGATCTTGCCGATGACCGCATCAATGGAGATGAAGGTGGCAATGAAGTAGTACACCAGAATGATGATCAGCCAGAACAGCAGCGAAGTGAGCACGCCGGAAGCGCCGCTCTGGCTGCACAGCTCCACGATCAGGCCGGCAGGGCCCACGGCGAACACGGTGCCCACCATGATCAGCAGCACCACCGAGAACACACGCATGACGTTCTGCATCACGGGGCCTAAGTACTTGCCGGTGATCTCGGCAATGGAAGCGCCGTCGTTGCGCTCGCTCATCATGCCGGAGAAGTAGTCATGCACACCGCCTGCAAAGATGGTGCCGAAGGTGATCCACAAAAAGACCACCGGCCCCCACAGAGCGCCCTGCATGGCACCGAAGATGGGGCCCAGACCTGCAATGTTCAGCAGCTGGACCAGGAACAGCTTCCACTGGGGCATCACGACATAGTCAACACCGTCGTTGATGCGCACAGCAGGCGTTTCGCGGTCGTCCGGGCCAAAGGTGTTGTCCACGATCTTACCGTAGACAAAGTAGCCCACGATCAGGATCGCAAGACAGAGTAAGAAACTGATCATACCAGAAACCTCCTTTTCGGTTTTGCTGTTCCGTCTGGAAAATCATCCCATCTTTTCCATGCAGAACAGCCAACTTTCTGTGCTCATGTTAACATATTTTTCATAAAAGCGATACTCCGGTTCCGGCATACCGGCATATCCAAATTGATATACCAGCAAAGTTTTTTAGTTGCAGCTCCGTTTCTTTTTTGCGCTTATCTGCACACAAAAACAGCCGGAACGACACATCGTTCCGGCTATGGGGTCAAATTTCTTTGCCGATCCCGGCGGTTTTTGCGGTCCTGGTTTTTACCAGTTCTTAACCGGCCTGCCCCTTACTTTACGGTCAGGGCCGCCTGACGGCGCAGCAGCTCGATGAACTTTTCCTCCTCCGGCCGCAGCCCGCCCTTGTCCGGGTACACCAGCACATCCCGCATACGCTGGTTCTGGGCCGGGCATTTTTTCAGCACCAGATGGTACTGTTCCAGTGCCCGCTGCGGCATGGGCGACGCCCACATGTAGGCCGTGGGCAGGCTCTGCAGAATGGAAAACTGGCTGCACCGCTCGTACACATGCACCCGGCGGTTCTCGTTCACCTGCCAGCGCAGGCTGCTGCCTTCCTCACCCGGCAGCTGGAAGTCATCGTGCAGCACCTCGGTGTAGCGGTTCAGCTCGGCCAGGTCATGCACCTCGTGCCGGGCCAGAGGGCTGTCGCGGTTCACCAGCAGCCGGTACTCGAACTCCATGATCTGCTCCCGGTGCAGCCCGCGCCGGGCACAGTAGCGGCTGTAGTAGTCCTCGTCCTCCTCGGCGTAGCGCAGCAGGGCCAGATGGTAGCCCCGGCGCAGCACAAAGTCCAGCCCCTCCATGGAACCAGCCTCCCGGATGTGCACCCGCAGCTGCTCGCTGCCCGCCGCCTGCTGCAGAAAATCCACCGCCGCATAGGACGCATAGGTGGCATGGGGCAGGGCCACCCGCAGTTCTGCGCACTCGCCCTGCCGGCGGCGGGCGTCAGCGTCCAGCCGGTCCACCTCCTGCAGCACCCGCTGGGCCTGCTCGATGAAGTGCCGTCCCTGTTCGGTGGGGATCATGCCGGTGGACGAGCGCTCAAACATGCGGATGCCGTATTCCTCTTCCAGGTTCTTCAGCGCCTTGCTCACGTTGGGCTGGGCGGCATACATCTGCTTTGCCGCCGCGCTCACCGAGCCCCACTTCATGATGGCCACCAGATAACGAAGTTCCGTAATATTCATGCTGTTCCCCCGTTTTGTGTGATACTGTTTATTGTATCAATTTCCCTGCCGCACTGTCAAGCCGCCGGGGCGGCAAAGACCCGGCAAAGGAACCTCTTGCACGGCGGCAGCCGGTTGCGCTATAATACGATTATACTTATCATAAATGCAAAGGAGCGCTGTGCCATGCCGGAATACCGTGTGCTGCGCATTGAAGAGCAGATGTACGGCTGTGAGGAACTGCCCGCCGGGCAGCCTGTGCTGTGCGATGTGGTGCTGGAGGGCACCGACGGTGCCTGCTGCACCCTGCCCTACCCGGACAAAGAACTCACCCGGCTGGGCATCGACGAGGGCAGCCGGGTGCACCTGCTGCCGGACGGCACCCTGCAGAAGATCTCGGAGGAACTGTTATGAATCAGATCAGAACTTCGGCCCTCATCGGTCTGGGGGCCCTTGGCATCCTGTTCGGGCGCAAAATGCCCGGCGTGCAGGTGATTGCCGACGAAGCCCGCATTGCCCGCTACGCCGCCCAGCCGGTGGTGTGCAACGGCGAGGAATGCCGGTTTTCTTACGTCACCCCGGCCCAGGGCAAGCCGGTGGACCTGCTGCTGGTGGCGGTGAAGGCCACCGTGCTGGACCAGGCCATTGCCGACATGAAGAACTTTGTGGGCCCGGACACCGTCATCCTCAGCGTGCTCAACGGCATCACCAGCGAGGAGCACATCGAAACCGCCTACCCTGGCCGCACCCTGTGGAGCGTGGCCATTGGTATGGATGCCACCCGCAGCGGCCGCACACTGGTGTTCAACCAGGCAGGCAAGATCCAGTTCGGCGAGCGGGACGGTGCTATGACCGGCCGTGTGCAGGCCGTGGCCGACTATCTGGACGCCTGCGGCATCGCCAACGAACCCTGCAGCGACATCCTGTACAAGCAGTGGAACAAGCTGATGGTGAACGACGGTCTGAATCAGGCAGCCGCCGCCTTTGACCTGACCTACGGCGGGCTGTGCCGGTCGGCTGAGGCACAGGCCAAGATGCACGAGGCCATGCAGGAGGTCATCCGGCTGGCCAATCTGGAGGGCGTGCCCCTGCCCCGCGACAACGACGAGCAGTTTTTGCGCACTGCCATGCCCACCTTCAACCCGGACGGCATGCCCAGCATGCGGCAGGACGTGCTGGCAAAGCGTCCCACCGAGGTGGAGGAATTTGCCGGTGTGGTGCGCGCCCGGGCCAAAAAGTACGGCATGCCCACCCCCGCCAACGACTTTTTCTATGCCCGCATCCAGGAGATCGAAGCGGGCTACTGCAAGTAAGGAGCTGCCATGCACAAGCTGTATTTTACCCGCCACGGCGAGACCGTGTGGAACGTGGAAAACAAGATCTGCGGCATGACCGACAGCCCCCTCACCGAGCGGGGCCGTGCACAGGCCCGGGCCCTGGGCCAGAAGGTGAAGGCCGGCGGCTATGCTATCGACGAGATCCTGTATTCTCCCCTGTCCCGCGCCGCCGACACGGCAAAAGCCATCGCCGATGCCACCGGCATCCCCGCCCGGTGTGAGCCGCGCCTGCGGGAGCAGTGCTTCGGCCGCTACGAGGGCACACCCCGCAACGGCGAGAAGTTCCGCATCTCCAAGACCTGCTTTGCCGACCGCTATGACGGCGGCGAGAGCATGCTGCAGCTGGCCCAGCGCATCTACAACCTGTTGGACGAACTGCGGGACCAGCCGGACAAGACCTACCTGTTGGTGGCCCACAACGGCATCGCCCGGGTGGTGGAGTCCTACTTCCACGACATGACCAACGAAGAATACGCCCTGGCCGGCATCCGCAACTGCGAGCTGGTGGAGTATCATTTTGATTGAGTCTCATGGAAAATGCCCTCCGCTTCGCTCTGGGCATGAAATAAGGAAAGATTCTAAATAAGAGCAAGACCGGACAGCCTTCGGGCTGTCCGGTCTTGCGTTTTCACGGGATGGGGTCGTAGCGGAGAAATGGATGTATAGGCAAACGGTTGCTGCTGGTTCCGGATTATCCCGCAACAAATCCCTGAATCAGCAGCAGGGTTGGATACTCCGGGAAAACCGCCCCACTCTGTGTTCTAAAAAAGATGTCGTTTCCCGTTCCGGCCCTTCTCGTGAAAAAGTGCTCCGGAAACGACCGCAGTCGTTTCCGGAGCACAAATTAAAAATAATTTTTCCGCTGAATATGCCCAGAGCGAAGCGGAGGGCATTTCAAACCATCAGCCCTTATACAGCCCGAACAGCTTCAGCAGTTTCTGCCAGAAAGTCAGCGCCACGGGGGCGGCTTCCGGCTCTGCCGCCGGGGCCGGGGCCTCGATGGCCACCGTCTGCAGGGCGAACTGCACGGCGGAAACATCGGTGTTCTCGGCAGAGGTAAAGCTCTCCACCTCGCTGCTGCCGTTCAGGCCGGCCAGCAGGCTGTCCAGCTGGTCGCCCATGTCGATCCCGGAAACATTGCTGCGCAGCTCTCCGGTGCCGGCGGTCAGCTGGGCGGCACCGTCGGTCAGCTGCTGCACTCCGGCTTTCAGCTGGGCCACGCCGTCGGTGTAGGCGTTCAGGCCGCTGTCCAGCTGGCCGTACTGGCTGGCCAGCTGGTTCACGCCGTCGGTCAGCACCGAAAGGTTGCCCAGCATCCCGGTCAGGACATTGGCCAGCTGACGCACCCCGGCATCGAACTGCCCGTACTGGCTGTTCAGGGTGCTGCTGCCCGCGTGCAGCTGGGCCACACCGTCGTGCACCGTGTTCAGGTAGGTCTCCATCGCGTCGATGTTGGCGCTGGAGCCTTTCAGCAGCAGGATGACGTCCTTGAGCTGGGGCATCACCCTGGCCAGCTGTTCCAGCTGCTCCATAGCTTTCGCGTTGCCGTCCTTCAGCTGGTCCAGGTCCAGCCCGTTTTCCTTCAGGATGGCCTTGTAAGCGTCGTAACTCACCTGCTCATCCAGCTGGGCGGCACCGGCGTCCAGCTGGGCAATGCCGTTCTGGATCTGGGTGGAGGCGTCCAGCAGGGTGGTGAGCTGGTCGGTGGAGGCCGACACGCCGTTCAGGGCGGTCTGCATCTGGGTCAGGGCCGCCTTGACCTTGGCGGACCCGCCGGTCAGCGCGCCGGACTTGCCGTTCAGGGTGTCAAGACCCGCCTGCACCTGGGCAATGCCGTCTGCCAGCGCGTTGGCACCGTCGTCCAGCTGTACCGAACCGCTCTGCAGCCGGTCCAGCATGCCGGTCAGGTCGGCCCCGTCCAGGCCGAGGTTCAGCCGGAGCTTCACGCCGTTCAGCGAGATGGCGTTCATGGCAAAGTCGGTCACGTCGGCGGTCACGGTCACGTCGCTGTCCGAACCTGGCAGCAGGATGTAGGAGAGCTGCTTGTTGCTGCCCACATTGGCCATGGTGGCCCCATCAGCCACGATGTTCTGTGCCCGGTCGGTGTCCAGCGTCATGGTCACCTGCAGGGCATACTGGTCAAAGAAATCTCCGGTGCAATCCGGGTTGCGGCTCACCTGCAGGCGGATGGTCAGCGCGCCGCTTTTGCCGCCCAGCTCTTCCGGGGCGATCTCGGCTCCGTCCAGCGTGTAGGTCAGCTTCACCGTCCAGGGCAGGGCGGTGGCGGCATCCATGGTGCCCTCATAATAGAGCTTGCCGTCCTTGTCCACGGTGGCGGTGACGGTGTCGCCACTGTGCTCCAGCGGGTCGGTGGTGGTCATGTTGCGCACAGCGGTGTAGCTGCCGTGGTCGGTGACGGTGTCCCCCGCCTGCACGGCAAAGCTGTTCACGGCGTACACGCCGGTCACGGTGCCGGACGCATCCAGATTGGCATAGATGACCTCTTCCTTGGCGGAGGCCGCAAAGGCCGGCAGGGCCGCCCCGGCCAGCAGGCAGCCTGCCAGCACCAGCGCCGATGCCCGGCGCACAATCTTCTGTTTCATCTCGTCAAGCCTCCTTCGGCTGTTTTTTCGGTTTGATGATGAGCGGGTCGGCCAGATACAGATAGCCCGGCAGAGCCAGCAGCACGATGGCCAGCGACACCAGACCGCCCACGCCCAGGAAGTTGCCCAGCTGGCCCAGCAGCTGGTTGGTGGAGATGGCCCCCATCAGGAAGCCCACCACCGCCAGCGCACTGCCCGTGGTGATCACCGAGGTGGTCACGGTGGACACGGTAGCGGCAATGGCCTGTTTTTTGCCCAGCGTCTCGCGGAACTCCTGATACCGGTCCGAGAACAGGATGGCGTAGTCCACGGTGGCACCCAGCTGGATTGTGCTGATGATGAGGTAAGCAATGTAGAACACATGGCGGCCCCGGAAATACGGGATGGCCAGATTGATCCAGATGGCCGTCTCGATGCTCAGCACCAGAATGACCGGCAGCAGCAGCTGACGCTTCATGAGCAGCAGGATCAGGAACACCGCGCCGATGGCCAGCAGGTTCACCTTGACCATGTCGGCGGTGATGGTGTCCATCAGGTCGTAGGTGCTCACGCCCTGCCCGGCCAGATCATACGCATCCGGGTAATACTGCTGCACCGTGGCACGCACTTTTTCCACCAGTGCAAAGGCCGCGTCGCCCTCGGTGTCGGCGTTCACGGTGAGCACCATGCGGGTGTAGCCGCCGGACACCAGCAGTTTCAGGGTGTCCGAGGGCACGAACTCCGGCGGGATGGACGCGCCCGCGTTGTCCACATAGGACAGGATGCCCGTCACCTCCGGGATGGCGTGCAGCGCATCCGAAAGCTCGGCCTGGGTGGCGGTGTCGCCCTCCGGCACCAGCACCACCCAGGTATCGCTCTTGCCGAACGTCTCTTCGATGGCGGCGGTATCGGCACCCAGACGGGTGTTGGTGCCGAACATATGGGCGGCACCGTAGTAGTATTCGTTGTTGTTGGAGGCCAGATAGCTGGGCACCATGATAACGGCCAGCGCCAGCGCCGCCGGCAGCATGATGCGGGACACAAACCGCCCGAACTTGTCAAAGCCGGGCAGCAGAGGCTTGTGGTGGGTCTTATCCATCCACGGGTAACACACCAGCGTCAGCGTCGGCATGAAGGTGAACACGGTGACAAGGCTCAGCACCACGCCCTTGGCCAGCGCAAGGCCCAGGTCCGGGCCGATCTGGAACTGCATGAGCACCAGCGCCAGAAAGCCGATGACCGTGGTCAGGCCGCTGGACAGGATGGACCCGGTGGATTTGCACAGGGCCTCCACCATGCAGTCCTCCGCGCTGGCCTCCGGGCGCGCGGCCCGGCACTCGGCAAAGCGGTGGATGAGGAACACCGAGTAATCCAGTGACACGGCCAGCTGCAAGATGCTGCCGGCGGCGTTGGTCACAAAGGAAATGGTGCCGAACATCAGGTTGGTGCCGTTGTTAATGAGGATGGCCGCCCCCAGACCCGCCAGCACCAGCAGCGGTTCCACCCAGGAGTCGGTGGTCAGGATCAGGATGAACAGCACATACACCACCGCAATGGCCGCGATCTTGGCCACCTCGGTGACGGTGGAATTGGTAGCCACAGCAGTGGACACCGCGGTCCCGGCCAGGGCATTGTCCTCCCCGATCAGGTCCTGAATGGCCGCCACAGCCTCCAGACGTTTCGCATCCTCCACCGTCACGGTAAACAGCGCGCAGTTGTCCTTATAATAGGTCTCCACCGTGGCGGTGTCCTGCATCTGCAGCGGCACGGTCACGTCCAGGCTGTCGTCCAGCCAGGTCACGGCCTCCACGCCGTCGATGGCGGCAAGTTTTTCTTTGTAGTCCAGTGCCTCGGGCACCGTGACGTCCCGCACCATGACCCGCATGTTGGGGATGCCGCCGGTAAAGGCGCTGTTCATCTGCTCCAGTGCAAGGGTGGAGGGTGAGTCCGGCGGCAGATAGTCGTTGATGTCGTAGTCCACCTGCACCGCCCGGGAAGCAAACACGCTCAGCACGGCGGCCAGCACGAACGCGGCCAGCACCGCTCTGCGCCGGTGCACGACGGCAGTATAGAATCGTTTCAGCAAAACAGGAAAACTCCTTTCCGGAAAAATCAAAACTGTTTATCATTCTAACAGGTCTGATAAAAATGGAAAAGAGATATTTTATGAATTTTCGCTTTTGGGCGTATTTTTTGCTCTTGACAAATAAATGGATTCTGCTATACTCTTTTTCGGTCATCGGAGGACCGTTTCCAACGTAATTTGGACGGGCCGGATAAGATGCCGTGCAGACAGCGCCCCGCCGGAGGCTTCCTTGCCGTAGTGAGGAAGAAGAGGAAGGCCGGGCGTGCACTCGCGGAGTTTATCCGGCCCGTTTTGTTTCCTGTCGAAAGGAGTTTTTCGTGTCCAAGCAAAAAATCCAACTGTCGGATCACTTTACCTACCCGCGCCTGCTGCGGTTCGTGCTGCCCGCCGTGGGCACCATGCTGTTCACCTCCATCTACGGCATCGTAGATGGCCTGTGCGTGTCCAACTTTGTGGGCAAAACAGCCTTTGCGGCGGTCAACCTGATCATGCCGCTGCCCCAGCTGCTGGCCACCATCGGCTTCATGCTGGGCACCGGCGGCAGCGCCATCGTGGGCATCACGCTGGGCGAGGGCGACCAGAAAAAGGCCGACCGCTACTTTACCATGTTCCTGCTGGCCGCCGCCATCTCCGTCTCGGTGCTGGCCGTGCTGGGGCTTGTGCTGCTGCGACCCATTGCCATCCTGTTGGGTGCCAAGGGCGAGCTGCTGGACTACGCCGTGCGCTACGGCCGCATCCTGATGCTGTCGCTGCCCACCTTTGCGCTGCAGAACATGTTCCAGAGCTTCTTTGTCACCGCCGAAAAGCCGCACCTCGGCTTTTACTTCACGGTGGCTGCCGGCTGCACCAACATGGTGCTGGATGTGCTGATGGTGGGCGTCTGGGGCTGGGGCGTAGAGGGTGCCGCCATTGCCACCTTCCTCAGCCAGATCGTGGGCGGCCTGCTGCCGATCTTCTACTTCCTCGACCACAAGAATACCAGCCGCCTGCACCTGCGCAAAACGCAGCTGTACAGCAAGGTGCTGCTGGACGCCTGCATCAATGGCTCCTCCGAGCTGATGACCAACCTGTCCATGTCGCTGGTGAACATCCTGTACAACTACCAGCTGCTGCGCCTTGCCGGGGAAAACGGCGTGGCCGCCTACGGCGTCATCATGTACGCCTGCTTCCTGTTCATTGCCGTGTATGTGGGCTACGCCTTCGGCAGTGCGCCCATCGTCAGCTTCCACTACGGTGCAGGCAACCGCGCCGAGGTGCACAACCTGTATGAAAAGAGCCTGCGGCTCATTGCGGTGGTGGCCGTCACCCTGACCGCCGCATCCATGGTCATCATCCCCTATGTGGCGCGGTTCTTCGTGGGCTACGACCCGGAGCTGCTGGCCCTGACCAGCCGGGCCTTCCGGCTGTACGCCCTGAGCTTTGTCATCATGGGCTTCAACGTGTATGCCTCCTCCTTCTTCACCGCGCTGGGCGACGGCGTGACCAGTGCGCTGATCTCTTTCCTGCGCACGCTGGTGTTCCAGATCGCGGCGGTGCTCATCCTGCCCGCCATTCTGGGCATCGACGGCATCTGGCTGGCCGTGACCGCCGCCGAGCTGGCCGCCCTGGCCGTGAGCGCAGCCATGTTCGTCACCAAAGACAAGGTATTCCATTACCGCAAGGCGTAACCTTCTCCCCTGCTTTTTGCGAAACGGCGAAAAGCAGGGGATTTTTTTGGTGATTCTGGCTCTGCCGCCGGGGCGAGAATCGTGCTAGAATGGGCATAGCTTTTATTCACCGTTTTGTGAGGAAGAACTATGACGTTATTTCTGACCAGCAGCCCCAGCGGCTGCCCCTTTGAACCCGGTCCGGCCATTCCGGTACTGGACAGACGCAATCATTTTCTGGAAAACCTGCGGGCCGTGTGGCCGGACCACCCGGTGCGGGGCCTTGCCATCGCGGCAGACCCCCACGCTTACGCCCAGAACGACGAGATGTGCCGGGTATTCCTGCAGAGCTTTGCGGACGCCCACCTGCCCCTGACCGAACTTGTGCCCTGCGATGCCCGCAATCAGGAAGAGATCGGCACCCTGCTGCCCCGCAGCGGCTTTGTGATGCTGTGCGGCGGCCATGTGCCCACCCAGAACCACTTTTTTGCCCAGCTGGGCCTGCCGGGGCTGTTCCACAATTACCACGGCATCGTGCTGGGCGTGAGCGCCGGCAGCATGAACGCCGCCCGGCTGGTGTATGCCGCCCCGGAGGAGCCGGGCGAAGCCGCCGACCCCGGCTACTGCCGCTGGCTGAACGGCCTCGGCCTGACCAAAACGCGCATCCTGCCCCACTACCAGTTCATCCGGGAGCACATCCTGGACGGACAGCGGATGGAGGACATTGCCCTGGCCGACAGCAGAAAACGGCATTTCCTCGCCCTGCCGGACGGCTCCTACCTGATGTGCTCCGACGGGCACGAAGCATTGTACGGCAAAGCCTGGTACTTTGCGGACGGCACCCTGGAGGAGATCAACGAGGACGAGGACGTTCTGCCGCTGCGATAAGCAAACAAAAAAGAAGCACGCCGCAGCGTGCTTCTTTTTTGTTTCGGATGCTCCGGCGCACACCTCATTCCGCCGACAGGCGGACAAAGGGCGCAATGGCGTTGGCGTTGCCATGGCGCACGATGGAATAGGTGATGTCGCAGTAGGGCTGGATGGCGGTGCTCTTTTCTACCGTGGAGATCAGCAGCACCTGCAGCTGCAGGCGGCGGAACAGCTCCATCATGGGGCGGATGCGGTCGCTGGTCATCTTGCTGAACGCCTCGTCCAGCAGCACCAGACGGATGCTGTTCTCGCTCTTCTGGTAGATCTGCAGCAGGGATGCGCAGATGGCCACATAGAAGGGTGCCTGATTCTCGCCGCCGGAGGAGTCGCGGCTGACGCGGGACAGGTACGCCTGCTGGCCGGTGACCCGGTTGGTCACCTTGATGTCGTAATCCAGATAGGTGCGGTAGTCCACATAATCCGACAGGGTGGTGGTGCCGGTGCGGCCCTCCTGCCGGGCACGGGTGTTCTCGTCCACATCTGCCATGATCTTTTCCATCAGCGCATCCACCTGCCGCTCGTAGGCGGGGTCGGCGGTGGCGGCAAGGTTGTCCAGCGAGTCGCCCTCGGTCATCTGCTGGTTGCCCTTGTCCACGATGACCTGATAGAACGCAGCCAGCTGCGGGTCACGGCTGGGCTCCAGCTCAAAGCGGTAGACTTCTTCGCCGTAGGTCAGCTGTTCCATCACCTTGTTCAGCTCCCGGAATTGCCGCCGGGCATTGAAGATGTCGTCCTTCATGCGGAACAGGATGTCCTTGCGGAAACGGTCCTTGCAGTCGCGCTGGGCCTGCTCCAGACGGGCGGCGTAGCGTTCCAGGTCGATGCGCACAAGGCTCTCGTGCTGGGCACGGTACTGGTCCAGCCCCGCCAGACCCAGCGGGTAATCACAGACGTAGTGCTCGTTGTAGGCCTTCTGGGCGGGTTCCAGCGTGCCGGTGAGGTAGGCCGTCAGGGCATCGTCCAGCCGGGCCTGTGCCTTTTCGGCGGCCTGTGCGGCGGCTGCGGGCTTGTCGGCCGGAGCAAGGGCCTGCATCCGGGTGCGGGCCAGCGGCTCCAGCAGCGGATGGGCCGCAAAGAACTTCCGGGCCGCGTCGGCGCTCTGCTGTGCCGTCTCCCCGGCCTTTTTCTGTTCGGCTTCGCAGGAAGCGATCTGTTTTTCGCACACGCGGATGTCGCCGCCCACCTGCTCCACAGCGGTGCGGGCGGCTTCCCAGGCGGCTTCCCGCGTTTCTTCCTCGCGGTACATCTCCTGCAGCAGGGGGTTCTCGCGGTATTCGGCCAGCTTGCCCTCCTGTTCGGCCACCGCATTCCGGGCTTTTTCGGCGGCGGTGCGGGCCTCCCACAGGCCGGCCAGCTGCTGCGGCGCGGTGCCGCGCTGGAAGTTCTGGTACTGGTCGTAAGCGGTTTTCAGGTTCTGCTCGGTCTGGGCGGCGGTGCGGGTGCGCTCGGCCAGAGCTTCCAGCTCTTCGGCCAGTGCCCCGGCGCGGGCGCGGCGGGCTTCCAGGCCGATATAACGCTGCGGGGTGCGCAGGCGCTCCAGCCGGAAGGGATGGTGCCGCAGCAGGTCGCGGGTGGCGCTGTCCGGGTACTGTTCCAGTGTTTCAGGGGTGTCGCAGCAGACGATGCGCCGCAGGATGGTGTCGGCGTACTGGGCCGCCAGCGGGTTTTCGCTGGTGACCTGTGCCGCCAGACTGTCCGCCGGGGCAGTCTCGGCATGGCGGTTGGCCTTGCGGATGCCCGGCGTGTCCAGCAGGCTGATGGGCCCCACCTTGTCCTTCAGGGCCACAAAGGCGCTCTTGGCGGCTTCGTAATGGGCGGGCGGCACAAGGATGTCGAACCGGCGGTCGCCCAGGCAGGCTTCCACGCAGTCCTGCCAGCTCTCGTCCGCCACGGCCAGCAGCTCACAGAAGATCTTGGCGTCCGGCTGCATGCCGCGGCTCTTCAACTCCACGTTCACGGCATCCCGCACACGGGTGGCGGCATCGCCGTGGGGGTACACCCACTTGCCGCCGGACACGGCGTCCAGCTCGGCGCGCTTGTCCGCCTGCTCTTTGCGCAGGGCGGCGGTGTTCTGCCGGGCCGCAAAGTAGGCTTCTTCCAGCGGTTTTTCCTGCGCGGCAAGCCAGTCGGTGAGCTGCGGCAGAGTGTCGGCGGTGAGGTTTTCCAGCTTCCAGCCGAAAGCAAACCCGCTGCGGCGCAGGGCTGTGAGCAGGGCTTCGGCCTTGGATGCGGCATCCTCGGCCTGCGCAGCTTTGCGGGCGGCGGCATCCTGCGCCGTCTTGCGGCGGGACAGTTCTTCCTCCATGGCATCCAGTGCCCGGCCCTCGCCGCTGGCACCGGCTGCGCTGTGGGCGGCAAGGTAGGCGCGGCGGGCTTCCGCCTCCGCGTTCTTGGCCTCGGCATAGCGGGCGTTCAGGGCCTCCAGCTGGCGGTGCCCGGCGTCCAGATGGCCCTGCCACACGTCCTGTTCCCCGCCGTCGGCAGCAGCACGGGCCAGCAGGGCCGCGCCCCGGTTCACAAGGGCTTCGGTCTGCTTTCCGGCGGCTTCGCGGCCATCGTTCACGATCTCTTCCAGTGCATCGGCGCGGGTCTGGGCTTCGGCCAGCACAGCGTGCAGGTTTTCCAGCTCCAGCCGGTCGCCCTGCAGTGCTTCCAGATCCAACTCCGGCTGCGGCAGGATGTACTGGTACAAAAATTCCCGGAAGTTGGGGATCTCGTCCATGCTGGTGCCCATCTGGAACACTTCGTTGAACTTTTTGCCCAGCGGGCTGGACGCCCGCCCGATGCCCAGCGCCCGGCAGATGCGGTCACGGGCTTCGCTGGGGCTGCGGGTGTAGGAGAGTCGGCCGACGGCGGGCTTGAAGTCCTCCTTGGCGCTGGGGGCACCGGTACGCGGGTCGATGAAGGGCAGCTGTTCCAGCGTGCAGCCGTCCTCGGAGAGGTACCAGGTCTGGTCGCCGGGGTGCAGCTCCTGCATGGGGCCTTCCGACTCCACCCGCACCGCGATGACAAAGGGGGCGCGCTTGAGACTGTCGTAGAACTCTGCCCCGATGTAGGCCACGGTATGACCGGGGCGGCGGTAAGCGTTTTCCCCGCGCTGCTTCGCGTGGACCGAGCCCTGCAGGGTGCGGCCGCTCTTCTTATTGCCCAGGGCATTGAAGTTGCGGTTGGTGGTCAGGCAGTAGCGGATGGCATCCAGAATGGTGGTCTTACCCACGGCGTTCACGCCGATCATATAGGTCAGGCGGGCGCAGTCAAAGGTGACGTTTTCAAAGTTGTGCCAGTTGATGAGTTTCAGGCGTTTGAGTTCGATCATTCTTCTGCCTCCCCTGCGGCGGTGTCGGCCCCTTCCGGCCGTTCATACAGTCCCAGCTCGGTGCGGGTGCGGGCGCTCTCTGCCGCTGCGTCGGCAAGGTCGGCATCCGGCAGGGCCAGCAGCACGGTCGGGAACACCTCGATGCGGCTGTCCAGCCCGGAGAGCCGGCCCACCGGTCGGGCCAGATTGTACCGGCGCAGGGTGCGCATCAGCCGTTCCAGCGTCTGCTGGTCCAGTCTGCGGGGCAGGTTCATCTTCTGCAGCTCGGTCTGCACCTCTTCCACGGTCACCAGCACCTGATCGGCGCTGGCGGCAAGGCTCTCCCGCTTTTGCAGGTAGAGCAGCCGCAGCACCAGCAGCAGGATGCTCTCATATTTCAGCAGCCGGGCCTGGCTGCCCTCGTGCTCGTTGACCAGGGCCGCCGCCTGCAGCGGGGCCGGGTACAGCAGCACAGCGTAGCCCAGCGGTTTGAACACCGCCCGCACCTCGGGCAGATGGTCCTGCACATAGAGATATTTTGCCCGCTGATCCTCCACGCTGCCCAGCACGAAGCAGTGGTTGAGCAGATAGTTTGCGGTCTCTTCCAGCATGTTAATCGTTGCCATCGTTTTCCTCCTTGCGGCGGGTCAGGACAAAGTCCTCGAACCGGAAGCCGCCGCGCTCCACCCAGTTGCCCGTGAGCCGGATGTCATAGTTCCGGTGCGGCGACTGGGAATAGGTATGCAGGCCGATGATGCGGGCAAAATCGCCCGGATATTCCTCCGCCAGGGTGGATGCTTCCACCTGCGGGCGGGCAGCCAGTGCCTGCTGTGCCAGCAGGGCCACGTTCTCTTCGGTGACAGCCAGCCGGGCGTAGTCCAGCAGCAATTGCTGTTCTTTGCGCAGCTGGTCCGGGTCCAGCGTTTCCGCCTGCACCGGGGCCAGCGGGGCCGCCGTGCGGGGCGCGGCCGGCGGGTACAAAAACTTTTCGCCAAAGGCAGCCGCCGGGTACAGATGCAGATGGGCGGCCACCGGGCCGTCATCCGGCTCAAAGAGCTGGTCCGGGGTGCGGATGTCCTCGGCGTAGCGGCGCAGCAGGGCCGTGACGCTGCCCTGAGACGAGCGGTCGCTCAGCAGCAGGAACTGCGCCCGCTGCACGGCCCGCTTGCGGTAGCGGATGTGGCTGGCGTCGATCTCCCGGATGAGGGTGCTCATCTCTTCCAGCGCGTCCCGCTGCTGCTGGATGAGGGCCCGCACACGGGGCGCGGCCTCGCCGGGGGCGCAGCGCTCCACACGGGCGTAATCCAGTGCCAATTGGGGCAGATACGTTTCCTCGCAGGCGTCCAGCCCTTCCTCCAGATAGGCGCGGTAATTGAACAGGTTGTCGCTGGTCTTGAAGCGATGGTAAGCCGCCGCCACCACCTTTTCTTCGTACTGGTCAAACAGCTCCAGCACCTCCTGCGGGGTGCGGTTGCGGGTGAGCCGGTCGATGTAGTGGCCGATGGACGCATTGAGCGCCCGCAGGGATTTGTTCAGCGCTTCCAGATCGGAAGCCACCTCCCGCAGCACATTCTCGTAGGGGTTCTTCTCTTCCCCTACGCCCTGCAGCAGCTGCCAAGCCTTGTACAGCTTGCCGGTGTAGGTGACCACACGGGGATTCAGGATCTCTTCCAGCGCGTCCAGCAGCGGGGCCACCTCCGGCACAAAGGCCAGGGTCGGCTCGCTCTCGTAACTGCCGGGCTGCTCTTCCAGCCAGCCGGTGCGGCGCAGCCGCAGCAGAAAGCCCAGCGCCAGCGTATGGGGGTCGCGGGTGGGCTGTTCCTCCTCATCGCCGGCACCGTCTGCGTCCAGCGTCAGGGGCTTTGCCAGTGCCGCAAAATAATCCTCCGCGCGGGAGACGGCCTCCGCACGGGAAATGCTGTAGTCGGCCGTATGGCGGCATTCTTCCCACAGCAGGAGCAGCAGCTCCGCATAAAACGCCCGGTTCGGCCCCGCCAATGGGCGGAACAGCCGTGGGCTGACCAGTTCAAACAGCTGCATGGAACGTTCCTTTCTGTTCACATCAGAATACGGTTTTATTGTATCACAAGCGGCAGAGTTTGTCACAAAAAGGCGCAAAAAAGCCCCGGGAGCGGGTGCTCTCCGGGGCAGGAGGATCCGGGTTTATTTTGCGGCCATCTCGGCAGCCGCCGCGGCGCAGCGCTCCGTCATCGGTTTACCCCCCCTCCGGAGCCGGGTGCACCATGCCCGGAACACCCTGTTCTGCGCCCATGGAAGGAGGATGCGCAGTTTTTTTCAGATTTCGTGCCGGAACTTTTAAAAATTACACAGTTCTACCATTTTTTCATGCTAAAATGAGGTCGTAAAAATAACAGGCAAAGGATGATCTCCCCATGCAGCACTGTCCCGCCCGGGCAGCCCGGCAGCTGGCGGCAGCAGCACTTGCGCTGGTGCTGCTGCTTGCTCTTGCCGCGCCCCGCGCCCACGCCGCCGCCTTACAGGAAAAACACGGCATCCGGCTGCTGACTTTTGACCACAGCCAGATCCTTTCCATCGGCAACCAGACCTCCGGCAAATGCAGCTGGTATGCACTGCGCTACGCCCGCACCATTCTGGACGGGCGGGTGTGCTCCGGCAGCGGCATGTGGTCCAACGGTGCCGTGTGGTCCGCCGGCGGCTACACCGGGTATTCCGGGGACCTGTCCGCCTGCCTGCATACCATTTACAACGAGCTCTCGGCCGGACGGCCGGTGATCGTGCACCTGAAAAACACCACGGTGAGCGGTGTGAGCAAACACACGAACCGCACCTCTACTTACGAGTACCACCTGTCCGGCTCCGGCTGGACCCAGGTGAACTACCCGCACATTGCCACCAGCGACACCTATGGGCACTGGGTCTGTGTGGTGGGCATAAGCCCCACGGCAGACCCCGATAACCTGAAGGAAAGCGACTTCTACGCGCTGGACCCGGCCCGTGTTTCGGCCAACGGAACGCTGGCGCTGACCCGGCTGCTGGACGGCACCATCTGGACTGCCAACTCTCCCCTCAAAATTGCAGGCTGAAGATAGAAAGAGCAAAACGGCGGACGCACTTGCGTCCGCCGTTTTTGCATGCATCTGTGATTCAGTAGCCGCGCACCGAGAAGCCCCGTTCCCAGGGGTCGGGCGGCAGGTCCTTCTGCCGGATGTCGGTGATGCGCACATAGTCGCTGCGCTGGATCATGGCGAACAATTCCGGGAACTTGTCCGGGTCGCCCTGCACCTCCAGCGTCACGCTGCCGTCGTCCTCGTTTTCCACCCAGCCGGTCAGCTCCAGCACCTGGGCCGCGTAGCGCGCCCGGTAGCGGAAGCCCACCCCCTGCACCTGCCCGGAGATGGAAAAGTGCCGCCGCACCGTGCCTTCCGGCAAAACCGGCGGGGTGCGGTCCTTCTGTTTCAGAAAATCAAACATCGCAACCTCTTGGGGAATGATGGATCGCACTGCGTGCAATATGATGTGCCGCGCACCGCGCGGTGCATCATTCTTACAATTCCTGATAGGCCGTCATCAATGCGGGGATGAACTGCTTTTTGCGGCTCACCACGCCGGGCAGCGTCCAGCTGCCGTCCTCTGCCGGGTGGGTGTCGAACCCGTCGGCCAGCACCTCGGCGGCATAGCGTCCGTCGCTGATGACCACGCTCTCCTCCTTGGGCACGTCGGTGAGCAGCATGTAGATGTCCTCCACATTCTGCTTGTTGCGGGCCTCTTCCAGATAGGGGCGCAGCAGTTTTTCGGCGGCCAGCAGGTTCTTGCGGGTCATGTAGCTGCCCTGCGCCACACCAAAGCGGATGTCGCCGCACATGAACACCTTGAAGTCCTGCAGGAACACCTCTTCGGCGGTCTTGCCGTCCAGCTTTTCACCGGCCTCGAACATCTCGTTGGCAAACTCGTCGATGTCCACCCCGGCGATGCCGGCCAGACGGTTGGCCGCGTTCACATCCACTGCGGTGCAGGTGGGGCTGCGGAAAGCCAGCGTGTCGGACAGGATGGCGGCCAGCAGCAGGCCTGCGGTCTGGGGCGGGATCTCCACGTCGTTCTCGTCGTACATCTGGGTGATGATGGTGGCCGTGCAGCCCACCGGCTGGTTGCGGAAGTACACCGGGCCGCTGGTCTCCAGGCTGCCGATGCGGTGGTGATCGATGATCTCCAGGATCTCGGCCTGGTCAAAGCCCTCCACGGCCTGGGTGGCCTCGTTGTGGTCCACCAGGATGATGCGGCGTTTTTGCAGATTGATGATGTTCCGGCGGCTGACCATGCCGCAGTATTTGCCGTCCTCGTCCAGGATGGGGAAATAGCGGTGGCGTACCTTGGCCATCACGCGGGTGACGTCTGCCACCGGGGTGACGAGGGTGAACTTCATGATGTCGCTGCGGGTCATATAGTAGGAGATGGGAGCGCACTGGCTGATCAGCTTACCGGCGGCGTAGGTGTCCACCGGGGCCGACATGATGGCCACGCCCATTTCCTCGGCAATGCGCTGGATGGTGTGGCCCACCTTGGAGCCGTTGCAGATGATGAGCAGCGACGCTTCTTTTTCAATGGCGCACAGCTGGCTTTCGTAGCGGTTGGTCAGGATGACGATGTCGCCTTTTTCCACGGTATTTTCCAGCATTTCGGGCGTGGCGGTGCCGATGCGGATGTGGCCGGTGGTGCACACGTCGTCCTCGCGGCCCACCACCATGGTGCCGCCCAGCGTTTCCAGAATATTGCGGTAGGTGGTCTGGCTCTTGGCCAGGATGCCGGTGTCGAACACGTCCATATTGGCGGTGGCGATGTCCTTGACCGTGATCACGCCCTCCAGCTCGTTGTCCGGGCTGGTGACCGGCAGGGTGTCGATCTGCTTGTCGCGCATGATCTCCCATGCTTTGCGCAGGCTGGTGGCGCCGGGGATGCCGGGCATCTCGCGGTAATCCACATCGCGGATCTTGGGGTTCACGTCGGTGCACATGCGCGGCGGCTTGACCCCGAACTTTTTGAGCACGAATTCGGTCTCCTGGTTCATCTTGCCGGCGCGGCGGGCCTCGCAGACAAGATCGCTGGTCTTGTTTTTCAGCTCTGCATAGGCAATGGCCGAGCAGATGGAGTCGGTGTCCGGGTTGCGGTGCCCGATGACCACGACCTTATGGGCTGTTTTGGGCATAATTCTCCCCCTTTTTTCGGGTCTGCTTCTTATCATGTTGTACGGCCGTGTGCTCCCTGCACGAACACACAGGCTGTGGCTTTATTTTAGCACAATTATCTGCGGGGGTAAAGTAGAGCAAACGCACCCAGCTTCATTCTTTTTTTGCGGCGTTTGCGGTGCATCTTGACAAGCTGCGGCAAAAACCGTATGCTGTTGCACAGCAGCATTCCCCAAAATTTTACAACATTTCATCGAATAATGGAGGACGTTCCCATGAAAAAAATGCTCCGCACTCTGTTTGCCGTGCTGGCCCTGACCCTCTGCCTCTGCCTGCCGGCCTTTGCACAGGAGGCAAAGCCCGCCCAGCCCGCCGCGAAAGAGGACAAAACGGTCACCGACCTGACCGGCCGGGATGCCTTTCTGCGGGACGTAAAAGGCTTTACCACCAACTTTGGCGGGCCTTATGTCTTTGAGCAGGCCAGCCGCAAGTCCCCGGCCGACATCTACGGTGCTGCCCCGGCAGAGGGTTCCGTGGCCGTGCTGCGTATCTACACCATGTCGGATGACAAGGGCGATGCCTCCATCAACGCCAGCGGCCATGCTTTTGTGTCGGTGACCAATGTCTCGGACAGCGATATCGCTGTGGGCGGGCTGCTCATTGCCCCGGGCAAGTCCCTGACCATCGGCACCCGCGGCAACCGCAATGAGCATTCCGGCATCTGGTATGAGCTGGAAAGCTATTATATGTATTACATTCCCGATTATTATTACCACCTTTACGCCATGCAGACCTCGCTGGATGCCGACCAGCTGGCGGTGCTGAACCGGGGCCTGAGCCGTGCGGATCACTGGTCCGCTTACTACAACTGCTCGGCCTTCTCCGAGGCGGTGTGGAACAGTGTGTGCGCCGACACCCTGAGCGCCGGGCGGCCTTTCAGCCCCGCAAACCTGCAGGCCGATATGCTGGCAAAGTACCCGGACAAGACCGCCTACGAGCCGCCCATCCCCTACGACTACGCCGTGTATTACGGCAAAGACCTGACACCCAGCCGGGAATTCACCTGATCCTGCAGGCCTGCTCCGGATTTCTTGTATACAACCCCTTGTATTTCCGACACCGGCGCGGTATGATAGGGGTATCGCTTACGAACCTGTGCACAAAACCCGGAGGAAGTCATGACAAGCACCCAAAAACCAACCAACCCGCTTTTTACCCGGCAGGCGCTGGTGGCACTGCTGCTGCCGCTCATCGCCGAGCAGGCCCTGAGCGTGACCATCGGCCTGGCCGACACCCTGATGGTGTCCTCGGTGGGCGAGGCTGCCGTGTCCGGCGTGAGCCTGGTAGACAGCTTCAACACCCTGATGATCCAGGTGATGAGCGCCCTTGCCACCGGCGGTGCCGTGGTCACCAGTCAGTACATCGGCCACCGGGAGCCCAAAAACGCCAAGGCCGCCGCCGCACAGATCCTGTTTGTGCTGGCCAGCTTCAGCCTGGTGGTGGCCGCCGTGGTCGTAGTGGGCCGCCACGCCATCCTGCGGGGCATCTTCGGCTCCATTGACGCCGACGTGATGCGCTACGCTGAGACTTACTTCCTGCTCTCGGCGCTGAGCTACCCCTTCATCGGCCTGTACAACGCCGGTGCGGCGCTGTTCCGGGCGCAGGGCAACAGCAAGATCAGCATGCTGTCCAGCCTGGTGATGAACGTGATCAACATCGGCGGCAACGCGGTGCTGATCTTCGGCTTCGGCATGGGGGTCATGGGCGCGGCGCTGGCCAGTCTGGTGTCCCGCGCCGTGGCCTGCGTGGTGGTGCTGTACCTGCTGCAGAAGCCCGCCTGCCCCCTGCGGGTGGACGGCCTGCGGGCCCTTGCACCGGACGTCGGCCTCATCCGCCGCATCCTGCGGGTGGGCATCCCCGCCGGCATCGAGAACGGCATGTTCCAGATCGGCAAGCTGTCGGTGTCCAGCCTGACCTCTACGCTGGGCACGGCCGCCATTGCGGCCAACGCCGTGGCCAACACCACCACCACCTTTTTGAACATCCCGGCCAACGCCGTGGGCATGGCCGCCCTGACCGTGGTGGGCCAGTGCCTTGGCGCCGGGGAGAAGGAGCAGGCCGTGTACTACTCCCGCCGCCTGCTGCTCACCGCCTACTGCGGTGCCTGGGTCATGAACCTTTCTGCCTTCCTGTTTGCCAACCGGTTCGCCATTTCCCTGTTCAACCTCTCGCCGGAGGCACAGACCATGGCCCTGCAGGTGATGGTGTGGTTCAACTTTGTGTCCCTGTTCTTCTGGCCGTCCAGCTTCACCCTGCCCAACATCCTGCGCGCCGCCGGCGACGCCCGGTTTACCATGGCCGTGAGCATCCTTTCCATGTGGGTGTTCCGGGTGGGCTTCTGCTATGTGATGGTGCTGGGCTTCCACGGCCGTCTGCTCTCCATCTGGATGGGCATGTTCCTGGACTGGGTGTTCCGCTCGCTGTGCTTCTTCGTGCGCTTTGCACGGGGCCGGTGGATGGAACAGAGCGTCATCTGACCCCCTGTGTTTTCCAAGCCGTCTGCACCCTTTGCGGGGTGCGGGCGGTTTTTCTTTTTGCCCTGTGCAGGAAAACGCCGCGCTGAATCGTATTGTAGTCAGAAGGTTCTTTTGGGTGCCAATTTTACGCAGATTCTACAAATAAATCGTTCGTTTTTTGACAAAGTTGTCACCTTTCCTTCTTGTTTTCGCAACAACGTGGGCGTATAATCTTTGAATGCTAAGAGTTTGCCCTGTCGCAAAAAGGAGGCTTTTTCCCATGAAACGCAACTGGTTTGCGCGCCACCCCATCGGGTTCATGGCGCTGTATTTTCTGCTGTATCTGTCCGCTTTCAACTTTCTGGAGACGCAGATCTCCATGCCCCGTGTCCTGCTGGTGCACTGCCGGCTGGACGATCTGATCCCCTTCTGCAAATACGCCATCCTGCCCTACTTTGCATGGTTCGCATGGATCCCCTTCACCCTGTTCTACCTGCTGTGGAAGGCCCCGCGCGAGGACTTCTGGCGGCTGTGCCTGCCGCTGTTCGGCGGTATGACCATCGCACTGGCCTGCTATGTGATCCTGCCCACCGGGCTGGACCTGCGCCCCTACTATGTGCCGGGCACCGATCTTTTTGCCCGTGCCGTTCGGATGCTGTACCGCACCGACACCCCCACCAACGTGTGCCCGTCCATCCATGTGTTCAACTCGGTGACCCTGATGCTGGCCTACCACCGCTGCCGCCTGTTTGAGGAGCCCCGCCGCCGCTGGATGCGTCCGGCTGCCGATGTGCTGTGCTTCTCCATCGTGTGTTCCACCATGCTGCTCAAGCAGCACAGCTGCATCGACGTGGTGCTGGGTGCCCTGCTGGCACTGGTGCTGGATGCCCTGTTCAACCGCGCCGCTGAGCGCAGCGAACAGCCGCAGATCTGGCACGCTTAAACAAATCCCTTCAGAATGCCCCGCCCGGAAACCGCCGGGCAGTGGCCCACAAAGCAAAAGGGCGGAAGCGCACCGAAAACGTGCGCTTCCGCCCTTTGTTGTAGTTTGATTCAGAACAGCCCCTCCGGCAGGCAGACGTCCTGCTTGGGCACCTTTGCCCAGGAAAAACCTGGGATGAGGCTTTCCGGCGTGCAGGGCGCCGGTTCCGGCTGCAGGCCGTAGGCATAAGCCAGCTTGCCCACGATCTCCTGCGCGGTGTATTTTTCCCGCAGGTTTTCCAGGCTCTGGTCCCCGTCCCGCTTGGACAGCCGCCGCCCGTCCGGGGCCAGCAGCAGCGGGCAGTGGGCAAAGGTTGGAGCCTGCAGGCCCAGCAGACGGTACAGGTACAGCTGCCGCGCCGTGGAGGACAGCAGGTCCGACCCGCGCACCACCTCGGTGACCCCCATGCGGGCATCGTCCACCACCACGGCCAGCTGATAGGCGAACACGCCGTCCGCCCGGCGCAGGTAAAAGTCGCCGCAGTCCCGCAGCAAGTTCTCCGTGTGGGGGCCCATGCAGCCGTCCAAAAAGGTGATCTCCTCGTCCGGCACCCGCACCCGGTAGGCCGGGGCCTTCTTTTTGCGCTTTTCGGCGATCTGGGCGGCGGTCAGGTCCCGGCAGGTGCCGGGATAGATGACGTTGCCGTCCGAGGTGTGGGGCGCACTGGCCGCGTGCAGCTGGGCGCGGGAACAGAAGCAGGGGTACACAAGGCCCTGCGCTTCCAGCTTTTTGTACTGCCCGGTGTAGATGTCCGCGCATTCGCTCTGGTAGTAAGGCCCGTGGGGGCCGCCGGTGCTGCCGCCCTCGTCCCACACAAGACCCAGCCATGCAAGGTCCTGCTCCAGCAGGTCCGCGTAAATGCGCGGGCAGCGCTCGGCGTCCAGATCCTCGATGCGCAGCACGATGCGGCCGCCCTGGCTTTTGGCACTGAGCCAGGCCAGCAGGCTGCAGGCCAGATTGCCCAGATGCAGCCGCCCGCTGGGGCTGGGCGCAAAGCGCCCGACCACAGCCCCGCTCACAGGCCCAGCTTCCACTGCCCGTCCTCCGGCTGGAAGATGGGGGTGTTGTAGTAGGCAGCGCAGGCATTGGCCAGATACTCCGCATCCTTGCAGCTGGCCGTTTCCATCGCCGAGTGCATGGCCAGCTGGCCCACGCCAATATCCACCATGGGCATCAGGATCTGGCGGCCCAGCAGGTTGCCCAGGGTGCTGCCGCCCGCCACATCGGCACGGTTGGCAAAGGTCTGCACCGGCACCCCGGCCTTTTCGCAGATGGCGGTAAAGGCGGCACCGGTCAGGCCGCTGGTGGTGTAGGTCTGGCGGGCATTGTACTTGAGGATGACGCCGCCGCCCATGTTCACCGGCAGCTTCTGGTCGCTCTTTTCCGGGTGGTTGGGATGGATGGCGTGGCCGTTGTCGGCGCTGAGCAGCAGGCAGTTGGTGCGGGCGCGGATGCTCTGTTCCTTCGTCACACCAAGGCTCTCCTCAATGCGGGCCAGCACATCGCTCATCAGGCTGCCCTGTGCGCCCTGCCGGCTGGAAGAGCCCACTTCCTCGTTGTCGAACATCACCCAGATGTCGCCGCGGCCCGCTTCCTCACCGCGCCCCTGCAGGAAACCATACAGGGTGGCATAGGCACATTCCAGGTCGTCGATGCGGCCGGACATGAAATATTCGCCCTGCAGGCCCACACGCTGGGCCTTTTCGGTGATGCAGAGCACCAGGTCGGTGGCCAGGATGTCCTCTGCCTTTCCCCCGGCTTCGGCGGCAAGGGTGTCCTTCAGGCTGCCGCCCTCGGCCCCGAAGATGGGCTGCAGGTCCACCTGGGGGTTGTAGTTCAGGCCGGTGTTGGCCTCCCGGTTGAAGTGGATGCACAGGTTCGGGATGCAGGCCAGTGCCCGCTCCGGGTGCACCAGACGGCTCTCCACGCCGTCGGCGGTGCGCACCAGCAGGCGGCCTGCCACGCTCAGGGGCCGGTCGAACCAGGTGGACATCAGCATACCGCCGTAGCCCTCCACCTCGGCGCGGGCAAAGCCGTGGTCGGCCCCGTCCAGCGTCTTGATGCGCCAGGTGGGCGAGTCACTGTGGCTGGCTGCGGCGTGCCAACCGGTGAGCGGGCCTTTGGGCATCCGCCAGGCCAGAATGGCCGAGCCGTTGCGGGTGGTGTAGTATTTGCCGCCGGGCACAAGGTGCCATGCCGCGCTCTCCGGGCAGTTCCGGTAGCCCTCGGCTTCCAGAATGGCCGCGGCGGCGGCCGTGGAGTGGAACGCGCTGACACCGGCGTTCAGAAACGCAAACAGATCTTCCATGGAAAATGCTTTGTTTTGCATGGGGATGCTTCCTTTCGCTTTTACTGGTTCTACTCATTATAAGCCCTTGCTCTGCAAAGGTCAATGCGTACAAAAAAGCCGCCGCAGGCGGCAATGCCTGCGGCGGCGGGAAAGCCGGCTGCTCAGTGCAGCTCCGGCCAGTAGCCCTTGTTGGCTTCGATCATATCGTCCAGAATGGCCTTGGCAACGTTCATGCTGGGCACAGTCTTATTCAGGGTAAAGGCCTGCAGCACCTTCTCGTAGCTGCCTTCCACGCAGCCCTCCACCAGCAGCTTTTCGCTGTTGAGCTGCTGCATCATCAGACCCTGCTGGAACAGCGGGATGTTGTCCCGGGCAATGACCTCCGGGCCGTTCTTGCCGATGTAGGCGGGCAGTTCCACCATTGCGTCATAGGGCATATTGGGGATCGCGCCGCGGTTCTCGGTGATGATGAGGAAGCGTGCCTTGGTGTCGTTCTTCAGCGCAGCGGAAAGATCTGCGATCCAGTCGCCGTGACTGCCGGCATAGAAGGTGTTGGCGTCCACCTCGCCGGTCTTGAGGTAGTGGTCGATGCCGTCGAACAGGTTCTTTTCGCGGGTCTCCTCCACCTCGTTGGCGCGGGTATGGTTCGGGTCCGAATGCTCCACGAACTCCTTGGCCTGCAGATAGTAGTTCAGGTAGGTATTGGGCAGGTACTCCGGGAAGTTTTCCATGATCTCGTACTCGCCCTTCCACACATAGTACCAGCTGCCCTTGGTGTGGCGGTTCTGGTTGGCGGAGGAAGTCAGCGCGCCCATGCCCTTGAGGTAGCTTTCCGGCAGAAGGATCTGGTTCTCCTTGATGTAGGCGCGCAGCTTGGGCATCAGATCCTCGCCGTGGTACTGGATGGAGGTGAACCAGCCGAAGTGGTTCAGGCCAAAGTAATCGTAGACGATCTCCTTCTTGTTCTGGATGCCCATGGCAGCTGCCACCACGTCAATGATGGCGATGGGCATATCGCAGATGTTGATGATCCGTGCCTTCGGGCGCAGCTTGCGGCAGGCTTCGGATACGATGGCGGCGGGGTTGGAGTAGTTCAGGATCCAGTAGTCCTTCTTGGCATACTTTTCCACATCATCGATCAGCTGGATCATGGGGAAGATGGTACGCATTCCGTAAGCCATGCCGCCGCAGCCGCAGGTCTCCTGTCCCACGCAGCCGTGGCGCAGGGGGATCTTTTCGTCCTGCTCCCGCATGGCGTAGCCGCCCACGCGCATCTGGGCAAACACAAAAGAGGTATCGGTGTAAGCCTGCTGCACATCGGTGGTGACCACCAGCTTGATGTCGGTATTCAGCTCCTTGTGCAGGACCCAGTCCACCACAACGGCAACCTTGTCCTGCCGCTCCTTGTTGATATCGAACAGACGGATCTCGTCCACTTCCAGTTCTTCCCGGCGCAGGGCGATGGATTTGACGATACCGGCGGTAAAAGTACTACCGCCGCCAGCAATGGTAATGACCATAGTATAAACGCTCCTTTTTTGTATTTTTCAGGTTAGCCCGGCGCATTCCGCCGGGGCACGGTAAAACGATTTACTGGTTTTCCAGCTGTGCCTCCACAGCACGCTTGATATCGGCTACCTGCAGACCGTAAACGATCTGGATATCGGTTCCCTTTTTCACGATGCCGCTGTTCGGCAGCTGGTTGATGCTTTCCTCGTTGAGCTTTGCGGGGTCCTTGATGTTTACCCGCAGGCGGGTGAAGCAGTTGTCCACCGACAGGATGTTCTCCTTGCCGCCCAGACCATCAATGACGCACTGCACCTCGGCAGCGTTCTTCACGCTTGCCTTCTTGGCGGGTGCTGCGCTCCCCGCGGTCTCGGTGCTCACCTCTTCCCGGCCGGGGGTGTGGATGTTAAAGGCCTTGATCAGCAGGGTGAACACCACAAAGTACACGGCGATCTGGCACAGCGCCAGCAGGTACAGGATGGGATAGTTGGTCTTATCTGCACCGGCAGAAAGGTTCATCAGCACCGAGCCAAGGAGGTTGGTGGTAAAGCCGGTGACATGGAAGGTGTGCAGCAGCACGATGAACAGACCGGAGATGCAGGCGTGTGCCACCCACAGGATGGGGGCAGTGAAGCAGAACATGAAGTCCAGCGGCTCGGTGATGGAAGCCAGAGAGGCGGTAAACGCCAGCGGCACCAGAACGGCAGCGGTCTTTTTGCGGTTCTCCTTGCGGGCGCAGAAGATGAAGGCCGCCACGATGCCAAAGTAGCCGAAGGTCTTGGTAAAGCCGGTGTACATCCACACAATGCCGTCCGAGAAGGGCAGACCCATGCTGTACTCCATCATCATTACGATGTAGGAGCCGGTGTAGGTGGCATCGCCCACGGTCAGGCTGTTGCCCAGTGCAGAGAACTGGAAGGGGGTGTAGATGAGGTGGTGCAGGCCGGTGGGGATGAGGAAGCGCTCCAAAAAGCCGTACAGGAACAGGCCGAAGTTGCCGGAGGTGGCGATCAGATCGGTCAGTGCACTGATGACGCTCTGTACCGGCGGCCAGAAGAAGCAGGAACCAAAGCCGAACAGGATGGAAAAGACCACCATGCAGGTAAAGGACCAGCGGTTGCCGGAGTAGATCTGGGTGATGATGCCCTTGAACTGCTTTTCACAGGTGCGGTTGTACACCCAGCCGCAGACCAGACCCAGCAGGATGCCGCCGAACACGCCCATATCCACCGTCTGGATGCCGAACACGGTGGACTGACCGGTGCCGTACAGACCCACCATAGGATCAGCCTCGGCCAGCATGCCCAGCTGGGTCAGGGTGACGTTGCCGGCGGTCAGGTACATAAAGTAGCTCATCAGGCCGATGATGGCAGCCTGCTGCTTGTTCTTTTTGGCAAGCGCCGCTGCGATGCCCACGCAGAACATCAGGCTGAGGTTGTTGATGATGACCATGATGCAGTTGTAGATCAGCTGTCCCAGCAGCTTGATGGGGGTCCACTGCAGAACAGGGATCATCGAGCTAAGGCTTGTGCTGGTAAGCAATGCGCCCAGCACAAGGATCAGGCCTGCTGCCGAGATATACGACAGCGGTGAGAGCATGGCTTTGGAGAACTTTTCCAAGCCATTCATGACTTTTTCTTTCATCGTGTAATACTCCTCACTTTTTGACTTGACTGTTTTTGGGGATGATTTCTATTCCGCAGGGCTTCCGGACGCCCTGTTGAAGCGTTTTTCAGACGATCTTGGTCAGGTGGATGAGCAGATAGACCTGCTCCTGATGATCCAGCTCGTAATCAAATTCCTGACGCAGATAGGCATTGATGCGCTGTAAGCACACCTCGTTGCGGCTGTCGCGCTGCAAAAGCACCGTGTACATGGATTCCAGCCCGGCGTCCTGCCACGGGGTGTGCCGCAGGATGCGCGCCGCCAGAAACTTGAGGTGCACGGTCAGGCGGATGGTCTCGAGGCTCTCTTCCTCAAAGGTACAATGATAGGTATCGCAGATGATCTCCTTGACCGCCATGACGAATTTTACGGTATCATAAGCCAGCGCACCGTCCGCCGCACCGGCTACCAGATGCAGGGCAATGTAGCCCGCTTCGTCCTCCGGCAGCTGTACGCCGCAGAACTGCCGGACAAGTTCCAGTGCCCTTTGCCCCACCGCGTACTCCTTCGGGTACAGCATTCGGGTCTCCGAGAGCATGAGGTTGGGCAGAAAGGTGCCCTTTTCCACACGTTCCAGCGCAAAGCTGATGTGATCCACCAGCGAAATGGTGCTTTTGCTGCTGAGCAGGATGCCCTGCTCTTCTGCCGCCAGCGAGATGCGCTCGGCGGCCTGCATCACCTGCGGGGTGACGTTATCCAGCATCTTGAGGAACTTGGTCTGCAATTCATTCTGCACATAGTACACCTTGGAAACGCGGCTTTTGTCGATCACGTCCCCCGGGCGGCGGCCAAACCCAAGCCCGTTGCCCACGAGAATGGCTTCCCTGCCGTCCGGCATGACCACCGACACCGCATTGTTATTGAATACCTTTACAGCCTGCATCGCCGCACTCCTCCGCTTCCATGCCGCAGCTTTTGTGAAAAAGAAAAAGGGCACAAGAACCAAAGGGATGCCATTGCCGCATTCCCTCTGATGCTCATGCCTGATCGAACAGTTACACGCACTGATAAATTCACTTGTCAGCTTTGATTATACGAGCCAGCACAGAAAATGTCAATGCGTTGAACTGTCCGAAATTCAAGCCGCATTTTTGTATATCCTGCACAGGTCTGCTTGAAATTCGTCCTGCGCGGAACGATTGACAACGCCGGGCCCACAACGTATACTTAGGGTGTATCATTCCTGCAGCTCCGGCCCACCGCCGGGGCAAGACCAACGGAGGATCGACTTATGAAATTGAAATATATCCGTCCTTTGGCTCTGGCACTGTGCGCAGTGCTGCTGTGCAGCCTGTTCACGGCATGTTCCGGCACATCTTCCTCCAGCGAGCAGCCTTCCAGCGCTGCGTCCGCTGCATCGGACAGCGCGTCTGCATCGGCATCCACGTCCGACAGTGCCCTGCCGGACTCCACCACCCAGGCCAACACCGGCAGCCTGAACCCCGGCAACTTTGACGAGAACTCGGCGTTCTCCATCACCGGCACCACCGACGCCTTTGCACCCTGCCTGGGCTGGGGCCCCGGCGTTTCCGGCTGCTCGCTCAAGTCGGTGATCGCGGCTGCCTCGCTGCTGCAGTGGGCCGAGAGCGCACACCTCTCTTCCCGCACGCCGGAGGCCATCCAGGACGCCTTCTACGACTGGTACGACAGCCTGTCTGCCGCCGATCAGGAGAACTTTGCCGAGGCATGGACCATGATCGAGCCGGACGCACTGAGCCTGCTCAGCGACAAGGAGAGCATGACCGACCTCATCACGGACGCTGGCCTGGACCCGGACACCCTGCCCGGCTGCACCCTGAAGAACTGGCAGGCCCTGCAGAGTGTGCTGGACAGCTGCGTGCCCGCTGTGAACGGCGAAGAGTAAACGTTATCCCCTGCATTGCAAAAGGCGCTGACCGCGTGCGGTCAGCGCCTTTGTTGTTTTTGCGTTTACACCTTTTTCAGCACATACTGGCGGGTGCCCATGCCGATCTTCTCGGCCTGCTCCAGCGTGGCCTTCCACTCGATGTTGGGGTTCGAGTCCTTGAAGTTGTCGTGGTGGCAGTTCCAGCCGGGCTTGGCCAGATTGCTGCTCAGCTGGCTGTTGGGCAACGGGGCGGCGTTCAGGCAGGCATCTGCACAGGCCTGATCCAGTGCCACCGGGTCAAAGGAGGCAAACATGCCGATATCCGGCAGGATGGGGGCATCGTTCTCGCCGTGGCAGTCGCAGTTGGGGCTGATGTCCTGCACCAGTGCCACATGGAAGCAGGGGCGGCCTGCGCAGACGGCGGCGGCATACTCGGCCATCTTGCGGTCCAGCATCTCGTTGGCGCTGTCGTACTGAGAGTAGATGGCGTCAAAGTTGCAGGCACCGATGCAGCGGCCGCAGCCCTTGCACTTGTCGTAGTCGATGACAGCCTTGTTCTGCTGGTTGTAGGTAATGGCGTCGGAGCCGCACTCCTTGGCGCAGCGGTGGCAGCCCCGGCACAGGCTCTCCTGCACTGCAGGCTTGCCGGCGGCGTGCTGCTCCATCTTGCCGGCCCGGGAGCCGCAGCCCATGCCGATGTTCTTGATGGCACCCCCAAAGCCGGTGGACTCGTGGCCCTTGAAGTGGGTCAGGCTGATGAACACATCCGCGTCCATGATGGCACGGCCGATCTTGGCGGTCTTGCAGTATTCGCCGTTGGGCACCGGCACCTCCACCTCATCGGTGCCGCGCAGGCCGTCGGCGATGAGCACCTGACAGCCGGTGGTCATGGGCCAGAAGCCGTTGAGCTGGGCACAGGTCAGGTGCTCCAAGGCGTTTTTGCGGCTGCCCGGGTACAGGGTGTTGCAGTCGGTCAGGAACGGCATACCGCCCTGCTCCTTGCACAGGTCTGCCACCACCTTGGCGTAGTTGGGCCGCAGAAAGGCCAGGTTGCCCAGCTCACCAAAGTGCATTTTGATGGCTACGAACTTGCCGTCCATGTCAATGTCCTTGATGCCGGCGGCGATGCACAGACGGCGCAGCTTTTCCGGCAGGCTGGTGCCCACCGGACAGCGAAAATCCGTGTAATAGACCTTGGATGCTTCCATTGCGTTTTCCTCCCTTGATGGCCCTTGATGGCGTTCTTCTCGGTGCGGCGCAGCGCCGCAAAAATACTCTCTGCGCCCAGTATAGCACATTTCCGGGCATGAGAAAAGGGACGGCACAATGCCGTCCCTTTTCGGTTTTTCTGATCTCTCAGGCAAGGGCAGTGATGGCCGCGACTGCCAGCACGATAAGGCCCAGCACAATGCGGTACACGCCAAAGAACTTGAAGTTGTGCCGCTTGACGTAGTCCATCAGGAAGCGGATGGCACCCATGCTCACCGCAAAGGCCACCACGCAGCCCACCACCAGCACGGCGATCTCGGTACCGGTCATGGCCGTGCCCGACAGCACGAACTTGACCACCTTGAGCAGCGAGGCACCCGCCATGACCGGAATGGCCAGATAGAAGGTGAACTCCGCCACGCAGGCGCGGGACAGGCCCAGCAGCAGGCCGCCCACGATGGTGGCACCGGAGCGGGAGGTGCCGGGGATGATGGCCAGGCACTGCCACACGCCGATGAGCAGGGCATCCCGGTAGGTGATCTGCTCCAGACGCATCACATGGGGCGTGGCGCGGCGGTTCTCCACCACCAGGAACAGCACACCGTACAGGATGAGCATGGCGGCCACCGTGATGTAATTGTAGAAGTGCGCCTCCATCCAGTCGTCCAGCGGGCTGATGATCAGCACCGGCAGGGTGGCGGCCACCACCTTGAACCACAGGTTCCAGACACTGGGCTTGGAGATCACACGGCCCTGCCGCAGACCAAAGGGCCACAGCTTGCCCCAGAACAGCACCACCACGGCCAGAATGGCACCCAGCTGGATGACCACCCGGAACATGGACATGAACTCCTCGCTGGCGTTGAACCTGACGATCTGCTCCAGCAGGATCATATGGCCCGTGGACGAGATGGGCAGCCACTCGGTGACGCCCTCCACGATGCCCATTAAAATTGCTTTGATGATTTCCCAGAACGTAAGAAATCCCTCCTTTTTGCACACGCGGGAACGCGCGGCGTTTCTCGCTTTTCCAGTATACCATACTATGGCGCACCGCGCACGCAGAATGCAAAAATTTTACGCAGCTGCCCTCTGCGCTGCGGGGTGTAACTGGGCCGGAAAATGTGCTATACTGAACCCAGAGCCTTACAGAATGGTTTTTGCCCCGGCTGCGGGCATTTTGCAAACACCGTCTGTATTTTTGTTTCATCATTCTACAATGAGGTGAATCTTTATGAACATTCTGGTGATCGGCTGCGACCAGGTGGGCGCGTCCCTGATCCGCGACCTGGAGCGCATCGGCCACGACATTTCCCTGATCGAGCGGGACCCCGAACAGCTCAAGCGTCTGGACGCCTTTGATGACTACCGCTTTGGCGGCACCGCTCTGGTGGGCGACCCCACCGACCCCGACGTGCTGCGCCGGGGCGGCGTGGAGAACTGCGACGCCGTGGCCGCCGTGAGCGAGGACGACTCGGTGAACCTGATGGCCGCGCAGATCGCCAAGAGCATCTTCCGGCGCGAAAAGGTCATCTGCCGGGTGTCCGACCCGCACTTACAGGTGCTGTACCACAAGGCCTACGAGCTGGAGACCGTCTGCCCCACGGTGCTCACCGAGCAGGCCGTGTTCCGGGCACTGGCCAAGTAAGCACGCCGTTTTGAGACATTCCGTTTTGGAAAACGAGGTAATACTATGAAAGTTTGTATTGCAGGCGGCGGCAAGGTGGGCATGTATCTGGCCCAGAGCCTGCTGGCCCACCACCACAAGGTGACCATCATTGAGCCGCAGGAAGCATTGTGCCGCAGCCTGGCCGACGCGCTGGACGTCCCGGTGGTGTGCGGCGATGCCATCAGCTTTGACACCCTGCGCACCGCCGATGTGGCCAGCTGTGACGCCTTTGTGGCCGTGACCGGAAACGACGAGGACAATCTGGTGGCCTGCCAGATCGCCAAACGGGAGTTCGGTGTGGACCGCACCGTGGCCCGGGCCTCCAACCCCAAGAACCGGGAACTGCTGCACACCCTCGGCGTGGACACCGTGGTCTGCGGCACCGACAACCTGAGCCACATCCTGGAACGCGAGATCGAGACCGACACCATCCGCCAGCTGCTCTCGCTGGGCGGCGGCACCGCCAGCCTGAACGAGATTTTGCTGCCGGAGAACTTTGCTTTTGCGGGCAAGTCCATCAAGGACATCCCCATCCCCGGCAACGCGATCCTGGTCAGCATCACCCGCGACACCGAGTTCATCATCCCCCACGGCAACACGGTGCTGCTGCCCTGGGACCGCATCCTCTGCCTGACCCAGGATGACACCCTGCATCTGCTCACCGACGCCTGGGGCCTGACCGGCAAATGACCGAACAGGAACTGCTGCGCACGGCCCTCATCCTGCCGCCGCGGGCGCGGGCGGTGCTCTGCGTCTGGGCTGCTATCCCCGGCCTGTTGTGTGCGCCTTTTGTGTTCTGGCAGAGCCTGTTTGCGGGGCTGTGCTTCTGCGCGGTGTGGGGCCTGCTGGTGCTGGCCTTGCGGCTGCGCGCCTGCAGTTTCGTGGCGGCGCTCTCACCCCGCAGCCTGACCGTGCAGGCAGGCATCGCCTTCCCGGTGCTGCGGCAGATCCCTCGCCGGGCAGTGACCGGGGTGCAGCTGCTGCGCACCCCGCTGCTGTGGCTGGCCGGAGCCAGTGTGCTGCTCGTGCACTGCCCGGGCGGCCTGCTGGTGCTGCCGGGCGTGCCCTCGGTGCAGGCGGATGCGCTGGCTGCCATCCTCACGGAGGATGCCGTATGACCGAAAAGCGCTTCCACCCGTTTGCAGTGCTGCACCTGCTGCGTAAGACCATTCTGGTGTACCTGCTCCCGCTGGTGCAGGTGCTGTTCGCCCGCAACTGGGCCGCCCTGTGGGCGGCGCTGGCGCAGGATGTGCTGCTGCTTGCCCTGCTCAGCATGGTCTGCTGGGAGGTGCTGCGTGTCAGCGGCTGGCAGATGGACGCCCACGGCAACCTGCTGGTGCGCTGGCGGCTGGGCATCCGGCTGGACCGCACCCTGCGGGCGGACATGCTGGCTGCCCTGACCATCGACCGGCCCGTGGTGTACCGGCTGGCCGGGGCCAGCCGCCTGACCCTGTACCCCGCCGGGCAGAAAAAGCCCCTGACCCTTATCGTTGCCCGGGACGATGCCCGGGAGCTGGCCGACCGGCTGCTGCCGCTGGAACAGCCGGTGGTGCACCGCCCCCACGGCGGCGAGAAGATGGTGTTTGCGGTGCTGGGGGCCAACGGCCTTTCCACCCTTGCGCTGCTGGCCCTTGCGCTGCGCCAGAGCCGCCCCTATGCCCCGGACGCCCAGACCCTCGCCTTTGCACACCTGAGTCATCTGGCGGCCTTTGCGGCCCGCTGGCTGCCCATGGGCACGGCCTGGATGCTGGTGGCCACCGGGTGGCTGTTCTGCATCAGTCTGGCCCGCAGTGCGGCGCAGGTGGCCCACTACACGGTCTGGCGTACCGCTGCCCAGCTGGGCAGCCGGGGCGGCCTGCTGCACCGGTACGAAATGCGCCTGTGCCGCGCCCACCTGAACTACGCCGACCTGCGGCGTTCGCCGGTGACCCGGGCACTGCACTACTGCCCCGTGTTCGTCACGGCGGGCAGCTGCGCGCCGGAACTGCCGCTGTTCGTCTGGAAGGAGGGCACGCCCCTGCTGCAAGAGCTGCTGCCCGGCGTCGCCCTGCCGCCGGACACGGCCCCGGACATCACCCGCCGCAGCAAGATCTATTTCCTGCCCGCGGGGCTTCCGCTGGGGCTGTGCCTGCTGCTGACGGCAGTGTCCCGCACCACGCTGCCGACCCTCACCCTGCCGCTGCTGGTGCCGGACCTGTTCTTTGCCGCTCTGCTGGCGGCGGCTTTTGTGGGCTACCGCCGGGAGGGCGCATGGATGCAGGACGATCACCTGACCCTGCGGCGGCAGAAGGGGTTCCACCTGCACTGCGTCTGTGCCCTGCATCCGGACCTGTGCCTGACGGTACAGCAGTCCCCGTGGGCAGTGGCGGCCCATCGTGCCAACCTGACCCTGATTTTTCCGGGCCGACTGAAGCAGAAGGTGCGCAGTGTGGCTCTAACGGAGCTTGCTTTTTTACAGCAGGCAGAACGATAAAAAGGAGATGTTTTTCGTGATAAAAACTGTGTTGTTCGATCTGGACGGTACCCTGCTGAACACCATTGATGACCTGGCCGACGCCGGCAACTGGGTGTGCACCCAGAACGGCTGGCCCACCTTCACCGTGGAACAGTTCAAGCACATGGTGGGCAACGGCATTCCCAAGCTGGTGGAGCGCTTTTCACCGGAGGATGCCCGCTCACAGGAGCAGCTGGCGGCCACACTGGCACAGTTCTCGGCCCGGTACGACGCCCACAAGGAGGACAAGACGGCCCCCTATGCAGGCATCCCGGAGCTGTTGGACACCCTGCGGGCAAACGGCATCCAGTGCGCGGTGTTTTCTAATAAGGCCGACGCTTTTTGTGGAAAGATCATCGACCACTATTTCGGTACTGGGCGCTTTGATGCTGTGCGCGGCAGCCGTCCGGGCGTGCCCACCAAGCCCGACCCTGCCGGGCTGTACGCCCTGATGGAGCAGATCCACGCCGACCCTGCCGCCACCCTGTTCGTGGGTGACAGCGATGTGGACATCCTCACCGGCCACAACGCCCATCTGCCCGCCATGGGGGCCCTGTGGGGCTTCCGCGGCCGCGCAGAGCTGACTGCCGCCGGAGCCGACGCCCTGGCCGCCGTGCCGGAGGACATCTGGGCTTACATTCAGGAAAACAACCGATAAGATGACAAACAGCCCCCGCGGAACCGTGCACCAATGCACACGATTCTGCGGGGGCTGTATTATTTAGGTGGCAGAGTTTTGCTTCTCGCCCCAAAAGCCTCCCTCTTTGAGAGAGGTGGATTTGTGAAGCAAAGACGGAGGGAGTTTTCCAGCAGCAACCCCGGTAGACGTTCCTACTGGTTGGGACCCACGGGCTAACCAAAGCCCCACTGGGGCTTTGGTTACGGTGCTTTGCACCGCCGCCCTGTTCGATTCCTCGTACGGGTTGCATGAAAAAATCCCTGATCCTAAGATCAGGGATTTTATTCATGACCCGTACGGGAATCGAACCCATGTTACAGCCGTGAAAGGGCCGTGTCTTAACCGCTTGACCAACGGGCCTTAGAAATACAGAGCTTCGCTAAAACCTCCGACTTTCATCATCCACTATTGCGGACGACCGTCCCCCTTATCTTAGCGAAACTCTGTAATGTGGTAGCGGTAACTGGATTTGAACCGGTGACACTTCGGGTATGAACCGAATGCTCTAGCCAACTGAGCTATGCCGCCACATATGAAGTTCTGCACTTGAACGGTGCTTTATTATTATATCCACTGTACCGCCTTTTGTCAACACTTATTTTAAAAAAATTCTGATTTTTTCGCACATTCCCTGTCAGCCGCGCAAAAAGCCCCGCACTCTGCCGGAACAGAGCACGGGGCTTTTCAACAGGATTTTGTTTTACGGTGGAAAACCGCAGTCAGGCTCAGGCCTTCTTGTTGGTGGGAACCATGACCTTCAGGCCGCCCATATACGGCTGCAGCACTTCGGGGATGGTCACGCTGCCGTCAGCCTGCAGATGGTTCTCCAGGAAGGCGATCAGCATACGCGGAGGTGCCACGCAGGTGTTGTTCAGGGTGTGGGCCAGGTAGGTCTTGCCGTCCTTGCCCTTGATGCGGATGTGCAGGCGGCGTGCCTGTGCATCGCCCAGGTTGGAGCAGGAGCAGACCTCGAAATACTTCTGCTGGCGGGGGCTCCATGCCTCGATATCGCAGCTCTTGACCTTCAGGTCCGCCAGGTCACCGGAGCAGCAGTTCAGCTGACGCACGGGGATCTCCATGCTGCGGAACAGCTCCACAGACATCTGCCACAGCTTCTCGTACCAGTCGGCGCTCTCCTCGGGGCGGCAGACCACGATCATCTCCTGCTTCTCGAACTGGTGGATGCGGTAGATGCCGCGCTCCTCGATGCCGTGGGCACCCTTCTCCTTCCGGAAGCAGGGGCTGTAGGAGGTCAGGGTCAGGGGCATCTTGCTCTCGTCGATGGTCTGGTCGATGAAGCGGCCGATCATGGTGTGCTCGCTGGTGCCGATCAGGTACAGGTCCTCGCCCTCGATCTTGTACATCATGGCGTCCATCTCCGGGAAGGACATAACGCCCTGCACCACGTTGCCGTGCATCATGAAGGGCGGGATGACGTAGGTAAAGCCCTTGTTGATCATAAAGTCGCGGGCGTAGGCCAGCACTGCCTCGTGCAGGCGGGCGATGTTGCCCAGCAGGTAGTAGAAGCCGTTGCCGGCCACACGGCCTGCAGCGTCCATGTCGATGCCGTCAAAGCTCTCCATGATCTCGGTGTGGTACGGGATGGGGAAATCGGGCACGACCGGCTCACCGAAGCGCTGTGCTTCCACGTTGTAGGTGTCGTCCGGGCCGATGGGCACGCTGGGGTCGATCATCTGGGGGATGGTGTACATGATCTCCTGGATGCGGGCAGACAGAGCTTCCTCTTCCTTCTCCAGCTCTGCCATCTTGTCGGCGTCGGCCTTGACGGCGGCGTTGTTGGCGTCGATCTGAGCCTGCAGCTGGGCCTTCTTGGCCTCATCGTCACACTTCTTCAGCTGGCCGAACAGCGGGCCATTGGCCTTGCTCAGCTTGTTGCGGGCAGCCTTGAGGGCTTCCACTTCCTTCAGCGCTGCGCGGTACTGGGCATCCTTTTCGATGACCTCATCCACCAGCGGCAGCTTTGCGTCCTGGAACTTCTTCTTGATGTTTTCCTTGACGGCGTCCGGATTCTCACGGACAAATTTGATATCAAGCATGATTGACTCTCCTTGCTCTATTTCGTTCGCACCGGGAAATGGGACCTCTCCCGGCGCCGTTCAAAGGCGGGTGTCCGCCTTGGATCGCGGTTGTTTTATTCTTCGGTCTGGTACTGGCCCAGCAGGTTTGCAAAGGCGCGCAGCTGCTCATCGGAGTAAAAATGCACCGTCAGCTTGCCCTTGCCGCCGTGGTAGGCCACGTTCACCTCGCTGCCCAGCACCTGCTTGAGGCTCTCTTCCACTTCCACCGGCAGGGTGCCGCGGGGTTCGGGTTCTTTTGCCTCCTTCGGGGGCTTTGCCAGCTTCTTGCACAGCGCCTCGGTCTGGCGCACATTCAGCTGATTGTCCGCCACGATCTGCGCCGCCTGCTCCTGCAGCTCCGGCGTGGGCAGGCCCAGGATCACCTTGGCGTGGCCCATGTTCAGGAACCCGCTCTTGAGCAGCTCCAGTACGTTTTCCGGCAGGTTCAGCAGACGCAGGCTGTTGGCCAGCGCGCTGCGGCTCTTGCCCAGCTTGCGGGCTGCCTGCTCCTGGGTCAGGTCACAGCGCAGCATCAGCTCCCGGATGCCTGCGGCTTCTTCCACCGGGTCCAGATCCTCACGCTGGAGGTTTTCCACCAACGCCAGCTCCATGGCCTGCTCGTCGGACACATCCTTGACCACCACCGGCACTTCGGTCAGGCCGGCCATGCGGCAGGCACGCCACCGGCGCTCGCCGGCCACGATGCTGTAGCCGCCCAGTCCCTGGGGCCGCACCGCAATGGGCTGCAGCAGACCGTGCTCCGCAATGCTGGCTGCCAGCTCCCCCAGTGCCTCTTCGTCAAAGGTCTTGCGGGGCTGGTCGGGGTCCGGCTCGATCTCACGCAGGGGCAGGGTCTCGATCTTTGCGTCGGACTCAAGGCTCGGGGCGGCGTCCTCAAACAGACTTTCCAGCCCGCGGCCAAGTCCTCCTTTTCCTTTTGCCATTGTTCTTGTTGTTCCCCCTGTGTTTTAGTCTTCCAGAGCGTTTCTGACCGGTGCCGGTTCCGGAGCGCTCTTGCTCCGCGCGCGGGTCTTTTTGGGCTCGTGCGGCCGGTTGTTCTTGACGAACTCAATGGCCAGATCCATGTACGCTTCGCTGCCCTTGCCCTTGGGCTCGTAGAAATTGATGGGCTGCCCGTAACTGGGGGCCTCGGAGATGCGGATCGAACGCGGGATCGTGGTTTTGTACACCTTGGAGCCAAAGTACTTCTGCACCTGCTCCACCACCTGCACCGTGAGGTTGTAGCGCAGGGAGAACATCGTGAACACCACGCCTTCGATGTCCAGATAGGGGTTGTACTTTTTGCGGATGGTCTTGAGGGTGCTGATGAGCTCCGACAGACCTTCCAGCGCATAATACTCGCACTGCACCGGGATCAGCACACTGTCGCAGGCGCTCAGACCGTTCAGGGTGAGCAGGTCCAGGCTGGGCGGGCAGTCGATGAAGATGAAGTCATAGTCCTTCTGCACCGTGGCCAGCGCCTTGCGCAGGCGGCTCTCGCGGCCCGGCAGGTCGATCATTTCCAGGCTGGCACCGGCCAGACGGGTGTTGGAGCCGATCACATCGGTGCGGAACTCGGTCTTGCGGATCGCCTGTGCGGCGGTGGCCCGGCCAATGAGCACCTCGTAGGTGCCGCACTCCACGCTCCGCTTGGGGATGCCGTAACCGGTGGTGGTGTTGCCCTGGGGGTCCAGATCCACGATGAGCACCTTTTTGCCCAAAGCCGACACGCAGGAGGACAGGTTGACGGCGGTCGTGGTCTTGCCGACGCCGCCTTTCTGGTTTGCGATTGCTACAATTTTTGCCACGCGCATTTCTTCCTTCCGGGAAATTTTGGTTGTTCCACATGGAACATTCGCAGTTGTGCCCGCTCGTTTCCCGTCGCGCGGACATCTCAACTAGTAGTATAGCACACTCCCTTGGCTTTTTGAACCGCTTTCAGGCGTTTTTGTGCGTATTTTTCTTCTGTTTTCCGCTTTTACAAGGCAAAAAGTTCTCTTTCAAGGCGTATTTTGCAGATTTTTTACACGTTTTTTCTGTTCCACATGGAACAGTTCACTTCTCCGCTGCCGCCGTGGGGATGCGCACCGTGTATTCGATGTAGCCATCCTTCTCTTCCCGATGGGCCGTGGCCGGTACCCCATTGTCGGTCATCAGCCGGATGGCATGGTCGATGGTGTTCACAAAGATGCGCACATCCCGGACCATGGAGATGCGGTGCCGCCCTTTTGCGGTGCTGTTGAGCAGCTGTTCGATGTACCGATCGGTCTGACGGGCGTTGAGCCGCCGCTTGGCAATGTTGATGAGCGCCTCGCTGCGGCGGTTCTCCGGCAGGCGCAGCACGGCCCGCGCGTGACGCTCGGTGAGGTTGTTGTCCAGCACGAACTGGCGCTGGTCCCCCGTGAGCTGCAGCAGGCGCAGCTTGTTGGCCAGTGTGGGCTGCGCCATGCCCAGCCGCTTGGCGGCCTCGGCCTGGGTGCAGTCCCACAGCACCAAAATGTCCCGCAGGCCCTGCGCCTGCTCAAAGGGGTTCAGGTCGGTGCGCTGAATATTTTCCAGCAGACCGAGGGCCGCCGTCTGCTCATCGGCATAGCTGCACAGGATGGCCGGAATGGTGGTCATCTGGGCCAGCTTGCAGGCGCGCAGCCGCCGCTCCCCTGCCACCAGCTCGTAACCTTCGGCTGCTTTACGCACCGAGATGGGCTGCAGCAGACCGTTTTCACGGATGCTCTGGGCAAGGCCTGCCAGCTCCTGTTCCTCAAAGGTCCGGCGCGCCTGGAACGGCGACGGATGGATCTGGTCGATGGGCAGGAAATAAATTTTTCCGGCGGACTTCTTCCGTTCAAACATAACACGGCTCCTCCTTTTTTGCGGCATATCCGGGTTTGTTTTCCACGCTTTCCCGGGAAAATGTGGAAAAGTTGGTTCAGAGCCAGTGTACCACACAAACAAAAACCCTGCCAGAAATTTCGTTCGGCAGGGTTTTGCATATTTTGTTCGCTATTCCGTTATTTCAGCGGGCTTTTGGCGATTTTTCCGCCGTTTCTGGGGTAGGCTGTCGGAGTTTGCGAAATCTTTTGGCACAAAATCAGGGTGCGGGTGTCGCCGCCGGGCAGGTGCAGGGTGCGGGTCTCCTTGTAGGCACCGCCCAGTTTTTTGATGGCCCCGCGGGCCGCGGCCAGTTCCTCTTCTCCGGAGGCGCCCTTCATGGCCAGAAAGTTTCCGCCCACCTTGACCAGCGGCAGGCAGTATTCCGCCAGCATGGGCAGGGCCGCCACCGCGCGGGCTGAAGCCAGATCAAACTGCTCCCGCCACGCCTTGCGGGCGGCTTCCTCTGCGCGCTCCTTGGCAAACTCCACGCCGGTCAAGCCAAGCTGGGCACAGGCGTACTTCAAGAACTCCACCCGCTTGCCGGTGGGTTCCATGAGGGTGAGTTCCAGTTCCGGCTTGTAGATCTTGGTGACGATGCCCGGAAACCCGGCACCAGCGCCCACATCCACCATGCGGCCGGCTACTTCCGGCTGGCTGGCAAAGAGCAGGCTGTCGAGGAAATGCTTGTCCTCGATGCCCTCGGGGTCGGTGATGGCGGTCAGGTTGACCTTCTGGTTGTAGTCCACAAGGATCTGTGCAAAGGCGTCCAGCTGGTCCAGCTGGGTGCCGGTGAGGGCAATGTTCCATGTGGAACACTTGGCCTCCAGCCGCTGTTTGTCGATCATAGGTTTTGATTCCTTTCTGTTGTTCTGGATCAGGTGTGGGCCGCCAGGGCAATGCTCAGCTGAGCCACGTCCGAGGGGGACACCCCGGGGATGCGGCTGGCCTGGCCCAGGTTCTTGGGCCGGATGCGGGCCAGCTTCTCGCGGGCTTCCAGCGTCAGACCGGTGAGGTCCGCGTATTCAAAATCCTCCGGGATCAGGGTCTTTTCGTGGCGGGCCACCTCCCGGATCATGCGATCCTGCCGGGCAATGTAGCCTGCGTATTTGATCTCGGTCTCCAGCCGTTCCGCCAGCATGGGCGTGATCCCCTCCCCCCAGCCGATGACCCCGGCCACAAGGTCGTAGTGGATCTCCGGGCGGCGCAGCAATTCTTCGGCAATGCCGCCCTCGGCTGCCGGGGCCAGCCCGGCCGCCGTCATGGCGGCCTGCAGGTCGGCAGTGCGCAGGTGGGCGTCGTGCAGGCGGCGGCGCTCCGATTCCAGAATGTTCTGGGTGTGCTGGTACTTTGCCCAGCGGTCGTCCTGCACCAGACCGTATTCCCGGCCGATGGGGGTCAGGCGGGTGTCGGCATTGTCCTGCCGCAGGGTCAGCCGGTATTCGCTGCGGCTGGTCATCATGCGGTAGGGGTCCATGACGCCCTTGGTCACCAGATCATCCACCAGGGTGCCAAGGTAGCTGGTGTGACGCGGCAGGATCAGCTGTTCTTTGCCCAGCGCATTGCGGGCGGCGTTCAGACCGGCCAGCAGGCCCTGTGCGGCAGCTTCCTCGTAGCCGGAAGTGCCATTGAACTGCCCTGCCCCATACAGGCCCCGCACCACCTTGCTTTCCAGCGTGGCTTCCAGGCTGGTGGGGTCTACACAGTCGTATTCGATGGCATAGGCCGGGCGCAGGATCTCGATGTGCTCAAAGCCCTTGATGCTGCGGTAGAAGGCATTCTGCACGTCCTCCGGCAGACTGCTGGAAGCACCCTGCAGGTACATTTCCTCGGTGTTCTCACCGCAGGGCTCCACAAAGATGGGGTGGCGGTCCTTGCCCGCAAAGCGCACCACCTTGTCCTCGATGGAGGGGCAGTAACGCGGGCCGACACCCTCGATCATGCCGCCGTACAGCGGGCTGCGCTGGATGTTGTCCAGAATGATCTTGTGGGTCTCCGGGTTCGTGTAGGCGATCCAGCATTCCACCTTGTTGTGCATGGGGGCGTCGGTCATGAAGCTGAAGGGCTGCAGCTCGTTGTCCGGGTCACCAGGCTGACACTCCAGCCGGCTGAAGTCGATGCTGCGCCGGTGCACACGGGCGGGGGTGCCGGTCTTGAACCGCCGCAGGGGCAGACCGGCAGCCTTCAGGCTCTCGGTCAGGGCATTGGCGGCGTGCATACCGTCCGGGCCGGAGGCATACCAGGCATCGCCCACAAAGATCTTGCCGCCCAGATTGGTACCGGTGGCCAGCACCACACACTTTGCGGTGTACTCGCCATTGAGCTGGGTAACGATGCCCTTCACCCGGCCGTTTTCCACCTCAAGGCCCACCACCTCGGCCTGATGGATGGCAAGGCCGGGGGTAAGCTCCAGTGCGTGCTTCATGTATTCGTGGTAGCGTTTGCGGTCGGTCTGCACCCGCAGTGCGTGCACCGCAGGGCCCTTGCCCTTGTTCAGCATCCGACTCTGCAGGTAGGTGGCATCTGCCGCCAGACCCATCACGCCGCCAAGGGCGTCTAATTCACGCACCAACGTTCCTTTTGCAGTGCCGCCGATGCTGGGATTGCAGGGCATATTGCCGATGGCGTCCAGACTCATGGTGAACACGGCGGTCCTGGCGCCCAGTGTGGCGGCGGCGTGGGCCGCTTCGATGCCGGCATGCCCGGCACCGATCACAATGACATCATAATCTCCTAAGTGGTTCATATACTTTCGGGTTTCCTCTAATAATTGATTTGAAATGCCCTCCGTTTTACTCTGGGCATTTTCAGCGGAAGAATTATTTTAAATTTCGGGTTACAGGAAAGTCTGCGGACTTTCCTGTAACCCATTTTCACGGGTGGAGTCATAACGGGAAACGGCAGCAGCAGCGCTCGCTCCCCCGGGGGGAGCTGTCGCGCAGCGACTGAAGGGCTATCAATCGGCGGAGCCGGAAAAAACGGTTAAAAGATCTTCACGCCGAACAGGCGTGAATCTTCAGTTTTTTCCGGTGTAGCCCACTGCTTTGGGGTTAAAAGGGGCGTGCAGCCCCTTTTTCGTGGCTCCAGCGCATCGAAATCGCTGTAACCTTGCTGTGCTGAACGCACAGCATTTGCTGCACAAACCGGTCTGCGACTTGAAAGCCCCACTGGGGCTTTCATGCCTTGCAGGCACCGCCGCACTTTTCTTCTCTTTTGGTGTCAAAAGAGAACATTCCCGCCCTTATTTCCCCACGCAGAACCGCTCGAACACCTGTTCGATGACGGCTTCCGAAGCGTTTTCGCCGGTGAGCTCACACAGTGCATCCAGCGCGTCATCCACGCACACCGACACGGCATCCAGCCCGAACCCGGCCTCCACGGCCTCCCGTGCACCCGCTGTGGCATCCCGCGCCCGCAGGGCCGCCGACAGCTGCCGCTGGCCGGACAGGCTGGCCGCGTGGGGGTCGATCTGGCTGGTGCCCAGCAGGCGCGCCACGGCGGCCGCAATGACCTTGCGGCTTCCCTCCTCCTGACAGCACACCGGCAGCACCATGGCAAAGTACGGGGCGATGAGCTCCGCATCAAATTGCGTGGGTTTATCTTCCTTGTTCACCAGGGCAATGGCCGGGCGGCCCGCACAACGCCGGGCCAGCTCCAGATCCTCCCGGGTAGGCGGCTCCGAGCCATCGAACACCGCCAGGATCAGGCCAGCCTCTTCCAGTTTCTTCCAGCTACGGCGGATGCCCTCCGCTTCAATGGCGTCCTCGGTCTCGCGCAGACCGGCGGTATCAAAGAGGTTCAGCCGGATATCCCCCAGCTGCACCGCCTGCTCTACCACGTCGCGGGTGGTGCCTGCCACCGGGGTGACGATGGCACGGTCGAACCCGGCCAGCAGGTTCAGCAGGGTGGACTTGCCCGCATTGGGGCGGCCCACGATGGCACAGTCCACGCCCTCGCGCAGGACGGTGTCCGCCTGATAGTTGCGGATCAGCCCGTCCAGCGTCTCCTGCACGCTGCCCAGAACGCTGCGCAGATGGGCTTCGTCCAGCTCCGGCACATCTTCCTCCGGGAAATCCACCCAGGCTGCCAGATGGGCCTGCAGGGCGGTGAGGGCATCCTTCTGTTCCCCGATCTTGCGGGCCAGCGCACCGGACAGGGCCGCATTGGCCAGCGCTGCCCCCTGCCGCCCGTCGGCCGAGATCAGGTCCATGACCGCTTCGGCCTGCGTCAGGCCCAGTTTGCCGTTCAGGAACGCACGGCGGGTGTACTCGCCGGGGGCCGCCGGCTGCGCACCGGCTGCCAGACAGGCCTCCACCAGACGGCGTGCCACCGCACTGCCGCCGTGGCAGGAAAGCTCCACCACATCCTCGCCGGTATAGCTGTGGGGCGCACGGAAAAACAGAGCCACGCCCTCGTCAAATTTCTCGCCGCCGTCCACAAAATGGCCGAACAATGCCGTGTAGCCTTTTGCCTGCGCCACCTTTTTGCCCGGGTTTGCCGGGCGGAACACCCGCTCTGCCACGGCATAGCTCTGCGCACCGGATAGGCGCACCACCGCGATGCCGCCCGCACCGGGGGCTGTGGCAATGGCTGCAATGGTCGTTTCCTGCATAGTCGGTTCCTTTCAGTGTTCCAGCTGCCGCTGGATGCGGTAATGTTCTTCCTTGGCCTGATACATCTGCTGTTCGGCCTGTCGGATCAGCGTGTCCAGATCCATGCTGCCTGCGTTCTGGGTGACCACCCCGATGGCTGCCGAACAGCCTTTCCGTTCCAGTGCCCGGATCAGCTCATCCGTCGCTGCGCGCACCGCTGTTTCCGGCTCGTCCTGCACAAAGGCCACAAATTCGTCCCCGCCGGTGCGGTAACAGTTGTCCCGGCCGAAACGACCCTGCAGTTCCAGCGCCACAGTCTGCAGCATCTGGTCCCCTTTTTCGTGGCCGCTGGTGTTGTTCAGCTCATGCAGGCCGTTTACGTCCACATACACACAGCTGAGGGACACCGTGCATTTTTTCGCCCAGCTGTCCCGGCTGCTCTCGTAGGCATTGCGATTCTGCATATTGGTCAGGATATCAAAGTTGGCAAACCGGCGCAGCCGGAGCTCGGACAGGAAATTCTGGTGCATGGAGACCATCATAAAGCTGGAAATGATGCTGGACACCATCCCGAACACCACACAGTCGATGGTGTCAATGACCGCGATCCGCCTGGTCTCAACGTGCAGCGCCAGCCCGATGAAGATCACCGCAAAGAACAGGATGTTGCTGATATGCTGCACCGGCGGCATCACGAACAGAAGCGGCACGGCCAGCAGAAATGCGATGAAACAGACCGAAAGCTCCTCCGGCGAGGCCTTCATGATCAGCATGCCCAGCAGATACAGCTGCGCCTCGAAAGCATACATCAGCCAGTCCAGCAGCAGACCGTTATCCTCCGGAAGCATCATTTCGATCGCCAGCAGCACCAGACAGCCGACAAACGAGAGGAGATAATATCCCCGATTGGCGCGCAGCGCCCCGAGCCCGCCGAGCAGGCAGATGATGACCAGCAGAAAGATACCGGCTATGATCAGATAGGCACGCAGCTTCTTCCGGTTGTCCTTGCGGATCTCCGGCAGACAGGCCTGGTACTCTTCCGGTTCCAACCCGGCATAGAAAAGCATCTGATGTAGTTTGCCCACGCCTGTATTCATCCCTTTCCTTCGGCCGTCTTTCCAGCGGACGGCATCCCTCATTTTATTTTTTATTCTACCACGTTTCCGTCCAAAAAGATACACCCCGTGTCGGTTTTCCACAGGCTCCGGAAAGTCCGTGGAAAAAGCCGTGCCGTTTTTGCACAGACCGGAGCGCAAAAATGCCCCCTGCATCAATTGCAGGAGGCATTGCATGGTTCAGGGATTACAGCTCGATCTTGCCAAAGCTGAAATCGGCAAAATCATCCACGCGCTCGGTGCGCTTGGGTGCCACCGGTGCGGCAGTCTCGGCATCGCGGGGCGCATAGGTGCGCTCCGGCACACCGGAAGGACGGGGCCCACGGTTGCCGCCGTTGCGGCTACCGCGGTAACCGCCGCGGTTGCCGTTGCGGTCGCCGTGCTCCGAACGGCTGCCGCCGCGATAGCCGCCATTGCGGTTGCCGCCGGGGCGGCGTCCGTTGCCGGGGCGGCCGCCGCGGGGACGGCGCTCGCCGTAGGTGTTCTCGGTCTGGGCATCCGGTGCGGTGGAGTAGATGACCACGCGGCGGTCACGGCCCTCGCCCTTGCTCTCGCTGCGGACCCCCTCCATCTTGCTGATGGCAGAGTGGATGATGCGGCGTTCGTAGGGGTTCATGGGCTCCATGGCAAAGCTGCGGCCGGTCTTGCGCACCTTGGCACCAATGCGCTGTGCCAGGGCGGTCAGGTCGCTCTCGCGCTTGTCGCGGTAGCCGGCCACGTCCAGACCCAGCTTGATGTAATCGCCTTCCAGACGGTTGGCCACCAGGCTTGCCAGATAGGACAGGCTCTCCATGGTCTCGCCGCGGCGGCCGATCAGGGCACCCAGGTGCTCACCGTCCAGACGGATGATGGTGGCTTCGCCCTTCTGCACGGCGCTGAAGGTCACGTTCTCCACGCCCATCTTGGCAATGACTTCCTGCAGGTACTCCACAGCAGCCTTGACCTTGGCGTTCTCTTCGATCACGATGGGGACCTCGGTCTCCTCGTCTGCGGCTGCGGCAGCATCCGGGGCGGCCTGCTCTGCGGCAGGCTGCTCAACCTCGGCAGCCGGTGCTTCCACCGGTGCGGCAGGCTCTCCCACGGGGGCAGCGGGAACTTCCGGGGCAGTCTCCTGCACCGGAGCCGGGGCTGCGGCGGGCGCTGCCGGAGCATCGGGTTCTTCCACGCTCACGCACACCTTGGCAGGGGTGGTTTTCAGGCCCAGGAAACCGGTTTTCTGGGGCATCTCCAGCACTTCATAGCTGACATTCAGATCATCGGCCTGTACGCCCAGCAGAGCGCAGGCTTTTGCGCGGGCTTCATCGACCGTCTTGCCGGTCGCTTCCTGCTTACGGATCATAACCGTTCGTCCTCCTTTATTCTTTTATTCCTTGTCCTGCTTGTTCAGCTCACTCAGCGGCACGGTGCGCTCGTCCTTGTAGCGCTCGGCATCCAGCTTGCGGGCATACTCCAGACGGCACTTGTTCATCTCGCTGGCCGAGAGGTTCTTCTCGGTGACCTTGCCGGTCTTGGGGTCGGTGACCTTCACGGTGGTGCTCTTCACGCCGCGCTTCTGCTGCTTTTTCTTTTCTTCGATCTGAGCTTCCACTTCCTTGCGCATCTTCTCGGGGTCGTAGATCTTGCGCATGACCTGGGTCTGCGCGGTCATCACGATGTTGGAAATGACGTAGTACAGCGAGAATGCCAGCGGGTAGGTAAAGCAGAAGAACAGATACATCAGCGGCATCAGGTACATGGTCACCTTCATGCTGCCCTGCATCTGCTGGCCGGAGGCCTTCATGCTGATGTGGGTGGACAGGAACATGGTCACCACCGACAGCAGCGGCAGCACCAGGTCCAGCGACAGGCCGATCTGCGGGATGCGGGTCAGGTCGATGCCCAGGAAGTTCATGTGCTGGCTGAACTCGGTGATGGTGGCGATCTGGTCTGCGCTGAAGCAGCCGATCACGCCGGAATTGCCGGCCACGACCTGTGCAATGATGTTGGTGTCACGGGTGATGGCGGTAAAGGAAACCCCGGCGGCGGTCAGGGCCTCACCTGCGCTGGCCAGGGCAGCGGCACTGATGTGGAAGATCCGCTCCAGGGGGTTGTACACCACGCCGATAACGCCGAAGATGACCAGGAAGTTGAGCAGCATGGGCACGCAGCCGGCGGTGGGCTTATAGCCATAGTCCTGCTGCAGCTTGAGCATTTCTTCCTGCTGCTTTTCGGGCTTATTCTTGTACTTGGTCTGGATCTCCTGCAGCATGGGCTGGAAGGCCGACATTTTGGCCATGCTCTTCTGCTGGCTGAGCTGCAGAGGGATCTTGACGATGTTGATCAGCAGCGTGAAGAGGATGATGTCCCAGCCGTAGTTGGGCAGCAGCTTGTAGATCCACTCCATCACATAGCCAAGAGGAGCGCTTAGGATGTAAAAGAAGTTCATACCTTTGTCCATTCTGCCCCGCCTGTGGCACGGGACGCGTTATTTTTTATCGTAGGACACACCGCCCACAGTGCGATGCGTCACAAGAAGCTGAAATTGCAGCGGGCAGGCCAGCGGGGAGCTTTCTCCTCGGACACGAATCGGGCCATTCCATCGCCCGCCCTACTGCCTGCGGCAGCAGGGTCCCACCCCAGCGGACGGTCCTCGGAGAAACTCCCCGCCGTCCTGCCGGTAACGTTCTAGTTTGCTTTATGCCGGTTTTCAAACAGTTTTGAAGGCTGCAGCCTGCGGGCGGGGTTCGTCCACTTCCCTGCTTCCGGCACGGGGTCGTAGCCCCATTTGCCCAGGGGGTTGCACCGGGCGATGCGCCAGGCTCCCAGCAGGATGCCCTTGATGCAGCCGTGGGTCAGGATGGCCTGCATGGTGTAGTTGCTGCAGCTGGGGGTGAACCGGCAGCTGCGGCCGATCCATGGGCTGAGGGTATACTGATAGGCCCGGATGGGCAGGCACAGGGCCCTGCGGCAAGCTGCCTGCAGACGGTTCATGCCTTTGCCTTCTCGTCCGCTGCCGGCTTTTTACGGGCCGGAGGCAGGGTGGCGGGCAGCGGTGCATCCGGCCGCTTTGCCTTGTCCGGCAGGCCGGCCTGGGCAAACAGCTTTGCCACGATGCTGCTGAGCTGCCAGCTCTTGAGCCGCGGGGTCATGCCCCGGGCCACGAATACCAGATCGTAACCGCCGATGTTGTAATCCAAATGCTCGTCGATGGCGGCCTTCATCACACGGCGGGCGCGGTTGCGCTGCACGGCGTGGCCGATCTTCTTGGTGGCGGTCAGGCCCACGCGGGTGCGTTTGCCGCGGGTCTTGAGCACATACAGCACCAGAGCCTGGTTCACATAGGATTTGCCGCGGGCATACACGCGGCCAAATTCGTTGTTGCGGCGGATGGGACGGTAGCGCATTGCTTCGGCGTCTCCTTTCTCTTCTGCCCGGCACCAAGCCGGGTGCACAAAGCAGATTCTTTAGCCAGTATATCAGAATTTTTTCGACTTTAAAAGGCCCCCATGGGCTTTTTGCGAAAAATTTTTCCGGTTTGCCGGAATTTTTCAAATAAAATAAGACCACCGATCCAGAATCAGCGGTCTTTTGTGCGCATATTGGGTTCTGCGCCGGATCTCGTCATAAAACGCGGGATCAGACAGTCAGGCTCTTGCGGCCCTTAGCACGGCGAGCATTGATGACCTTGCGGCCGTTCTTGGTGCTCATGCGGGTCAGAAAGCCATGAACTTCCTTGCGATGACGCTTCTTGGGCTGAAAAGTTCTCTTCATGGTTGTATCCTCCGTAAAAACTCGTCCCCGATAATGGGGTATTTCTGGTCCCAAAATGGGGACAGGCTTGCAATTCAACAGTATATCGCACAGTATGGCGTTCTGTCAAGCATTTTTTTCGCTTTCCTGCAAACTTTTTTGTGAAAAGATTTTCAACTTTTTCACCATTCTGCCGTGGAAAACTCGTCTGCCACAAGATATTGTGGCTTTTGGTCCGCCGCGCCACAACGCGAAAAACCCGACACAGGGCGGTCTTATTTTATGTATATAAAATTACCTTATAGAAATATAGACGCACAGAGATTTTTGTGGTATACTAACCTGGTATCAGCAGCATTGTTGAAAACTTCAATGGAGTGGATGTTTTTATGGATTCTTTCAAGGACGTTTTAGAGGCCGCCCAGGCGTACTGCAAAACGCAGATGGCCGAGCCGACCTATAATCTCTACATCGACGGCCTGGAGCCCATCAGCTTTGAGGACTCCAGCCACATCACCCTGTCGGTGCGCAACGACTTCATCTGCAAGATCGTCACCGACCGCTACCTGGGCCTGCTGAAGGAGGCCTTCAAGACCGTGCTGGGCTTTGACGTGGACATCACGCTGGTGGTGCCCAGCACCCCGCCCCACGAGGTGGTGCTGGCCCAGCAGTACGAGGCGAACCCCGCCTCCCCCCAGGGCAACTACGAGTTCACCTTCGAGAACTTCATCAAGGGCCCCTCCAACCAGTTTGCGTTTGCTGCGGCGCAGGCGGTGGCGGCCAACCCTTCCGGCGCTTACAACCCCCTGTTCATCTACGGCGGCTCGGGCCTTGGCAAGACCCATCTGCTGACGGCCATCCAGACCGAGATCAAACGCACCCACCCCGACTTCGTCATCATGTATGTGACCTGCGAGCAGTTCACCAATGAGCTGATCGCCGCCATCCGCGCCGGCAGCACCGAGGACTTCCGCATGAAGTACCGCGTGGCCGACCTGCTGCTGGTGGACGATATCCAGTTCATCGCCGGCAAGGAGTCCACCCAGGAAGAGTTCTTCCACACCTTCAACTCCCTGCACGACGCCCACAAGCAGATCGTCATTGCTTCCGATCGCCCGGCCAAGGAGATCAAGAGCCTGGAAGAGCGCCTGCGCACCCGCTTTGAGTGGGGCCTGACCGCCGATGTCCAGCCGCCGGACTTCGAGACCCGTGTGGCCATCGTCAAGCGCAAGGCAGAGCTTTTGCACCTGGATCTGCCCGAGGATGTGGCCGAGTTCATCGCCAACCACCTGAAAAACAACATCCGCCAGCTGGAAGGCGCCGTGAAAAAGCTGAACGCCTACTACATGCTGGAGGGCATCCAGCCGGTGATCAGCGTGGCTCAGAACGCCATCAAGGACATCCTCAACGAGACCCAGCCCGTACCGGTGACCATCGAAAAGATCATCGGCGAGGTGTCCCGCACCTTCAACGTCTCCCCTGCCGACATCCGCGGCACCAAGCGCAACGCCAATGTGGCCTCTGCCCGCCGTGTGGCCATCTACATCCTGCGGGAGGTCACGGGCATGAGCATGGAGGAGATCGGCCGGGAATTCTCGGGCCGCGATCACTCCACCATCGTCTACTCCCTCAAGACCATGGAACGGGACATGAAGAACGACCAGCACCTGCGGGAGACGGTCAGCGACATCATCAAAAACGTCAAGGCCTGAGACAGATTTTGACGTAAAAGTCATACTCATTTCAGGGTCTCACCCCAAAATATGGGGAAAAATCGGGGCAAAATGGGGAAAACAGACCCATATCTTGTGGTAAAATCGCAAACCTTTCCACACTTTCCACCGAGTTTTCAACATTCAACCCGTTCTTTCCACATCCGCTGTGGAAAGCGAGACTTCTCTTCACGATTCCACAATTCCTCCACAACCCATTCACAATCCGGTGGAAACCAAAACCCCCGCATTCCGACAAGGCTTTTCCGAGTTTTCCACAAGTTCCCCACCCCCTACTACGGTTACTACAACAAGTTCAATAAGATAGACCGGTCAGCAGGCAATTCTGAAGAACAGACCTACAATACGACCGGTGAACAAAAAGGAGCGATTCTGGTTTGAACATTGTATGCGATAAAACCCTTCTCAGTGCAGCGATCGACGGCGTTTCCAAAGCCGTCACCATGCGGTCAGCCATCCCGGTACTGGAAGGCATCCTGCTGAAAGCCGAAGGTTTCCAGCTCACCCTGACCGGCTATGACCTGGAAATGGGCATCGTGACCACCATCGAGGCCAACGTCAAGGAGCCCGGCGAGATCGTGCTGAACGCAAAACTGCTCAGCAGCATGATCAGCCGGATGCCCGCCGGTCAGATCAGCATCCTGTCTGCCGACAACGGCAAGACCACCATCAAGAGCGGCGTGGCGGAATTCGAGATCCAGTCCATGGCCGCCACCGACTTCCCCGACCTGCCCAACACCGGTGCCGAGGAGACCCTGACCATCCCCACCGGCGTGCTCCGAGACATGATCGACCGCACCCTGTACGCCGTGAGCCAGGATGAGAAAAAACCGGCTCATACCGGCGAATTGTTTGAGATCGAGCCGGATAAGCTGACCATCGTGGCCCTGGACGGCTACCGTCTGGCCATCGTGGAGCGCCCGGTCACCGCCGTGAAGGACATCCGCATCATCGTGCCCAGCAAGACCATGACCGAAGTGGCCCACCTGCTGCCCAACGACGACGAAGAGCCGGTGCACATCTGTGCCAACCGCCGCTATGTGGTGTTCATGGCTGCCGGTTACACCATCATGAGCCGCCTGATCGAGGGCGAGTTCCTGAACTATCACAACGTGATCCCCGCCGGCAGCCGTACCCGGGTGACCCTTGACACCAAGGAGTTCATCGAGACCATCGAGCGTGCCTCTCTGATTATTACAGAGCGTTTAAAAAATCCCCTCCGCATTACCTTTACCGAGGGGAAAGTCGTGGTGCGCTGCCAGACGAATCTGGGCCGCGTGGTGGATGAATTCAACGCGCAGTGTGAGGGCGACGAGGTGGAGATCGGCTTCAACAACCGCTATCTGCTGGACGCTCTGCGCAACGCCCGTACCGAACAGGTGCGCATGGAGATCAGCGGCCCCCTGAGCCCGGTCAAGGTGCTGCCCGTGGATGGCAATGATTTCCTGTACCTGGTGCTGCCCGTGCGCTTCAAGAACGATTAAGAAAGGCGATTTTATGCAGAATATTCTCATTCATACGGAATTTATCAAGCTGGATGCCCTGCTGAAGTATGCAGGCCTGTGCGAGACCGGCGGCGAAGCCAAGGAGCTGGTGCAGGGCGGTGCCGTGAAGGTGAACGGCGAGGTGTGCACCATGCGCGGCAAGAAGTGCCGTGCCGGTGACGTGATCGAGCTGGACGGCCAGTCCGTGGAAGTCGGGCAGGGCCAGTAATGCGGCTGCTTTCACTGGAAGTTACGAATTACCGCAACATTGCGTCGGCCCGGCTGGAACCCGGCCGGGAGCTGACGGTCATCTGCGGCAACAACGGTCAGGGCAAGACCAATCTGCTGGAGGCCATCTGGCTGCTTACCGGCGGCAAGAGCTTCCGGGGCGGCAAGGATGCCGAGCTTGTGCGCCGCGGGGAGACATTCGCGGTGCTGGAAGCCGTGACCCAGCGCACCCGGCAGGAAGATCAGGAGCCGGATGATCCGGCCCGGGTGCGCATCACAGTGGGTACCCCGGACGCACCCCGCCCCGGCCGCTATGCCTCGGTGAACGGGGCTGCCCCCAAGCGGGCCGCCGGTCTGGCCGGCAGCTTTCCCGCTGTGGTGTTCGACCCCGGACACCTGAGCCTAGTCAAGGGCGCACCGGAGGGCCGCCGCCGGTTTCTGGACGCGGCGTTGTGCCAGCTGTACCCCGGGTATCTGGCCACTTACCGCCGCTACGTCCGGGTATTGCAGCAGAAAAATGCGCTGCTGCGGCATTCTGCCACCGGGCAGGAGCGCCCTTATGCGGAAAAATGTGCTCTGCTGGAAGTGCTGAATGTGGAGCTGGCCGCGCAGGGCGAGGTCCTGCAGCAGCGGCGCAGGAGCTACTTGGACCTGCTGGGGCCCCTGGCCTGCGCCAACTATCAGGAGCTTTCCCATGGGGCGGAGCGCATGAGCATCCGCTATGCGGCCCAGTTTGCGCCGGGCGGTCTGGCCGATCTGCTGAAGCAGCGCCAGAACGAGGAGCTGCGGGCCGGGCAGAGCCTGTGCGGCGTCCACCGCGAAGATCTGGAACTGCTGCTGGACGATCAGCCCGCCCGTGTGTTTGCCAGCCAGGGACAGCAGCGCAGCGTGGTGCTGAGCCTGAAGATGGCCGAGGCGGCCGCTGCTGCCCGCATCACCGGCGAACACCCCGTGCTGCTGCTGGACGATGTGCTCAGCGAGCTGGACGAGGGCCGCAAGCAGTATCTGCTGACCCGCATGAAGGAAAAGCAGACCTTTGTCACCAGCTGCGATGACACCGCCTTCCTCAAGACGGACGGCGAGGTATACCGCATGAACGGCGGCGTGCTGAGCCGGGCCTGAAGCATGGAAAATTGATGCAGAAGCAACGCATAAAACCTGCATAAAATAACCAAATATCCAATCAGGGCTGCACGAGGAAAATACAGTATGTATATTCATCTTGGGCGCGATTATGTGCTGAACGACCGTGACATCATCGGCATCTTCAATCTGGAGACCACCACCATCTCCCCCCGCGGGCGGGAATTTCTGAACTACGCCCAGAAGAACGGGGCCGTGGTGAGCCTTTCGGATGAGCTGCCCCAGAGCTATGTTCTGGCGGACGGCGGCGTGGTGGACACGGTATACCTTTCGGAGCTGTCCAGCGCCGTGCTGCGCCGCCGCGCCGAAAAGATGATCGAGTGAACGCTGTGCAGCCGCCCCTTGCGAGAACTCCGCAGCCTGCAGGCGTGGAAAGTGCCTGCCGCTGCGTTTCCAGAATAGAGAAACAACACGATATCTACACGAAAAACAAAAAGGGAGAAAGGAAATGGCAGAAGAAATCATCACCAGCACCAATGCCGAAACCGCTACCGACCACGAGTATAACGCCAGCGAGATCCAGGTCCTGAAGGGTCTGGAGGCCGTGCGCAAGCGCCCCGGCATGTATATCGGCTCCACCGGCGAGCGGGGCCTGCATCATCTGGTCTACGAGATCGTGGACAACGCCATCGACGAGGCACTGGCCGGTTACTGTGACCACATCGAGGTCAAGATCCTGAAGGATAACATCATCCAGGTCACCGACAACGGCCGCGGCATCCCCGTGGACATCCAGACCGACACCGGCCTGCCCGCCGTCACCGTCGTCTACACCATCCTGCACGCCGGCGGCAAGTTTGGCGGCGAGAACTCCGGCTACAAGGTGGCCGGCGGCCTGCACGGCGTGGGTGCATCCGTTGTCAACGCCTGCTCCGAGTGGCTCACCGTCAACGTGCGCCGCGACGGCCATGAGTATGAGCAGACCTTCCGCCGCGGCGACCCGGACGGCCCGCTGAAGTGCATCGGACCGGTGGCCGACGGGGTCACCGGCACCCGCGTCACTTTCAAGCCGGACCCGGAGATGTTCCGGGATACCACCGTGTACGACTTCGACACGCTGGAAAAGCGCCTGCGGGAAGAGAGCTTCCTGAACGCCGGTGTCAAGATCACCCTGACCGACGAGCGCGAGCTGTACACCCCCGTGCTGGAAGACGGCAAGGAGGGCGAGCCCTGCTACCGCACCGAGGTCATGTGCTATGAGGGCGGCATCAAGAGCTTCGTCACCTATCTGGGCGAGAAGCGCAAGCTGGAAGTGCTGCACCCCAATGTCATCTACCTGAAGGGCCAGACCGACCGCGGTATGGCCGAGATCGCGCTGCAGTACAACTCCAGCTACAACGAGCTGCTGCTGAGCTTTGCCAACAACGTCAACACCCCGGACGGAGGCACCCACGAAGAGGGCTTCAAGTCCAGCCTGACCCGCGTGTTCAACGATTACGGCCGCAGCCACGGCCTGCTGAAGGACAAGGACGAGAACCTGTCCGGTGCCGATGTGCGCGAGGGACTGATCTGCGTCATCTCGGTCAAGCTGCAGGAGGCCGAATTTGAGGGCCAGACCAAGGCAAAGCTGGGCAACACCGAGATCCGCACCCTCGTGTCCAACATGGTCTATGCAAAGCTGATGGAGTTCTTTGAAGAGAACCCCGGTGTGGCCAAGGCCATCTTTGAAAAGGCCACCCAGGCTGCCCGCGCCCGCGCTGCCGCCAAGAAGGCCCGGGAGCTGGTGCGCCGCAAGAGCGCGCTGGAGACCAGCCGCATGCCTGGCAAGCTGGCCGACTGCCGGGAAAAGGACCCCTCCAAGACCGAGATCTTCATCGTCGAGGGCGATTCTGCAGGCGGTTCCGCCAAGATGGGCCGTGACTCGGCGATTCAGGCCATCCTGCCGCTGTGGGGCAAGATGCTCAACGTGGAAAAGGCCCGCGCCGATAAGATCTACGGCAACGATAAGCTGATGCCCGTGGTGCTGGCCCTGGGCTGCGGCATTGGCGAGGAATTTGACATCTCCAAGCTGCGTTACGACAAGGTGTTCATCATGGCCGATGCCGATGTGGACGGTTCTCACATCTGCACCCTGATGCTGACCTTCTTCTTCCGCTATATGCGCCCGCTCATCGAGCAGGGCCATGTGTATGTGGCCCAGCCGCCCCTGTTCAAGGTGCAGAAGGGCAACACCATCAAGTATGCCTACAACGACGCCGAAATGGCCGTGCTTTCGCAGGAAATGCCGGGTGCCAAGGTGAACCGCTATAAGGGCCTTGGTGAGATGAACCCGGACCAGCTGTGGGAGACCACCATGAACCCGGACAACCGGGTGATCGTGCAGATCACCATCGACGATGCCGAAAAGGCCGACGAAGCCTTTACCATCCTGATGGGCGATCAGGTGGAGCCCCGCCGCCGCTTTATCGAGACCAACGCCCAGTACGCAAAGCTGGACGTGTAATACACGGAGGAACAAATGGAAGAAGATTATGTCATGATTCCGGGCAGCGGAACCAAAAAGATCATCCGCGACGTCAAGAAGGAGATCGAGACCGCGTTCCTGGACTACTCCATGTCGGTCATCGTGTCCCGTGCCCTGCCTGATGTGCGTGACGGCCTGAAGCCCGTTCACCGTCGTATCCTGTATACCATGCATGAGCGCGGCAACGACCCCAGCCATCCCTACCGCAAGTCCGCCGACACCGTCGGTGCCGTGCTGGGTTCCTACCACCCCCACGGTGACGCATCCGTTTACGACGCCATGGTCCGTCTGGCACAGGACTTCTCCCTGCGCTACCCGCTGGTGGACGGCCAGGGTAACTTTGGTTCGGTGGACGGCGACCCCCCGGCTGCTTACCGTTACACCGAGGCCCGCATGAGCCGCATGGCGGTGGAGATGCTGACCGACATCGAGAAGGACACCATTGACTGGGACCCCAACTTTGACGAGACCAAAAAGGAACCCAGCGTGCTGCCCTGCCGCTTCCCCAACCTGCTGGTCAACGGCAGCCAGGGCATCGCAGTCGGCATGGCCACCAACATCCCGCCCCACAACCTCAGTGAGGTCATCGACGGCTGTGTGGCCTATATCGACAACCCTGACATCGACCTGCCCGGCCTGATGGAATACATCAAGGGCCCGGACTTCCCCACCGCCGGCATCATCATGGGCCGCAGCGGCATCCGTGCCGCCTACGCCACCGGCCGCGGCAAGATCACCCTGCGGGGCCGTGCCACCATCGAGGAGACCAAAAACGGCCGCACCCAGATCATCATCACCGAGATCCCCTATATGGTCAACAAGGCCCGCCTGATCGAGAACATGGCGGACCTGGTCAAGGACAAGCGCATTGAGGGCATCACCGGCCTGAACGATGAGACCAACCGCAAGGGCATGCGCATCGTGGTGGATGTGCGCAAGGACGCCAACGCCCAGGTCATCCTGAACCAGCTGTACCAGTACACCCAGCTGCAGGACACCGTTGGCGTCATCATGCTGGCCATCGACCACAAGGTGCCCAAGGTGCTCACCCTGAAGCAGATGCTGCAGAAGTACGTCGAGTTCCAGGACGAGGTGGTGCGCCGCCGCACCCAGTTCGACCTGAAAAAGGCCAAGGAGCGCGCCCACATTCTGGAAGGCCTGAAGAAGGCCACCGACATCGTGGATGAGCTGATCGCCACCATCCGTGCCTGCAAGGGCGGCATGGCCGAAGCCAAGGCTGCCATCATGGAGCAGTTCGGCTTTGATGATCCGCAGGCAGATGCCATCGTCAAGCTGCAGCTGGGCCGTCTGGCCGGTCTGGAGATCCTCAAGATCGAGGAAGAGCTGGCCGGTCTGCACGCCAAGATCGAGAACTGGGAGGCCATTCTGGCCGATGACGCCCGCGTGCTGGCCATCGTCAAGGAAGAGCTGCTGGACATGAAAAAACGCTTTGGCGACGAGCGCCGCACCGAGATCCAGTCGGTCACCGGTGAGGTGGACATCGAGGATCTGATCGCCGAGGAGCAGTGTGTGTACACCCTGACCGAGGCCGGTTATATCAAGCGCCAGCTCAAGGCCACCTATCAGGCCCAGCGCCGCGGCGGCCGCGGCATCTCCGGCATGACCCGCAAGGAAGAGGACATCGTGCAGGAGATGTTCGTAGGTTCCACCCACGACTATGTGCTCTTTGTCACCGACAAGGGCCGTCTGTTCCGCATCAAGGGCTACACCATCGCCGAGGGCAGCCGCACCAGCAAGGGCAGCAACATCGTCAACCTGCTGCAGCTGGCCGAGGGCGAAAAGGTCACCAACATGATCTGCCAGAGCAAGGACGCCGACACCGAGGGCGGCTTTGTCACCATGGTCACCAAGCAGGGCCTCATCAAGCGCACCCCGCTGGAGCAGTATGCCAACATCCGCAAGAGCGGCCTGATCGGCATTGCCCTGAACGAGGGTGACGCGCTGGCATGGACCCGCCTGACCTCCGGCCACGACATGCTCATCGTTGCCACCCGCAACGGTCAGGCCATCCGCTTCAATGAAGAGGATGCTCGTCCCATGGGCCGCAGCGGCCACGGTGTGCGCGCCATCAAGCTGGCCGAAGGCGACGAAGTGGTGGGCGTGTGCATCTGCCGCGAAGGCGGCACGGTGCTCACCGTGACCGAAAACGGCAAGGGCCGCCGCTCCGACATCGACACCTACCGCATCACAGCCCGTGGCGGCAAGGGCATCCGCAACTACGATGCCTCCAAGGATAAGGTGGCCGCTGTCAAGATCGTGGATGACGTAGATGACGTGCTGCTGAGCAGCCAGGAGGGCATCATCATCCGGCTCCACGTCAACGAGATTCCGCTGCAGAGCCGCTACGGCTCCGGCGTGCGGGTGATGCGTCTGGGCGAGAACGACAAGGTGATGGTGCTGGCCCGCACCGACCACGACGACGAGGCCCAGACCGAACAGATTGACGCTTCTGAAGCCGAGGCAGAGCCCACCGCCGAGCAGCTGGCTGAGATGGAAGCGGCCGATGCCGCCGCCGCCACCGAAACCCCGGAGGCAGACCCGGAAGAAAAGGAATGATTGACCTGCCGTCAGGTTTGTCTGGACTTTGCCTTGAAACTGTGCTAGAATAAACAAAATTACAATACCCGTGGGGGAGTAGCAGGCGCTTTTGCAGGGCGCAGCAAGTCAACACAATGACTGTTTCGGTCTGGCTTGCTTTCATTTGCGAGACTCATGTGTTTTGGTGCGTGTTTGCTGCGCCCGTGCACATGGAGTGGATTTCAAAAAATCACCCGGTCCCGGACGTACAACGCGCCCGGGACCGGGTTTTTGTATTGTTTGGAATACGGTCAACAAACAGGAGGCAGACAAGATGGAATGGAGTTTTGTGTTTTTCCTCAACAGTGCCCTGCTGGGCGTAGGTCTGGCGATGGATGCGTTTTCGGTGTCCATGGCAAACGGTCTGCATGACCCCAAAATGGGCAAAGACACCATGTGCAGGATCGCGGGCACCTTCGGCGTGTTCCAGGCCGTGATGCCCATGACCGGCTGGATCTGTGTGCACACCATCGTGGAGCTGTTCTCGTCCTTTGAAACGTTCATCCCGTGGATCGCGCTGGCCCTGCTGGGCTACATCGGCGGCAAGATGCTGGTGGACGGTATCAAGGGTGAAGAGGCCGAGGAGGCCACCGAGCTCAGTGCCGGTGCCCTGTTCATGCAGGGCGTAGCCACCAGCATCGACGCGCTTTCGGTGGGCTTTACCATCTCGGAGTACGGCTGGCTGATGGCGCTGGCAGCATCCATCATCATTGCGGTGGTCACCTTCTTCCTCTGCATGGCGGGCCTGAACATCGGCAAGAAGTTCGGCACCGAGCTCTCCGGCAAGGCATCCATCCTGGGCGGCGTCATCCTCATCGGCATCGGTCTGGAGATTTTCATCTCCGGGGTGTTCTGCGCATAAAGGCAAAAGGGCAGCTGCACAAGTTCGTGCAGCTGCCCTTTTCCTTTATAACAACCCTGCCTTACCGTTGAAGAAAAACGCTTAGTGCTTCAGTTCCAGCAACGCATCGCCCTGCTTTACGGTGCCACTGGCTTTAGCCGCGACAGCGGCATAGTCATCGGTGTTGCAGACAATGAGCGGCGTGGTCACGGGATAGCCTTCGGCCTTGATGGCTTCCAGTTCAAAGCGGATCAGCGGCTGACCTTTCTTCACCTTGTCACCCTCGTTGACGAGGTAGGTAAAGTGCTTTCCGCCCAGCTTGACCGTGTCGATGCCAATGTGCATCAGCAGTTCCGCGCCGTCAACGGTGGTCATGCCCACGGCATGGTGGGTCTCAAAGGTGGAGGAGATCTCACCGTCAGCAGGTGCCACCAGTTCACCGTCGCTGGGCTCAATGGCAATGCCGTCGCCCAGCGCACCGCTGGCAAAGGCTTCGTCCTTCACCTCGGCCAGCGGGACGACGGTGCCGTTCAGGCAGGCAGACAGCACGGTATCCTTTGCGGCTGCTGCCGGGGCTGCGGGAGCCGTTGCCGGGGCGGGTGCTGCGGTCGCCGCCGGGGTCTTGGGTGCATTTTCCAGATAATCTTCCAGCTTTGCCTTGATGACCGCCACCTTGGGGCCGTATACCACCTGCACACCGTCGCCCTTGCAGATCACGCCGGAGGCACCGGAGGCCTTGAGCACATCCTGTTTGACCAGCGCAACATCCTTGACGGTGCAGCGCAGGCGGGTGGCGCAGCAGTCCACGTCGGACAGGTTGTCGGCACCTCCCAGACCTTCTACGATCAGGGCGCTGACCGAATCATCCCCTGTGGGGGCGGTGCTGCCGGAAGCGGCGCTGCGGGCGTTCACGTCCGCACGGGTGTACAGCTTGACTTCCTCGGCATCATCGCGGCCCGGGGTCTTGTAGTCAAACTTGGAGATCATAAAGCGGAAAATGATGTAGTACAGTACAAAGTACACCGCGCCGACCACGACCACCCACACCCAGTGGGTCTTGGCGTTGCCCTGCATCACACCGAACAGCACCAGGTCGATGAGACCGCCGGAGAAGGTCATGCCCACGCCCACATTCAGGATGTGCATCAGCATGAAGGACAGACCGGCCAGCACGCAGTGCACGGCGTACATGGGCAGAGCCACAAAGATAAAGGTGAATTCCAGCGGCTCGGTGATGCCGGTGAGGAAAGCCGTCAACGCGGCAGACAGCAGCAGGCCGCCTGCAACCTTTTTCTTTTCCGGCTTGGCGCACTGGTACATCGCCAGCGCCGCGCCGGGCAGACCGAACATCATAAAGGGGAACTTACCGGCCATGAAACGGGTAGCACTGACCGAGAACACCGTGGTGGACTTGGAAGCCAGCTCGGCAAAAAAGATGTTCTGTGCGCCGGTCACGGTGACGCCATCGATGATGGCGGTGCCGCCCACAGCGGTCTGCCAGAACGGCATATAGAACACATGATGCAGTCCAAAGGGGATCAGCGCACGCTCCAGCAGGCCGTAAATAAAGGTACCTGCGTAGCCAGAAGCCAGCACCAGTGCACCCAGCGCGGCAATCCCGCTCTGCACCACCGGCCAGATATAGAACATGGCAATGCCGACCACCAGATACACAATAGAACTGACGATGGGCACAAAGCGTGTGCCGCCAAAGAAGGCCAGCACCTGCGGCAGCTCGATCTTGTAGAACTTGTTGTGCAGCGCCGCCACGCCCAGACCGACCACGATACCGCCGAACACACCCATTTGCAGGGTCGTGATGCCCAGCATGGTGGTGGTGGAGTTGGCAGGCATCGCTTCTACGCCGCCTGCCGCATTGATCATGGCCTGAATGGCCGTATTCATAATGATATAGGCCACTGCGCCGGACAGGGCGGCCACCTCTTTTTCCTTGCGAGCCATGCCGATGGCCACGCCCATGGCGAACAGCAGCGCCAGATTGTTGAACACGGCGCTGCCAGTCTGGCTCATCACGTCCAGAATGGTGTAGATCAGGGTACCGGGGTGGATGACGCTGTTCAGGCCATAGGCCGCCAGCATGGTTTCGTTGGTGAACGAGCTGCCGATACCCAGCAGCAGGCCCGCTACAGGCAGCAGTGCAATGGGCAGCATAAAGCTGCGTCCCACGCGCTGCAGCACGCCAAAGATCTTGTCTTTCATCTTCAGTTCTCCTTTTCTCAAGTTCGTATCCAGCATATATATCCACACAGGAAAGACCTGTGGAGAATCAAAGGTGAAGCAAAAGAGCTTATTTTCCCATCCGGATCCGTTTCAGATGGATCGTAAGGAACACCAGTTCCTCGTCCGAAAGCTCCTTGTGCCAGGTGTTGCGGACATACTCCGCAATGCAGCAGGCGCATTTGTAGTGTTCGCTGCAATTGCGGGCGATCAGGGCGCGGAACACTTCGTCGTGGGTATCGTTTTCCTGTTCCTGTTTTCCTTGAAATACGCGTTGCGCAAAAAAACGCAAATGCACTGTAAAGCGGCTGAAATCCAGTGCATCCCGGTCAAAATGGCAGTTGTAAAAGCATTCCACTACCTGCACGCAGCCATCCACAAAGCGGGTGACATCGTTCACCACGCTCATGGTGGTGTTGAGCTCTGCGTTGACGATGTGCAGCGCAATGAAACCGCCCTCGTCATCCGAAAGGTCTGCATGGCAGCGCTGGCGGATGGCAGCAAGGCACTCCATGCCAAGGAGATATTCTTCCGGGTAGAATTCCCGAATGGGAGCCATCAGCGGGTTGGAAAAGCGAATCCCCTGTTCGCTGCGCTGAATGGCAAAGCTGATGTGGTCGGCCAGCGTGATGAGCAGGCTTTCGTTCAGCGGGTAGTTCACCCGACTGCGGATCATTGCCACCAGCTCATCGGTGAGCAGCAGATGCTCATAGGGGATCTGTTCCAGAAGTTCCACCAACTTCTGCTGCACGGCAGGGCTGGTCATGCGGTAGCTGCGCTCCACGGTTTCGGCCTCGATTTTATAGCCCGGCTTAGCGCCAAAGCCCAGCCCGCGCCCGGTGACGATCAGCTCACAGCCCGTGGGGTCCACCACGCGCAGGATGTTGTTGTTAATCGGTTTTTTGACGGTATATTGCATTGTTTCTCATCCTCAGGTTGGAAAAGGCAATAAAAAAAGACCACTCTTGACACAGCAAACATACCGAAGGCTGAAACACGCTTTCGGCTTGTGCTATGCAGAGTTGGTCTAGCCCGCCAAACGGTAACAATCCAACGACGCTGCTCGCGTACAATTTTCTTTTTTGTAAGGCACAGACAAATTAAGCACTTGAATCACAATTTATTCTATGCATGATTACAATACCATATTCTTTGCTGTGTGTCAAGACAGAAACGGGTTTCTTTTTCGCTTTGTTGATTTTGCCCAAACTTAGGCGATATTTTGCAGCAGAGCAACAAGGAAGAGCCTTCCTTATTTTATTGTTCCGCGTGGAACATTTTTTTACTTTTCGGGTTCCGGCTCAAAATAGTCGGCGTATTCGCCGGTCAATTTGGAGCCCAGGCGGCGGATGCCGCCGTACAGGTGCCGCTCCACCAGCGGCTCAAAGGCAGCCAGGTCGCACCGCTCAATGGCGTTGAGCAGGTTGCGGTGGTCGGCGATCACCTCGTCCAGTCCGCCGGTGGTCATGGTGTCCAGCATCCGGAAGCGGCTGTAGTCCGCGTGGGCGTTCTGCAGCGTGCTCCACAAATACATCTTATCCATAGCCGCAAACCAGGTCTCGTGCAGCAGGCGGTCGGCCTCGTACAGCTTGTTGTAATCCGGGGCCTCGGCCCGTGCAAGGGCTTCGTAGGCATCCACCCGCACCCGGATCAGCGCCCGCTGCTCCGGAGTGCATTTGGGGGTGAAGTCCCGCAGGACCTTTGCCTCCACCGCCGTGCGCTCGTAGATCAGTTCATCCACGATGCGGCGGTTCAGGCGGGTGACGGTGGTGCCCTTGTAGGGCACGATGCGCACCAGACCGCTTTCTTTCAGGCGCTGCAGCACCATCCGGATCAGGGTGCGCGGTGCGCCGAAGCGGGCACACAGCGGGTTTTCACTCAGGGGGGAGCCGGGGCGGATGGTCAGGTCGATGATCTCCCGCTCCAGCACCGCATAGATCTCAGCATCAGTTTTGTATTGTTCCATCGTTTTCACCAAGGCGCGGCATCATTCCGCGAACAGATTCCAGGGGGCAGTGTCCGGCAGCGGCAGCGTGAAGTTCATGATCCTGCCGGTGTCCGGGTGTACGAACTGCAGACCACAGCTCTGCAGGGCAATGGCACCCTTCACACGGCTGCCGTATTTGCCGTCGCCCCACAGGGGATGCTTCCGGGAGGCAAACTGCACCCGGATCTGATGAGTGCGGCCGGTGTGCAGGGTGATCTCAGCAAGGCAGGCATCCTGCGTCTGCCGGACAATGCGGTATTCCAGCACGGCTTCCCGCACGCCCTTGCGCGGGCGGATGACCGGGAACACCCGGCCTCTGCGGCTGTCCTTGAACAGCCAGTCCCGCAGGGTGCCTGCCGCAGGCAGGGCGTCGTTTGGCCCGCCGGAAAGCACCGCCCGGTACTGCTTGACAAAGCAGGGGGCCTCTGCCCTGCCCTCGGCCCGGCCGTCCTGCACTGCATAGGCTTCCTGGCTTTGGGTGATCTGTCGGCTCAAGGCCGCGGCGGCCGCCGGGGTGCGGGCAAAGACCATCAGGCCGGACACGCCGGTGTCCAGCCGGTGCACCACCCCCACAAAGGCATCCGGGGTGTCCCAGTGCTGCCGCAGGGCGGTCGGGACCCCTTCCTCGCTGGACAGCCCCGCAGGCTTGTCCAGCACCACAAGGGCATTGTCCTCGTACAGGATATTCACAGCTTGCCCTCAGCCAGCAGGGCTTTCAGTTTCAGGATGCCGGCAATGGTCTTGCCGTCCTTGATCTCGCCGCGCATGACCATCTCGTAGGCCTTTTCCAGCGGCACCCGGTCCGGGGTCAGGAACTCGTCAGCGTCCAGGTGCATGTGGGTCTCGTGCAGGCCGGTGGCCACCCAGGTGTAGATGATCTCGGTGTCGTAGCCCACGGTGGGGTAGAACTCGCCCAGCGAGGTGTAGTGGTCGGCGGTCAGGCCGCACTCCTCTTCCAGTTCCCGCTTCGCAGCTTCAAAGGGGTCCTCCCCTTGTTCCAGCTTACCGGCGGGCAGCTCCCACAGCTCCTGCTGCATGGCATAGCGGAACTGCCGCACCATGCAGATGGTGCCGTCGGCAAAATAAGGCAGGATGCACGCGCCGCCGTGGTGATGCACCACTTCGCGGGTGGCGGTCCTGCCGTTTTCCAGCAGTGCAGTGTCCTTGGTCAGGGTGATGACCCGCCCTTCAAACAGCGTCTCGCTGGACAGTGTCTTTTCAAAATGGACCGGATTGCTCATTTTCTTCAACGCCCCTTTTTCCGGCACAGCGCCGGTTTTCTGCTTCTCAGTTTACGGCAAAATGCGGTTTGTTGTCAATGATGAGATTCGCCCCGGAGCGGGCATTCCAGCCGGAATTTTAAAATTTCTGTAAAAGAGAAGGCTGCCTGTTGCCCAAAAACCGGAAAATCCGCGCCATTGCTCACTTTAACACGCTAAAGACGTACAAAAGCGCTAAAAATTTTTTTTTATTTTTGGTGCGTTTGTCGGGCGGTTTGCGTTTACTTTGCGAGCGGAATTTGCTATTATAGTATACAAGCAATAGTGCCTTTATGGGGTTCTCCGGTCCCATGTGGGGCATATTGCCCCGCGCAAAAGGTACCAAATTCTGAATAATGGAGGAAGAAAAATGCCTAGAGCAAAGCAAACTATGGATGGCAATACCGCTGCCGCCCATGTAGCGTATGCCTACACGGACGTGGCTGCCATCTACCCCATTACCCCGTCCTCTCCGATGGCTGACTCCGTGGACCAGTGGTCTGCTGCCGGCCAGAAGAACATCTTCGGCAACCAGGTCAAGGTCGTCGAGATGGAGTCTGAGGCCGGCGCTGCCGGCGCTGTGCACGGCTCTCTGGGTGCAGGTGCTGTCACCACCACCTTCACCGCTTCTCAGGGCCTGCTGCTGATGATCCCCAATATGTACAAGATCGCTGCTGAGCAGCTGCCCTGCGTGTTCGATGTTTCCGCACGTACCGTTGCTACCCAGTCTCTGAACATCTTCGGTGATCACAGCGACGTCATGGCATGCCGCCAGACCGGTTTTGCAATGCTGGTCGAGAGCAGCGTGCAGGAAGTCATGGATCTGTCCCCGGTCGCCCATCTGGCAGCCATCGAGGGCAAGGTTCCCTTCCTGAACTTCTTCGACGGCTTCCGTACCTCTCATGAGTACCAGAAGATCGAGAAGTGGGATTACGCCGACCTGAAGGAAATGTGCAACATGGAGGCTGTCGAGGAGTTCCGCAAGAAGGCTCTGAACCCCGAGAACCCCAAGATGCGCGGCTCCCACGAGAACGGCGACGTGTTCTTCCAGCACCGCGAGGCTTGCAACAGCGTTTACAACGCTCTGCCTGCTGTTGTTGAGAAGTACATGGCCAAGATCAACGCAAAGCTGGGCACCAACTACGATCTGTTCAACTACTACGGCGCACCCGATGCTGACCGTGTGATCGTGGCTATGGGCTCCATCTGCGACGTTGCTGACGAAGTCATCGACTACCTGAACGCACGCGGCGAGAAGGTCGGTATCATCAAGGTCCGTCTGTATCGTCCCTGGGTGTCCTCCGCTCTGCTGAAGGTCCTGCCCAAGACCGCCAAGAAGGTGGCTGTGCTGGACCGCACCAAGGAGCCCGGCTCTCTGGGCGAGCCCCTGTACCTGGATGTTGCCGCTACCCTGCGTGAGGCTGGCCTGAACGATGTCGTTCTGACCGGCGGCCGTTACGGCCTGGGCAGCAAGGACACCCCGCCGTCCTCCATCTTCGCTCTGTTCAAGGAGCTGGAGAAGGATCAGCCCAAGGAGCGTTTCACCCTGGGCATCACCGACGACGTCACCTTCCTGTCTCTGCCGGAAGTCAAGCCCGCTCCCATCACCGCAGCTGCTGGCACCAAGGAGTGCAAGTTCTGGGGTTTGGGCGGCGACGGTACTGTCGGCGCAAACAAGAACTCCGTCAAGATCATCGGCGACCACACTGATAAGTATGTTCAGGCATACTTCCAGTATGACTCCAAGAAGACCGGCGGCGTGACCATCAGCCACCTGCGTTTCGGCGACAAGCCCATCCGCAGCCCCTACTACATCAACCAGGCTGACTTCGTGGCCTGCCACAACCCCGCTTACATCCACATGGGCATGAAGATGGTCCAGGATGTCAAGCCCGGCGGCGTGTTCATGATCAACTGCCAGTGGTCCGATGAGGAGCTGGGCCAGCACCTGAACGCCGAGGCAAAGAAGTATATCGCTGACAACAACATCCAGCTGTATACCATCAATGCCATCGACAAGGCCATCGAGATCGGCATGGGCAAGCGCACCAACACCATCCTGCAGTCTGCATTCTTCAAGCTGGCTGACGTCATGCCCATCGAGGATGCCGTCAACTTCATGAAGCAGGCCGCTCAGAAGAGCTACGGCAAGAAGGGCCAGGACGTCGTTGAGATGAACTGGAAGGCCATTGACGCAGGCGTTGACGCCATCCACAAGGTGGACGTGCCCGCATCCTGGTCCAACCCCGAAGCTGATCCCGCACCCAAGGCTCTCACCGGCCGTCCGGAGCTGGTCAAGCAGATCCGTGAGGTCATGGAGCCCATTGCCCGTATGGACGGCGACAGCCTGCCTGTTTCCTCCTTCGTGGCAAATGCAAACGGCGAGTGGGAGCAGGGCGCTTCTGCATACGAGAAGCGCGGCACCGCTGTCAACGTCCCCGAGTGGGATGCTGCAAAGTGCGTTGGCTGTAACCAGTGCGCATTCGTGTGCTCTCATGCTACCATCCGTCCCTTCCAGCTGACCGCCGACGAGCTGGCAGCTGCTCCTGCTCAGACCAAGAGCCGCGACAACAAGCCTGCAAACGAGTACAAGTTTGTGATGGCTGTGTCTCCTCTGGACTGCATGGGCTGCGGCGAGTGCGTCACCGTCTGCCCCACCAAGGCCATCACCATGGTCCCGCAGGACAGCCAGGCAGATCAGCAGGCAGTGTTCGACTACTGCGTTGCCAACATCTCCAAGAAGCCTTCCAAGTTTGCTGACGATACCGTCATCGGTTCTCAGTTCAACCAGCCGCTGCTGGAGTTCTCTGGCTCCTGCGCTGGCTGTGCCGAGACTTCTTACGCTCGTCTGATCACTCAGCTGTTCGGCGAGAAGATGTACATCTCCAACGCTACCGGCTGCTCCTCCATCTGGGGCGGCACCGCATCCATCTCTCCGTACACCGTCAACAAGGACAGCGGCCATGGTCCTGCATGGTGCAACTCCCTGTTCGAGGATAACGCAGAGCATGGTCTGGGCCTGTACATCGGCCAGAAGACCGTCCGCGAGAACCTGATCAAGGAGATCGCTGAGGTTGCTGGTTCCGACAAGGCATCCGCAGAGCTGAAGGCTGCTTACGAGCAGTTCATCGCTACCAAGAACAACACCAAGGCCAACGACGAGCCCGCAAAGGCCCTGATCGCTGAGCTGGAGAAGGCTGCTGCTGCTGGCTGCGAGAAGTCTGCTGAGATCCTGAAGAGCAAGCAGTACATCGCCAAGAAGTCCGTCTGGATCTTCGGCGGCGACGGCTGGGCATACGACATCGGCTTCGGCGGCCTGGATCACGTCCTGGCTTCCGGCGAGGATGTCAACGTCATGGTCTTCGATACTGAGATGTACTCCAACACCGGTGGACAGGCATCCAAGGCTTCCAACATTGGTGAAGTCTGCCAGTTCGCTGCTGCTGGTAAGGAGATCAGCAAGAAGAGCCTGTCCGAGATCGCAATGACCTACGGTTACATCTATGTTGCTCAGATCGCTCTGGGCGCTAACATGAACCAGGCTGTCAAGGCTATCGCAGAGGCTGAGGCATATCCCGGCCCCTCCCTCATCATCGGCTACGCTCCCTGCGAGCTGCACGGTGTTAAGGGCGGCATGACCAACTGCCAGAACGAGATGAAGAAGGCAGTTGAGGCTGGTTACTGGAACCTGTTCACCTTCAACCCCGCCAACAAGGCTCAGGGCAAGAACCCCTTCACCCTGACCTCCAAGGCTGTGGATGCCGAGAAGTATCAGGCACTGCTGGCAAACGAGACCCGTTACAGCCGCCTGACCCGTGCATTCCCCGACCGTGCTAAGGAGCTGTTCGCACGCAACCAGCAGGTTGCAAACGACCGCTACGAGCACCTGACCCGTCTGGTCGACCTGTACAAGTAAGCATTTCCCCTGCATCCACCGGGCCGCAGCCACGGCGGCACCCAGCTCCCGCAAATGAGAGGAGCGGCTGCTCCGCACTGGCGGTTACTGCGCAACGCAGCAGTGCGAAACTGTGTGTATGGCCCATGATGTGCAGGCGATGCGGCTGAAGTACAGCCCCTTATCGCCCAAACGGATCAACCAACTGATTTCACGCTCCGGCTGGCGGCTGCCTTCGGGCAGACGCAGCATCGGGGTCTGAGATACCAAAGCGCCCGCGAGGGTCCTTGAAAGCACACCCCGCGTGTGTCAGGAGCATAAGGTCTGCTTGCAGATACCTTGTTCCGCCTGCTGCATAAGACCTGCTTTGCAGGGATCTTGCCGCAGAGAAAAAACGGATATCGTTTTTAGCGCCCCGTTCATCGGCAACGATGACCGGGGCGTATTTTTTATGTGTGTCCGGGTTCACACAAAAACTTCCAATTTCTTCCACGACGTTTTTACACTTTCTTCATAGCTTCTTAACGAAATCAGATGTGAAAGCTGTTATACTTTTGCCATGGGAAGCGGGGCCGCAACCGATTCCCAAGTAACATGATTCCTCCTCACACCAAGGCAATATCCAAACAAAACGCCCTTTCCGACGCGCCGCAACGTCGGAGAGGGCGTTTTGCTTCTGCCGTCCGGAACATGTAAAGGCTTTGCAGGCGGCAAATAAAATTGCTGTAAATGCATGGTTTAGGGTTGACCCTGTTTTTTTGCGGCGCTATAATAAAAACGGTTCAATAGATTTTTGAAAAACGGGAGGTGAACGCAGAACAATGGACCCGGATCATAGTCCAAACCGAACGCCCGGCGCGGTGGATCGGACAACAAAAGCAGCTGCGTTCGCCTTTTTCGCTGAGATGAGCGGCAAAGCGTCTTTTTGAGGCGCTTTTTTCCGCAGAACAACAGAAGGAAGGCGCGGTTTTGTGCGCGCGGAAATGGCGGTTTCCGGGCAGCATGGAGCGGCGCATTTTTGTTTCCCGATCTGCTGCGTCCTCCGGACACGAAACTGAGGAGGTACGCCCATGGAAATGGAAGATAAGAAGATCGACACGGCGGCAGAACAGGCCCTGCCGGTGCAGGAACTGCCCGCCGATATCCCCGCTGAGGTGCGCCAGAAGCTGGCAGAGGACCTGAACGAGGAAGCCACCGAGGACCTCAAGCAGGATATGCGCGAGGCCGAAAAAGAGGAGGCCAACGACGAAGAGGTCAAGGCCAACCCCGAAATGCTCACCAAGAGCCGCCTGCTGAAGCTGCTGATCAAAAAGCAGTACGTCAAGCTGCGCGAGGTCACCGAAGAAGAGCAGCCCGCCGACCTGGCCGAACTGCTGGAAGAGCTGGACGAGAACAACCGTCTGGTGGTGTTCCGCCTGCTGAAAAAGGAAGTGGCCACCGAGGCCTTTGCCTACATGTCCGACGAAGCCCGTGACGATCTGGTCAACGCTTTTTCGGATGTGGAGCTGGTGAGCGCCATTGAAGAGATGAGCTTGGACGATGCTGCCGACCTGCTGGAAGATATGCCGGCCGGTGTGGTCAAGCGGGTGCTGGAAAAGTCCTCCAAGCAGACCCGTGAGAGCCTGAACAAGCTGCTGAATTACCCGGAAAGCTCCGCCGGCAGCCTGATGACCCCCGAGTATGTCCGCCTGCGCAAGGACATGACCGTGGGCCAGGCCTTTGACGCCATCCGCAAACAGGGCGAGAACGCTGAGACGGTGTACACCTGCTATGTGGTGGAGCGCAACCGCCTGCTGGGCGTCGTGTCGGCCCGCAGCCTGCTGCTCTCCGACATGAAGGTACCCATTGCGGATATCATGGACGACAATGTGGTCACCGTGAAGGTCACGGATGACCAGGAGTATGTGGCCCGTGAGATGCAGCGCTACGACTTTACCGCCATGCCTGTTCTGGACAACGAGGGCATGTTCGTGGGTATCATCACCATCGACGATGCAATCGACGTTCTGACCGACGAGAGCACCGAGGATATGCAGAAGATGGCCGCTATTCTGCCGGATGACGATGCCACCACCTACTTTGGCACCAGCGTATGGACCCACGCCAAGCAGCGCATTCCCTGGCTGCTGATCCTGATGTTGTCGGCCACCTTCACCGGCATGGTCACCACCCACTATGAGCAGGCCTTTGTCAGCCTGCCGCTGCTGGTCTCCTTCATGCCCATGCTGATGGACACCGCCGGCAACTGCGGCAACCAGATCAGCACCCTGATGGTGCGTGGTCTGGCCCTGGGCGAAGTGGAGCCCTCCGACTTTGTAAAGGTTCTGGGCAAGGAGCTGCGGGTCTCTGCCATCGTGGGCGCGGTGCTGGGCATCGTCAACGGCCTGCGCATCTATTTGATGTACACCTTCCTGTTCCCCGGCCAGTATCAGAACGTCATGGGCTATGCCATCGTGGTCAGCGTGTCGCTGTTCTTCAGTGTCATTCTGGCAAAACTGGTGGGCGGCATGCTGCCGCTGGCCGCCAAGAAGCTGGGTGCTGACCCGGCCATCATGGCAACGCCCTTCATCACCACCATCGTGGATGCCTGCAGTTTGATCCTGTACTTCCAGATCGCACAGCTGGTGTTCCGCAATATGATGTAAAACAGGAAAACTCCCTCCGTCATGGCGTGAACCGTGACGGAGGGAGTTTTTTTACTGGGCACAGAGCGGGACGGAACACAAGCAATCGCGCGATTCCGGACGCATTCCGGAGCAAAAACGGCATGTGGAGCACTCTCTGCCGGAGAACGGCGGCAGACGGTGGAAAACCGCAGTTTTCCCCGCTTTTTCCACACGAAAAAGCGGCGTTCCCGTTCTGTGGAAAACTCAGGACTTCTTTTTTCCAATCTGGAGAGGGACCGAATCGTCAGCCGGAACAAACTGTAAAAAGAAAAGAAAATCCTTCGACTTTCTTTTATATAAAAGGCAAATTGCCCACTTTTCTTCCCAGAAACTGGCATGAATCGCCGGGCTGCATTACGGCTTGTATAAGCAAAACCAGATTTCCATGTGGAAAACCCGGTGGAAAAAGTGGAAAACCTCGTGGGAAACTGGGCCTTTTTTTCACAAAATCAGTGGAAAACCCAGTGGAAAAAGTGAAAAGTTCTCTCCGGAATGGAAAAACACCACCCTTTTTTGTTGTGAAATGGGCCGGAGTGCGGCTGCATTTTGCTGTAACGGCCTGAGTTTTTCCCCGCCGGTGTGCACACCGCGCCGGAGTGCCTGTTTTTTCTTGAATGCCCTGTCCAATCATGGTACAATAACCTCAGACAAGCGTGAAACATCAACTTCTGGAGGCATGATGCATGAACAATTGGCTGAACAAGTTGGAGCGCAAATATGGGCGCTTCGGCATTCCAAACCTGACCAACATTCTGGTGGCGGGGCAGATCCTTGTCTTTGCCATTGAGCTGTTTATCGACCGTACCATCACCGCCTGGGTGGGCCTGGACCGGTTTTTCCTGCTGCAGGGGCAGATCTGGCGGGCGATCACCTTTGTGTTCATCCCCTTCTCCGGCGGCAGCATCCTCAGCGTGGTGCTGGGCATCTACTTTACCTGGTTCGTGGGCACGGCGCTGGAAAAGGAGTGGGGCGATTTCCGCTATACCCTCTATTTCCTGCTGGGCATGGTGGGCACTGTGCTGGCCTGCCTGCTTACCGGCGTGACGGCCAGCACTTACTGTCTGTCCCTTTCGCTGCTGCTGGCCTTTGCCATGCTGTACCCGGAGGTACAGCTGCTGCTGTTCTTCGTGATCCCCATCCGGGTGAAGTATTTCGGCTTCTTTGCGGCGGCCCTGTGGGTGTTCAGCTTCCTGTCCGCGCCGCTGGCCGGCAAGCTGAGCTACCTGCTCAGTATGCTGAACGTCTGGGCATTCTTTGGCCCCATGGCCTACCGCAGTGTGCGGGCCTGGATCCGCCGCGAGCAGTGGAAACGCAAGAACCGGCGGTAATCTTCTGTCACTCGGAACCGGCCTGCCGATGGCAGGTGAAGCATAAAGCAAAAGGAGCATATTCACCATGATGCTGGACCGCATGGAAGGCAACGAAGAACTGAAAACCAGCGTGCACCAGATGCTGGCGTCCCGCCGCTTGACCCACAGCGTATTGCTGGTGGGCGAAGAGGGGCTGGGGGCCGGGTTTGCGGCCCGCTGCATTGCCGCAGATTATCTCTACCCGGCCGGTGGTGCCCCCGCTGAGGCCCTGCTGCGGGGCGAATGCTGCCGCGCTGTGGGCAAGGCCGGCAAACGCGACAGCGGCCAGATCGAGACCGGCATCGTGCGCGAAGCCATCTCGGTGGAGGGCATGGGGGCTGGCGGCCGGTATCTGGTCAGCCAGGTCACCGCCATGCGCAGCGAGATCTTCAACACCAGCCTGTCGGCCGAGGGCCGCGCGGTGCTGCTGTATCATGTGGAGCGCATGAACGAGGAATCCGCCAACGCCCTGCTGAAGGTCATGGAGGAGCCGCCGGAGGGCGTGCTCTTCCTGCTCACGGCCGATTCGCTGGCCGGGGTGCTGCCCACCATCCGCAGCCGTTGCGTCAGCTTTGCCATCGCGCCGGTGTCCCCGGCGGACTGTGCCCGCTACTGCACCGCCCATGGGGTGGACAAAAAGACGGCGGTACTCTACAGTGAACTGTTCGATGGCCACATTGGCACGGTGCTCACGGCGGCCCGCGACAAGGCTCGCACCGAGCAGGTGGACAAGGCCATGGAACTGGCCCGGGCCGCGCAGGCGGGCGACAGCTACACCGCCGCCGTGCTGCTGGCCCCCTACGAAAAAGACAAGGCCGGTGCGGCAGCTCTTTTGCGGGACCTCCGGGCCGTGGCAGCGGCGGGGCTGCAGGGCAGCCCCCATGCCCCGGTACAGGGCCAGCAGGCCCAGCGTACCCTGCGGCTGGCCGAAGCTGCCATCCAGCGGCTGGGCGCACAGGTGAACCCGAAGATCGTACTCACCGTATTTGCCGCAAGGCTGGCGCATGCATAAAAAAGACAAAAACAAACAGAGAACCCCTCCGGCGCTTGCGGTACACCGGAGGGGTTCTCTGTTTGGGGTATTGCTTTGGTGTGAGGAGGAATCATGTGTAAGGGGGCGGTTGCGGCCCCGCGTCCCTTACAGGCCCTAGTATACCCGATTTTGCAGGAAAAGTCATTACCTTTCTGTGAAAAAATCAAAAAATCAGAAATTTTAAATGAAAAAGCGTCAGATTGCTTCAAAGATTCCGGTTCGGGTATTGCCGCGCACGGTCACACTTTCATCGCCGTAGGAAAAGGTGATCTCCAGCGTATGCCCCGTTGTGTACAGGGTGTTGTACTCGTCTTTGGTCAGCGAAATTCTGTTTTCCGCAAAACAGATCTCCTGCGGCTGGAGGGTTTCAAGGTGGCCTTTTTCCTCTGGAGTGAAACGGGAAGTATGGGTACAGGCATAGAGCCGGTAATGATTCCGCGGCTGGCCGTCCATCCGGATGGTGAAATTGTCCAGAACATCCCCGTTTTCGGCAACGCCACGGAACGGCAGCTGGGCGGCTGTGTCATTGCTGTTCTGCATGGTAAAGTAGATCGGCAGATTGTAAGAAGGGACCTGGGTGAGCAAATCACTGCTCCAGAAACCGGAAAGTACGATGCCGCCCACCGACGGCAGGACGGTGCTTTCCACCGGCCCGGCGGTGTATTCGGTGCTGTAACGATCCGGGAGCAGGTAGCCAGTAAAGGTCTGGCGCTGCCCGCCGTAAAGCAGCGTGAGGCTCCAGGGTGCAGGGTCAACGGCCCGCAGACCGGCGCTCAGATCCTCCGGCTGCAGCTTGCAGATGTAGGAGATGGTCTGGGTCTCCCCGGCTTTCAGCTGGACGTCCTGCACATATCTGGAGCCGTTCCACTTGTTCAGGCCGGCAAAGGTTCTTTCTCCGCCGTAACGGCTGTTTCCGAGCATGGGAATAAAGTTTTCTTGATTGAAATAGGCCGCAGAGGAATTGGTGTTCTCTATATTCAGATGGATCTCCATCTGCCGGAAATTGTTGCCGTAATCCTTGGCAAAGGCACGGACGTAATTCACCCGCAGGCCGCCTACCGTGGGCACGGCAGCGCCGCCCTCCACAGGGTCGCCTGCGCCGCAAAGCAGGCCGGACACCGCAGAGCCGAGCATCAGGCAGCCGGAAACTTTCAGGAAGCTGCGGCGGGAAATTTTACAGGACATAAACATCCTCCTCTCAGAAATCAAGCAGATATTACCTGCTTTTATCATACGCGATGTGCAACTGAAATGCAACATGATCCTTGCAATGCCGCAAAAATTGGTCAATCTGCTGTGATTTTCAGTTCCTGTGCGTGCACTTTGCCGTGCTCCACATAGTGGGCGGCATTGCGCAGGTTGGCTTCGATCTGTGCCTCGGTCACGGGTTTGATCACCCGGGCAGGGACGCCCACGGCCACCGATCCGTCCGGGATGACCATGCCTTCCGGCACCAGGGCACCGGCCCCGATGATGCAGTTTTTGCCCACCACGCAGTGGTTCAGCAGGGTGGCGTGCATCCCGATCAGGGTGCCGTCGCCCACGGTGCAGCCGTGTACCACGGCGCTGTGGCCCACGGTGACGCCGCGGCCCAGGGTCACGGCCCCGCCTACGTCGCAGTGCAGCACGGCATTGTCCTGCACGTTGCTGTTCTCGCCGAGGGTCAGGGTACCGTCGTCGCCGCGCAGCACGGCCCCATACCATACGGTGGAGCCGGGCTTCAGGATCACATCGCCCTGCACGGTGGCGTTGGGAGCCACAAAGGCCGCACCTTCGTTGCGGGGACTTTTTCCACAAAAGGACAGGAACATTGTGAAAAACCACCTTTCTCTTTTGGTTCGTTTATGGTATTCTTATAAGTAAGGAACAAAAATGTGCGCACCGGTTTTGCCGGAGCGGGATTCAAGGGGGTACCTTCATGCTTCACAACACGTTCTGCCGCCGGTTGGCGGCGCTGGTGCTTACGCTGGCGGTCGCCGTCAGTGCAGTGCTGCCGGTATTTGCAGTATACCCCATGCCCATCCAGACTGCAACCGAGACCGAGGCCGTGTACCTGTTCAATGCCGATACCGGCAAGACCATCCTGACCCAGAATGCCGACCAGCCCCGCTATGTAGCCAGCCTGACCAAGCTGATGACGGCCCTGCTGCTGCTGGAAAGCGGCAAGGACCTGAACGGTGAGGTCACGGTGCCCACCGACCTGACGCAGGAGTTCAAGGACATCCAGAACGCCAACGGCACCACCATGGGCCTGCGCATCGGCGAGAGGGTGCGCCGCATCGACCTGCTGAACGCCCTGCTCATCACCAGTGCCAACGACGCGGCCAGCGTCATCGCCTGGGACGTGGGCGGCAGCCTGAATGCCTTCATCCAGCAGATGAACGCCCGTGCCGCAGAGCTGGGCTGCACCAGTGCCACCTTTACCTGCGCCCACGGCCTGTACGATTACGGCAATGTGGCCTCGGCAGAGGACATGGCAAAGATCGCGGCGGCCTGCGCGGCCAACGAGACCTTTGCGCAGGTGGCCGGTTCCACCACCTATACGCTGGGCCAGACGAATTTCCACAGCGAGCAGCGCACCATCAGCAGCTCCAACCCGCTGATGGACGCCTCCGGTGCTTATTATAAGGATTCTGTCAAGTGGGTCAAGGGCGGTTTTACCACCCTGGCAGGCCGCTGTGCGGTGGCCCTTGCCCAAAAGGACGGCCACACCTACGGCCTTGTGATCCTGGGCAGCGACAGCAACGAGCATCTGTACAGTGAGTGTGATGCGTTGTTTGACTGGGCCTTTGCCAGCTTTGCCGACCGGCCGCTGGTGGACACCCAGACCGTGGTGACCACCGTGGACCTGACCAAATGCCGTACCCATCCGGAGGTGGAACTGTATGCGGCTGCTCCGGTCAGAGGCTACGGTCACGCGGACGACAAGGTGAGCTATTCCTTTGACCTGCCCGAGAGCGTGTCGGCCACCGTGAAAAACGGCCAGAAGCTGGGTACCGCCACGGTGTATCTGGACGGCTGCGAGGTAGGCCAGGTGGATCTGGTGACCCATCAGGAGTACGTCTCCGACTTCCGCACCGACAGCCGGTCCACCCTGCTGCTGTTGGCCGCACTGGCGGTCATCCTGCTCGTGCTGAGTGTTGTCACGCTGGCATGCGGCGGCGGTTCCCGCAGCCTGAACCGGCGGCGCAGAATGAAGCGGAGAAGATAAGCCGAACGATAAGAGCCGCTGCTGCACATCCTCCGTGCAGCAGCGGCTCTTTTTGCATATTACACCGCGCCGTAGATGCCGTGCACCGATACTTCGCCGGTGAACACATGCACTTCGCCGCTGTCGGTGCGCACCACAAGGCGTCCTTCCTCGTCCACGTCGATGGCCTCCCCGGCGCCCTGCCCGCCCTCCGGCAGGTCAAAGGCGACCCGGCGGCCCAGATTGACGCAGGCGGCCTTGTACTCCTCCCGGAAGGGCGCAAAGCCGTCCCGGGCAAAGGTGTACAGGTTGCGGTCAAAGCCAAAGTCGGTCAGGCCCTCGGCCAGCCAGGCAGGGTCGGCGGCAAGATCAACGTTTGCCCCCTGCAGTGCCAGCGAGGTGCCGTGGGGCAGGTTGGCGGCGTCAAAATAGCTCTGGGGCTGGGCCAGATTGATGCCGATGCCGCACAGGATGCCGCGCCCCTGCTGCTGGTAGCCGTAGCTCACGCTTTCGCACAGGATGCCCACGACTTTTTTGCCGTTGAGCAGCAGGTCGTTGGGCCATTTGATCTGGCAGTCCACGCCGTAGCGCAGCTGCAGCTGGCGGCGCACCGCCAGACTGGCCAGCAGCGGCAGGGTGGCAGGCTGGGCCAGCGGCTCCCGGATGGCCACCGTATAGTACAGGGCCTTGCCCTCGGCGTTCACCCAGCTGCGGCCCAGACGACCGCGCCCGGCGGTCTGGTTTTCGGTATACACGGCCCCCACCGGACCGAATTCTTCAAAATGCTCTTTCACATAGGCGTTGGTGCTGCCGCATTCCGGCAGATAGCGCACCTCGTTGATGCTCATTGCTTCGGTACCTCTTTGTGCTCATAGGCGGTCACCTTGCCGTTTTCCAGCGTCAGCAGGCCGTAGGTGTTGGGGCCGGTGTAGCAGCGGCCGCAGGAGCCGGGGTTGAACAAAAACACCTTGCCCCGCTGCTCGGCATGGGGAACATGGGTGTGGCCGAACAGGGCCACTTCCGCGCCCCGGGCGGCAGCGGCATCTGTCAGCGTGTCCAGATCGTATTTTACGCCGTACATATGGCCGTGCGTATAGAACGCGATGGTCTGGTCAAAGGCCGCCAGACCGTCCATCGGCTCCAGAGCGCCGTAGTCGCAGTTGCCGGCCACCGAGTAGGCCCGCAGCCGGGGGTACAGGGTCAGGGCCTGTTCCAGGTCCCGCAGGCCGTCGCCCAGAAAAACCAGGGCGTCAATGTTCGCATTCTCCTTCAGCAGCACCCGCTCAATGGCGGCGCGTCCGCCATGGCTGTCGCTCAGGATCAGAAGTTTTGTCACGAAAAAAGTCCTCCTCTTATCATTCCGCAGTCTGCCGGTCCTGTTGCAGCACCAGCAGCTGCTTGTACACTTCGCTCTTGGAATAGGGCGTGCCCTGTGCCGCCGCCTTGGCCGCTGCCGTGGGGCCAAAGCCCTCACCCGTCAGCTCCAGTGCCCGCTGCGCTGCCTGCTCCAGCGTCAGCCCGGCGTCGGCATCCTCCCCGGCGGGGGCACCGGCCATCACCAGCACATACTCGCCGCGGGGGTCGTTGGCCCTGTAGTGCTCCACGGCCTCGCCCAGGGTCGTTTTCCAGATCTCCTCGTGGAGCTTGGTCAGCTCCCGGCATAGGGTAATGCTGCGCTCCGGGCCAAAGGCGGCGGTCAGGTCGTCCAGGGTGGTGCGCAGCTTGTGGGGTGCTTCGTAAAAGATCACAGTGCGCTTTTCGTGCAGAAGATCGGCCAGCCGTTCCTTTTTCTGCTTGCGGTTCACCGGCAGAAAGCCCTCGAATACCCAGCGGGAGGTGTCCTGCCCGGACACGGCCAGTGCTGTGACGCAGGCCGAGGCAGCCGGCACCGGCACCACCTTGATGCCGCGGGCCAGAGCGTCCCGCACGATCACCTCACCGGGGTCGGAAACGCAGGGCATGCCCGCATCGGAGCACAGCGCACAGCTCTCCCCTGCCTCGATGCGCTGCAGAATGGCCTCGCCCTTCTGCAAGGCGTGCTCGTAGTAGCTGACCATGGGCTTTTTCAGGCCCAGAAAGTTCAGCAGCTTCATGGTCACGCGGGTGTCCTCGGCGGCAATGAAGTCTGCCGCGCCAAAGGTGGCGGCCACCCGGGGCGGCATGTCGTCCAGGTTGCCGATGGGGGTTGCCACGATGTAAAGAGTTCCTGCCATAGTTACCTCCCGTAGAGCGCCGCTCCGGCGCTGATGAGCACATCCGGCTCCACACGCAGGCCGGTCTTGCGGTTTTTCTGGGCTTCCACAAGGAAAAGCCACGGGGCTGCGTCTGCCCGGTTCTTGACGAAGGCCAGCCGCTTGGGCTCCAGCCGGTGGGCCCGCAGCACATCCAGCACTTCGGCCAACCGCTCCGGCCGGTGGCACAGTGCCAGCCGCCCGCCGTCCTTCAACAGGCGGAACGCGCAGGCACACACATCGTCCAGCGTGCAGGTGTTTTCGTGCCGGGCCAGCGCGTGGGCCGCATTCTGACTCTGAGGCCCGGCGGTAAAATAGGGCGGATTGCACGCACACACGTCAAAACTGCCCTCCCCCTGCCGGAAGGTGCGCAGGTCGGCGCAATGGGGCGTGATGTGGCCGATGCCTTGTTCGGTGACAGCATCGGCCAGCAGGGCGCTGCCCTCGGGTTGGAGCTCCAGCGCCGCACAGGGGCCGCGGTGGCCGCGGTCGTGCCACTCCAACGCCACGATGCCGCAGCCGGAGCACAGGTCGGCCGCCGTCTGGCTGCGTTTTGGCTCGCAGAAGCGGGCCAGCAGCAGCGCGTCCGACCCGAACCGGTGGGCAGGGGTGCAGTAGACCTTTGTTCTATTATACAAAACTTCGGTAGAATGTTCCATAGACAGTGTGCCGATTCCTCTCAGAAAAATAACCGGAATTGCTCCCGGAATTTGTGCAAAAACAAAAAGCAGCAGACCCGCCTGAACAGGTCTGCTGCCTTGGATGCGTTATTCCGGCAATGCCGCTGATTATTCAGCAGTGATTGCACCGGTGGGGCAAGCGCCCTCGCAAGCGCCGCAATCGATGCAAGCGTCTGCGTTCACAACTGCAACGCCGCCCTCAACAGCGACTGCACCAACGGGGCAAGCGCCCTCGCAAGCGCCGCAGCCAACACATGCGTCAGAAACCTTGTGTGCCATAATAAAATCTCCTTTTATCCCCGTGCCCGTTGTAATGTATGAAGAAATGTGTCAGGCACGGCTGTACACATCTCTCCGGAATTCATATCCTTGCCTGCATTTTAACAAAGCCGAAAAGAAAAGGCAAGACTAACCGTAAGCGCCCCGCACCAAAAGGAGATTTTTTGTTGGGTTGCACAAAAGCATGGGCTAACTTATGGACAAAATTGCCGGAGATTTTTAGCGAAAATCACGAAGAATGGTTAGTTTTGCTTTACTAACCGCTTGGATGCTCAGCCATTCTTCTCGCTGCGCTTTTTGGCGCAGCAGCCGCCTGCACAGCGCTTGTCGTCATCGGAGGAAGCCACCACCGGGGCGGGGTTGCGCACACCGGAATAATCGTCGTCCGGGTCGGGGCGGCGGGGGGCGCGCTTGCCGCCGCTGATGTATTCGCACACGCCTACCTTGTAGTACCGGGGCGACAGGCTCTCGGTGCCGCAGCGCACCCGCAGATAGCCGGACACCGGGTTCACTTCCAGCACGGTGCCCAGACCGTCCGGGGTGCGCACGGTGCTGCCCACCATGGGCATGATGCTGTTCAGGTATTCGTAGGCGTTTTCCTCATAGGCCAAGCAGCACATCAGGCGGCCGCAGGCACCGCTGATCTTGGTGGGGTTCAGCGACAGGCCCTGCTCCTTGGCCATCTTGATGGAAACGGGCTGGAAGTCCTTGAGGAAGCGGCTGCAGCAGAAGGGCTGGCCGCAGATGCCCAGACCACCGATCATCTTGCTCTCGTCGCGCACGCCGATCTGGCGCAGCTCGATGCGGGTGTGGAAGATGCCGGCCAGATCCTTGACCAGCTCACGGAAGTCCACCCGGCCGTCGGCGGTGAAGTAGAACATGATCTTGGAACGGTCGAGGGTATACTCGGCCTCCACCAGCTTCATCTCCAGCCCGTGGCGGGCAATGCAGTCCTGGCAGGTGCGGTAGGCGCGCTTTTCGTCCTCGCGGTTCTGGCGCATCCGGCGCACATCCACGCTGTCGGCCATGCGGGTAATGGGCTTGAGGGCCTTGGGCACCGCCGCGTCGGCGATCTCCTTGACGCCCTGCACCACCTCGCCGCACTCGATGCCGCGGGCAGTCTCCACGATGACGTAATCGCCGGTACGGATATCCGCATTGGCAGGGTCAAAATAATAGCTTTTGCCGTTTTCTTTGAAACGGACCGAAATGACTTTTTTCATAGTTCTCCTCGTCTGCTGGTTCGCTCTATCGGGAAAAAGGCCGCAAAAGGGCCTGTTGCTCCATTCTGAACTCTAGTATACCATATTCAAAAGCACATTTCCACGCAAAAAACAAAATGCGCCCGGTGCAATGATCCGGCCCGCCGGACCGTATTTCAGGCGGAGTGTGACGGAATTTGGTCCCGAACAGACGGCAAAGAGAAAAGTTTTGTGAAAGAAAGTGACGGGCTCTGTTGCAACCCTACGTCTTCTGTGTATAATAGGAATGTTAAAGTGTGAACGAGCCTCTTGCGGAGGTAAGGACTGCGGTGCTGCGGTGCATGGCAGGGAAACGGTAGGAAAAATGGAAAAATTCAGTGTCAAAAAGCCATTCACGGTGCTGGTGGCTGTGGTGATGGTGCTGATCCTGGGCTTTGTGGCCATCACGAAGATGCAGACCAATCTGCTGCCCGACGTCAGCACGCCGTATCTGATGGTGGTCACCGTATACCCGGGTGCCAGCCCGGAGCGTGTGGAGAGCGAAGTTTCGGACGTGCTGCAGAACGCCCTCACGGTGCCCGGTGTGGAGAACATCACGGCCACCTCGGCGGAGAACTACAGCCTGCTGCTGATGCACTTCACCGATGATACCGACATGAACAGTGCCCTGGTGAAGGTGTCCAACAAGCTGGATCAGGCCAAGAGCGACCTGCCCAGCAGCTGTCTGACGCCCTCTATCATTGAGTACAGCCTGAACATGAACGCCTTCATGACCGTGGCGGTGAGCCGGGAGGGCAGCGACATCTACCAGATGTCGGAGCTGGTCAAGGACACGCTGGTGCCCTATGTGCAGCGCAAGGGCGGCGTGTCCAATGTGTCGTCCAGCGGTCTGGTGGAAAAGCTGGTGCAGGTGCAGCTGAATCAGGACAAGATCGACGAGATCAACGCCCAGCTGCTGGACCTGATCGACACCAAGCTGGCGGACGCCCGTGCCCAGCTGGACAGTGCGGAAAGCCAGATCGCCGCCGGCCGCGCCGAGTACAACAAGCAGATGAAGAACTTTGGCAGCACCGTGTCCAACACGGTGCTGGCCTCCATGAGCACCGAGGTAGGCAACGCGGTGGATGTGGTGCGCAAGCAGGCCCGGGCGCTGATGGAAAGCGTGAACCAGCTCATTGCCGTGGTCAAGGAGCCGGAGATCCAGCAGGCACTGATCGAGGTGCAGCAGGGTCTGCAGAAGGTGCTGGACAAGTTCGACAACACCGGCATGCGGGACATCGACTCCCTGATCGAGGTCGTGTCCGAATTGCGTGACGTGACCGACAAGCTCACCGATGCCCTGCAGAAGCTGCAGGAGCGGGTGAACACCGAGACCGGTACGGAGGGCAGCAGCGCTGCGGATCTGGCGGACGAGCTGCAGCTGCAGAAGAGCCTGCAGGTGATCTACAGCACGCTGGAAGATACCATCAAGGCCATGGACAACGTGCCCCAGCTCATGAGCACCTTCTCCCGTGCACTGGGCAGCTTTACCCAGCAGCAGCTCAACGCCTACATGCAGTTTACCGAGGCCCGCGAGCAGCTCAACGAGTACGAAAAGCAGCTGGAAACGGCCAAGCAGGAGTACGAGACGGCCCGCACCCAGGCGCTGGCCCAGGCGGATGTGCAGAAGCAGCTGGACATCAACACCCTGTCCACCCTGATCTACGCCCAGAACTTCTCCATGCCGGCAGGCTATGTGCAGGACGCCAGCGGCGAGTCCTGGCTGCTGAAAGTCGGCGAGGAGTACAGCAGCGTGGATGACATTGCCGGTGCCCTGCTGCTGCATGTGGACGGCTACGGCGACGTGCGCCTGTCCGATGTGGCGGACGTGGAGGTCATCGACAACGCCGCCGACAGCTTCACCCGCCTGAACGGCGAACAGGCCGCCGTGCTCAAGATCTATAAAAACGCTACCTCCAGTGCCAGCGACGTCTCGGACAACTGCCTGAGCGCCTTCCAGGAACTGGAAGCCCAGTACGACGGCCTGCACATCGTGGTGCTGTCCAACCAGGGCAACTATATCACCATCATCATCCGCAGCATCCTCACCAGCATGGCGGTGGGCGCTGCACTGGCCATCATCGTGCTGGCCATCTTCCTCAAGGACGTCAAACCCACGCTGGTGGTCGGCATCAGCATCCCGCTGTCGGTGCTGTTTGCCGTGGTGCTCATGTACTTTACCAATCTGGACATGAACGTCATGACCCTGGCGGGCCTCTCCCTCGGCATCGGCATGCTGGTGGACAACTCGGTGGTGGTCATCGAGAACATCTACCGCCTGCGCAGCCGGGGGGTCCCGGCGGCCCGCGCCGCCGTGCAGGGCGCAAAGCAGGTAGGCATGTCCGTCATCGCCTCCACCCTCACCTCGGTGTGCGTGTTCCTGCCGGTGGTGTTCTCCTCCAGCATCGTGCGCAACCTGATGCTGCCCATGTCGCTGTGCATCGGCTACTGCCTCATGGCGTCCCTCATCGTGGCCGTCACCGTGGTGCCGGCGGCTGCCTCCACCGTGCTGAAAAAGGCCGAGCCCAAGGAGCTGCCCTGGTTTGAAAAGGTCCAGGACAAGTACGTCCAGAGCCTGAAATGGTGCCAGCAGCACCGTGCCGTGCCGCTGGCAGCTGCCGTGGTGCTGCTGGTGTTCAGCGGCTGGCAGGTGCTGAACATGGGCATCGAGCTTCTCCCCCAGATCACCAGCAACGAGGCGGTCATCACCCTGTCCACCGACGCAAGCCTGAGCAAGGAGGAATCCTACGTTGTGGCCGGCAAGGCCGTGGAAGCTGCCATGGCCGTGGACAATGTGACCGAGGTGGGCATCACCACCGACACCAGCGTGGCGGGCATGGACATCAGCCAGCTGGGCCTGCCCAGAACCATCACCGACCTGCTGGCTTCCGCCAGCAGCTACGGCAAATATCAAATCAACGTGATGCTGAAGGAGGATCTGTCTTCCCGTCAGATCGAGACCGCCCGGCAGGCGCTGGAAACCGCCATTGCCGGGGTGGAACAGTGCACCGGCACGGTGGAGATCTCCGGCATGACCGGGGAGCTCACCAGCCAGCTGTCCAGCGGTCTGTCCATCAAGATCTATGGTTCCGATGTGAACACCCTCACCGCCCTGTCGGAAAAGGTGGTGGACATCGTGAACAGCACCCCCGGCTTTGCCAACGCCACCAACGGCCTTGGCGCCGGAGACTCCACCATCACCCTGAAGGTGGACCGCGACAAGGTGCGCGCCTACGGCCTGACCGTGGCCGAGGTGTATCAGAAGATCGCCCAGCGGCTCACCACCACCGCCACGGCCCAGACCCCGGTGACGGTGGATGGCACCACCATGGACGTAAAGATCACCAATAATCTGGACCCCCTGACCAAGGAAAACATGATGGACATGACCTTTGACACCAGCGTCCTGAACACCGATGGCGAGACGGTGACCGGCACCTGCACCCTGGCTGACATTGCCACCTGGGAGACCGGCACCGCGCCGGACTCTATCACCAGCGAGAACCAGACCGAGTACGTCACCGTCACGGCCGACACGCTGGACGGCTACAACACCACCGTGCAGTCCCGCGTTCTGCAGAAGGCCCTGAACGAGTTTGCGGCCGGCAGCGAGATGCCGGAGGGCTGCAACTTCTCCATGGGCGGCGAGACCGAGAACGTGGACTTCATGGTCAGGGAAATGGTCCAGTGGATGGCTCTGGCCCTGCCCTTTGTGTATCTGGTCATGGTGGCGCAGTTCCAGAGCCTGCTGTCCCCCTTCATCGTGCTGTTTACCGTGCCGCTGGCCTTTACCGGCGGCCTGATCGGCCTGCTGGTCACCGGCCAGCAGCTCACCATGATCTCCCTCATGGGCTTCATCGTGCTGATGGGCACCGTCGTCAACAACGGCATCGTGTTTGTGGACTACGCCAACCAGCTGCGCATGGGCGGCATGGAGCGGCGCGCCGCGCTGATCGCCACCGGCAAGACCCGTATGCGCCCCATCCTGATGACCACCCTGACCACCGTGCTGGCCATGCTGCAGATGGTGTTCAGCGGCGATATGGCCAGCCAGCTGATGAGCGGCATGGCCATTGTGATCATCTGCGGCCTGAGCTACGCCACCCTGATGACCCTGTATATCGTGCCCCTCCTGTACGATATCCTGTTCAAAAAGCCGCCGCTCAGTGTGGATGTGGGCAGCGACGACGATCTGGACGATATCCCGGACGATGCAGCCGAGTTCATCGCAGCCCAGGGTGCCGCACAGCCCCAGCCGTAAAAGAAGGTTCTGTTTGGAGCACCTCGTATCCTGTCTGTTGGGATACGGGGTGCTTTTTTGTGCGGCAGCACCGGTGGTGTTCTATAATTCCTACAAAAAATCCCCTGAAAAATTGGATGCAAATTCTAAAATGATGCTCACACAAACACACAAAACTGTGATATAATCATAAATGCAGTAGAAAGACGGGGGCAGTCTGCCCGGCCGTGTGTTCCAAAAATCCTTAGGAGGCGATGCCCAATGGCACAGATCCGCTCAAAGCCCTTCGGAGTGACCAAAGAGGGCGCGAATGTTACCGAATATATCCTGTCCAACCCCGGTGGGTTGACCGTCAGCGTACTGGACTACGGTTGCGTGATCAAAAGCATCATCGTGCCGGCCAAAAACGGCCCGGTGGACGTGGTGGTGGGTCACGACACCATGGCAGACTACGAGGCGGACTTCAACTCCTCCGGCAGCACCTGCTGCGGTGCCTTTGTGGGCCGCTACGCCAACCGCATCGAGAATGCAGTATTTACCGTGGGGGGCAAGACCTATCAGCTGGAGGCCAACAACGGCCCCAACCACCTCCACGGCTGCTTCAGCCGCAAGCTCTACCGGGTCAAATCCTTTGGCGACACCCTGCTCATGGAGGCCGAGAGCCCTGACGGCGAGGACGGGTTCCCCGGCAACCTGAAGATCGCGGTGCGCTATACCCTCACCGAGGACAATGCATTCCGCATGGATTACCGCGTCTCTTCCGACGCGGACACCATCGTGAACCTGACCAACCACAGCTACTTCAATCTGGACGGCGGCGGCGACGTGCTGAACCAGAAGCTGCGCATCTATGCCTCCCGCTATCTGGAAGGCAACAATCAGTGCTGCCCCACCGGTGCCATTCTGCCGGTGGCGGACACGCCCATGGACTTCACCGCAGGCAAGCTCATCGGCCGGGAGATCGACACCGGCTTTGCCCAGACCACCATGGTGGGCGGCGGCTACGACCACTGCTATGTCATCGACCGCGCCCGCGGTTCCAGCCAGAGCATCTGCGCCTGGGCCACCAGCGACAAGACCGGCATCAGCATGAAGCTGTACACCACCCAGCCGGGCATCCAGCTGTACACAGCCAACTTCCTGCAGGACTGCCCCAGCCCCGGCAAGGGCGGCAAGCCGCTGCAGAAATACGGCGGCTTTGCGCTGGAAACGCAGCACTACCCCTGCAGCCCCTCTCACCCGGAGTTCCCCTCCACGGTGCTGCGGGCCGGCAAGGTGTTCCGCGCCACTACCACCCTGCGTTTCTTCACCGGCAAACAGTGCGGGAAACTGTAACGACTCAGAACGGACGGCTGCCGGAAACGGACAGCCGTCCGTTTTCTTTCTCCCATTTGCACAAAGAGGGCCATCCATCCATTTGCGGCAGACAAAAAATGCTTTGAAATCAGAAATTGCAAAATTGAAGATGCAACAAAATTACATGTAAATAAAAACCGCGTCCCTTGATTCTGCGCAGAGAACGTTGTATTCTTTAAGCAGGCCGGGACGCGCCCGGCCGCAGCTGAACAAGTGATAAGTGAGAGAGGTACTGGACTATGGCAATTTTGGTTTCCGGCGGTGCCGGCTATATCGGCAGCCACACCTGCATCGAACTTCTGAATGCCGGCTATGACGTGGTCGTGGCAGATAACTATTATAACGCTTCCCCCGTGGTGCTGGACCGCGTGAAGCAGATCACCGGCAAGGACTTCCGCTTCTACAATGCGGACATGACCAAGCACGAGGACGTGGAGAAGATCTTCACCGAGTGCCCGGACATCACCGCCGTCATCCAGTTTGCCGCTTACAAGGCGGTGGGCGAGAGCGTGTCCAAGCCCATCGAATACTACTATAATAACCTCAACTGCACGCTGGTCATCCTGGACGTGATGCGCCGCCACAACTGCAAGAACTTCGTGTTCAGCTCCTCGGCCACCGTCTACGGCGACCCCGCCAGCGTGCCCATCACCGAGGACTTCCCCGTGGGTGCCACCACCAACCCCTACGGCACCACCAAGGCCTTTACCGAGCGCATCCTGACCGATGTCTGCAAGGCTGACCCCACCCTGAATGTGGCCCTGCTCCGTTACTTCAACCCCATCGGTGCCCACAAGTCCGGCCTGATCGGCGAGGACCCCAACGGCATCCCCAACAACCTGATGCCCTACATCGCCAAGGTGGCGGTCGGCAAGCTGGAAAAGGTGCATGTGTTCGGCAACGACTACCCCACCCCGGACGGCACCGGTGTGCGCGACTACATCCATGTGGTGGACCTGGCCCGCGGCCATGTGTGCGCCATCCGCAAGCTGGAAACGAACTGCGGCCTGTTCATCTGCAACCTGGGCACCGGCAAGGGCTACAGCGTGCTGGAAGTGCTCCACGCCTTTGAAAAGGCCTGCGGCAAGCAGATCCCCTACGTCATCGACCCCCGCCGCCCCGGTGATATCGCTGAGTGCTACGCCGACCCCACCAAGGCCAAGAACGAGCTGGGCTGGGTGGCACAGTACGGCATTGAGGACATGTGCGCCGACAGCTGGAACTGGCAGCAGAAGAACCCCGACGGCTACAACACCGCAAAGTAACGCATGATTTCCAAAAGCCGTGCATTCTCTGAAGAGAGTGCACGGCTTTTTTGGTTACGGAACGATTGGAAATCCCCTCCGCTTCGCTCTGGGGATATTCAGCGGAAAATTTATTTTTATATTGGCGTTTGTCGCGGCCTGCGGGCCGCTCCAAACGCATTTTCACCAGAGGGTCGTAACGGGAAGCGGCATCTGCTGCCGGTAACTGTTCTGCTGTTCCTGCTGCGCGACGGCTGCAAAGCCGGCAGCAGCCGATGCCATCATCCGTAACGACCCCATCTGTGAAAAGGCAAATCCGGCAGGGCCGCAGCCCTGCCGGATTTGCAAACTTAAAAATAGTATTTCCACTGATATAGCCAGAGCGAAGCGGAGGCTATTTTAAATCATATTTTCTCTGCTCTTCTATTGACAACGACACAGAGTTAGCCTATATTACTATTGTTAACATAAACTAACAATATCGCTCAAGAGGGGCATGACATATGACACTGAAAGAATTGCAGATCGGCAAGAGCGCGGTGGTGGACACGGTGGGCGGCACCGGGGCCCTGCGGCAGCATTTTCTGGATATGGGCCTTGTTCCGGGGGCGCAGGTCACCCTGATCAAGCTGGCCCCCATGGGCGACCCCATGGAGCTGCGCATCCACGGCTATGAGCTGACCCTGCGCCTGGATGACGCCGCACAGATCGGCATCATCCCCACCGAAAAGGTCCCGGCGGCCCCCGCTTTGGTGGATGATAAGATGGTGGACCACCCGGGTCTGGGCGAGGGCGGCAAGTACCACATCAAAAAGGGCGAGCATCCCCTGCCGGACGGCACGACCCTGACGTTTGCGCTGGCCGGCAATCAGAACTGCGGCAAGACCACCCTGTTCAACCAGCTTACCGGTTCCAACCAGCATGTGGGCAACTTCCCCGGTGTGACGGTGGACCGCAAGAGCGGTGCCATCAAGGGCCACCCGGAAACGGAGGTCACCGATCTGCCGGGCATCTACTCCATGTCGCCCTACTCCAGCGAGGAGATCGTCACTCGGCAGTTCATCATCGGCGAAAAGCCCACCGGCATCATCAACATCGTGGATGCCACCAACATCGAGCGCAACCTCTACCTGACCATGCAGCTCATGGAGCTGGACACCCCCATGGTGCTGGCCCTGAACATGATGGACGAGATGCGCGGCAACGGCGGCACGGTGCGCATCAACAGGATGGAAGCCATGCTGGGCATCCCGGTCATCCCCATTTCGGCTGCCAAGAATGAGGGCGTGGACGAGCTGGTGGACCATGCCGTGCATGTGGCAAAATATCAGGAGCGGCCCGGCCGCATGGACTTCTGCAGTGAGGATGACCACGGCGGCGCGGTGCACCGCTGCATCCACGGCATCATCCACCTCATCGAGGACCATGCCAAGGCGGCGGGCATCCCGGTGCGGTTTGCCGCCACCAAGCTGGTGGAGGGCGACCACCGCATTGAGGAAGCCCTGAAGCTGGACCAGAACGAAAAAGAGATGATCGAGCACATCATCGTGCAGATGGAGCAGGAGCGCGGCCTGGACCGCGCTGCCGCCATTGCGGATATGCGCTTCTCCTTCATTCAGGAGCTGGTGGCCCAGACGGTGGTCAAGCCCCACGAGAGCAAGGAGCAGCTGCGCTCCAACCGCATCGACAAGTTCCTTACCGGCAAATACACCGCCATCCCGGCGTTTATCGCCATCATGGGTCTGGTGTTCTACCTCACCTTCAACGTCATCGGCCTGTTCTTCCAGAACCTGATGGAAGCCGGCATCGACGCCCTGACCGGTGCGGTGGACACCCTGCTGACCAACTGGAACATCAACGAAGCGATCCATTCCCTGATCATTGACGGTGTTTTTACCGGCGTGGGCAGCGTGCTGAGCTTTTTGCCCATCATCGTGGTGCTGTTCTTCTTCCTGTCCATGCTGGAGGACACCGGTTACATGGCCCGCGTGGCCTTTGTGATGGACAAACTGCTGCGCCGCATCGGCCTGTCCGGCCGCAGCATCGTGCCCATGCTCATCGGCTTTGGCTGCACGGTGCCCGGCGTCATGGCCAGCCGTACCCTGCCCTCAGAGCGGGACCGCAAGATGACCATCCTGCTCACCCCGTTCATGAGCTGCTCGGCCAAACTCCCCATCTACAGCCTGTTTGCGGCAGCGTTCTTCCCGGATTATGCGGGCCTTGTCATGGTGCTGCTGTACTTTGGCGGCATCGTGGTGGGCGTGCTGGCGGCGCTGCTGCTCAGGAGCACCGTGTTCCAGGGCGAGGCGGTGCCCTTTGTGATGGAGCTGCCCAACTACCGCCTGCCCGGCCTGAAAAACGTGGCCCAGCTGCTGTGGGAAAAGGCCCGCGACTTCCTGCAGAAGGCCTTTACGGTCATCTTTGCGGCCACCATCGTCATCTGGTTCCTGCAGAACTTTGACCTGCAGCTCAGCCTGACGGCCTACCCGCAGGACAGCATCCTGGCCCGCATTGCAGGCGACATCGCTCCGCTGTTCGCCCCGCTGGGCTTTGCGGACTGGCGGGTGTCCACGGCCCTCATCACCGGCTTTATGGCCAAGGAGAGCGTGGTGTCCACCCTCATCATCCTGTTTGGTTCCACGGCGGCCCTGTCGGCGGCCCTGACCCCGGCCCAGGCCGCTCCCCTGCTGGTGTTCTGCCTGCTGTACACCCCCTGCATTGCGGCTGTGGCCGCAGTCAAGCGGGAACTTGGCGGCAAGTGGGCCACCATTATGGTGGTGAACCAGTGTGTCGTGGCCTGGGTCTGCGCCCTGCTGGTGCGGCTTGTGGCCGTGCTGGTGTTCTAAGACAATATAAAAGGTTATAAAAGGGACAGCGAAAGGCCCGGAGGCTTTCCGCTGTCCCTTTTTGTGGGTTCGTCTCCCGCCCCCCCCCTTGACAATCTCCGGCGGCTGCACTATAATACTTCAAAAATGAATAATTCAAAAATGAAAGGAGAACTCGGCGTGAATCCGAACATGGAATTTGCCATCAAGACCGCGCAGGCCTACAATGCGGTCTGCAAGCCCCTGTGTCATGAGCTGAAGCTGCCGCAGACGGCCTTTGATATCCTGATGTTCCTTGCCAACAACCCAGACCGCAGAACGGCCAGCGACATCGTGGAGTTCCGCCATATCAAGGCAAATCTGGTGTCGATGAATGTAGACCGGCTGGTGAAGGAGGGGTATCTGGAACGGCGCGCCGTTGCGGGCGACCGCCGCAAGACCGAGCTGCTCTGCACCGAAAAGGCCCGCCCGGTCATCGAGCGGGGCCGCGCGGTGCAGAATGCGTTCTTTGCGCGGCTGCTGACCAACACCGACGAGCCGACCCGGGAGGCCTTTTTCCGGACCATGGAAATCATCGGGAAAAATCTGGACGATATTTTAAAGGAGAATGCATGAGATGAACGTGTTGTTTCCCGTTCTGGTCACCTTTTTTGCCGGCATGGGGGCCGGCCTTGGCACCGGCTTTGCCGGTATGAGCGCGGCGGCGGTCATCAGCCCCATGCTCATCACTTTCCTGCACATGGACCCCTACATGGCGGTGGGCATCGCCCTTTCGTCAGATGTGCTGGCCAGTGCCGTCTCGGCCTATACCTACCATAAAAACAAGAACCTCGACATCAAGAACGGCCTTATCATGATGGCCAGCGTGCTTGCCTTCACGGTGGTGGGCAGCTGGGTGGCCAGCAAGGTGCCCTCGGCCACCATGGGCGGCTTCTCGGTGTTCATGACCTTCCTGCTGGGCGTCAAGTTCATCCTGCGCCCGGTCATGACCACCAAGGAAGCCATGCAGGGCGTCAGCGCCAAAAAGCGGGCTGTCCAGTCGCTGGTGTGCGGCATGCTCATCGGCTTCATCTGCGGATTCATCGGTGCGGGCGGCGGCATGATGATGCTGCTCATCCTCACCAGCGTGCTGGGCTATGAGCTCAAGACGGCTGTGGGCACCAGCGTGTTCATCATGACCTTCACCGCCCTCACCGGTGCAGTCTCCCACTTCATGATCGGCGGTGCGCCGGACTGGGGCGTCTGGGTGCTGTGTGTGGTGTTCACCCTGCTGTGGGCCCGCATTGCAGCTGTGTTTGCCAACAAGGCCACCCCCAAGACCCTGAACCGTGCCACCGGTGTCGTGCTGGTGGTGCTGGGCATCGTCATCATGGGCTTCAAGCTGCTGGCATAAAAGAATCTTTCCAATAACAAAAACCGCCTGTGCATCGGCACAGGCGGTTTTGGTTTTTACGGAGTTACTTTTCCTCGATGGTGGAGCGCTCGATCACCCAGTCGGCAGCGCGGCGGATGGCCTCGGTGCGCTTCAGAGCAGGGATGTTGGTCTTTTCGCGGATCTCCTCCACGGTCTTTTTGGTGCGCTCGGCACGCTCGGCGATCATCTTGTCGATCTCCTCGTCGGTGGGCACCAGATTTTCCTGCTGTGCGATCTGCAGCAGAGCCATGCGGGCACGGGTGTTCTTCTCGGCACCGGCGTGCAGCTTGGCGGTAAAGCTCTCACGGGTCTCGTGGATCTGGCTCAGATAGCTGTTCAGGGTCATGCGCTGCATCTGCAGCTGCTGCTGCACGTTCTGCATCTCCTGCTGGTAGGTGCTCTCCACCAGAACGCTGGGCAGCTCGCCCTCAGCGGCGTCGGCCAGCTTGGCCAGCACCTGATCCTTGGCGCGGTTCAGTGCACCGCCGTGACGGCCGTCGTACAGCTGCTTGCGCACCTTCTCGCGGAACTCCTCCATGGTGTCCACGCCGCCCACCTTCTTGGCAAAGTCGCTGTTCATGGAAGGCAGCTGGCGCACGCACACGTCGTGCAGCTTGATCTTGAACACCACAGCCTTGCCGGCCAGGTCCTTTGCATGGTAGCGCTCCGGGAAGGTGACGTGGATGTCGAATTCGTCGCCTGCCTTGTGGCCCAGGATGCCGTCCTCAAAGCCGGGGATCATGCGGCCGCTGCCCAGCTGCACGGACTGGTTCTGTGCGGTGCCGCCCTGGAAGGCCACGCCGTCCAGCAGGCCCTCAAAGTCCATGTGCACCACGTTGCCCTTCACGGCCGGGCCCTTGTGGGGCACCAGCTCGGCGGCGGCATTGCGGCGGCGCTCCAGCACCGCGTCGATCTCCTTGTCGGTCACGGCGGGAGTGACGCACTCCACCACAAAACCGGTGGTCTGGGTCAGGTTCAGCTCCGGCTGCAGGGCCACGGTGGCGGTGGCTACAAAGCCCTCGTCCTTTTTCACGCTCACCAGGTCGTAGCTGGGCTCGTCCACCGGGTGGAAGCCATGCTCGGCCAGCGCAGCGTCGTACAGTGCGGGCACGTCCTTGTCCATCAGGTCGTTGATGGCGTCGTACCAGAAGGTGTGCTCACCGCGGTCGGCCTCGATCTGGGCACGGTCGGCCTCGCCTTTTTCAAAGCCCTTGATCGTATAGTTGGCGCGGGTGCGCTCATACACCGCGTTGGATGCGGCTTCCAGTTCTTCGGCGGTGGCGCTGAAGGTCATTTTGCAGACGCTCTTTTCAGGAGTTTCCACGCTTACCAGTTTCATAGGATTTACCCTCCGTGTTGTCCTCTGCAGGGGAATACCGGGCTGCGCACCATGCCCTGCGGCATGTCCGGCCCGGCCCCTGTGTCCCTGCCAGGACGCAATTTCAAACATATAGTAAAGTTATTATAGCACAAGATAGCGAAAAGCGGTATAATAAAAATCATAAAATATGCCATTCCGGTATTTTTGCCCCGCCCTCCCCCGGCGGGACAGAGAAAGGATGTAGATGTCATGCGACTTTTCGACGTTCTGGGCCCGGTGATGATCGGGCCGTCCTCCAGCCATACCGCCGGTGCCGCGCGGATCGGCTACACGGCCCAGAAGCTGCTGGGCGAGGTGCCGGCAAAGGCGGACATCGGCCTGTACGGCAGCTTTGCCACCACCGGCAAGGGCCATGGCACCGACCGGGCGCTGGTGGCGGGCCTGCTGGGCCTGCGCCCGGATGATCCCCGTCTGCCGGACAGCTTTGCGCTGGCAGAGGAACAGGGCATGGCCTTTACGATCCACCCGGTAGAGCTGCGCAGTGCCCACCCCAACACGGCGGTGCTCCATCTTACCGCCCGCAGCGGCCGGGAGCTGTCGCTCAAGGCCTCGTCGGTGGGCGGCGGCCGCATCCGGGTCACCGAGATCGACGGGGTGCCCGCCGACTTCGGCGGCGACAGCAACACCCTGATCATCCACAACGAGGACACCCCCGGCTGCATCGCCGAGGTGACCATGTCGCTGGCGCTGCGGCGCATCAACATTGCGTCCATGCAGGTGTTCCGGGCGGCGGTGGGCCGCTACGCGGTCATGGTGCTGGAATGCGACTCCCACATCCCCCACACGCTGGAACAGCAGCTGGCCGTGATGCCGGGCCTGCTCAAGGTCACCTGCCTGAATGTGGACGAGCCGGAAGGAATGGAGGAATGAGCCGTGTCGTTTTTGTCCTGTGAAGAGATGCTGGCGGCCGCCCGCAGCCAGAAGATCACGCTGGCCGAAGCCGTGCTGCGCAGCGACCTAGAAGAGAGCCGCCTGACCGAGGAACAAAGCCGTGCGGCCATGCACCACCTGTGGCAGGTGATGCAGGCCACCAGCCGGGAGTACGACCCGGCCCAGCGAAGCCGCAGCGGGCTTTCCGGCGGCGATGCCGCCAAGGTGGAACAGGCTCACAAAGAAGGAAAGCTGCTGGGCGGCGATTACCTGTCCGCGGTGACCGCCGAGGCCCTCAAGACCGCCGAGTGCAACGCCTGCATGAAGCGGATCGTGGCAGCCCCCACGGCAGGCAGCTGCGGCGTGCTCCCGGCGGTGCTGCTGCCGCTGGCCCGCGCCGGAGAAGCGGACGAAGAGGCCGTCTGTGAGGCTCTCTATGTGGCAGCAGGCTTCGGGCAGGTCATTGCCGCCCGCGCCACACTGGCCGGTGCCGAGGGCGGCTGTCAGGCCGAGGTGGGCGCTGCCAGCGCCATGGCCGCCGCTGCCCTGTGCAGCCTGAAGGGCGGCACACCGGAACAGTGCGCCGCCGCTGCCGCCATGGCGTTGGGCAACCTGCTGGGCCTGGTGTGCGACCCTGTGGCGGGCCTGGTGGAAGTGCCCTGCGTCAAGCGCAACGTAGTGGGTGCCGTGAACGCCGTGTCCTGCGCCAATATGGCGCTGGCCGGGGTGGACTATGCTATCCCCTGCGACGAGGTCATTGACGCCATGGGCCGCGTGGGCAGTCTGCTCTCCCCGGACCTGCGCGAGACCGGCCAGGGCGGCCTTGCCGCCACGCCCACCGGCGTGAAGATCGCCCAGCGCCTCGCACAGGAGGGCTGATGGGCCCTTTGATATGATATAGAAAAAAGTCCGGAAAGACGCTCTATTCAAAAAAGAATCGAAAAAATTCAAAAAACCTGTTGACAAACCCGACTCTGCGTGATAAAATACATCATGTTCCGACCGGAACGTATGCGTTGGTAGCTCAGCTGGATAGAGTGACTGACTACGAATCAGTAGGCCGGGGGTTCGAGTCCCTTCCATCGCACCAAACCATGAAAATCCGAACCTTTTCTCGATAGGAGAAGGGTTCGGATTTTTTGTTTTCTTTGGAAAGCAAAATGAAGGCTCCTTCCCGACGGCTGTGTGTCCGAAACCTTATCAGAAAAAAGACCGTATCACAAAGGTCACAACTGTAAAGGTGCCGTAAGGCAGAAAGGACACGAACATGAAGTACGATGAAAGAGCCTGCAAATTCAACATGGATACCGGGTGTGTAGAGCTGCTACTCCGGGATGGGAGAAAAATCTCCATCGACTGCACCGGGGTCGAGGATGCACTGGACGTGACCATGGCGCAGAGGTCGGAGTTGGATTATCTTATCTATAATGACCCATTGGGCTATGCTGATTTGATTCTGAATGGCGATCCGAAGGAATATCTGAGGAATGCGGCTGGGAGTCACGGATTAGAAGATTAAACATCACGAAAAGCTGGTAAAAACTGCACGGGTTTTGCCAGCTTTTATCAATATATGCCCAATCTTATGCGTAAGCCTTCCTCTCCCGGAATTCCTGTGGTGTCATATGATAAAGCTCGGTAAACTTGCGGTAGAAAAAACCAAGATTGTCATAGCCAACCTTCTGTGCGATTTCGTAGATGGGGAAATCCGTATTCGTCAGATAAAAGCAGGCCTGGCACATTTTTTGCAGGATGACCAGTTCTTTGAAGGTGCGCCCGGTTTCCTTTTTGATGAAAGCACTGAGATAATTGGGATGGAAGCCAAAATGGTCGGCGGTGCTCTGCAAGGTGACGGTTAGATAGTTTGCTTCCAGATAATCCAGAATATCCACGATCTTCCACTGGCTTTTGGCCTTTGGAGAAAAGCTCTGGCTGCGGTACTGGCGTAAGATCTCGCAGAACAGAACGATCATATAGGCATCGATCATTTTATCGCTGCAGATCTGTGGGGCGTAATACTCACACAGGATGCTTTGAATAACAGAATGGATCGGAGTTTCTTCCCGGTTGTGGAACAGCAGATATTGGTCATGTGCTGCATCGGAGGAGAGGGCGTTGATCAAAAAACCGTTGATGATACCGTTGTTGCCCAGACGCTGCAAAAAGCCCTGTGTCAGATATTCCTTTTTCATTTCAATCGTAATGACGATATCGTTTTTGCCCAGGGGCTGGATGCTGTGGGGGACATGCGTATCCAGCATACAGATATCGCCTTGCGCCATCTGTATGCTCTGACCGTTGATTATCTGGGTGCAGTGTCCGGAATACACATACAAAAATTCAATCACCGAGTGGATATGCTCTGGAATAACGGTAAAACGGGATTCCTTGTTGACACAAACCGAACGATTTTTCAAAAGGCTTCCGAAATTGAACTGGTACATCTCCCGCCCGTTATAGACCACTTTGGGGATATTGCGATAGCGGGGCGAAAGCTGCGGTGGCTGTTCGCGGAGATGCCGCTGCTCCGATTCGGTGTACTGAAATAGAAATGTTTCCAGCTGTTGATTGGTCATGGTATCACCTCTCCATCAGCATATCATATTAAGTTTGGTAAGTGAAGTCCTTTTTTGTGGAAATTGAAAATTCTGTCAAAATTCGGTAATATAAAGATGCCGGCAAGAGAAGAAAATGAACTGCAGCTGTATGGTTTCAGTGCTGTACAGCCTCTATGAAAATGCGGCACCCCCGCACAAGGAGGACTTTTTCATGGGTACAACGTCAAAATCCGAATACACTCAGCTCTGCACGGAAATTCTGGAAGCTGTGGGCGGAAGCAAGAATGTAAAGAACGTATTTCACTGCATCACTCGGCTTCGCATCGTTCCGGTCAACCGCGATGCGGTAGATATGGAAAAATTGAGTAAAGTCAGCGGCATTCTGAAAGTCGTAGAATCCAGCGGCCAGATCCAGTGCGTCATCGGCACTACTGTGCCGGAAGTGTACGAAGAGTTTCTTGCAATGTCCGGTGTGGCTGCCGGCGGTGCTGTGGAGGCAGAGCCTGCTACGGATGATGTGCCGGAGAAAAAGCCCAACATCATCACCCGGGGTCTGAATACACTGGCATCCTGTGTGACGCCCGGTCTGTATGCCATTGTGGCTGGCGGCATGATCAAGGGTGTTGTCTCCCTGCTCACTGCGATCGGTCTGATATCGTCCAAGTCGGATATCATCACCGTGCTCAATGCTGTGGGCGATGCACCCTTCTACTTTATGCCGTTCATTATCGGCTACGCAGCAGCAAAGCGGTTCAAGGTCAAGGAGATCTTCGGCATCATGACTGCCGGTATCCTGATGTACTCCACCTTCCTCTCGCCGAAAGAAGGAATCACCGGTTATGCCTTTGGCCCCATCAATATCCCCGCCTATAACTACAAGGGTTCTATCTTCCCGGTTATTCTGTCGGTGTGGATCTTCTCCATCATTTTCCATCTCATCGACAAGCATATGCCCAAAAATCTGCGCATCGTCTTTTCCGGTGCGCTGTCTTTCCTGATCTCTGCACCGCTGTTCCTTGGTTTTGCTGCTCCTCTGGGCAACTGGATCGCCAAGGGCATGACCGGTGGCTTTGCATGGCTGTTCACCCACGCCGGTCCGTTTGCAGGTGCGCTGTTCTGCGGCATCATTCCGCTTACCATTATCTTTGGAATCAAGGGCTGGTCTGCCGTAGAGCTGCAGAATCTGGAAGTTCTGGGTCATGACTATATGCTGCCCAACTTCTTCTATTCCAATCTGGCTGTTTCCGGTGCTGTTCTGGCATGGGCACTCAAGCAGAAGCCCAGTGAGCAGCGTTCTGCCGCTGTTTCTACCGGTCTGGTCTGCATCCTTGGCATTACCGAGCCTGCCCTGTACGGTATTGCACTGCCGGAAAAGAAGCCTCTGTATGCCGCCATGGCAGGCGGTGCAATTGCCGGTGCCAGCGCCATGCTGATGGGTGTTGTGACCTATGCGTTCTCCATGCCCGGCATCACCAGCATCGCCACCTATGTGGATGACGGCAACAATTTCTTTAAGCTTCTGATCGTTATGGCAATCGCATGGGTGTCCAGCTTTGTGATTTCCTTTGCAATGAACAAGAAGGAACAGTAAGAGAGGAGCATGTGATAATGAAAACAGGTTTTCCCAAAGACTTTCTCTGGGGCGGTGCAATGGCATCCTCCCAGGCGGAAGGTGCGTTTTTGCAGGACGGCAAGGGGCTGGATACGCAGGATCTGCGGTATTTTGACCCCAATTGGACGAAAGAAGAGCGCGCTCAAAAATCCAACCGCCGCATGAACGATGAAAAATTCAAGGCTGCTCTTGCAGACCTTGAGGATCTGGAGCATTATCCGTTCCGTCATGGTATCGATTTTTATAACCGCTGGCAGGAAGATCTGGAGTTGTTTGCAGAGTTGGGCATCAAGGTGCTGCGCACCTCTATCTGCTGGGCACGCATCTTCCCCAATGGCGATGATGCGCAGCCCAACGAGGCAGGTCTGAAGTTTTACATGGATCTGTTCGATGCCTGCCACGCCCATGGCATCAAGGTGTTCGCTACCATTCTGCACTACAATATTCCACTGCATCTGGTAACAGAGTACGGCGGTTGGAAGAGCCGCAAGACGGTGGAGTGCTATGTGCGCTACACCCGCACCCTGTTCGAGCGTCTGGGTGATCGGGTGGATTACTGGCTGCCCTTCAATGAGTTCAATGCCGGCAAGTTCAACCCCTACAACGGTGTGTGCCTGATCGAAGATCAGGAAGAGGACTATCAGAACGCAATCTTCCAGTGCCTGCACCATCAGTTCATTGCCAATGCACTGACCATTCAGCAGGGGCACGAGATCCTGCCCGGCAGCAAGATCGGCGGAATGATTGCCCGATTCACCACCTACCCTGCCACCTGCAAACCGGATGATGTGATGCAGATGATCCTGGACGACCAGTATTCCAACTGGTTCTATCTGGATGTAATGACCCGCGGCAAGTACCCTGCCTATATGGAACGGTATTTTGAACAGCAGGGCATCCGCATCGACTGGCAGCCCGGGGATGCTGAGATCCTGAAAAACAACAGCATCGATTTCGTGGCATTTTCCTACTACTTCTCGCAGGTGTCTACGACCGAGCAGGGCTGGGAAAAGACCAGCGGCAACCTGATCATGGCCAACAAGAATCCGTATCTGGAAACCAGCGAGTGGGGCTGGCAGAAGGATCCGGTGGGGTTGCGTGTCACCCTGAATCAGGTGTACGACCGCTACCAGCTGCCCGTATTTATTGCCGAGAATGGTCTGGGCGCTGTGGATAAGGTAGAGGCTGATGGCTCCATCCATGATCCCTACCGCATCGACTACATCAAAGCCCATGTGGAGCAGATGAAGGAAGCTGTCAAGGACGGCGTGGAGTTGATTGGCTATACCATGTGGGGCTTTATCGATCTGGTCTCCTGCGGCAGCATGGAAATGTCCAAGCGGTATGGCGTGATCTATGTGGATCAGGACGATGCCGGTCACGGCACACTGGCTCGCAGTAGAAAAGACAGTTTTTACTGGTATCAGAAGTGTATCGCCACCAATGGCGAAGACTTAGAAGGCTAAATGAAGGCCAGAACCGCAGGCAGGAAACTGTCTGCGGTTTTCGGCGTATTCAGGGAGGGAAAGTTTTTATGAACGAACAGACAAAAGTACAGGTGGAAGCTTATGCAGAAGAATGCCGCACCGAACAGCTGGAACTGCTGCGCACACTGGGAAAAATGCCTGCGCCGACCCGAAAGGAGGATTTTCGGGCAGCATTCTGCCGGGATTGGCTCCGGGCACAAGGGGCAGAAAATGTCCGCATCGACAGCGCTAAAAATGTGATCTGCAAACTGGGGCCAGACACCGAAGAACTGGTCGTTTTTGCCGCCCACACGGATATTGTGTTCCCAGATGTAGAAAATCTTCCCCTGCGGGAAGAGGGCGGTAAGTTATTTGCGCCGGGCATCGGCGATGATACTGCCAACCTCGTCAACTTGCTGATGGCTGCAAAATATCTGATCCAGAAACAAACCGCGCTGGAATATGGTGTGCTGGTGGTGGCGAATGCCTGCGAAGAAGGTCTGGGCAATCTGGACGGTACCAAGGCATTGTTTGCCAAGTACGGCACCCGTATTCAGGGGTTTTATTCCTTTGATATCTACACGCCGCTTTGCTGCAGCAGTGCCGTGGGTTCTTATCGGTATAAGATCACCTGTAAAACGCCCGGTGGTCACTCCTATGCAAATTTTGGCGACCCCAGTGCCATTCAACTGCTGTGTGGACTCGTGAATGAACTGTACCAGATCCAACCGCCGGTACGCTCCCGCACCACCTATAATGTAGGGCGTATCGAGGGCGGCACAACGGTCAACTCCATTGCACAGCAGGCCTCCATGCTGTATGAGTTCCGTTCCACCGCACAGGATTGTCTGGAAGAGATGGAAGAAAAATTCCGTCGTGCTGTAGCGCACTGGAATGGCAGAGGTGGCGATTTTGAGGTGGAACTTTTGGGCATCCGTCCCGGAAACGGCCCAGTGGATCCGAAAAAACTCGGTCAATTTACAGCAAAAAGCAAAGAGATCATCCGTACCTTCACAGGTCGTGAGCCGGACGAAACACCCAACTCCACGGACAGCAACATCCCGCTGTCGCTGGGTATCCCGGCCAATACCATTGGTACGATAGATGGCGGATCGGCGCATACCCGGCAGGAGTGGGTGGACATTGCCAGCTTGCCCACAGGATTGAAAATCGTTCTGGGGCTTCTGTTGGAGTACCAGAAAAAAGAATGATTTTGAAATAAGTGGCGTACGTGGTATTCTGGCGGCAGTAGAGAGGAATTGTGTCAAATTGACATGATTCCTCCTCGTCCGTTCTAAGCAGGGTTTGGGGCAGGCACGCCCCAACAAGATCACTTAGAAAACTCGCAAGAGTTTGAGAAGCGAAGTCCCGGATGGCCAGGAAATTTTCAAGAATTGAAAATTTGTGGCCACGGGACGGTTCTTGCCCTCTACCGCTGCGCTCAAAACGCATTTTCAACAAATGTTTCCGAATTGTTAAGACGCAAAAAATAAGTAGCGGGGCTCTGCTCATATGATGGGGTCACCGTTCACACCGAACGCAGTTCCTGCCCCTGTTTTGCAGCGGCGTTGACGAAAAGTCGGTATCACGTCCGGTCGGCTCATGAAATTTTCAAGGTGCAATCTTCCCTGAAAAAGAAAAATACCGCCCACGCAGCGCAGCGATGATTTTGTCGGGTGAATCG
>OOBW01000071.1_pt1 | contig 113495 bp, 98 predicted proteins | sample 1671701 | NCBI WGS metagenome assembly OOBW01 (sample SAMN06348183, study PRJEB24527) | human gut metagenome | biome: human gut; feature: ankylosing spondylitis patient; material: feces | host: Homo sapiens | place: China | collected 2015-10 | reverse complement strand
AATCGAAGTCATCCACACGGGCGATATAAGCCACAGACGGAGTGGTGGTGACATGAAGCAGGTAAGCGTCTGCGCCAGAAGCAGTCAGACCAGCCACCAGACTGTATTCAAACATATAGGAGCTGCGGCGCGTATCCTTACCGATAACGATACGGGCAGATTCGTTATCTCCGTTGCGCTCACGGAGAGCATTGTAATACCAACCGAGAAAACGCCCCACCTTGTAGGCGTGGTCGGCGGTTAAAGTAATTCCGGCTTCACCACGGAAGCCATCTGTTCCAAAGTATTTTGACATTTTTCAATTCCTTATTATTTCAGTTTCCTTTTTTTGCATCGTTTTGACATGACTTCTGGAATTATTGCCCATGCAACATATGATAATTTTTCTCTCAATGAAATCGGGACTTTTAAACTAACCCAAAGATGACTTCTCAAGTTGTGAATACAGGAATTGTACAGTTCCTGATATTCCTTTTCCATATTGCTCTTTAAAAGTCCTCTTGCAATAGATAAATTAAAAGCTCTCCTATGATAATTCCAGGCATCTACAATTGCCGGATTGGATTTTTTCCAATGATCTTTTTGAATTTCCAATGATCTGATTCCACAAAGGTTGCTTTCAACATTAAATTTTCGCATTGCCGAATTTGGGTTGCTCACTTGATGATAAACACTTTTTTAACCTACAGCAACCTTATCAACAAATTGAAGGCAATCAATGTTAAATAACATTCCTTCACCATACCAAATTTTTTCGTCGAAAAGAATATGGTTATCTTTCAAAAAAGACATTTTGTAAATTTTATTCCATACCGCAACAAAAATATCACCCAAATATATCCATTCAATTGCTTTTTCGGCTTTCACAACGTATTCTTTATCGCTAGAGTTCATACTATAATCCGAAAAATTATTTATGTTCATCCCGATTTCACATTTATTCTTCTCCACAAGATTTAATAAATATGAAATATAATTCGGCTCAACCCAATCGTCTCCATCAATAAATGTTACATATTCGCCCGTTGCAATTTTCAGCCCTGCATTTCTTGCAGACGAAACACCGCCATTTTCTTTATGCAAACAAATGATCCTATTGTCTTTTTCTGCCAGTTCATCAATGATCTGAGCTGAGTTATCCGGCGATCCATCGTCGACCAAAATAATCTCCACATTCTTATAGTCTTGGTTTATAACAGATTCCACAGTCTTTAAAATAAATTTTTCTACATTATATACCGGTATAATAATACTAACTCGTTTTTTCATATCATGTCTCTCTCTTTACAAAAATGTATTTACGAACCATAAATGCCTAACAAATTGCCCGGATCTGATATTTAAGTTGCGCAAATTTTAGATTTGGAAGAAAGAAACACTTTGTAGTGAAATTATAGGAAGCTGTTTTCCACTTATTTATTTCTGGTTTCCAATTATATTCATAACAACAATCACTTGATAACGGCTTTGCCCCCCCCCGCATATTTTGCTTTATATAATAGAGTTTTTACAACATTTTTTAAATACTTTTTAGGATAGCACTTTCTTACAATCCTTTCAAATGTATACCCCTTATCCAGTTCCCTGAAAAACATTTCTCGCTGCTGCGGTTTTTGGGATGGATATTGCAACTGGTGATTATTTTCAATCGCCTTTTCCAAGTCGACATCCATAAGAACTAAATCCGACTGTTCCAGAAGATTCTTTCCTTTTTCGCTTTGACACAGTATTAAGGAAATACCTTTATCTTGAACTTCCTTTTCTAATTCACTTCCCCATGAATCACCAAGTGTAATATCTCCAACTCTACCAAGCTGTGCAAATCTGCAATGATAACAATTTTCCGTGTATGATGTCGAGTTCAAAAATGTTATCAAATAATTATCTGTAATTGTTGGAGCTGCAAATCGTTTTCCATTTTGTTCCAGTTTGAAGCTATTTTTTACACGAAATTTTATACTTTCAACTTCTGTCAATTTAATGCGATAATCTTCCAAAAATTTTTCCAGAATCTTAGGTGAAGGCGTTCCATGACAAATCAAATCAATCGTATACAGATTTTGATGATTTTTGGTATAATGCTTTGCCGCTGCCACCTGACACGGAAGTCCGACAAAAAGTACATTTTTCCCTTCTTTAAGTTTTTCTGATATTTTTTTATATATTCCTTGCGGATTGCTTTTCACATATTTAGAACCAGTAAATTTACCGACTTCATTTTCTGTTTCAGCAAAGTCAAACTCAAAACGGCCCTCATGGAATACACAGCTGCAAACAATTCCTCCTTTTTCTATAAAGGCTCTTTCCATTGCCGCAGCAATTCCTCCAGATGAAGACTCCCTTCTAATCCTTTCATCTCCAGCCCATCCCTGACTCCAATAGATTGGCTTCGTTAGCATTAGCTCGCGATTATTTTGACACACTTTATGACAAGCATTGCACTTGATGCATTTATCAAAATCAATTATTGCATTATATTCTGTCCTTGAATCAACAATCTGTACCGCGCCTTTAGGACAAACATCAATACACTCCATACATCCTGTACATTTTCCCTCTTCACACACTGTAATCATATCATTGTCTTCCTTTTAATTTCATCATTTTTTTGAACATTGGAACCCAAATATCCGAAAACGAATATATCGCAACTAGCAATAAAGCACATTGCAGTGCAAACCCAAACAAATTATCTATAAACATTAAACCAGCAGACAAAATCAAAACTGGGCTTCCAATTAAAAATTCTTTGTTTTTTATGTTATATTGAATATATTTTCGTGTATGAAAAAGTCTAAACACAAACACAAGCATATAACTGATACACGTAGCAATTGCTGCCCCGTAAACACCAATCCATGGAATTAAAATAAAATTCATTGCGATATTAAATACAGCACCAAATGTACCGGAAAAAAGATATCCAAAACTATCCTTATGAACTGTATAACTAGTTGCCATAAACGAAGCTAATGTCAAATACACACATCCAACAGTTAGAAATGGCGTATATTTCCAAGCAACGTAATATTCTTTTGCAACATAAATACTTAGGAAAGGTTTCATGAAAGTCACCAGTCCAATGCCAATCAGCATAACAATTCCAATTAACACTTTAAAGATTTTATTGTTATACTCACTTTCATCTTCTGTTCCTTCTTCTCGAATTGCTGAATAGCTCCACGCCTGGTTAAAAATTGTTGTAAGCGTAGACACCAATGTTGGAAGTTTGTAAGAAACCGCATAAATACCGTTGGCCGCAATGCCAATCATGCTGGAAACCATAATACGATCAGACGAATTCATAATCCACCACATAAACGAATTCGGAATTAGAACAATTGAATATTTGACCATTCGCTGCAGCAGTTTTTTATCAACTCTCAAAAAGGAAAACGATCGGTATCCCTTTCCCATTATTAGGGCATATATCGCTGTAAGGGTATTTGCAATAATGTACGCTTTTAAATAACCCTCAATTCCCTCTTTGAATGCCAAAAGAAACAGTATGTTCAGTACTGCAATAAAGAAAGTATGAAGAATATTTCCAATTGAATAGTAAACCAGCAATTCCTTTCCGCGCAAATCGCACAAATAAAGCTGGCTTGCTGCCAAAGAGACAACATAGAAATACACAAATATTGAATATTGCGAAATTTTGTCAAAAGAATGGCATATCGGAAGAATCAAAAATCCAACTACCATTCCAATCAGCAGAATATTTGTTCCAATTTGTGTGATTTTTTCGTTATCCGCATCTTTATCTAATGCAAAGCGCATGACTGATTCGCATATATTTAATGTAAGAATCGGAACTGCAACCGTTCCAACCGTTGCCACCAAATCGATTACTCCATATTCAGTAGTTGTGAGTGCATTCGTATATAGCGGAATCAAAAAGAACGAAATAAGTTTCGACCCTAAATTTCCCAAGGTAAAAATTATCGTGTTCTTTATTAAGTAGTTGTTTCTGTTATTTCCCATTCTCTATTATTATCCCTCTCAATCAACAACTTTATCTCTCATTCAGAAATGATGTCCAGTCAAACTCATCTAGCCAGCGCTTTCCAGTAAATATCCCCTGATAGTCACACAGATTCTTTACATTCTCTTCGTTTTCTTCGCTCTGCGGAATATAATATGCTGAACGATATTGCGGATACTCTTTGGCGGTAAAAACAACCTTATGTTTGAACTTCAACCTATCAAATGAACGGATATCCTGTTCTGTACAACCGTCTTTTTGTACCATTACAATATAAATATTATTCATATCTAATCGTTTTAAGCGTTCGTACCATTTTCGTTTTGCATCTTCAAACGATTCATAATGTGTAAAATAGATACCAATATCATCCAATCTTCCTACCGGATATCCGAGTTCTTTGCTAGCTCGCACATCCTCCTGGAGTTCACAATCGTATAAATAATAGTCCTTCTGTTCCAAGAATTTAATAAATTCTTTCGGCTTAAACCAAAGATTCACAGTTGGCGAATTAAATCGCAATCCGAATTCATGACTCACTACCCCCCCCCACACAATTCATGGAAATAATCGAACAATTCTTATTCGTTATTTGCTGTTGATACTGTTCATTTATGTGTCTTCGGAGAAATTTCCGATATAATTTATTTAGTCTTTTTGTCTTTGACATCTTCACAAATTCTCCTTCAAATATTCCAAGCTTCTGACCCTTTCTAATTTTAATATTTCACTGATTTTTTCCTTGTTTAGATTCTTCTCCAACACCTTGCTCAATTGAGAAATATCCGTTATGACATGATCTTGGATTTGAAGACGTTGCGTCAAATCCTCTAATTTATTCCGATTGCTTTTTCTAATCAATACCGCCATTTTCTTGCCAAACTTTGCACCAAACAAAGTTCCATGGAATGTATCTGTAACAATGCATTCTGCATTTTGAAAGGCTTTCAGCAATTCAAACGGCGTCAACGTCTCGTAAGTCGGTATCCATTTTTGTCTTCCAAATGGTGCTACAATTTTCAATCCTTTTGCTCTACAATACTCCGAAATTGCTTTAATCTCATTTGGCTCACTGAATCGCTCCGAATAAGAATAAACAAGGCAATACCTTTCTGGCAGTTTGGAGGTCACCATGACATCTCGGATTTCTTCATCAAAATCACCTACTGCCACCGGATCCAGATTATATACGAAATCTTTTCCGGTTACATTCTGTACAAACTTTGCAGTGTTTTCATCACGGACAGATACCGCTGACAGATTTAACATCGCATTTTTGACAGCCTCACGCAATTCATCCGACAAATTTTCAGCCTTTGTAGACCCGCAGCTTGCTGCATAGGTAATTACTTTTTCAGCCGACTTCACCTCTCCAAACAGCTGCGGAGAAAATCCCCATTTGGATTTTTGCAGGCAATTAAAAACTTCATCGCTTCCGATTACACAGGTATCAAAATGTTCCCTTCCCACTGAGCTGTTAAGGTCAGTATTGTTTCTGAATTCAGAAAACATCTGCCGTAACTTTCTTCCATGTATTTTACCTTTAACACGATTCCATTGTGTCTCTATCCAACTATCATCTTTTTTGTCAATATCACTTTTTTCGCACTGCAAAGTCAAATTATCATTTGCTCCCTTTTCGATTGCAAGGAATTCTACTTCATTTCCTAAGCCTTCTATCATTTTCTTCAGAGAATACGCTTGCAAGACAGAACCGTAATTGTTGACTTGCTGCATTGACAAAATATATACTTTCATGTGTTATTATTCCTTTCGACTATCCTACTATTTTGAACATCTATACCACAGTTCCATCGAATCAGACATACCCCTAGTAAAAAGAACCAATTCAATGCCACCTCAAAAATCGATGCAATAATCATGCCATACACAATCAATGAGATGTAAAAAGATTTGTCCGTATTGAATGTATTCTTAAAGCTCAAAAAAACAGTAATAATTAGTGCAACCACGCTTAAGAAGCCCATATTTACCATGATTTCAAGCAATCCATTTTGTGCATTTGCATACAGTCCAGTCAAGCTTTTCATCATGGAATTACTATATCCATATCCAAGCCAAAATCTATTTTTAATTATGTTCACTAAATAAACATTATATATTTCCAAACGACCAGTCACAGTATAGGATTTGTTGAAATAGCCAGACACAATCTTATTAACAAACTCAATTTTTAGAATTTGTCCCATAGCAAAAACAACCACTGCCGACATAATCAATACTATAATCGCAAATTTCTCATTCAACAGCAGCGTCCTGATTTTTTGAAATGGGATTAACACTGCCGCGAATAAAACCACCAAGGTCACCGTAGCAGTAGCACATCCAATATATAATGTAACTGCTATCGATGCAACAAATAAAACGATATGCCGAACTTTATATTTCCACAAATTCATCTCATGTGTTGCGCCATATAGAGCCACCAAAAATATAAACAAATATGAAGATGTGAACTTATTACCGAAGATATATGCAGACTGATTACTATTATTTGCTGTACCAACTAATATAATCGAAACAACGGTCATGAAGCAGTATAATGCGATGATGTTGTACAAACATTTCATCATTTCATCAAAGCGTCCCTTTTGTTTGCTTAAACCAACAAACGAATAGATATCATAAAATGTAACTGCATAGAGAATTGCATCCAAAAAGTCTTTGTCCTCATATCCACCTTTCAGATATGCTACAATTGCAGAAATCAAAACACTTCCGGCAAACAAGCATGATATGTTTAGCAATCTGTTTTTTTTCGTTCTGGAAATTGTAAACAAAAAAACGCAGAGTAGGATGCAAATTTTGCTAGCCTGTCTTAATCCAGCCGATAAGAAATATGGTTTGACAATTGCAAACACTAATGCGTATGTCAAAAAATTATATATATTAATTTTACATGGAATCTTCACGCCTTTATCCCCGCATTTTCATTACATTAACCTTATAATACAATCTTAGGCTCAGTGCAAACAAAATTGCTTTCGTCCTATCTTTTGCAAAGCACACTTTACGAAGCGGATAAAACCGGTCAACTTTTGTTTCCGTCTGATACAATTTTCCTTCTGTCATCCCCTTCATATAAAGCATTGCAATATGATTGTCCATATATTTTTTCAATTTTGGATTCTTAATTTCATTTGTCACTGCATCCAATTTTTTACAGATGCGGAACATATCTTGACCATGTTTTATTTTGTTCCCTGTTCTGGTAATCGATCCATTTCTTCTCAGATAATGATAGAATATATAGTCCGACGTATACACCTTGGATGCTTTCAATATAACCTGTGGTGTCCAAAGTTCATCTTCATGCAAAATTCCAGGTTCAAAAAACAACTGATTTTCTATAATAAGATTTCTTTTATACACACCAAAACAAGCTGCGGCATATAAATTTCTTTTCTTCAATTCTTCCAACGCAAACTGCTCACCACTAAAAGAGCAATTTGGTGACGATATATATCCATATTTTATTGACTGTTTATCTGTGTTTTCATATTCCTCACAATAGCCAAAATACACTATGTCTGGTTCATTTTCCTTTTCAATTATATCTTGTATTTTAACCATGCAACTATTTTCCACATAATCGTCTGAATCCAAAAACATAATGTACTTTCCACAAGCTTCTCTTATTCCAACATTTCTGGAATCAGACAGTCCTGAATTTTTCCCCTTAGCAATTACTTTTACGTTTGAATACTTTTTATATTTTTTTGCAATATTCAACGAATTATCTGTCGATTTATCGTCAACAACAATAATTTCCATATCTGGATAATGCTGATCCAGCAGACTTGCTAGACATTTGTCCAAATATTTTTCAACATTGTATACTGGAACTATCACTGAAATGAACATTTTCTCTCCTCTGCGATCTCACTATAATTTATTTGTGCTGATTATATTTTCTGTAAATAATATTCTTCCATATTTTTTGCTGTTGCACTCATATCGAACCCTGCATCTATGATATACTTTTGCATATTCGTATGCGCCTCTGAACTTTGTGCCATTTCAATTGCAGCTTCTGCCCATTTTTCGGTACCATCGCTCAACATCAATTTGCGGTAGATCGGCGTAATATCTGTTTCTGGTGGAAGCCCCTCAGAGCAAACAATGGGAACACCTGCCGCCTGTGCTTCAATCGCCACAATTCCAAGACCTTCAAACAGAGACGGAAAAACGAAAATATCCATCGCCTGATAAATTTGGTTCATGTCTTTGCGGTTGCCCAGAAATTGCACATTCTCTGTTAGACCCATGTCTGCAACCTTACTGCGCACCTTTTCTTCCAATGGTCCAGTACCCACAAGAATCAATTCTGCGTCTGGCTTTTTCTTTTTGATTTCCGCAAAAACGTCAATCAAAAAATCATGGTTCTTTTGTGGATGAAGCCGTCCAACATGGCCGACGACAAATTTATTCTCTAACCCAAGCTCCTGCCTGACTTCTCTCCGCGTGTTCTCATTTGCAATAAACTGCTGAGAGTCAATCGCATTCTTCAACACCTTAAAAGGCTTATCATTAAACAAATATTTACCGGCTTCTTCCGAGCACGCAAAAAGATCTGTTGCATTCAGAGTAAATAGCCGCTGCATGAATAATTTTGGCAAATATTTTATATCATGCACGGTCTCGTTGTTGTGTGAATGTGCAATTCTCACAGGGATTCCCGCCTTTTTTGCTGCTTTCAGGCAGAAATATCCAATCGTATAAGCATGACAATGCACAATTTGATATTCATGATGCTGCTTGAAGAAGTTCTTCAGATCTTTCTGAAATTTAGGGAGATTCAAATCTTCCCGGAAAGACAGCTTGTAAACGTGCCCTCCCATACTTTCAATTTCATCGTCGTAAAATTGCTTTTCTTTATACACAACCAAAAAATCAAACTGCACTTTCGTGCGGTCAATTTTTCGATAGATATTCATTAACAACGCCTGTGTGCCGCCGGCTTCCATTCTCTGGAGTATATGCAATACTCTTATCGGCTCTCCCATGAATTCTTCCTCCGTAAATCTCAAAGCGATTTGATTTTTTGAATCAATGTGCTTGGCAAAATAGCCTTTATCCGGGCTTTGAGCTGTAATCCAACCTTCAGATTTGATACAAAATCTGGTTCATCAATTTCCTTATAAAAATCGCTTCTATTTTCTGGTCGATTGCTTGGCTGTACGAGATTATGCTGCTTTACCATCGCTTCTTTCAATGTTGCCTGCTCTGTCTCGGCAAATGGCTTCATCTTTTCAAAAAGCTCTTGTCCTTTTTCCGTATTCACAAATACGCTGGATACCCCTTTGGGCGAATTAAATCCCGGATGACTCTTTGCAATTCCCCAAAAATCGCCCACGGTAATGTCACCCACACGACTTGTATTCGCATAGGCGCACTGATAACAGCTCTCTCTATAGCAATCGCCATCCATAAAATGTTTTCCATAGCGATCAAGGGAGAGTGTCTTTGTCTTTGTCTTTGTCTTTGTCTTTAGTAAATATTGTGTTCCCCAGCCTCTTTTGTCTTTTGAACGGAAATTGAAGTAAATTACTCGGCCATCTGTTTTCTTATTCTGGTATTCAATATACTTTTTGAAGAATTTCGGTGATGGAACCCCATGACAAATCAAATCAACCGTGTACAGGTTTGGCTTATCGCCACCGAGGAATGCATACAATCCGGCAATCTGACAGGGCGTTCCTGTATAAAGTACTGTTTTTCCTTCTGCAAGTCTCTTTTTTACCTTTGAATAGCTATCCTTCGGATTGGATTGAACATATTTCGAGGACTGCAGCTTTTCTCTATCTTCATCACGTTCTACTTCAATATGGCTTACAACAAGCTGTTCATCGTAGGCAGCACCATAGACTACACCACCCATTTGCAACACTGCTTTTGCAGCACTGTCCGCAGCGCCGCCAGATGCAGATTTCATAATATCCGCATCGTTTTTGTTGCGCCATGCCCACACCGTCTGAGGCATATTCCGATGTTGTTCTGCGTTTTCTACGGGACAGGTTTTTAAACACTTACCACATTCAACACAGTTTTTTTCATCGACAACCGGATACCAGAAGCCCTCTTTGTTGTCTCCCATGGAAATGCAATGCTTTGGGCAGCTTTGCTCACAGCTTTTGCAACCGACGCATTTCTCCTTGATCCGAGATATATTCTCCATGTCATCCCTCAATATTATTCTGCAGATACTTCTTTGCTATTTCCCTCTGTTTCTGCAAAACATCATCTACTTTTTCATAGTCAATTGGCTGCTGATTGATGCGTTCCGTATCTTCCACTTTCGTTGTCATACGCTCTGTCAGACCCAAACGATTCAACAAATCACTGAGTTTTTCTTCATTGCCGTAGCTGTTGCCTACACTCTTGCGGATAAGTGTTGTAAACGGACGGTGTGTGATTACAGAAAAGATGCTGCCATGGAAAGTATCCGTAATTACTTCTTCTGCATTTCTGAAATAAGCCAAAACCTCAAACGGCGAGCAGTCGATAAACCGATCTGCACACTTCTGGATGCCACCAATGGCATAAACTTTTAAGTTCTTTCTCTCTGCATATTCTGCGATCCAATCCGCCTCATCGTTAGAAATGCGTCCAGCGTATGCATACAGAATCAAATATTTCTCGGTTGCTCTGATCCGTGGAATCCTGTCACAGCAGTTCATATAGTCATAAGTCAAAACCGGGTCCAGATTATATACCGGCTCTTCCCCAGTAAGCTGCTCTACAATACTTCCAGAGTTTGCGTCTCTTACAGAGATTGCGTCAAAGTTTTTCAGCAGATTTCCCACTTCATTGGCTTTTTGATACTTTTCCAGCTTTTCCAGTGTTGTGTTTCCAAACGATGCAGCATAAGTAATCAATCTCTCTGCGTGATTGTCTTTACCAAACAGTTCTGTCGAATAGCCCACATTGGAATTCTTCTGAATGCAGTTAAATACTTCGTCGCTTCCAATAACCAGACAATCCAACGTTGGGTTATAATTCATCTCATCGGTAATCCCCAAAAGCGGCATATACTTTTTAGCAAAAGACTGCTTATACCGGATGAATGACAATTTATGGGAAAACGGAGCTTGATACTGAAATGTTTCCAAGCCTTTTTCCAGTTTGCGAACAAATTTGTTCTTACTATCCGCGTTTTCGGCAATAACCGGTGTACCGACATGGTAATCCACAAATTCTACTTTATGTCCTAATTCTTCTATTATCTGCTTCAGTGCATACGCCTGCAAAAAAGAGCCATAATTTGCAATGCGCTGCATTGACATGATTCCAACTTTTTTCATCTATCTATCCTCAAAACAACTTATCTACCAGTTTCTCCAGCTCTTCATTGAACTTTGCATTGTTACTGCTCATACCGTGTCCCATGCCTGCAACAATTTGGTCGTAGTTCGTTATAATGTCGCCTAGTGTCTCAATGTCTTCCACATTAATAATCGTGCCCATGCGCTTTGCCACATTTCGCGCGAACTCCACCTGGTGGTCATTCACGTGTTCATTGAACTGGTGCTGGCGCGGCACAACGATTGGTGTCTTACCAACCTGCAGCGGCATAATAAAACTTGCCGGGCCGCCGTGCGTGATCACGATTCGTGCATCTGCAACATTTTTAACCATCTGCTGATACGGAATCAGCTTGCTCCACTGGCAATATTTCGGTTCATATGTACTGAATCCGGTCTGAATGATTACATCATCCTGAATCGTACCGTCTTTTTTTAATTCATCTATTTTTTGAATCAGCCGATTAAACGGCTGCTCATGTGTTCCCACCGTCACAAAAATCATTTTCTCGTCCCCTATTTAGAATATGCTGCCAAGATTAACCGCTTTTGGATAAACCTTTTTCTGCTCTTCCCACTGCACAACAAATTTGTCCACAATGGGATAAACCATCTTTCCAGTCATTGTCGGCTTATCAATGCGATCAAACACTTCGATATAGACCAGCTTTGCCCCCATCATCTTACCGAGATAGAAGAACGGAACAGCCACAGCTGCACCACAGGAGATGATTAAATCTGGTTTTTCCTTGTGAAGTACATTCCATGCGATTTTTGTGTTTTTGATAAGTGCTTTCAGGCTACGATTGGTCGGATAATAGCACGGGTACATTTTCTCACCTTCCAAAAGGCTTCTTGCATCCTCCTTATCAAATGTGACCCAAAAGCGGTCTTTATCTTTCCAGAAAGGCTTTAACATATATAGGTGTGTCAAATGACCACCCGATGAACCCACTAAACATACTTTCATAATTCAAACTCCTTCATCCCCAAAATATTTGTCTGTTTATCAAGCAAAATTGTGCTCTTTTCCGTTTTCAAAATTTTCACTCGCTTTATTGCACGACAACAAGCCTGTATACAGATTGCGGGACAATCTGTACGCAGGCTTGCCTTCGTACCTCCTATTCAACTTTTTCTGCTCTATCAGCTTTCGCTGTGGTGGGTTAAGTATAGAGCGCAACCAGAAGCCATTAACCCCTGAAAGCACGCTGGCCGTAACGCACCATGACAAGCAGAAACAAGTTGAGGTGAAAAGGTCAAGCCGCGCAAACCCGCATGAAATCAGGATTATTTCTGGTTGCCCATATTATTTCACACTCCCCATGGATGGTAACCACCACCCTTTTGCCGAACATCTTGGGCAGCCATGAGAAGAATGCCGGTCCCTCTGCGTGGATGTGCACCACATCATATTTTCCAAATGCACTATACAGAGCCGCAAAAAAGGATGATGTTACCGCCGCAAGTCCTCTTCGATTGATTGTGGGAACCGTTTTCTGATGAATACCTTTATATTCAATTGTGGCATCATCGTACTCTGCACCACTCACATGATGGCCTGCTCTGTTGTAGCAGGTCACGTCACAGCCATTCTGTGCCATTCGGGTGCAGAGTTCTTTAACTACAATTTCTACTCCGCCCTCTCTTGATAATCGCTTCTGTCCGAACATCGCAATCGCAAGCTTCTTACTCATAAATCTTTCCCACAATCCCACTCAATTTCTTCATCAATATCTCGGCCAGCACAAAGAGCGGATAGGCTCGCTCGCCTGTCCGCTGGCTGTCACCCCACCCTCATGGTTGAGATTTCTTCCTGTGTAGCATTTCTGCCACCCAAAAAGATCAGTCGTTCATTCTTCGGGTAAGAAAATATGAACTTCAGGTTGCGGAGCCTTTCATTCTCTGCCGTACCCTTGTCCCTATTATGACAGCCGCGTATTATATCTCTAGCCCCGCGCCGTTCAATGGTCGGAACAGACTTCTGACGGATTCCCTCGTACTCCGTTTTACCAGCATCGTCATATTCTGCACCACTCACATGATGGCCTGCTCTGTTGTAGCAAGTCACGTCACAGCCATTCTGTGCCATTCGGGTGCAGAGCTCTTTGACAACGATTTCTACTCCGCCTTCTCTCGATAATCGCTTCTGTCCGAACATCGCAATCGCAAGTTTCTTGCTCATAAATCTTTCCCACAATCCCACTCAATTTTTTCATTAACATCTCGGCCAACACAAAGAGCGGATAGGCTCGTGCACCTGTCCGCTGGCTGTCACCCCACCCTCATGGTCGAGATTTCTTCCTGTGCGGCATTTCTGCCGTTCAGAAGGATCAGTCGTTCATTCTTCGGGTAAGAAAATATGAACTTCGAGTCGCGGAGCCTTTCATTCTCTGCCGTACCCTTGTCCCTATTATGACAGCCGCGTATTATATCTCTAGCCCCGGTACCGGCGACTGCAACTTTATAGTCTTTTTTCATAATCCCATATCTTCCTGAAACCTTTTCATCAACAATGTATGTAAATCTCATAATGAGCCGTACGACAACAAGCCTGTATACAGATTGCAACCACAATCCATACGCAGGCCTGTCTTTTTATTCTCCACGCCCCAGCAGGCACACCTTAAACGTCTTAAAAATAATCTTCCAGTCCACCCAGAAGCTGCGCTCCTTGACATACTTCACATCCAGATCCATCCACTCTTCAAAGGAGAGGTCATTGCGGTGCGGGGCGATCTGCCAGTAGCAGCTCAGGCCCGGCGTCACATACAAACGCTGCTTCTCATAATCCCCATACTGCTCCACCTCGCGGGGCAGGGCAGGCCGCGGGCCAACGATGCTCATATCACCCTTCAGAATGTTCCACAGCTGCGGAAGCTCATCCAGACTCGTCTTGCGGATAAACTTGCCCACGCGGGTAATGCGGGGGTCGTCCTTGATCTTGAACACAGGACCATCCATCTCGTTCTGGTCCAGAAGGTCGTCCAGTTTTGCCTCTGCGTTCGGACACATGGAGCGGAACTTATAGAACTTGAAGGGTTTGCCATCTCGTCCAATGCGTTCCTGCGAAAAAACAGGCCCGGCAGAAGGGTCATCTACCACGATAGCGATAGCTGTTGCCAGCATCACTGGCGACAACACCACCAGCGCCAGTGCCGATAAGACCACATCCTGCGTCCGGCGTCCGACCCAATATAACCGATGTTCCCGCAGATTCTGCTTTCGGTCGATGACGACCGGCTTCTCAATTCCAACCACACTTGCTGACATTCCGCATACCTCACTTACGATTCGATGTTTTTCTCTGCCTCACCGCTCATCTCTGCCTGCCAAAATCGCTCGACTACCGCATAAACGGAGCTTTTGAGCATGACGACCACCAGAGCTTTTATGGACACATCTGAAATACCTTTTCTCCGGTATTTTGACCAGAGGCATTTCAGATTCAATGTGTCATTCCTTCAACACTTTTGAAATCGCGATTTCTTTTTTCATCTTTCAGTTTCGCACAACTTCAATAGACTCCTGCACGCACTCTGCAAAAGTCAAACCCTTTTACTTTGAGATTTCATTCTGTTTTTATCGTTTTTCTGATCTTTTTTCTTTCAGAGCCACAACCCCTGCCTATTTTCATATTATGATTTATCCCTCGACCAATTTTATCATAATTTTACCATTACTTCAATAGTTTTCCTCTTAAGCATATACCCTTTCTATAGCCGCCGATTTGTCACCCTCTTTGCTTTGTTCTGGAGTATCTTTCTTTTTTATCGCAAGCCGCCATCCAACAACAAAGCCGCTTTCTGTGCCTCACAGCACAAAAAGCGGCTTTGTTACGTCCTTATTCAGACTTGTAGAGCATTATTCCGGCAGGTCCTCTTCGTTCTCGAGAGAGTGCCAGACATTCTGGACGTCATCGTTATCCTCGAGAGCATCCAGCAGCTTGCCCATCAGCTTGAGCTGATCGGGGTCGGTCAGACGGGTGGTGGTCATGGGGACCATGGCCAGATCGTCGGAGAGGATCTCGTAGCCCTTCTCCTCCATTGCCTTGACGACAGCGGAGTAGTTCTCGGGGTCGGTTGTGATCTCAGCAGCATCTTCGCCTGCATCGAAATCCTCAGCACCGGCATCCAGGGCGTCCATCATAGCCTCGTCGGCATCCTTGTCTTCCAGAGAAATGTCGATGACGCCCTTCTGGCTGAACAGGAAGCCCACGCAGCCCATAGCACCCAGATTGCCGCCGTTCTTATCGAAGTAGTGGCGCAGGTCAGCAGCGGTACGGTTGCGGTTGTCGGTCAGAGTCTCGACCATGACCGCAACGCCGCCGGGGCCGTAACCCTCGTAGGTGATTGCCTCGTACTCGGTCTTATCGCCGCCCTCGGCCTTCTTGATGATACGCTGGATGTTATCGTTCGGCACGCTCATACGCTTTGCCTTGGCGATCAGGTCAGCCAGCTTGCTGTTGGAAGCGGGGTTGGGGCCGCCGGTACGGACGGCAACGCTGATCTCGCGGCCGATCTTGGTAAAGACCTTTGCCTTTGCGCCGTCAGTCTTCTCCTTCTTGCGCTTGATATTGTTCCATTTGCTATGTCCAGACATGGAAAAGAGCCTCCTGTATTTTATCAGTGATCTCCGCCTGCGGGCAGACGGGCTGTGGTCGCCCGCATTGTGGCAGCACACAAAATCTAACTCTATTATTTTATCACAACAGCCATCGGCGTTCAAGCCTTGTACCGATGGTTTTCTGGTTTATTCTGCCAAAAACTACGTTTTACAGCAGACGAAGTGCCTTGGGATAATGGTTTTTGACCCTGCCGCCGGACACTTTGCCGCCTCCCAGCGGCCAGCCGTCCACCATCACACAGCACCATCCATCGGCAGCGGTGTGAGCTTCTATCTCCCGGCCAGAGAGATATTCCACGGTTCGGGAGTCGGCGAGGGTCAGTTCCTCACGGTTCTGGCAGAGCGCGCCGAAAGCCGTGAACAGATGATGTTCCGGCACGAAGCGTCCCTTTTGCACACTGCCCACGAAGACGCCTGCACGCAAAACGTGAAGATTCGTCTGCGGGAAAGCCGCCGGCAGCAGAACGCCGCCGCCATGCACCACGGCAGGGCGCTTTGCCAGCTCCGGGAAATATTCCTCCGCAAATTCCCGCCATGCAGCGAGGCTCTGGGCGGGCGATGCATCCCCTGCCCCAGCGTCCCGGCTGCGGGAACTGCGGCCCTGCACAGCCTCTCGGCAAGCCCGGCTGTTCTCCCGCCGGGCGCTGCGGGCATCCGCAGGCTTTGCAGCCTTCTGTGGTTTGCTGCCCTTGGCCTTTTTGCCTGCCTCGGCGGCAGCGGTCAGCCAGAGCTGCTCTTCGGGAGTGTACTCGCCGGGAGCCGGCAGAGCCCGGGGCGTACCGGCTTTGACGAGCCGGGCCATGAAGTGGCCCTCACCGCCCTGACAGGGCCAGATGCGGCGCACCTTGCTCACATCCAGCGGCAGACCTCCGGTGCGGTTGGCCTCGCCCTCACTGCCGAAAGGATAGTCCACATTGCCCAGCACATCGGCCAGCGTGAACTCCGGGTGGCGCTGCAGAAATGCGGCCACCTGTCCCTCGTCCTCTTCCGGCGCGAAGGTGCAGGTGGAGTAGACCAGTTCGCCGCCCGGCGCGAGGGCCGCAGCGGCTCTGTCGAGGATGTCCGCGCCCAGCTCTGCGCACTGCTTCACCAGCGCTTCGCAGTGCTGGGCCAGCGCGGCAGGCTCTTTGCGGAACATCCCCTCACCGGAGCAGGGCGCATCCACCAGAACGCGGTCGAAGAACTCCGGCAGTGCCGCTGCGATGCGGGCGGGCGTCTCGTTTAGCACGACGGCGTTGGACACGCCCATCCGCTCGAGGTTGCTCTTTAAGATCTCTGCACGGGCCGCGACATATTCGTTGCTCACCAGCAGGCCCTGCCCCTGCAGAGCGGCGGCGAGCTGGCTGCTCTTACCGCCGGGGGCAGCACATAGATCCAGCACCCGCATCCCGGGCTTGACGCCCAGCAGCGGAGCTGCCGACGAGGCCGATGGCTCCTGCGAGTAGAAGACGCCTGCGTGATGGTAGGGATGGCGGCCCGGCTTGAAGTCGGGCTGTTCCACCACGAACGCCGCCTTGCAGAAGGGCGAGGGCCGCAGCGGGAAGTCTGCCCGGGCCGCAAATTCTTCCGGCGTAGTACGGAGGGCAGAGACGGTCACGCCGCGGGCCGCTGTCTCCTGCAGGGCAGCGTAGAGCGTGTCGTACCGCCCCCCCAGAAGGGCGCGTTCCCGGGCTTCAAAATATTCGGCAGGCATTTTTATGAGACCTCCTTCGGGCTGCGGTGCATAAAGCCGCCGCAGCCGGTCAAACTATGGGCAGGGAGCGCAGAGCGTCTCCCGAAATCGAAAGGAGCGACGATACGATGGAAAATCGCAGCGAGAACCGCAGCACCAACTGCAAGAACCAGACTCAGGACCGCACCAGCAATCAGAGCACCAACCGCACCACCAATTCCAGCCAGAACTCTGCTGCCAACGAGCACAAGCACCCCAACCAGTACACCAAGGGTGCCGACGACGAGGGCGGCAAGAACTCGGCTCACAACTCCGCCCGCAACAGCCGCTGAGCCTCTGCGCTGAGCGCCGCCCCGCCCGAACGGACCATCTGGCGGGACAACAAAAAGCCCACTGCTCTCTTTGCACTGTTTCCCAGTGCGGAAAGCAGTGGGCTTTCGCGTGTTCCGGTTATTTTTCGTTGGGGTCGAACGACTGCCACAGCGTCTCGAACAGCTCATGCACCCGGCTCAGCTGGCCGTTCAGATACAGCCAGCCCAGCAGGCACTCGAAGCCGGTGGACGCGCGGTACTCCTCCGGGGAGGCGTGTTTGGCCACACTGGCCTTGCTGGCGTTGCGGCCCCGCTTGAAGACAGCCAGCTCGTCCTCGGTGAAAAGCGGCTCCAACAGCTGCTCTTCCCGGAACTGCGCCCGGGCCGAGACGTATTTGACCTTTTCGGCGTTGAGCTTTCCCGCCGACAGACGGTGGTGCTCCACCAGCCGCTGCCGCACCAGAAGTTCCAGCACACTGTCGCCCACGAAGGCCAGTGCCAGCGGGCTCAGCTCCCGGGGGTCGATCTTTTCGGGTTCGTTCATAGGATACCTCTTAAAGCTTCTTCTTTGCTCAACCTCTCAGTCTCGCATTCGCTCGACAGCTCCCCTACCGAGGGGAGCCTCTGGCGAAGAGGGAAAGCTTCACGAAATGCCAAGGCCTCTCCTCGTTAGGAGCAACAACGACGACCGCCGCCAGTGGCGGAAACAGGGAGTCGCTGTTGGGGCCGCGGCCAGCAAGACGCAAGCAAAGCGCTGCGGATGCTGGGTGCCGCAACCCGGGCAGTGGCAGCGCGAAGCAATGACGGAGAGGTTTATCCCGCAAAAGCCCTTGCTTAGAAAATATAATCGAACTGATACTCGCCGATGAGGATGGTATCGTTCTCCTGCACGCCCTTCTGCACCAGAGCGTCCAGAATGCCGCTCTCGCCCAGCTGGCGCTGGAAATACTGCAGGCTCTCGTAGTCGTCCACGTTGCTGCCGGCCAGGATATACTCCAGCCAGGGTGCATCCACGCTCCAGACATGAGCCTCCATCCGCTTGATGGTGAACTCGCGGCCACCGGCCTTTGCCTCGGGCTTCTTGTACTCGGGGGCAAACACGGGGACGGCGGGAATATCCTTCAGGCGGTTGTAGACCAGACCCGGAAGCTCCCTGACACCCTGCATGGTGGCGGCAGAGATGGGGACGAAAGTCAGGCCCTTCTCTTCCACATACTTGCGGAAGGTGTCGATCTGCTCCTCGGTGGCAAGGTCACACTTGTTGCCCACCACGATCTGGGGACGCTCGGCCAGAGCCGGGCTGAACTTTGCCAGCTCCTCGTTGATCTGCTCGAAGTCCTCGATGGGGTCGCGGCACTCGCTGCCGGAGACGTCCACGACGTGCAGCAGCAGACGGCAGCGCTCCACATGGCGGAGGAAGTCGTGGCCCAGGCCGACGCCCTCGCTGGCGCCCTCGATGAGGCCGGGGATGTCGGCGCAGACGAAGCTTGCGCCCTCACCCACCGACACGACGCCCAGCGTCGGCACCAGCGTGGTAAAGTGGTAGTTTGCAATTTTCGGCTTTGCGGCGCTGATGGTAGAGATGAGGGTGGACTTGCCCACGTTGGGGAAGCCGATGAGGCCCACATCCGCGATGAGCTTCAGCTCGAGAGTCACCTGAATGTCCTCGCCGGGCATACCGGGCTTTGCGAATTTGGGGATCTGGCGGGTGGGGGTGGCAAAGTGTGCATTGCCGTAGCCGCCGCGTCCTCCCTTGGCGATGGTGACGGGGGTGTGGTCGGACAGGTCGGCGATGACAAGGCCGCTCTCGGCGTCCTTGATGACCGTACCCAGAGGCACCTTGATGACGAGATTCTCGGCATTCTTGCCGTGGCAGAGGCTTGCGCCGCCCTTGCCGCCCTCGTCGGCGGTGTACTTGCGCTTATAACGGAAGTCCATCAGAGTGGTGAGGTGGTCGTCCACGACGAAGATGATGTCGCCGCCCCGGCCGCCGTCGCCGCCGTCCGGGCCGCCAGCGGCCACGAACTTCTCACGATGGAAGCTCACAGCGCCGTCGCCGCCCTTGCCGGCATGGAGCCAGATGGTGGCGATGTCGATAAAATTGGTTTGTGCTGCCATACAGGCCCTCCTGTTCTCGGAAAAAAATTCTTCTCAGCACTTATTCTCTGTGCTTTTATTTGAAAATAACCTCTCAGTCCGCGCTTTGGCGCGTCCAGCTCCCCTAACGAGGGGAGCCTGATCGAGGAAGAAGAAATTCATCAAAAAGAGCCGGGCCACGAGGGTCCGGCTCTCTGTGTTGCAGATTTTAGAAAGAAGTTACTGCTTGACGCTGCACTTCTTGCCGCTCTTGCCCACGCGCTCGAAACGAACGGTGCCATCGACCAGAGCAAACAGGGTATCATCGCTGCCCTTGCCGACATTCTCACCCGGCTGGATGTGAGTGCCGCGCTGACGAACGAGGATGTTGCCGGCCAGAACGAACTGACCATCTGCACGCTTGGTGCCCAGACGCTGTGCTGCGGAATCGCGGCCGTTCTTGGTGCTGCCTACGCCCTTTTTATGTGCCATTGTAATTTACCTCCTTAGCCGTTGATCGCAGTGATCTCAACCTTGGTGTAGGGCTGACGATGGCCCATACGGCGAGCACTGTGCTTCTTTGCGCGATAGGTGATGATGTTCAGCTTCTTGCCCTTGCCATTCTTGATGACCTTGGCAGAAACGGAAGCGCCCTCAACAACAGGAGCACCAACCTTGACCGAACCCTCCTCGCCAATAGCGAGAACCTGATCAAACTTCACTTCGGAGTCGGCCTCAACGTCCAGCTTTTCGATGTAGACGATGTCGCCCTGCTCCACGCGGTACTGCTTACCGCCGGTAACAATGATTGCGTACATTTTGTTCATTCCTTTTCGTTGTACTCGCTGGTCGTAAAGGCAGGCCCTCACAGGGGCCATTTGAGGCGCCCACACCAAGCGGCTAGAATAGTATAGCAAAAAAATGTGCGGATTTCAAGAGGAAAATCCCGCTTTTGCGGAAATATTTTCAGTTTTTCTCCGCCAGTTTCTCTTTGAGCTGCTGCTTCACCCGCTCGTTATAGGCATTCGTGCGCTCGAGGAAGAGCTTGCGGGGGCTGGAAGCCACCAGCTCTTCCCTCTCCACCGTAAATTCCGGCTCTGCCTTGCGCACCTTCGCCAGCAGACTGCGGTTCTCTGCCGTCAGGGCCAGCGTCACCATGAGAGGCTTGGACTTATATTTCCGGGTCAGGAAAATTTCCAGTGCCACACCGCCCACGACGGCCGCAGCCGCCACCAGCTGGGAAGCGCGCAGACCGAGCGACGGCACCAGCAGCAGGCTGTCGGTGCGGAGAGATTCGATCCAGAAGCGGCCTGCGCCGTACCAGACAAGGTAGCGCAGGGCAATGTCGCCGTTGAACTTTCGCTTTTTGATGTACGCCACCAGCAGAGCCAGACCCACGAAGCACCAGATGCTCTCGTAGAGAAAGGTGGGATGGACGGGCATGGTGGGGTCGATGGTGACGCCCTTCGGCACCGTGACGGTGCTGCCCATCAGGTATTCTTCCGTTGCTTCGCTGAACATGCCCCAGGGCAGGGTGGTGTTGCAGCCGAAAGCCTCCTGATTGAAGAAGTTGCCCCAGCGGCCGCAGCCCTGTCCGATGAGGAAGCCCATGCCGGCCAGGTCGAACATGGGCAGCACCGGCACGCCCCGCCATTTGCAGGCCAGGCCGCCGAACACAAAGGCGCCGATGATGCCGCCGTAGATGGCCAGACCGCCGTCGCGGACGGCCAGCACATCCCAGATGGTATCGTAATTATAGGGTGCCATCGCCACATAATACAGGCGGGCGCTGGCGATGCCCAGCACCACGCCGATGAGGATGACATCCACCATCGAATCGGCGTCGATGCCGAACTCCGTGCAGCGGCGGAACGCAAAGACCAATGCGAGGCAGAGGCCGAAGGCGATGCAGATGCCATACCAATAAATATCAATGTCGCCGATGCTGAAGGCCACCCGGCTCAGCTCAAAGCTGAGGCCGAGACCCGGGAACTGTACCAAATTCGTCATTCTTCCGTCTCCTCTTCTTCCTCGTCCTCAACGGCAGTGCCGTCCGGCTCGATGTGCATCACGGCCATCCGCTCAGGCCGCAGGATGTGCTGCAATGCCGCGTCGGCGTCCTCTGCCGTCAGGCCCGCCAGCATAGTGATCTGCTGGGCCACAGTCTGGCCTGCCAACGCGAAATCTGCCATCTGGCTGGCCGAATCCTCGACGTTTTCCAGATTTTCGATGAGCTGGCCGTATTTTTCGTTCTTGCAGAGGGTGAAGATCTCCCGGTCCACGCCCTCTTTGCGCACCCGCTCGATCTCGTCCAGCAGAAGCTGCCGGACGGTGTCGGGCTGGTCGCTCTCGCCGGTGAAGAGGATGCAGCAGCATCCGTCCACCCGCAGCACCTCACCGCCGAAGCCCGGGTTGGTCAGGCCCTCGTCGTAGAGGCGGCGGTAGAGCGGCGACATCCCGCCGCAGATGCAGCAGAGGATGAGCTCGTACAGCATCTCGCTGCGCAGGTCACCGAAAGGCAGCGGCTCTTCTTTGAAGCCCAGACCGAAGCAGGGCTTTGCGATGGGCATGGCGATGGTCTTTTCGGCCGCCGCCAGCGTCATCGGCTCCGGGCAGAGCAGGCGCTCGACCTTTTCCGCCGGGCGCTCGTCCATCAGGCCGTGGCGGGCGCAGGCCGCCAGGATCTGCTCCATACTGGTGTTGCCTGCTGCGGCCAGCACCATATTGCCCGGCGCATAGAACGCCTTGCAACAGTCGTAGAGCATTTCCGGCGTTATCTCCGCAATGCTCTCCACCGTTCCCGCAATATCGCTGCGGATGGGGTGGCTGTGATACAGACACTCGCACAGGCCGGTGATGAGCCGCCAGTCGGGGCTGTCGTCGTACATCTTTATCTCCTGCCCGATGATGCCCTGCTCTTTGGCGATGGTCTGCTCGGTAAAATAGGGATGCCCCACCATGCCCAGCAGCACGTCAATGCTCTCGTCCAGCTGTTCCGTGGCCGTAAAGAGGTAGCAGGTGCGGTCGAAGGCCGTGAAAGCATTGGCATTCGCGCCAGTCTTGGCGAACTTTGCAAAGGCGTCGCCGTCCTCATCCTCGAACATCTTGTGCTCGAGGAAATGGGCCACACCGGCGGGCAGATGCACTTCCCGCTCCCCCAGCCGGAAATCCCGGTCGATGGAGCCGAAGCGGGTGGCGTAGATGACATGGGTGCCGGAGTAGCCCGGCATGGGGCGGACGAGTACGGTCAGCCCCGAGGGCAGAACTTTCCACTGGTCCGCGGCGGTGCGTTCCAGCACGCTCCGGGTGTTCTCAGCCATTCTCGTTCCCCTCCTCCCGCGTCAGCAGACAGCTCACCGACAGGGTGAACTGCTTCAGAATATCCCGCACATCCTCCCTGGTCACAGCCAGCAGGGCGCGGCGGGCGTCGTCCGGCGTCTGCACCGGGCCGCCCCGCAGCACTTCCATATAGTACCATGTCTCGATGCCGCCCAGCGTATCCTCCAGGCCGTTCATCCCGGCCAGCAGGCCCCGGCGGCAGTCTTCCAGCTCTTCGTCGGTGATAGGGCCGTCGCAGAGATCCGCCAGCTCTTTGAGCACCGCCTGCTCAGCGCGGGCCGCGTCGGCGTGCTCGACGCCGCTGTTGACGGCCATGCTGCCCGTGAAGCTCTGGAAGGACGACGAGCAGTAGTAGCACAGATGGTCGCGCTCCCGGACGTTCAGGAAAAGGCGGCTGGTCACGCTGCCGCCGTAGAGGGCCATCGCCAGCCGGACAGCGGCCAGCTGTTCAGGCTGCATGGGCCGGCCCAGCGTGAACAGCATACAGAGCTTGGCCTGCGTGGTGTCGAAATGCTCCACCTTCCGCACCGGCTCCCGCCGGGGCATGGCGATATTCTCCGCCCGGGGCAGCGGGGCGCGGTCGATGGCCGAAAGCTCCATCAGAAGGGCGTCCTTCACGGCAGTGGTGCTGGCCTCGTCGCAGCCCAGTACGATGAGCTCGATGTTCGCCGTCCGCAGCATCTCGTAGTATGCCTCGGTCAGCGCTTCGGGCGTCAGGCCGTCCACTTCTTCTAAGTAGCCCTCCTGCCGGACACCGGCGGGGCTGTCGCCGAAGAATTCCCGGTTGGCCTGCCGCTGGCAGTAAAGGCGCTTGTCGTTCACTTCGTCTTCCAGCGCCTTCCTCAGCATCTGCTTTTCGATGCCCACGGCCTCGGGGTCGAAGGTGCTGCCCACAAAATAGGGGTGGAACGCCGTGCCGAGGGCCAGTGCGGCGTACTCCTGCGTCAGCTTCTCCCCTTCTAGTGCGAACTGGTCTTTGATGCCGGTGATGCTGACGCAGAGGTTGTGGCTGCAGCCCATGGGGCGGGCGTCCACGGTCAGGTCGGCGCCGTAGAGGCGGGCCAGCTTTTTGGTCATCTGGGTCATGTCGGGGCAGTCGGCATATCCCCTCTCCATCACCAGCGGCAGCAGCGCGTGGGCCGTGGCCGTCTCGCGGCGGGCCGGGAACGCGAAGTGGATGCTGATGCGGCAGCGGTTGAATTTCTGCGCGGCGTCATACGAGAGGTGGACGCCGGGCGCGATTTGGGATCGTCTCAATGTTCTATCGTCCTTTTGTATTATTTGGTTTGTTCCAGCGCCAGATACTCTTCCAGCGAGAGGCCGGAGGCGCGGATAGCGAGGGCGTTGTCCCTGCCCACATACCGCCAGTGCCACGGCTCAAACACCATGCCGGTAGCGGCCTGACGCTCCTGCGGCCAGCGCAGGATGAAGCCGTGCTCTGCGGCATAGGCTTCCAGCCACTCATAGGCACGGGTGTCGGCGAAGCCGGTATCCTTCTCCATGCTGTCTGCCGCGAGGATGTCGGCACCGTAGCCGGTGGCATATTCGCTGGCCTCCGGCGCAGGCTGGACGGTCGCAGCCTTGGCAGCGGCCTCTTCCTCCGAGCAGCCGGACTCCCGGTAGCTCTGGACCGCGGCCTCATAGGCACTCTGGCGGGCGGCGGCATCCTGATACCCTGCCGTCAGCACCAGCTCTACTTCATCCTGCTTTGCGGCCTCGGCCATTTCGCGGTAGGCTGCGGCAGCCTCGGCTTCCAGCGAAGCGCCGGTGGCATCATCGGCCACGGCCAGCTCCGGCGTCGGCTCTTCCGTCAGGGGAAGGTTTGCATTCACCAGCATGAGGCGCTTATCCGAAAGGTCCGTCTCCGCGCCGCCCTCATACTCCCGGGCCTCAAAGGCCGTCGGCGGTGCGATGAGGGCATAGGCCCTGGGCAGCAGCCAGAGGATGCCGCCGGTCATCACAGCCATGACCGCGCCGCAGCTGAGCAGAAAGACCGTCCAGTTGCGCACGAGGCGGATACGGTGTCTCCGGCGGCGTTCTTTCGGCGACAGAGCGCGGCGGGGTGCGGGTCGATTTTGCTCCATGATGCAGCTTCCTTCCTGTTTTTGACGTTTGCCCTGGATACAGGCACATAATAATATTATACACCCCTTTTATCTGGGTGTAAACGGCAGGGGCTGTAAAAAAATTGTGTACGCAAAAAGCCGCCGCACCGGCGCAGGACGCACGGCACAGCGGCTTTGAAGCCACATCTTACTCGAACAGCATATCGTGGATGGCGCTGACAGCCTTGTCGGCGTCCTCACGGTCGATGATGCAGGAGATCTTGATCTCACTGGTAGAGATCATCTTGATGTTGATGTTGTTGTTGGACAGAGCCTCGAACATCTTGGAGGCCACGCCGCTGTGGCTCTGCATACCGGCGCCCACGATGGACACCTTGGCGCAGGTCTCGTCGCAGGTGACCTGGTCGAACTTTGCGCTCTCGCGCAGGACGCGCAGAGCAGTCTCAGCTTCACTCTCCGCGCAGGTGAAGCTGATGTCCTTCTTGCCGTCGCGGCCGGTGGACTGCAGGATGATGTCCACGTTGATATTCTTCTGGGCCAGCAGGCCGAAGATCTTGAAGCTGGTACCCGGCTCATCGGGAACATTCAGGATCGTAATAACAGCAACGTCGGTGTCCTTTGCGACACCCTTGATCAGCATACCTTCCACGTCTTTTACAACCTCCTTGACGACCGTGCCGGGCACGGGGTTCAGGCTGGAGAGGACCTCCAGCTCCACATTATACTTTTTAGCCAGCTCCACGCTGCGGTTGTTGAGCACCTGTGCGCCGAGGGATGCCAGTTCCAGCATCTCGTCGAAGGTGATCTCATCCAGCTTGCGGGTGTTGCGCACCTTGCGCGGGTCGGCGGTGTAGACGCCCTCCACGTCGGTAAAGATCTGGCAGCGGTCGGCATGGAGCGCTGCTGCGATGGCGACAGCGCTGGTGTCGGAACCGCCGCGGCCCAGCGTGGTGATGTCGTCCAGCTTGTTCAGGCCCTGGAAGCCTGCCACGACGACGACGCGGTTGCGCTCCAGCTCCGAAGAGATGCGCTCGGTCTCCAGTTTGGTGATGCGGGCCTTGGTGTAGGCACGGTCGGTGCGGAAGCCTGCCTGCCAGCCGGTCAGACTGGTGGCATGGCAGCCCAGCTCGTTCAGAGCCATAGCCAGCAGGGCGATACTGATCTCCTCGCCTGCTGCCAGCAGCATATCCATCTCACGGGCAGAAGGGTTGTGGGTGATCTCTGCTGCCTTTGTGATGAGGTCGTCGGTGGTGTCGCCCTGTGCGGACACTACCACGACCACGTCATTTCCCGCGTTGTGGGTGTTGGCCACGATGCGGGCCACGTTGAAGATACGGTCCCGGTCCTTCACCGAAGAACCGCCGAACTTCTGTACGATCAACGCCATATCTTGTCACTCTCCTCTTTTTGCTCCCTCAGTGTGTGAGGGGTACACCGGGCGGAAGCGGTCTTGCACTTCCGGTCCTGTTTATCATTCCACTGTCGCACCGGTGTTGTCGGCATCCAGCCGCAGCAGTGTAAATGCTTCACATCCGTCCAAGCCTTCCAGCAGCTCGAGGCCCTTTTCCAGTTTGGAGTAGAATTTCTCGGCGTTGGCCTTTTCGGCCACAGCCATCACGGTGCTGCCGGCGCCCGAGACGTACACCGCCTTGGCACCGCAGAGCCGCGCCATATCGAAGACTTCCTTCGAGCCGGGCATCAGGGGCATCCGGTAGGGCTGGTGGAGCTTATCCTCGGTGGCAATGGCCAGCAGGTCGTGGCGGCCCTCGCAGAATGCCGCCGGGATGAGGGCTGCACGGGACAGGTTATACACCGCATCCTTGTGGGTGACCTCTTTGGGCAGGGCCGCACGGGCGGCTTCGGTCAGCAGCTTGTAGTCCGGTACGATAGCCGCGAAGCAGAGGCTCTCGTCCACATCCCGCTTGACGGAGTAGACGACGCCGTCCTCGAAAACGCTGCTGGTCAGACCGCCCAGAAGGGCCGGTGCCACGTTGTCCGGGTGGCCCTCGATGGAGGTAGCCAGCGTCAGCAGCTCCTGGGTGTTGAGCACATCGCCCAGCATCCGGTTCGCACCCAGCAGGCCCGCGATGATGCAGGCCGAAGACGAGCCGAGGCCCCGGGCCATCGGGATGGCGTTGGTCTGGACGAGCTTGAGGGGCGGCATGGTCTTGCCGACCTTATCGAATAGACCCTTGGCCGAGCGGTAGACCAGATTGGTCTCGCCGCGGGGGATGCGGGTGCCGTCCGCCGCCGAGATGTCCAGATGGTCGCTCTCTTCGAAGGTCACGGTATTGTACAAGGTCACAGCCAGACCCAGCGCATCGAAGCCGGAGCCGATGTTGGCACTGGTGGCCGGGACGGAAACTTTTATCTTCATCGCAGTTCCCTCTTTTCTCACGCTCAGGCGTCCTCAGGCAGGCGGCGGAGCACCAGCTTCACGCTGCCGCCCATGGCCTCTACCTTGCGGGCTGCTTCGGCCAGAGCCTTGTCGTCGGCGCTGTCCACAAAGTAGGAACAGCCGTCGAAGTGCTCTTCCACCACATGGCCCTTGCCGTAGATGGCCTCGGCCACCGCCGGAGCGATACCTTCCACACGCACATAGTATGCGGCGGGAGCAGGGTTGGTGAGCATTCCTTCTACCGGATCGGCGGGCTGCCAGAACAGGCTGTCGTGGACCTTGACGCCGTTCTTGAGGGCGTCCACCACGTCGGCCACGACAGCACTGGCGGTGGGCAGCTTGCCCGCACCCTTGCCGTAGAAGACCACGTCGCCCAGCATATCGCCCTTGACGAGGACGGCATTGAAGACGTCATCGACACCGGCCAGCTGGTTTGCCTTCGGCACGAGGCAGGGCTCGACACCGGCAGCAACGCTGCCGTCCTCGCCCCGCTTCATCCAGGCGATGAGCTTGATGACGCAGCCCAGCTTCTCTGCCGCAGCCACATCATCCACCGTGATGTCGCGGATGCCGCGGGTGGGGATGTTCTGGGGGTAGATCTGGTGGCCGCAGACCAGCGAGGACAGGATGGCGATCTTGCGGCAGGCGTCGCGGCCGTCTACATCGTCGCCGGGATCCTTCGTCTCGGCGTAGCCCAGCTCCTGAGCGATCTTCAGAGCCTCGTCAAAGCCCAGATTCTCCCGCACCATCTTGGTGAGCATGAAGTTGGTGGTGCCGTTGACGATGCCTTCCACCTCGGTGATGACGTTGGCCGCGAGGCACTGGTGCATCGGGGTGATGATGGGCGTACCGCCGCCCACGGAAGCCTCGAACAGGAAGGCGCAGTTGTGTGCCTTGGCCAGAGCCAGCAGCTCTGCACCGTAGGTGGCCACCATCTCCTTGTTGGAGGTGCAGACGCTCCGACCGCTCTCGAGACAGGCCTTGACGTAAGGGTAAGCGAAGCGGGTGCCGCCGATGGTCTCGACGACGACCTTTACTTCGGGGTCTTCCAGAATGGCGTCAAAATTCTTTATAAACAGCTTTGCGGCCTGATGATCCGAGAAGTCTTTGGGGTCAAGGATGTACTTGACCTCTACCGGTTCGCCTGCACGGCGGGAGACGCCTGCGGCGTTGCGGCAGAGCACCTCGTACACGCCGCTGCCCACCGTGCCAAAGCCCAGAATCGCGATTTTTGCCATGATACTGCCCTCGTTCCTTTTTCTATGAATGTACTGTCACAGATTGTATCCGCAGTGTACGCCCACGACCATCCGCTGGCGCGAAAGCTTTTCCGTCAGCTCCTCGGGGGTCATCTGCATGGTGTCGGTGCGGATGGTGACAGCCACCAGCGCGGCTCCGTTCTCCGGAGTAGACTGATTGATGGTCACGATGCTGGCGCCGGCGGCACTGATGCCGGCCAGAAGGCTCTGTAATGCACCCGTCTCGTCCCGCAGGGTCGCCATGACGGTGATGACCTCGCGGCCATTCTCCGAGTCAAAAATGCAGTCCTTATATTTATAAAATGCACTGCGCGACAGGTCTACGCTGCGGGTCGCAGCCGAAATGCTGCGTGCCTCTCCGCTGGCCAGAAGTTCCTTGGCCCGGACGACCTTGAGAAAAACTTCCGGCAGGACCTGTGCATCCACCAGATAAAAACGGCGTTCCAACTTGTTCACCTCTCAAACACAAGTGTTCTTGCAGAAAATATAATAGCATCCGACTCCCTGCATTGCAAGAGGTCGGATGCTATTTTGTCAGATTATCCAGTTTTGTGCCGTGAAGTGCCCTCTCAGCGCACCGGAATTGCCACCCGATGCCGCAAAAGTATGAGTTTTCCGCTCAGTCGGTGTCGAGGCCAGTGGTGTCCGGCTCAGGCGCGAGGGGTTCGCTGGCGACAGCTGCCTGACCGTGGGAATAATTGCAGACGTCGGGCAGGTCGTCGGCACGGTAGTAGCCCACTGCCGTGCTCGGGCAGGAGCCGCTGGCCAGCAGGCCGCTCTGGGTGCAGTAGCTGCGCTCCACGACGCCGTCAGCCGCCGGGAATGCCTTATAGGGCAGCTCTGCCTGGATCTGCTCCATCAGGGCCTTCCAGGCCATGACACAGGTGCGGGTCTTGGCCTGCTGCTTGCCGAGGGTCTTGGTCATATCGAAGGGCGCGTCATAGCCCCACCACACAGCGGTGACGTAATAGGGCGTGCCGCCCACGAACCACAGGTCCTTCTCATCGCTGGCCGTACCGGTCTTACCGAAGGCCTCCATGCCGTTGGAGTTGGGGTAGCGGCCGCTGGCCGTACCAACGCTGGAGAACAGGACATTCTTCAGCAGACGGTTCATGACGTAGGCCGTCTGGGGCGTCAGAGCCTGATAGCTGGTGTCGTTGCTCTCCATATAGATGTTGCCGTCACGGTCGAGCACACGGGTGTAGAGGTGAGGCGTGGTGTACTCGCCGTCGTAGAAGATCTGGAACGCCGCCGCCAGCGCCATCGGGGTGACGCCGTGGGTCTGGCTGCCCATGACCATCTGTGCAAGGCCCACATCGTTGACGGGGTCCAGCGTGCTGAGCTGCAGGGTATTATAGACGAAGTTGAAGATGTTGTTCGCGCCCACGAGGTCGCCAACGCGGATGGCGATGGTGTTCAGGGAGCGGGCGAGGCCGTTCCAGAGCGGCAGGTCGGAGCCGTCGCCGTAGTTGCCGCCGTAGTTGCGGGGCCAGCTGCGCCATGCGTTGGGGTAGGCTTTCAGCTGCTTGTCCGTCAGACCCATGAGGCCGTTCCGGCGGCAGTAGTCCTCGTCACGGATGACCATGTCCTGCTTGAGGTAGAGGGGCGAGTTGTTGAGCATGGTGGACCAGTTGACCAGACCATACTCGATGCCCAGCGCATAGGCGCCGATGGGCTTGATGGTAGAACCGGTCTGACGGGTGACGCCGTAGGCGCGGTTCAAGGAAAGGCTCTTGGTCTTTTCGCCCAGACCGCCCACCATGGCGATGACATTGCCGTCATAGTCCAGCGTGACCATCGCCGCCTGGGTGCGGACATTGCGGTAATAATAGACCGTACCGTCATCGCCAGTGCGGGTCTTGGGGGTGCCGTCCTCGTTGTAGACCTGCACATCGTCGTCGGAGATGCTGGTCACCTCTTCCTCATGCCAGCCGGCCGGGAAGTAGGCATCGTCGGTGTTGAGCATCAGGTTCTCCATCGCGGTCTGGATCTTGGGGTTGACCGTTGCCTCGATGGTGTAGCCGCCGGTGTAGAGCATACTCTGGGCGGTGGACTCGTCCACGCCCTCCTTGGCCATGATGTCCTTCACCACCTCGTTGAAGAGGGCATCGGTGAAGTAAGAGGTGGTGGAGCTGCTCTTCTTCGTGTTGTCCGTCTCTGCCAGCACCAGCGGCTGGGCAGCGGCGCTGCGGTAATCATCCTCCGAGATGACACCCTGCTGCCACATATTGTAGAGCAGGAAGTTCCGGCGGTTGATGAGGTTCTCGGGGTTGGTGTAGGGGTTATAGTTGGTGGGATTCTTGGTGATGGACGCGATAGACGCGCACTCCCAGAGGGTCAGCTCGCTGACATCCTTGTCGAAGTACTCGTTTGCCGCCGTCTGGACGCCCTGGATCGTACCGGTAAAGCTGATCGTGTTCAGGTAGGCTTCCAGAATGGTCTCCTTGGAGTAGCTGCGGCTCAGGATGAGGGCGCGGTAGATCTCGCGCAGCTTGCGCAGTGCGCCCTCGATGCCGCTGGCGCTCTTGTCGCTGGTCAAATTCTTGATGAGCTGCTGTTCCAGCGTGGAGGCGCCCTGCTTGGAGCTGTAGATAGGCAGCAGGTATTCATTGATCATCGCGCCGATGGTGCGCTTGAAGTTGACGCCCGGCTCGCTGTAAAAGTCTTTGTCCTCGGTGCAGATGAATGCATACTGTAGGTTGGTGGGGATCTGCTCGAGGTCCGCCCAGACGCGGTGGCTGTTGGAAGAGCGCAGGGTGGCGTACTCCACCTGTGCGCCGGTGTCGGGGTCGGTGGCCACCACAAGGCTCGACTGGCTCAGTTCGATGTTGTCGAGGTCCAGCAGGTCGCCGTCACTGGCCGTAGCCTGCACCACATAGTATACAGCGCCCACTGCCACCAGACTGCCCGCCATAATGCCCAGACAGACGAGGGTGACGATGGTCCGGCCCAGGAATCCGAGAACGGGATGGCCGTGCTTTTCTTCCTGCTCCTGCGGTTCGCGGGGCTCACGGACCTGCCGGTTCTGCTCCCGGAGCGCACCATCACTGTGGAGTCTCCGTCTTTCATTGTTTGAGATAAGGATCGCCTCCTATCGCAATTTTCACTGTTCTGCATCTCAAAGCATCCTCTGACGATGCCGTTTGCTGTTCCTGCTGCGGCCAGACTGCCCACAGCCATAATAATACATTATAGTCCGCACCGCCCGCTTCCGCAAGGGGGAAATCGACCGGATACGATGTTAGTATAGCACATCTGCCCCGCCAAAGTACAGCATCCGGGTGTGAAAATTCTGCATCCCTGTCTGAGGCAGTTTTCTTTTGCACATACTACCGTCTGAAACACCATTTCAGCCGAAAGGAGTCCACTGCCATGCGCAAGGTCTGGCTCTGCATTTTTTATGCGCTGTGCATTTTTACCATCGTGTTCAGCCTGTTCTGGATGGCCCTGCCCAGTCTCCCCTTCCCTGCCGACTCCGGCGAAGAGACGCCGGCCTCCGAGCCGGGTCTGGCCGCGCAGGGCTCCGCCGGGCAGAGCGGCACCGATTTCTACCTCTGCGACGAGGGCGGGCGGGTGGTCGTCTACACCTGCTCCGACAACGGACTGCCCGACAAGCGGCTCCTGCGCACCGGCATCTATGTCAATCTCCTCCCTGAGGCCGATGCCCTCCGGCTCAAGCAGGGCCTCTACGTCACCGGCGAAACGGCCCTCCGGGCGCTTCTGGAAGACCTGGGTGAATAAACAAAAACAGTGCAGACCACCCCGGGGAGGTCTGCACTGTTTTTATCCTTTATCAGAATCAGGCTTCGAGCTGTTCCAGCGGGACGAGGTAGTCCTTGCGGCACTGCTCATAGTTGAGCATATATTCCTTGGTGGGGTTGTGGTGCATCATGTTCTTGAGGGTATGGGAGTCGTAGTCCTCGCCTGCCTCCATGCCCACCAGACGGGCGGCGATGTTGGAGCAGTGGTCCGAGATACGCTCTACATTGTTCAGCACATCGAGATAGACGACACCGGTATCAATGGAGCAGGCACCATCTTTCAGGCGCTTGATGTGCTGCGCACGAAGCCGCTCCACGAGGATGTCGATGACCTGTTCCAGCGGCTCCACCTGGCTGGCGGTCCGGGCGTCGTCGAACTCGAAGGCGTCCGTGGTAAGGGTCAGTATCTTTTCCAGCGCATTGTCGAGAAGCTTCAGCTCCTGCTGTGCCTTCTCGCTGAAGGTGACTTCCTTGTCGGCCAGTTCCTGCGCTTTTTCTTTGATGTTGACTGCATAGTCGCCGATGCGCTCGCACTCGGTGACAAAGTTGAGCAGCTCGGTCACCTCATGGCTCTCCGCGTCACCCAGCTCCTGGTCTGCCAGCTTGATGAGGTAGTTGGAGATGTCCACCTCCATCCGGTCGATGAGGTTCTCGCGGACATCGATGGCACTCACGACATCCTCGTCCATCTTGAGCAGCAGCGGGGTGGCGAGGCCGACGTTGCGGGCTGCGCGGCGGGACATCTTGACCACCGCGTTCTTAGCCTGCTGCAGAGCCACAGCCGGGCTCTTGAACAGACGCTCATCCAGCACAGGCATACTCAGCTCCTGCGCCTCCTCCGCGTTGTTCGGCACGGTCATCATGGCCAGCTTGGACAGCACACCGCTGCAGGGCAGGAAGAGCAGCATTGCAATGACGCTGGTCATGGTGTGGATGTTTGCAATGCTGCTCTTGTTCATCACATCGCCCCACATGGGGATGCCGATGGTGAACTGGACTGCATAGACCAGCGCCAGCAGGATGACGCTGCCGATAATGTTGAAGTACAGGTGGATGAGGGCGGCGCGCTTGCCGTCCTTGGAGGAGCCGCCGATGGTCAGCAGCGGGGTGAAGGCCGTGCCGATGTGGGCGCCCAGCACGATGGGGATGGCCGAGCTGAAGGTGACGAGGCCGGTGCTGGAAAGCGCCTGCAGGATACCCACAGAGGCCGAAGAGGACTGGATGATGACCGTGACCACCACGCCCACGAGAACGCCGAGGATGGGGTTGGTCATGGTGACGAACAGCTCCTGGAACGCTGCGCTCTCACGCAGGGGAGACACACCGGTATCCATCAGGCTCATGCCCGTGAACAGGATGCCGAAGCCCAGCATGATCTGGCCGATGTTCTTTTTCTTCGCGTTGCGGATAAATACATAAAAAATGCAGCCGATAAACGCCACCACCGGCGCAAACGTCTTGGGCTGGATGAGGGTCAGGATGAGGCTGTCGCCCGAAATATCCGCCATGCGGATGAGCTGACCGGTGACCGTAGTACCAATGTTTGCACCCATGATAACGCCTACCGACTGCGTAAGGGTCATGATGCCGGAGTTGACGAGGCCGACGCAAATGACGACCGTGCCGGCCGACGACTGGATGACGCCGGTGATGAGGGTGCCGAAAATGACGCCCTTGATGGTGGACGAAGTCAGTTTCTGCAATACGCCCTGCATCTTGCCGCCGGCCAGCTTTTCGAGGCCGGCACCCATGATCGACATACCATACAGGAACAGCGCAATACCGCCCAGCAGAGAGGTGATGTGTGTAATGTCCATAAAACAATGCTCCTAAAATCTTCCTATTGCTCCATTGCACAAGACGGCCGTGCTTCGCTCTCCATACGCAAAATGCCGTCCTTTTTATTATAACATCGAACCCCCCGGCTCAACAAGCATTATTTTACAGGAAAATCACTTTTTTGACCGGAATTTTAAGATTTCCGGGCCTTCTTAGACGGTTCTTTTCTTGAATTTTACATTCATTTTACATTAGTATTTTCTAACTCTCGCCCGGTGCTTCCCGGTATTTCCGGGAATGCATCAAGCGGCATCCAGCTCTTCCATCGCCTCCCGCAGGGTGTCAGCCGAGAACAGAAACGCGCCCGCCTCCGTATACACCTCCACATGACCGCCCACATACCGCAGTTCAACGTCTTTCATTCCTGTTCCCTCCTGTGTCTTTTTGTTCTGACAGGAGTATAGCAGAATAAAAGTCCAATAAAATGTATTTTCAGGAAGCTTTTTGAGCAAAAAGGCGCAGAAAAGCTCTCTGTCGGCGTCCTTGCCCTCTCCGCACAGCGATAAACTGTCTCTTTGTCAGAGCCAAAATCTGACGGGTTTTCTCCATTCACGCAGGAAACAGGGTGATTCGCGCAGGTTTTATTGATTTTTCTCCGCAGATGTGGTACATTCAGGGTAATTAGACACCCCCTGTTTTTCACCGTTCAAAGGAGGTTTTTGTATGTTGTCTTATCGTAAGCTTGCGATGCGTGTTCTGGGTCACCCTCTCCATACGGGGGGTAATGATTCACCCCGTCCGGCCTCTCAGCGGGCAGCAGCGTTTATCCTGACTGCCGCAATGCTCACCACCCTTGCCGCCCCGGCTTTTGCCGATACATGGTGCATTGAGAATGGTAACATCACCGTGAAAGCGGGTGACACCGAAGGGACGAACAAAGTCTCACAGGGCTCAATCATCGACAGGGAAGACACCAACACCATCATCACAAATAGTGACAAGGACACCGCTTCTTCCAATACCGTGACCATCGACGCCGGGAACGATAAGGTCGAGGTCACGCTGGACAATGTGAACATCAAGGCCGGCTCCGGTTCCGCTCTCACTTCGAAGGGCGACGTGACGCTGACCCTGAAGGGCGACAACCATCTCACCGGTGGTATCAGCGACACCGGCAACTATGGCCGCAACGGCATCGCCAGCACCGGCAGTCTCACCATCACCGGCGGCGAAAATGGCAGCCTGACGGCCCAAGGTGGCAGCGGTGCAGACGGCGGCCACGGCGGCCACGGCATCTACAGCAACGGCAGCCTCACCATCTCCGGCGGTAGTACGGTCACTGCTAACGGCGGCAACGGCGGCAATGTGAGCGGCGACGGCATCTCTAGCAACGGCAGCGTCACCATTTCCGGCGGTACGGTCACTGCCAACGGCGGCGACGGCAGCAGTGGCGGCGACGGCATCCGCAGCGGCGACATCGATCTGTCGGGCAGCCTCGAGCTGACCGCCAAGGCCGGTAGTCCCAACGGCAAGGCCCTCTCGCAGCGCGGCAATGAGCTTGACCTCGACGACATCAAGGACAAGCTGGGCCCGGGCGCAAAAGTCACCGCCACCGACGCTAATGGCGAGACCAAGCAGGTCTCCATCCCCCGCCCTGTGGAGCCGGAAGAGCCTTCTTCCTCTTCTGACGGCGGCTCTGCCACCCCGTCCACACCCGCCTCTCCCCTCCCCGGCCTGACTGTCACCGACAAGAGCGGCGCGGTCATCTCCTACACCAGCACCCAGAGCGGCAATACCCTCACCGTCTGCGTCGGACGGTTCACAGCCTCTCTCCGTGCTTCGCTGTCCGCGCTGCGTCAGCTGCGGGCTGAGGGCATCGAGACCATCACCTTCCAGACCATCCTCTGCTCCACCACCCTCTCGGTGGACGAGCTGCTGGCCATGGGCGGCGAGGACGCCGAGGCTGTCCTGACCCACCGGCTCACCGATTCCAGCCTCACCGTGGGCTGAAGCTCTACGCTCCCCTTCCCACAGGCATAGAAAGGCCCCGCTGCCCTGCACATTTCATGCAGAGCAGCGGGGCCTTTTCCTGTTTTACTGCACCCCGGCAGAAACCGGGACTCGTTTTTCCTGCTTTTCGGGCTTTCTGCGCTGCTCTGCGGCGGCAGCGCGGGAGCGGTCGTAACAGTAGCGGATGATAGCCTGACGGCGGACGATGCCGATGAACATTCCCCGGTCATCCACGACGGGGACGAAGTTCTGGTTCATGGCCGCCTCGATGAGCTGGTCCATGCTCGTGGTGACCGTGACGGCCTTGTAGTCCCGCTTGTGGGCAAAGTCCCGGATCGGGATGTCCTCTGCCGCCTCAAGGTCGAGGCCGTGGAACTTTTTCAGCCCCCAGAGGATGTCCCCTTCCGTCAGGGTCCCCACATACTCTCCCTTGCGGTTGAGCACCGGGATGGATGCGTAGCGGTTGTTCTCCCATTTTTCCAGCGTCTGGCGAAGGGTGAAGTCATCGTACACATACATCAGGTCCTGCTTGGGGGAAAGGAAAAACAGAATATTCATGAAAACAACTCCTATTGTGAACTTTTCCGCCGCTGGGCCGCAGCTCCTGTGCAGCCGCAGCAAATTCCTGTCTTCAGCACCTTGGCAGTCGAATGCCCCTGCATCCTGCGCCGGATACAGTCTTACTCTTGCCATCTTAGATTTTAGCACTTTTTCATAGTAAGATAAAGACGCCCGCGTCATCTTTTATATTTTATTCACAATCACTTTTTGTTTTGTCGGATAAATATTCACGAAATAGATGCACTGCGAAGGATTTTGTGCTATACTAACAATAGGAACGCGGCCCTTTGCGGCTCTGTCTGTCTTTCAGTATACCGGCTTTGCGGTGTCGAAACAGACCGAGACGGGTAAGCCGTGCCTGACTTTTTTCTTTCTGTCAGCAATTATGTGCTGTACAGCTTCCTCATAAAGTTGTATAATAAGAGTGGTACGCCGCCTTCTTAGGCCCGCGCACCGCCCCGCCGCCGTGCGGACCTGGGTATCATAATGAATAAAAGGAGCAGAGCGACTATGATCACTTCCCGTTTCTCGCTGGGAGATGTCAGCTTCTCAGCCGAGTATTTTTCCACGCTCGTGGGCGAAGCAACCAAACAATGCTACGGCGTGGCCGCAATGGCCCCCCGTGATCTGACCGACCGTGTCCGCAGCGCCGTGCGCGGCGTGGACGATTCTGCCAAGGGCGTCCGTGTCACACAGGAAGAGGGCCGTCTCGTGATCGAGCTGCACATTGCCGTCAGCTACGGGCTGAACATCTCCACCGCCGCGCGTTCCATCTCGCACCGCGTGAAGGACGAGGTGGAGCAGGCCACCGGCCTGAAAGTCGCCCGCGTGGTCGTATCGGTCGATGACGTGGTTGCCTGATGAGACAAAGCCCGCCCGGGGGTACCGGGAAGATATAAGGAGTAAAAAGCAATGATTTCTGGTAAGATCCTGCGCGACGCCATTATTTCCGGCGCAAACAACATCAACAACCAGCGCTCCCGCGTGGACGAGCTGAACGTGTTCCCCGTCCCCGACGGCGACACCGGCACCAACATGGGCATGACCGTCGGCGCAGCCGTCCGTGAGCTGCAGGCCATGGACGACAGCTGCACCGTGGGCGAGGCTGCAAAGACCGCTGCCTCCGCCATGCTGCGCGGCGCCCGCGGCAACTCCGGCGTCATCACCAGCCTGCTGTTCCGCGGCTTTTCCAAGGCTCTGGAGGGCAAAAAGGAGGCTGACGCTTCCGACATCGTGGCTGCGCTGAAGAAGGGCGTCGAGGGTGCTTACAAGGCTGTCATGAAGCCCACCGAAGGTACCATCCTGACCGTTGCCCGCATCGCTTCCGAGGAAGCTGCTGCCTGTGGCAAAGAGGACGTGGCCGAGCTGTGGGACGTGGTGATGACCGCCGGTCAGAAGGCTCTAGAGGACACCCCCAACCTGCTGCCCGTTCTGAAGAAGGCTGGCGTCGTGGACGCCGGCGGTCAGGGCATCATGATCATCTTTGAGGGTATGGGCAAGGTCTTCCACGGCGAGGCCATCGTGGCCGGCGGCGAGGCTGTCCCCAACAAGGCCAAGCTCTCCACCGCGAACGCGGGCAAGGGCGTCTTTACCGACGACCTGATGAAGGTCGAGGACATCAAGAACGGCTACTGCACCCAGTTCCTCATCAATAAGAACGAGGGCGCAAGCGCCGCAAAGATGCGCGCCTTCGCCGAGTCCAACGGCGACAGCGTCGTCTGCATCGAGGACGATGACGTCATCAACCTCCATGTCCACACCGCCGACCCCGGCAAGATCCTGAGCGAGGCCATCAAGTACGGCTACCTCACCAATTTCAAGATCGAGAATATGCACGAGCAGTTCCTGGCCCGCCAGAAGCAGGGCAAGAGCCTCGAGAAGCAGGCTTCCGCTGAGAAGAAGCCCGACCCCGCCAGCGAGTTCATCTACGCTGCCGTTGACCCCAGCCGCGACTATGGCTTCGTTGCTGTCGCCGCCGGTGAGGGCCTGAAGGCTGTCTTCACCGACCTGGCCGCTGACGCGGTCGTCTCCGGCGGTCAGACCATGAACCCCGCCACCGAGGACATCCTTGCCGCCATCCAGAGCGTCCCGGCCAAGACCGTCTTCGTTCTGCCCAACAACAAGAACATCATCATGGCTGCTGAGCAGGCCCAGAAGCTGGCTGACCGTCAGGTGGTCGTCCTGCCCACCCGTACCGTCCCCATGGGCATCACCGCTCTGCTGAACTTCGACCCCTCTGCCACCGTGGAGGCCAACACCATCAACATGATGTCTGCTGCCGATAAGGTCTCCACCGGCCTCATCACCTACGCCGCCCGCGACAGCGAGTACGACGGCAAGCGCATCAGGAAGGGCGAGATCATGGCCCTGGAGAACGGCAAGATCGTCTCCACCTCCAACGACATCACCAAGGCCACCTATCGTCTGGCCCGCGGTATGTGCAAGAAGGATTCCAGCTTCGTCACCATCATCTCCGGCTGCGACGTCTCCGACGAGGATGCCGAGAAGGTGACCGAGATCGTCAAGGCAAAATGCCCCAACCATGTTGAGGTCAGCCACATCCGGGGCGGTCAGCCGGTCTACTACTATATGATCAGCGTGGAGTAAGCCTCTTCCCTGTTCAAAAACTCAATCGTATAACAAAACGGCCTCTGCTTCCGGTCCATCCGGCTGCAGAGGTCGTTTTTTGCTGCAATTTTAGAAGAAGCTCACCTGACTGCTTTCCGGCAGTTCACCCAGAGCGCCCACCTGACGCAGGCGGTCGATGATGCTGCTGCCAACGCCAGAGGCCTGCTGCAGTTCCTCGATGGAGAGATACTCTTCGCCGTGGATGGTCACATTTTCCAGCGCATCGGCGGCGGCACCGCCCAGACCCTTCAAGGAGCAGAAGGGCAGGCGTACCTTGCCGTCCTCCACCACATACTTGGAGCCCCGGCTCTTGCCCAGTTCGATGGGCAGGAACTCGTAGCCGCGCACCAGCATCTCGTTGACCAGCTGGAGCGAGACGAGCACATCTTCATCCTTGGCGTTCTTCTCTTCCTTGAGGCGGCGCTTCACCTCGTTCATGTGGGCGCGGGCCACCGCCGCACCGCCCACAGCGGCTTCATAGTCGATGTCATCGCCGCGGACGGTGAAGTACACCGCATAGAACGCCTGCGGGTGGTAGAGCTTAAACCACATGAGGCGGATGGCCGACATCAGGTAGGCCACCGCATGGGCTTTCGGGAACATATATTTTATCTTGCGGCAGCTCTCGATGTACCAGTCCGGCACATCGTGCTCCCGCATGGCCTCTTCCCAGCCGGGCGCAAAGCCGCCCTTGGCCACCTTGCCCTTACGGACGGCCTCCATAATATCGAAAGCCATCTTCGGCTCGAGGCCCTTGCGCAGCAGATAGAGCATGATACTGTCACGGCAGCCGATGACCTCCGCGATGGTACAGGTGCCGCTGCGGATGAGCTCGTCGGCGTTGCCGGTCCAGACGTCGGTGCCGTGGGACAGGCCCGAGATCTGGATAAGCTCGGAGAAATTCTTGGGACGGGCCTCCACCAGCATTCCACGTACGAAGTTGGTGCCCATCTCGGGGATGCCGAAGGTGCCGGTCTGGCTATCGATCTGCTCCGGCGTCACACCCAGCTCTTCCGGGCTGGTGAGCAGGCTGTAAACCTTGGGGTCGTTCATGGGGATGCTGTCCACAGGGATGCCGGTGTACTCCTCGAAATACTTGTAGAAGGTAGGCATATCGTGACCCAGCTCGTCCAGCTTGAGCAGGGTGTCGTGGAGGTACTTGAACTCGAAGTGAGTGGTCAGCAGGCCGCCCGCCACATCGTCCGCCGGGTGCTGGATGGGGCAGAAGTCATAGATCTCATAGGTATCCGGCACGACGACCATGCCGCCGGGATGCTGGCCGGTGGTACGCTTGACGCCGGTACAGCCCAGCGTCAGGCGGTTCTCTTCCGCGTGGTTGACCGTTCTCCCCCGCTCATCCAGATACTTTTTGACGTAACCGTAGGCCGTCTTGTCCTGAATACCGGAGACGGTGCCGGCCTTGAACACGTTGGCCTTGCCGAACAGCTCTTCCGTGTAGCGGTGGACGTTGGACTGGTACTCGCCCGAGAAGTTCAGATCAATATCAGGCTCCTTGTCGCCGTAGAAACCAAGGAAGGTCTCGAAAGGGATGTCATGGCCGTCCACCAGCATCCGGGTGCCGCAGTGGGGGCAGTTCTTGTCGGGCAGGTCGAAGCCGTCGTCCACGCTGCCATCGGTGATGAACTCGCTGTACTTGCACTTGGGGCAGCGGTAGTGGGGCGGCAGACTGTTGACCTCCGAGATTCCGGAGAAGTGGGCCACAGCTGACGAGCCGACCGAACCACGACTGCCCACCTGATAGCCGCCCGCGTTGGAATAGGCCACCAGTTTGACCGCGATGACGTACAGGACGGCGTAGCCATGGCCGCAGATGGAGTCCAACTCTTTTTGCAGGCGCTTCTCCACGATCTCAGGCAGAGGGTCGCCATAGTCCCGCTTGGCGTGTTCCCAGGTCGCATCCCGGAGCTGCTGTTCTGCACCCTCGATGCTGGGCGGGTAGGTGCCGCGCGGGATAGCACGGACGTTGCCGTCGATGCTGGCCGCTATCTTGCGGGGATTGGTCACGACGATCTCGTAGGCCTTTTCCTTGGGCAGATAGCTGAACTGGTTCAGCATATCCTCGGTGGTGCGGTAGAACAGGGGCGGCTGGTTGTCCGCGTCCTTGAAGCCGTTGCCCGCCTGCAGGACAGAACGGTAGATGGCGTCCTCCGGCTCGGTGAAATGGACGTCGCCGGTGGCGATGACGGGCTTGTGCAGGTCTTCGCCCAGCTTGATGACGGTGCGGTTGAAGTCCTTGATGACCTCTTCGCTCTCCACCTTGCCCTCCCGCACCATATAGGCGTTGTTGCCCAGGGGCTGGACCTCTAAAACATCGTAGTACGATGCAATTTTCTTCAATTCTTCGTAAGAGCGGCCCTCCACGACAGCCCTGTAAAGTTCTCCTGCTTCACAGGCAGAAGTGAGGATAAGGCCATCCCGATACTTGTTCAGAAGGCTGCGGGGGACGCGGGGCTTCTTGAAGAAGTAGTTGACATGGGCCTCGCTGACGATTTTATAGAGGTTTTTCAGGCCCATCTGGTTGCGCACGAGGATAATGAGGTGGAAGTACTTCTTTTTCAGCACCTCGCGGTTTCCGCCGAGGCCGGTGTTGATGCCGCTGACGGCGGTGACCTGCTTTTCCTCCAGATCTTTCAGCATGACGCAGAAGATGCGGCCCAGTGCGGCAGAGTCCTCGCAGGCACGGTGGGCCTCGTAGGCGGGCAGCTCCAGATGCTTGTTGATGGTCCCCTGCTTGTAGTTGTGGAGGCCGGGGTACATTGCCTGAGCCATGGTCAGGGTGTCGATATAGGTCGGCTCAAACTCGATGCCGCTCCGCTTGGCGGCGGCGCGGAGGAACCGGATGTCGAAGGAGTGGGCATTGTGAGCCACAAGGATGCGGCCATCTACAAAGTCGAGGAAGGCTTTCAGCGCCTCGGCCTCGCTGGGGGCGTCGGCTACCATCTCGTTGGTGATGCCGGTCAGCTCGGTAATCTTGGAGGTGATGGCCTTTCCGGGTTTTACGAAGGTGTCGAATTCTTCCACCACTTCCCCGTTCCGCACGATGACCGCGCCGATTTCTGTCAGGTACTCCACGCCGGGGTCGAGGCCCGTCGTCTCAGTGTCGAAGACGCAGAACTCACCGTTCAGCGGCTCGTCTTTCACGCCGTAGACGCAGGGTATCATGTCATCGACAAAGTAGGCCTCACAGCCGTAGATGAGCTTGAAGTCCGGGTCTGTCTTGTGGATGGCGTCTGCAGCCAGCATAGCCTCGGGGTAGCCCTGACAGACACCGTGGTCGGTGATGGCAATGGCCGGGTGGCCCATCCGGTGGGCCAGCTTGACGATGCCGCCGGGGTCGCAGAAGGCGTCCATGCTGGACAGCTTGGTATGCAGATGCAGCTCCACCCGCTTGACGGGAGCGTTGTCCTCCCGCTTTTTGCGCTCGACAAAGAGGACGTCGTAGGGCCAGACGATATAGTCGTGCTCGTACTTATCGTAGGAACAGTCGCCGCGCACCACGACCGTCGTACCCTTGGGGATGGACTCCCACTTGGAGCAGTCCTCCCCTTCCTGCGCACGGATCTTCAGGTTGATGGAGCCGGTGTAATCGGTGATGGAGACAGTGTATATCTTGCGGAAGTTGCCCTTCACCTCGGTGAAGAAGACGTCGCCCCAAATCATGCACTTGCCGCCCTCGCCGCCCAAATCCTTGAGGGGGGTGAGGTTTTTCGGGGTGAACATTTTGCCGTGGAAGATGGTGACGGGCTTGTCCGTGAGGTCGAGGCCCTCCACCTTGATGGAGGGGGCAGTGTTCTTTTTCTCGAACTTGACGACAGGCGGCGCAATTTTCCGCTCGAGCTTTTCTTCCATCTGGCGCTGTTCGGCCTCGCCCACGCTGCTTTCCAGCGTCACTTTGGGCTTTACGCCGGTGTGGGCAGCGATGCGCTCCGCCAGCAGGCGCTCGAACTGCATCTCCTGCAAAAACTTCGTGCCGTGGCAGACGCCGATGGTGATGTTCTGGCCGGTGATGGTGATGCGGCAGCGGTCGAGGAAACCGTTGATGGGGACACCATCCCGTTTCATCTCCTCCATCATTTCCCGCAGACCGGCTTCATCCAGCGTCGCATAGCCGAAAAGATTGTTGATACGGAGCTCGAAGCCCTCGTAATCCGGTGCCAGCGAGGCCAACAGCCGGGCGCACAGCCCCTTGTCCAGCGGGGCAGAACTGCGCAGCGTAAAGATGACCTGCCGCTCCTGCCGCAGCATCTGGGCGTGCTCGACGACCACGCGGCCAAAACAGGCTGCAAAGTCCGGGTCCGCCATAAACTGCGGCCATAGCTGGGAAACAAGTGGTGTCACAGTAGTACTCCTTTTCTATCAGATAACAGCACAAACTGCCGCGCCCCGGAAAAGGGCGTGGCAGCAGGTTGTTCTTGAGCTTACAGCTTATAGATCTCCTCCATGAACTGGTCGAGGATATTATCCCCCGTCAGCTTCTTGACGGGGTTGCCGTGGACGAACAGCACCGCCTCGCCCTTTCCGCCGGCAATGCCGATGTCAGCCTCACGGGCCTCGCCGGGGCCGTTGACGACACAGCCCATGACAGCCACCTTGATGGACTTTTTGCAACCCTGAAGCCGCCGCTCCACCTCATTTGCGATTTCAGTGCAGGGGTACTGGGTGCGGCCGCAGGTCGGGCAGGTGATGACCTCCGGGCCGGCCACTGGGAAGCCGACAGCGCGCAGGATATTGTAGCCTGCTTCCACTTCCTTCTCAGGGTCAGCAGCCAGCGAGACACGAATGGTGTCGCCGATACCCTCCAGCAGCATCCCGCCGATGCCCATGCCGCTCTTGAGCAGGCCCATCTGGTAAGTTCCGGCCTCAGTGACGCCCACATGGAGCGGGTAGTCGGTCACAGCGCTGAGCTGGCGGTATGCCTCCATCATGCGGGGGACGTTGGAGTTCTTGATGGAGATGACGATGTTGTTGAAGTCGAACTTTTCCAGCAGGTGGACATGGTACAGAGCGCTCTCCACCATCGCTTCCGGCACAGGTGCGCCGTACTTAGCGAGGATGTGCTTTTCCAGACTGCCGCCGTTGACGCCGATGCGGATGGGGATATTTTTCTGCTGGCAGACATCCACGACCGCCTTCACGCGGTCATCGTCGCCGATGTTGCCCGGGTTGATGCGGATCTTATCCACGCCCACATCGGCGCAGGCAATGGCAGCCTTGTAGTCGAAGTGGATGTCTGCCACGATGGGGATATTCACGGCGTTCTTGACGGCCTCGATGCACTTGGCGTCTGCCGCGCTGGGACAGGTCACGCGCAAAATCTGACAGCCTGCCGCTTCACAGCGCTTTGCCTGCGCCACGTTCCCCTCGATGTCCTCCACCGGGACGTTCAGCATGGTCTGCACGGCAATGGGATTCTTGCCGCCGATGGTCACATTTCCGATCTTCACTTCACGTTTCAGCTGCCGCATGGTTTTACCCCTTTCAAACTGCTCCGGTCACGAGCCGGACGATGTCATTGTACGTTGCAAAGAGCATCAGGCCGAACAGCAGCGCAAAGGCTGCGACGGTCAGACTGCTCTGGATTTTTTCCGGCACTGCATGGCCGGTGACTGCCTCGATGAGCAGGAATACGATCTTGCCGCCGTCCAGCGCCGGGAACGGCAGCAGATTGAATACGCCGAGGTTGATGGTGATAAGCACCAGCAGCTCAGCCACATCCTCCCAGCCGTAGCTTGCGGCCTGACCGATAGCGGTCACGATGCCCACTGGGCCGGACAGGTCGTTGATGCTCTCGCGGCCCCGCAGAAGGTCGGCCAGCGAAGTATAGATGATGCGTCCATAGTAGATGACGCTGTTGGCCGACTCTTTCAGGACGTTCTGCGGTGTTTTTTTGAGGCCGTAGACTGTGAAGCCCAGTGTCATGTGGGTCTGGCCCTGCTCATCCTGCCAAGTGTCGAACTGGACGTCCGGCAGCTCCACGAGCTTGCCGTCCCGGCGGACGGTGAAGTCTGCGCGGTAGCTCTCGGTGCGCATAAGCTCGTAGAGCATATCGTTGGCCACGAAGCAGTGCCGCCCGTTGACGGCCACGATCTCGTCGCCGGCCTGCAGGCCGGTCTGGCCACAGAGGGCGTTGTCCTCCACGGCATAGATGACCTTGCTGGTGATCGGCTCACTGCGCAGTGAGATGAGGAGCAGCAGCACCACAAAGCCCAGTACGAAGTTCATCACCGCGCCTGCCGCCATCACCAGCATCCGCTGCCAGACAGCCGCCTCGTTCAGCGGCTTGCCTGTCCGCTGCGCCAGCACCTCCGGCGGGATGTTCGGGCCGTCATCGTCCTCGCTTCCACCCTCGGCCTGTTCGCTCTCAGGGCTTTCCTCCCCTTCCAGCGCCACAAAGCCGCCTACGGGCAGGAGCCGCAGGGTATACTGCGTGCCTTTGCGATAGGTCTTGATGAGGGTCGGACCCATGCCAATGGAAAACTCGTTGACCTGGACCCCGCAGAGCTTTGCCACTGCAAAATGGCCGAACTCGTGGATAGCGATGACCGCGCCGAAGATGAGCAACGCAGCAGCAAAGGTGATGAAAACTGACATTATTTCTCCTATATTACAGATGTGCTCTCACGAATGCACGGGCCATACGGTCACACTCATACACATCCGCGAGGCTGTAGTCGCCGCCGAAGCTGTCGCTGTCCACGACAGCCTCCACCAGACGGCCGATGTCGAGGAAGCCGATCTTATCCTCAAGGAAGAGCTTGACGGCCTCCTCGTTGGCACCGTTGGCGGCGCAGGGGCCGAGACCGCCCTTCTTGATAGCCTTCTTGCAGGCGGCGAGGCAGCGGAAAGTCTCCTCGTCGGCCACATCGAAGGTCAGCAGCTTGAGGGTGGTGAAGTCCAGCTCCGGCACGACGCCCGGCACACGGGCTGGATAGGTCAGCGCATACTGGATGGGGATGCGCATATCCGGCACACCCAGCTGGGCGATGATGGAGTTGTCGCTGTACTGCACCGCCGAGTGGACGATGCTCTGGCGCTGGACAACGATTTGAATTTTCTCCGGAGGCAGACCGAACAGCCACACAGCCTCGATGAGCTCGAGGCCCTTGTTCATCAGAGTGGCACTGTCGATGGTGATCTTTGCACCCATGTTCCAGTTGGGATGCTTGAGGGCATCGGCCTTGGTCTTGCCCCGCAGCTCTTCGGTCTTCATGCCGAAGAAGGGGCCGCCGGAGGCCGTCAGCAGAATTTTGGTCAGGCTCTTGGCGCTCTCCTTATCTTGCAGGCACTGGAAGATGGCCGAGTGCTCACTGTCCACAGGCAGCAGCTTGACGCCGTGCTTCGCCACGGCCTGAGTGACAAGATGGCCGCCGGTGACAAGGCTTTCCTTGTTGGCGAGGGCCAGGTCATGGCCGCTCTCGATGGCGGCAAGGCTTGCGCCGAGGCCCGCGATGCCCACCACGCTGTTCAGCACCACGTCCGGGCCGTCCATTGCAGCGAGGGTCTTGAGGCCCTCCGGGCCGGTCAGGAGCTTGGGTGCATCGGCGCGGCCTGCCAGTGCAGCCGAAAGCTTTTCGGCACCGGCCTCACTGGTCATGCAAACATATTTCGGGTGGAATTCTTCTATCTGCTGCAAAATTTTATCCGTCTGGCTGTGGGCCGACAGGCCGAACACCTCATACCCTTGAGCACGGATGACGTCAAGGCTCTGGGTGCCGATGGAGCCGGTAGAACCCAGCAGCGTGATTTTCTTGGCCATAAAGAATCTACCTCCTACTGATTTTAATCGTAGAATGCTGCGATGACCACCATCGTGACGAAGGGCGCGATGAACATCACGCTGTCAAAGCGGTCAAGGATGCCGCCGTGGCCCGGGAAGATGGTGCCGTAGTCCTTGATGCCGCACTGGCGCTTGACCACGCTGGCGAACAGGTCGCCGTAGATGCCCAGCACCGCAGCCACACAGGCCAGCAGCGCAATGATGACATACATGGATACGCCAATATTGGAGCGGGTGAACTCTTCCATCCGGTCTGCTGCGATGGAGTAGATGACCGTGACCAGCACACCGAATACCATAGTACCCAGCACGCCGCCTACAGCGCCCTCCACCGTCTTTTTGGGGCTGACCACCGGGCAGAGCTTATGCTTGCCAAAGGTGCGGCCCGCGAAGTAGGCGCAGGTATCGCCGCCCCAGGCGAAGCAGAGGATGAGCAGGATGAAGAAGATGGCGTCGTAGCCATATTCCTCCACCGGCAGCATCTCCTTGAGCCGGATGAACGAGTAGAAGCAGAAGATCACGATGCCCGAAAACATGGCGAGGCCGCTGGCTTTCTGGTAGCTGATGACGCCGTTGCGCACTACAAGGTAGATGGCATAGAACAGCACCACGAGGAAGGAAGCGGGCATCACCATCGCCCGGCAGACGCTGTAGCTCGACAGCATGATGAGCAGTGTGTAGGGTACCAGAACGGCCAGCAGCGGCCAGTCCTGCTTTTCAAAACCCAGCGCAGAGTAAATTTCATGCAGGGCGATGAGGGTGATGGCCGCGATGACCAGATTGAACACCAGCGTATCGAAGGTGAACAGGACGCCTGCCAGAACGATCAGGCCCACCACGGCTGTGATGATTCGTGTTTTCATAGTTTCATGTTCTCCTTTGTTTCGTCCGGGAGCCGCTCCCCTGCTCTGGCAGGGTCTGCAGCGTCAGCGCCTGAGGAAATACCGGACGCTCTCCGGGGGCCGCGCACACCGCGCGGCATCTTGCGTATCGTTTGCTGCGCTCAAAGTCCGCCGAAGCGGCGGGAACGCCGGTTGAACTCCATGATGGCGGCATCGAGGTCATCACGGGTGAAATCAGGCCACAGAACGTCCATCTCCACCAGCTCCGAGTAGGCTGCCTGCCAGAGCATGAAGTTGGAGAGCCGCTTTTCTCCGCTGGGGCGGAGGATGAAGTCGGGGTCTTTCTGGCCGGCGGTGTACATTTGGGCCGAAAGAGCCTCTTCCGTGATGTCCTCGGGCTTCATCTCGCCCGCAGCCACCTTGGCCGCAAGACTCTGGGCCGCCCGGACGATCTCCGGCCGTCCACCGTAGTTGACGGCGATGTTGACAGTCAGACCGGTCTTGGAAGCCGAGTCGGTCTCCAGCTCGTTCATCAGCTTTTGCAGCTTGGGGTCCAGCGCAGTGCGGTCGCCCATGAAGCAGATGCGGATGTTCCGGTTCTTGTAGTCGAAGCCCTTGATGAGGTACTCGCCGAACAGCCGCATGATAGCACCCACTTCTTCGGCGGGACGCTTCCAGTTTTCGGTCGAGAATGCGTAGAAATACACCGACTCCACACCCAGCTCATCGCAGTAGTTCGCAATGTCCTGAAAGACCTGTGCGCCCTTTTTGTGGCCGGCGGTGCGGGGCAGGCCGCGGCTCTTGGCCCAGCGGCCATTGCCGTCCATGATGATGCCGATGGACAGCCCCTTCGCAAAATCCTTTGGATGTTCCATGATCTTATTCCTCTATTTTCAGTCTGGCAAAAAGTGCCGCGCACCTTCTTTCAGCGCACGGCACCTCCCTGCTTGCTTGCAGTCAGAATCAGACGGACATGATCTCCTTCTGCTTTTCTTCCACGGCAGCGTCGATATTCTTCACGTACTTGTCGGTCAGCTTCTGGACGTCCTCTTCCATGGTCTTCTGGGTGTCCTCGGTCAGTTCGCCAGCCTTCTTCATGGCCTTGGCCTTGTCCATAGCGTCGCGGCGGACATTGCGGACAGCGACCTTTGCCTCCTCGCCCATCTTGGAGACTTCCTTGGCCAGCTGCTTGCGGCGCTCCTCGGTGGGAGCCGGGAAGTTCAGACGGATGGTCTGGCCGTCATCAATGGGGTTGATGCCCACATCGCTGGCCAGGATGGCCTTGCTGATGGCGCGCAGCAGAGTGCGGTCCCACGGGGTGATGGTCAGGGTGCGGGCCTCGCTGACAGCCACAGAAGCCACCTGCTGGATGGGCGTGGGCGAACCATAGTAATCCACGGTCACCTTGTCCAGAACGCCGGGGTTGGCACGGCCTGCGCGCACGGTCTTCAGCTCGCGCTCCAGATGCTCGACTGCGCTCTTCATCTTGTCTTCGAATGCCTTGGTGTTGCTGCTCATTGTCCTTGTCTCCTGTTTGTTATCAATTCTCACCAGCCGCGAAAAGGCGTCTGGCATATTCTATTGTCGGAAGCGGGGCGGTATGCTCAGCCCTCGTAGACCAGCGTACCCACGTTCTCACCCTGCACAGCGCGGGCGATGTTGTCGGGGTCGGCCAGGTCGAACACGAGGATGGGGAGCTTGTTGTCCCGGCAGAGGGTGGCGGCAGTGCCGTCCATAACAGCCAGACGGTCTTCCAGCACCTTGGTAAAGGTAAGAGTCTCGTACTTCTTGGCATCGGGGTACTTATGGGGGTCCTTGTCATAGACGCCGTCCACCATCGTGGCCTTGAACATGATGTCTGCACTCACCTCAACGGCGCGCAGAGCAGTGGTCGTATCGGTGGAGAAGAAGGGGTTGCCCGTACCGCCGCCGAAGATGGCGATCTTGCCCTCTTCCATTGCGTGGAGAGCTTCCTTGCGGGTGAAGGCCGGGGCCACCTGCGGCATGGTGATGGAGGTGAACACCTCGGTCGGCACACCCAGCTGCTCCAGCTTGTCGGAGACAGCCAGGGCGTTCATCACCGTTGCCAGCATACCGATCTTATCGGCCAGCGTACGCTCCATCTTGCCGCTGGAACGGCCGCGCCAGAAGTTGCCGCCGCCCACAACGATGCCGATCTGAACGCCCAGCTCATGGGCCTTCTTTACGCCGCCGCAGATCGCGTCCATGGTCGGCTCGTCGAAGCCGGTCCCCTTTTCTCCGCCGAGGGCCTCACCGCTGATCTTCAGAAGGATACGCTGATATTTCAATGCCATAATAACATACACCACCTGTATCAGATTTGGCCGCGCTGTGCGCCGCCGATTTTATCTCTTATCTATTTTACAATAAAACTGCTCCAAAGTAAACAGGCAAACGCCAGCTCATCGGCAAAGGTTTCTTCTCCTTCTGCACTTTGGGCAAAAAATGCTGGACATTTGCCGCGAATCATGCTATAATACTGCTTGCATCCCGGCAAAATAGAATATGCGGGCATCGTACATCGGCTAGTATATCAGCCTTCCAAGCTGAGGAGGTGGGTTCGATTCCCATTGCCCGCTCCACCAAAAACCGCCTAGATTCGTCAGAATCCAGGCGGTTTTCTTGCTTTATTACCTCATTTCTTTCCCATACCATATAATAATGTCCCCCTTCGAAAAAATTTTGAAGGAGGCATTATTAGACTATACAGCTCTCACCGCACTCTCTTTTTCATCCTTGCCATGAATGCATCCGCCTCGATGGCCTCAGGGGTGAAGCTGTTGTTATACCACCAGTTGACCAGCGCACTCACGGTGGTGAAGCCGGTGGAGATGAGCTGCTCCAGAGTGCCGCTCTCGATGGGCAGCACGGGCTTGCCCAGAGCGCTCAGCAGCTGGTTGATGAGGGCCAGAGCCAGCACGGCGGTGCGGGCGATGGTACCGGCGGAGATCTTGTTGTTCAGGTTATTCATAGTCAATTCCTTTCTCTTTCGTGTTCATGCATTTCTAAATCGGCGATGCGGTGGTTGACTACCTTCATCTGCTCCTCGAGGATGGGGACTCGCTGGGCAAAATTGTTGTGCGCCCGGACTTCCCGGGTCAGCTCTTCCAGCTTGGTGTCGGTGACGGCCTGACTCTTGCCGTTGGCGATGAGTACGCCGATGAGGGTCACAGCCCCGGTGATAAGGGCGGCGAGAATGGTCTCCATCGGTCTCACCCCTTCCATCTGGACTTATTCGTCCGGGTGTCGATGTGTACCCACCCGGTCTTACGGCTGGGGTGAGCTGCGTCCTTCGGGTACCGCCCGATGCCGCCGCGCCCGGGAAGCAGCTTCTCGGCGTAGTCGGCCACGGTAGCCACCGGCACACCCTCCACCCAGAAGTCCGCTGCCCGGCCCAGCAGGTGCTGGCTCGACTTGCTGCCGCCCACGGCGGCATTATGTTCGGCGGTGCGGTAGCCGCTGGTGATATGTACCGGCTTACCGAAGTGCTCCCGGATGCACTGCAGCAGCACCACCAGCTCGTCGTCGATGAGGACGACGTCGCTGCCCTTGCAGGCAAACTCGCGGACACGGAAGCTGGGCGAAAGCTGCCGGGTGGAGTCGCGGGCCATGGAATATTCTCTGATGGACATTTCAAATCCTTTCTCCTCCTGGGCTCCCCTATTAGGGAAGCTGGCGCGAAGCGCCTGAGAGGTTTAATACTACTTCCCGCAGATCTCCTCGAAATCCGCCTTCGAGATAATGCCCTTGCGCACATACACCCGCAGCATCGCCTCAGAGATACGGCCCTGCGTCCAGCGCTCGGTCAGTCTTTCCTTGTTGCTCATAACTTCGTTCTCCTTTCTCATTCTGCGTCCGGCAGGCTCAGCGCCACCATGTCTTCCAGAGCATCCGCAATGCGGGTCTGGTCGGAGACGCCGGCGTCTGCCATGGGAGGGTTATCCTCGAACGCCTCGATGGCGGTCAGATAGTCCTCGTCGGTGGTGCAGGCACTGAAATCGCAGCCCGCCTTGCGGTAACGCTCCACCTCATCGTCGAAGACCAGTGCGACGCTGCCGTTGATGATGCCGCCGCCCACGATCATCTTGGTGTAGCGGCCCCACTGGTAACGGTCCAGCCACTGCTCAGCGGTAAGCTTCTCGCCCACCGGGGTGATGACGTCAGATTTGTTGTCGTAAATTTTGTATCGTGCCATTTTGATTTCTCCTTTTCTTTTATGCGGTGTAGACTTCGACGGAATCGTAAGCGGTGTCACTCTTTTCACCGGAATGCCCGCCTGCAAACAAAGCGTAGTCCCCGATGGTCGCAGCACCCATGTCATAGCCCGTCATGCTGGTGCCGATGCTGCTCCGGGTCAGAGATGCGTCGCAGAAATCTGCCACTCCACCTCCTGAAAAGATGGCGTAGTCTCCGACCGTCGTCGCAGCCAGACCCGTCCGCGCCGTGCTCAGGATGGCGGCAGACGTTTTGGTGAGGGAGGCATCGTAGATGTCTGCGGAGGCAGTGTTGCCCACAAATATTGCGTGGTTCCCGACAGTTGCAGCGGCGCTGTTGTTTTTCGTGCTGCTCAGAGCGGTCGCGGTGGTGCGGGTGAGCGAAGCATTGTAGGCGTCCACTGTCGTACAAAAACCATCGGCCCTTCCGCCAGCGAACAGTGCGTAATTGCCTGCGCTTGCGCCTTTCACATTCGCTCGTGCAACACTCAACCAAGGTGCTGTCGTGAAGGTGAGTGAGGGATCGTACGCCAGCACATCGCTCGTCACGTTATCTTCATTTATTTGACTGTAGACCGTCCCACCTGCGAACAGCGCGTAGTTTCCGACGGCTGCACCTCCGATCGCGACTGTGGCGCCTATTATGTGGGCGGCACTGCGGGTCAGAGAGGCATCGTATGCATCCACAGCGCTCACGAGATTTTCATAAAAGCCCAATAGATTATATGACGATGCACCGCCAGCAAACAGCGCATAGCCGCCGACAGATGCCGCCGCATGACCGCACCGTTTGCAGCTCAGCTCTGTCGGTGTGCTCTTCGTAAGGGAGGTATTGTAGGCATCCACGGAACTGCTGACGCTGTAGCCAAAAGAGGACTTGGAGATATATCCACCCGCAAACAAAGCGTATTTGCCGACGGTCGCGGCCCGCATATCATACCGTGTAGTGCTCAGCGCCGTAGCCATCCCGACCTTTTCCAGCTCTGCACTGTAGCACAGCCTCGCCTTGCCTCCGACACCGATGTACATCTTCTTGACCTTGCGGGCCTTACCGCCGATGCCGATGTAGGCTTTTTTCATCTTGCGGGCTTTGCTGCCAACGCCCACATAAACTGCTTTTGCCATTTTGAAGTTTCACCTCCTTACACGTACACGATGAGCACCTTGTTGGTGGTCAATGCGCTTCCCGCCCCCGGGTCGGTGGTCTGGGCGGCAAAAGTCAGGCCGTTGACCGAGTTGGCCGTGCCGCCCGCAGAGCCGGAACCGGCGTAGTTGTGGGTGTGGGAACTGTTGGCTTTGCCGTTGAGTTTGGTGTTCATCTCGCTCTCGGTGTAGTACCGGTCGTCGTGGGTATGGCTGGACGCCGCCTTGCCGTCCACGAGGCCTTTCAGCACCTTACCCTGATTTGCGCTCAGACTCTGGTCGGTGGCCGTGCTGGTCAGGTTGTCCTGCACCCCGCGCCAGGTGTTGGTGTCCGTGAACTTTGCATCCGCAGGCACACTCTTGCCCAGCGTGTAGGTCATAGCGACCGGCACACCATCCTTGAAGTATACTCCCTGCGTAGCAGAACCCGCGTTCTTGTTCAGTTTGTTGGCTGAGTTTGCCACACCGCCCGCGCTGGACGAACCAGCGTAGTTGTGGGTATGGCTGGCGGCAGCTTTACCCGCCAGCGCGTCGCCGGTAGCTTTGGCGTCGGCAGCTGCGCCGGAGACTTTGAGGGTGGAATCCACCTTAGTTTCTTTGCCCGCCGGGCCTGTCTCGCCTTTCGGTCCCTGAGGGCCGGTCGCGCCTACAGGACCCTGTGGACCGGTGTCGCCTTTGTCGCCCTTCGGACCCTGCGGGCCAGTCTCGCCCTTTGGGCCTTGTGGACCTGTTGCACCAGTGGGGCCTGTCGAGCCGATGTCGCCTTTTTCGCCTTTAGGCCCCTGAGGTCCGGTATTTCCCTGCAGACCTCTCGCGCCTGTATCACCCTTTTCGCCCTTGAAATCTCCCGCAGCGATGCCATCCTGAAGCTCTTTCAGTTTTTTCGCCGCCGCTGCAGCACTACCGGCCGCTGCGCTTTTTTCGCTTTCGGCCTGTTTCATCGACTTCCGGGCCTGTTCGGCACTTTTCCGGGCGTCTGCACCGACTTCTTCCACCCGGCCCACCAGCTGCTGCCACGCAGGCGTACCCAGCGGCGGCATAGTACCGTCTTCGGTGCCGGAATTTGCCGCCACGCGGTAACGCATATCGGCGCTGGTGATGGTCCGGGTGCCGTCGGAGCCTTCGAAGGTGATGCGGCCCTCGCCGGACACAGCCGTGACGAAGGCAGGCACCTCCACCACACCGTTCTCTACCAGCGATGCAGGCGGGTCACCCTCCAGCGTATGCCAGAACACCCGGAGCTTCATCCCCTTCCACTCGTCGGCGACAGTCACCCTCAGCCGATAGACGCCGCAGTTCTTGTTGTAGCCAAACCGCAGCATATCCTCATAACCCGGTGCTTTTACCGCGCCGGACGACGCAAGAGAAAGCTTGTATTCTATCATTGAGACCTCCTTTTTCGGCAGTCATTTCCTGTGCGGAGGCTTCTGCCGATACCATCCGCACGCAGACAAAAACTTCGAGCCGTTTCCAGCACAGATGCCGGCCTCTGCGCCCGCTAAACAACTTTATTTCGTTATCTTTGCCTTTTCTTGTGCCATATGGTAGCATTTTGCACATTCAAAGTCAACGATTCTCATGAAATAGTCGGAAACTTGTGCAAAAGCGCACAAAAAACTGTGTTTTCCTCTTTTGGACGCAAAAAAGAACCGACCCAAGCCGTGTGAGGATACACGAACTCGGGTCGGTTTTACATCATTTTATTTCAGAACGATGTTTTCGAGCAGCTATGCCGCCGGGATGTTTGCCTCATCTATCCCACTTGTCACAGAGAGCGTTGATCTGGTCGGCGAACTTGGCAAGGTCCTTGTTGGCACCGCCCTCGTTGTGCTCGATGACTCGCAGCAAACGCTTGCCGGCATTGAGTAGGCGCTGGAAGACGGTAGCTGCACGGGCTGCACCCTCGCTGACGTGGTGCTCGATGCGGATACGGGTGCCTTCCTTCAGGCAGACTGCACCTTCGGCACCGATGGCCCACTGCTCACCATTATAAGGTGCGCTGGCGTTGAAGCCCTGCTCCGTGAGGGTCTGGGCAAAGATGTTCTCCACCTCATCCTCGCCGTGGATGATGAACACCCGCTTGGGCTTCGGCTCAAAGGAGTTGACCCACTTCAGCAGACCCTCCCTGTCGGCGTGGCCCGAAAGGCCGGTGAGCTGGCAGATCTCCGCCTGCACCTCGATGGATTCACCGAAGAGCTTCACGTTGTCCGCACCCTCCAGCAGAGAGCGGCCCAGCGTGTTCACGGCCTGATAGCCCACAAAGAGGACGGTGCATTCCTTCCTCCAGAGGTTATGCTTGAGGTGGTGGCGGATACGGCCCGCTTCGCACATGCCGCTGGCCGAGATGATGACCTTCGGCACGGGGTCAGTGTTGATGGCACGGGACTCATCGCTGGTGACGCTGACCTTCAGGCCCGGGAACTGGATGGGGTCGATGCCCTTTGCCAGCAGGGCGTTGGTCTCTTCATCAAAGCAGGAGGAGTCGGTGTCCTTGAAGATACGGGTAGCCTCGATGGCCAGCGGGCTGTCGATGTACACCGGGAAACAGCCGTGGCCGGTGACCAGATTCTTTTCCTTTATCTCGCGGATGAAGTAGAGCAGTTCCTGAGTGCGGCCCACTGCAAAGCTCGGGATGACCACATTGCCGCCGCGGTCGAAGGTGCGCTGCAGGATCTTCGCCAGCTCTGCCACATAGTCGGGCCGCGGGCCGTGGCTGCGGTCACCGTAGGTAGACTCCATAAAGACGTAATCCGCGTCCTTCAGATACGAGGGATCTTTGATGATAGGCTGGTCGAGGTTGCCGATGTCGCCGGAGAAGACCAGCTTTGTGGTCGCGCCGTTCTCCGTCACCCATATCTCGATGCTGGACGAGCCCAGCAGATGGCCCACATCCACAAAGCGGATGACGATGCCGGGCGCAAGCTCGATCTCTTTATTGTAATCATAGCCCCGGAACAGCGCGATGGCTGCCTCGGCGTCCTGAATGGTGTACATGGGTTCCACAGGCTCTGCACCGGAGCGCTGGCCTTTGCGGTTCTTCCACTCGGCTTCGAATTCCTGGATGTGCGCCGAGTCGCGCAGCATAATGCTGCACAGTTCTGCCGTGGGCCTGGTGGCATAGATCCTGCCCCGGAAGCCGTTGCGCACCAGAAGAGGCAGAAGGCCCGTGTGGTCGATATGGGCATGGGTAGCCAGCACGCCGTCGATCTCGCCCGGCGCAACGGGGATGGGCTGGTTCTCATAGACATCCTTGCCCTGTTCCATACCACAGTCGATGAGGTAGCGCTGTCCCGCTGCTTCCAAGAGGGTACAGCTGCCGGTCACTTCGTGGTTGGCGCCCAAAAACGTCAGTTTCATAGACACACCTCCAACGGGATCATCCAACTTTAGTACATTAAGTATATCACGTTTCGCGCTGTAATGCCGCCCAAATCGATCGCCGATTCTCGGGCAAAACGCCGAATCCATCAAAAAATTTTTATACAATCTTGACAAACCACCCCCGGATGATATAAACTTAAATCGTATGACGTAACTTCTACTGAGATTCAAAATAGAGAGGTTGTATTTTATGGTTCGTAACGATTTGCGCAATGTCGCTATCATCGCTCACGTTGACCACGGCAAGACCACGCTGGTGGACGCCCTGCTGCGCCAGAGCGGCGCTTTCCGCGACAATCAGGCTGTGGCAGAGCGTGTCATGGACAGCGGTGACATCGAGCGTGAGCGCGGCATCACCATTCTGGCCAAGAACTGCTCCTGCAACTACAAGGGCGTCAAGATCAATATCGTCGATACCCCGGGCCACGCCGACTTCGGCGGCGAGGTCGAGCGCGTGCTGAAGATGGTCAACGGCGTTCTGCTGCTGGTGGACGCTGCTGAGGGCTGCATGCCCCAGACCCGTTTCGTGCTGCAGAAGGCTCTGCAGCAGAATCTGAGCCTTGTGGTCGCCATCAACAAGATCGACCGTCCTGATGCCCGCATCAAGGAAGTCATCGACGAAGTCCTCTACCTGCTGATGGATCTGGGTGCTACCGACGAGCAGCTGGACTGCCCCATGCTGTTCTGCTGTGGCCGTGATGGCACTGCAAGCCTTGACCCCGATGTACCCGGCACTGACCTGGTCCCCCTGTTCGACACCTTGCTGAGTACCATCAAGCCGCCCGAGGGCGACCCCGAGGCTCCCTTCCAGATGCTGGTGTCCTCTGTGGACTACAACGAGTTCGTTGGCCGCATCGGCATCGGCCGCATCCAGAACGGCGTCGCCAAGGTGGGCGAGGAAGTGGTCGTGTGCGACTGGCACAACCCCGACCTCAAGATGCGCGGCCGTCTGACCAAGCTGTATGACTTCCAGGCCAATGGCCGTCAGCCCTGCGACAACATCACCGCAGGCGACATCGTGGCTTTCTCTGGTCTGCCTGACGTCACCATCGGCAACACCCTGTGCAGCCCCTCCAATATCGAGCCGCTGCCCTTCGTGAAGATCAACGACCCCACCGTCGAGATGACCTTCTCCGTCAACGACAGCCCGCTGGCCGGCCGTGAGGGCAAGTATGTCACCAGCCGCCAGATCCGTGACCGTCTGCAGAAAGAGCTGCTGAAGGACGTCGCTCTGAAGGTAGAGGATTCCGCCACCACCGATTCCTTCCGTGTCATGGGCCGTGGTGAGATGCATCTGTCCATCCTCATCGAGACCATGCGCCGCGAAGGCTATGAGCTGCAGGTCTCTCCCCCGCACGTTCTGACCAAGGTCATCGACGGCAAGACCTACGAGCCTATGGAGCACGTCGTCATCGACGTCCCCACTCAGTATCAGGGTGCTGTCATGACCGGTCTGGGCCAGCGCAAGGCCATCCTGCAGCAGATGGAGTCTCTGGGTTCCGACCGTGTGCGTCTGGAGTTCCGTATGCCCAGCCGCGGCCTGTTCGGCTACCGCAACCAGTTCCTGACCGATACCCACGGCGAGGGCATCATCAACCAGATCTTCGACGGCTATGACGTCTGGGCTGGCATGATCGCCAACCGCTCCACCGGTTCTCTGGTCAGCTTTGAGACCGGTGAGGCCGTCACCTACGGCCTGTTCAACGCTCAGCAGCGCGGCACTCTGCTGGTGGGCGCCGGCGAGAAGGTCTACGAGGGCATGGTCATCGGCTACACCGCTTCCGGCGAGGATGTCGATGTCAACGTCTGCAAGACCAAGCACCTGACCAATACCCGTGCTTCCGGCTCTGACGACGCTCTGCGCCTCATCCCCATCAGCAAGCTGAGCCTCGAGGGCTGCCTCGAGTTCCTTGCTCAGGACGAGCTGCTGGAGGTCACTCCCGAGAACCTGCGCATCCGCAAGCAGATCCTCAACCACGAGCAGCGCATGAAGGCCAAGAGCAAGATGAAGTAAGCCTTCCTCATAAAATGCAAAATGTCCCGTCCTCTGCACTCTATGTGCAAAGGACGGGATTTTTGTTTGTCTTTATTCCTCTTCTCCGGTCATTTTCTGCCGGGCCAGCGCCTGCAGTTGTTCCAGTGAGCTCACCTTCACCTTGTTCGTCTTGTGCTTTTGGAAATGCTTTGCCCCCTTTGCGTCCCGGTGATGGCCGTGTCCCCGATGGGTCGGCTCCGGCGGTTTTGCGGCAGGGACACTCCCCGTCTCCGGGAGCGGACTGTTTTTCCGGTAGAGATCGTGCTGGACGATGTATTCCAAATACTCCATGATGGTCTTCTTGTGAATGGCCTGACTGTGATAGCCGGGGATGTCCTCACTCTCAGTCAGATGGCTCCTATGGGTGTTCTTGTGATAGAGCCAGATCTTATCTTTTCCCTTCCAGACGAGCCGCCACCCGCCGATGGACGTTGTGACGTCGATCTCGCCATCCCGCAGCACACACTGCATCCCTCTCTGGCTGCAGAAGGACTCTATCTGCGTCCGGGTCTGCCCATACCGGATGCCCAGCGGTGAACACCGGTCGCAGGCCGTCAGGCCGAGGGCTTCCGCATCGGCTCTCCCGAAAAGCGGCTTCCACTGCAGATAGTCCGGCCCCTCCCGGAACGGTTTGCAGCAGGGGCAGGCACGGTCATGGTAAAGCTTTTGCGGGTCGCCCTCCCGGTAGAACAGCTTCGGTGCCGGCGGATAATCCTGCGGCGTCCCCAGAGCACCTGCGTGAGGCTGGAACTTCACTGCGTGCAGCCGCTCCATCTCCCAGAGATAAAGCGCCTTCTTCTTTTGGCAGTCTCTGCAGAGGGCAGCCCCTTCCAGAAGCACCTGCGGCGTACAGGGCTGTCCGCCCGTCAGGCCGAGATGACTGCATCCCGGCAGGTGGACGGTGTTTGTCCTGGGGTTAAGGCAGAGTTCTGTCTGCGTCCACTCCTCGCTCTGCGCCGCAAGCTGGCTCACCCTGTCCCACAGCTCAAGCAGAAAGCCCGCCCGGTATTTCGGCTGGTAAAACGTCTCCCGGGTCGTCTGGACATGAAACGCCCTCAGCACCTGCTGAAAAGGCACCCGGCCCCTCTTTCCGGGGCGGACGACTGCTCCCAGCAGTTCTTCCAGCAGAACGACTTTCGCCGTACAGAGGCGATGTCCGCAGTCATGCATCGCCTGCCGGAACAGCTCATATTCTTTCCGGCTCCACAGGACCAGAACGTCATAGGCCGGGAAGGTCTCCGCTACCGTATTCAAAATCTCTTTTCGCGGCTTTGCTGTTTCCAGTACCGTGATGTTGTGGTAAACAGCATCTTTTGTCCACTGCGTCAGGGCGCTCATGTCGTCCAGATGGGTGTAGCGTCCGTACCGCGTCATTCCATTCGGGCTGTAAGACTGACAGCAGACCGCAAAAATATCGCCCGGAACGGGCATTTCGGCCCGGGCATTCCACATGAGCGTCACAAACAGGCACTTCATTTTTACCGTCCTTTCCTCTGGCCGTGCTCTCTTCTGCCTCCTATTTTACAAATCATCTGTCCGATAAAACTCTCTTTTGAGATTTTTTGCAGCAAAAATGCCCTGGATCCTGCGATTCAGGGCATTGCCGTTGTATTTTTGAAATTTCAGCCTGCGTAGGCACTGCCGGGTGTCCATGCATTATCGGCAGAATACTTGGCGTGGTTGCGCAGGTAAGTGACCCACGCGCCGTAGCCGTTGCCCGCCGAGAAGTGGACGCCGTCCGGCGCAGCCAGCACCTCTTTCAGGTTGCCCTCGCCGTCGGCCAGCGTCTCCCACAAATCGAGGTAGACACAGCCCTTATCTGCGGCCAGCAGGGCCAGCTGCTCATTCACCGAGCGGATGATGTCCGAGGCAAGGCCCGGCTTTTCCGCTGCGGCCTCGGGGCGGACGGGCGGGATGGACTCAACATAGATGACGCAGTCCTCCCCCAGCGTCTGGCGCAGCGCATCCAGCATCTGGCCGTAGTAAGCGAGGAAGCGGTCTGCCGCACCCACGGTGGTCAGGGTGTTGGTACCCAGCAGGATATACAGCTTCTTGGGCTGAGCAGCGGCCAGCACGTCCAGCGCGACTTCCTCGCCCCGCACACTGCTCTTGACGGCGCTGCGGTTGACGATGGCATCCGGACCAACGCCGGTGTAGCCGCAGATGAGTGCTCCGCCGAGGTTGATCTTATAGTCGGAGAAGCCCACCGTCAGGCTGTCACCGAGGAAGGCGGCATCGGAGAAGTAGCTCAAATCGACCTGGCCGCTGGCAGGCTGGCGGATGACGCTGCTGTCGTAGGCTTTGACGCTGTAGGCTCCCGCCGTCTGACGGGCCGGGCCGAACCGCTCGAGGGTCACGGCGGGCGTGCCGTCTGCCGCTGCGTTCTCCCCGCCGCTGACGGCGCTGTCGGTGGTGCTGTCCGCCGCGCCCTGCATAGGCAGCGGAGCCAGAATATTCTGCGCCGTGCCGTTGGCCGTCACGGTGGGCAGCTCTTCGGGCTGTGCCTGTCCATGCTCGAGGATGGCCGTAATGGCGAAGCTCACCAGCAGGATGCCGGCCACGGCCCCCGCAAACCGGATGACTCCGCCGGGGCCGCCTCTGCGGCGCCGGCCCGTGCTATGATAATCGTGTGAAATGCCCATAAAGGTGTTCCCGCTTTCGTTTGGTTCTGCTCTTAGTCTGCCCGGGTGTCGGCGGGTTATCCCCGCTTTCCGGCACGGCAGAGCTGTGCAGCACCTATTTTATCATAATTTTTTTGCCTCTGCAACCAATTAGGGCTTGCATACAACAGGTAAAACGGTTACAATAGAATAAGAGCAGATTTTTGCACACATTTCTCGAAGTGCTTGCACGACCTGCCAGAACTTTTGTGCGAGTTGCAGTCACCGATTGTTGGCTGTTCCCCCGTCTGTACACTGTGCAGGGTGTACGGACCGCGAAACGGGGACAGCGCGGAGCGGTGCTGCGGCGCACAGGAAGTCCAATTTATCGGTAAATGGTACAAGGAGGTTCTCATGGCCAAAAATGTCATCATCGGCCAGAGCGGCGGCCCTACCGCCGTCATCAATTCCAGCCTCGCAGGCGTCTATAAAGCCGCCTGCAGTCTGGGCGCAGACAAGGTCTACGGCATGAAGTACGGCATCGAGGGACTGCTGAAAGAGGAACTCGTGGAGCTGAACATCCTGCTGGACGACCGGCTCAGCATCGAGCTGCTCAAGCGCACGCCGTCCAGCTATCTGGGCAGCTGCCGCTACAAGCTCCCCGAGCCGGAGGCGGACTCCACGCCCTACGTCAAGCTGTTCACCCTGTTTGACAAGTACGACATCTGCGCGGTGTTCTACATCGGCGGCAACGACTCGATGGACACCATCGCCAAGCTCAGCCGCTACGGCGCACAGGTAGGCAGTGCGGTGCGTTTTATCGGTGTACCCAAGACCATCGATAATGACCTCTGCCTTACCGACCACACCCCCGGCTACGGCTCTGCGGCCAAGTACATCGCCACCATCCTCAAGGAAGTCATCCGTGACTCCTCCGTCTACGACATCCGCAGCGTGACCGTGGCCGAGATCATGGGCCGTCACGCCGGGTGGCTGGCCGGTGCGGCCTGCCTCGCAGGCGGCGACGACAGCGACGGCCCCGACCTCATCCTTCTGCCGGAAGTCCCCTTTGAGCAGGACAAGTTCCTCGCCAGAGTGGATGAGCTGCAGCGGGTGAAGTCCAACGTCATCATCGCGGCCAGCGAGGGCGTCAAGACCGCCGACGGCACCTATCTGTGCGACCTCGTGTCCACGGCAGGCCAGCTGGACGCCTTCGGCCACAAAGCCATCCTCAGCGGCACCAGCCGCTATCTGTCCGATCTCATCCACGACAAGCTGAACTGCAAGAGCCGCGCCATCGAGTTCTCGACACTGCAGCGCTGCGCCAGCCATCTGGCCAGCCGCACCGATGTCAACGAGGCCTACGCCGTGGGCGGCGCAGCGGCAGCCGCAGCCTTTGCCGGTGAGACGGGCAAAATGATCGCGCTCAAGCGCGTTTCCGAGTATCCTTACCAGTGCATCACCGAAGCGGTGGATGTCCAGCAGGTGGCAAACCTCGAAAAGAAGGTGCCGCTGGACTGGATCACCCCCGACGGGATGCAGGTGACGGCGGCGTTCGAGGAATACGCCCGCCCGCTCATCCTCGACGAGGTCACCCCTGTCTACGTCAACGGTACACCCCGCCACATCTGCCTGTAAGGAAACTCGCTTCTCCCCTTCCCCGCGTCTGTTTTCGTGCTCCTGCACGATTTTATAAAGCCGAAACAGAAAAACAAAAAAGGAGAAATCATCATGGGTAAAAATGCAATCGTTGGCCAATCCGGCGGCCCCACCTCTGTCATCAACGCAAGTCTGGCTGGTGTGTTCGAGAGCTGCAAGAGCCGCGGCGCGGACGTCGTCTACGGCATGTGCAACGGCGTCGCCGGTCTGCTGGAGGAGCGGGTCGTGGACCTGTCCACCCTGCTGACCGATGACCTCGACATCGAGCTGCTCAAGCGCACCCCCTCCAGCTTCCTCGGCAGCTGCCGCTACAAGCTGCCCGACTGGCACACCGACGAGGCCGTGTACAAGAAGCTCTTCGCCATCCTCGAAAAGCTGGACATCGGCTACTTCTTCTACATCGGCGGCAACGACTCGATGGACACCATCGGCAAGCTGGCTGAGTACGGCGAGTGCATCCAGAGCGACATCCGCTTCATGGGCGTGCCTAAGACCATCGACAACGATTTGATGGTCACCGACCATACCCCCGGCTACGGCTCTGCGGCCAAGTACATCGGCGTGGTGATGAAGGAGATCATCCGCGACGCCACCGTCTACGGCACCAAGTACGTCACCGTCGTCGAGATCATGGGCCGCAACGCCGGCTGGCTGACCGCCGCCGCCGCACTGGCCAAGAGCGACGACTGCGAGGGCGTGGACATGATCTGCCTGCCCGAAGTCCCCTTCAATGTGGAGCACTTCATCGAGAAGGTGCGCGTGATGCAGGAGAAGAAGCCCAGCATCGTCATCGCGGTGTCTGAGGGCGTCAAGCTCGAGGATGGCCGCTATGTCTGTGAGCTGGCCGACGATGTCCACGCAGTGGACGCTTTCGGCCACAAGGCCCTGACCGGCACCGCCCGCTATCTGGCCAACGTCGTAGCCCGCAATCTGGACACCAAGACCCGCTGCATCGAGCTTTCCACCCTGCAGCGCTGCGCCGGCCACCTGACCAGCCGCACCGACATCACCGAGGCCTATCAGGTCGGCGGTGCTGCTGTCAAGGCTGCGTTTGAGGGCGTCACCGGCCAGATGGTAGCCCTGAAGCGCATCTCCAACAGCCCCTATCAGTGTACCACTGAGCTGCACCCCATCAGCGAGGTCGCAAATCTCGAGAAGAAGGTGCCGCTGAGCTGGATGAACGAGAATCACACCCAGATGACGGAAGACTTCCTTGCTTACGCACGGCCCCTCATTCAGGCTGAGCTGACCCCGCTCTACATCGCCGGTCTGCCTCACCACATCTACATGAAGCCCCAGAAGTAAGCGTTCTGTTTCGCAAACATACCTCCGCGCCCCTGCACCCTGTGTGCAGGGGTGCATTTTTGTACGGAAAAGCTTTGATTTTACTTGTATTTTACCTGAAACCGTATTATAATACTATCTGCGTCGCTCGCTGTTGAGCGGCGCGTTTTTTCGTGAGTACCATCTGATATTTGAGGAGGCAGAGCATTTTCATGGCACAGAATACCCGGACAGGCGATTTGACCAGCGGCCCCATGCTGCAAAAGATCATCCTGTTTTCCCTGCCGCTGGCTGCATCCAGCATCCTGCAGCTGCTGTTCAACGCAGCCGATGTCGTCGTCGTGGGACGCTTTGCGGGCAGCACGGCGCTGGCCGCTGTCGGCTCCAACGGTGCGCTCATCAACCTGCTGGTCAACCTGTTCGTAGGCCTGTCGCTGGGCGCGAATGTCGTTGCGGCCCGCTGCTTCGGCGCGAAGGATGATGAGGGCGTCCACAACACCGTCCAGACCTCCGTGACGCTGGGCCTTGTCAGCGGCTTCTTGCTGGCCGTGGTGGGCTTTTTTGCCGCCCGCGTCCTACTGGAGCTGATGAGCTGCCCGGAGGACGTCATCGGCCTGTCCACCCTCTACCTCAAGATATACTTCATCGGTATGCCCATGACCATGCTGTACAACTTCAGCTCGGCCCTCCTGCGCGCCGTGGGCGACACCAGGCGGCCTCTGTTCTGTCTGGCCGTGGCGGGCCTCATCAATGTGGTGCTGAACCTCGTGTTCGTCATCCTCTTCTCCATGAGCGTGGCGGGCGTCGCTCTGGCCACCATCATCAGCCAGACCGTCTCCGCCTGCATGGTCACGGCCCTGCTCGTGAAGGAGAAAGGCCCGCTCCACCTCGACCTCGGCCATCTGGGCTTCCATGCGGGGGCTCTGGGCCAGATCTTGCGCATCGGTCTGCCTGCCGGTCTGCAGAGCACCGTGTTCAGCCTCTCCAATGTCGTCATCCAGTCGGCGGTCAACTCCTTCGGCTCCATCGTCGTGGCCGGCAACTCTGCCGCTTCCAACCTCGAGGGTTTCGTCTATACCGCCATGAACGCTTTCGCCCAGGCCGCTGTCACCTTCACGAGCCAGAACATGGGCGCCCGCCGGTACGACAACCTGGACCGCGTTATGCGCAACTGCCTGCTCTGCGCCATCGTCACCGGCCTCGTGCTGGGCGGCGGTGCTTCCCTGCTGGGCGAACAGCTGCTCCACTTCTACTCCTCCGATGAGGTCGTGGTGACCGCCGGTCTGGCCCGTATGCACATCATCTGCACCACCTATCTGCTCTGCGGCTGCATGGACGTTCTGGCCAGCTGTCTGCGTGGCCGGGGCTACTCCGTCCTGCCGATGGTGGTCAGCCTCGTGGGCAGCTGCCTGCTCCGCCTCGTCTGGATCGCCACCATCTTCCAGCTGTTCCACACCACCACGATGCTTTACATCAGCTACCCCGTCAGCTGGATACTCACCGCACTGGTGCATCTGGCCTGCCTGCTGGTGGTACGGCATAAGATGAACGAGAACCTTAAAGCTGCTGCACAGCGGTAAGCAGGCTCTTTGTCAGAGCGATACGATCGCAGTGCAAGAGCTGTTTGGCAGCCTCCTTGCCCTCTCAGGCGCTCCGCGCCAGCTCTCCCAGAGGGAGAGCCTTTGGCAGGCCGGTCAACTCTGAGCTGGCCGCCGAAAGCCTGATATAACGCAAAAAATAGTGCCCTGCTACAGAGGGCAGCAGCCGCGGAACCATGTTCCTTGTCAAGCTGCTGCTAGCCTTGGTAGCAGGGTACTACTGTTTGCGATACAAATTAAGCTTTACTCGTCCAGCATGGGCTTGACCGACACGCCAGTGCCTCTCCCTTCGGGAGCAACGGCGACGACCGCCGCCAGTGGCGGAAACAGGGAGGAGCTGTTGGGGCCGCGGCCAGCAGGATGCGAGCGGCAGCGAAGCAGACGCTGGGAGCCGCAACCCGGGCAGTGTCACCGAAGGGTCTTCGCCAGCAGATACCGGTCATACCCGCCGTACATCTCCCGGCGGCAGACGATTTCAAAGCCGCTGGCCAAGGCATTGTTGAGGCTGTACTGATTTTCCGGGCTGACGGTGGCCCCGATGCCCACGATGCCGGGACGGAGCAGGGCAAGCGCCGCTTCCAGCAGCTTCCGCTGCAGACCGTTGCCCCGGTAGTCGGGGTGGACGATGGCGCTGTCGGCGTTGGCCCAGCCGTCCCACTCTTCTCGCGGGATGCCCATAAAGGCGGCATAGTTGTGCGCGTCCTGCCCGCAGTAGCGCAGGATAAAGTAGGCCCCCAGCCGCCCGCCGTCCCACCCTCCGATGCACAGATCCTCTTTCAGGTAGCGGGCGATGTTTTCCAGCGTGTCGGGTACGAACTGCTCCGGGTGGGGCATCGCGGCCCGCACCTCGTTCTGCAAGGCGTAAAAGGCGGCGGCATCCTCCGGCCCGGCAGCGCGCAGGGTCATGGTGCGGCTCGCGGGCCGGCCGCACACTTTGTGCAGAAGAATTTCCATTCTTGCTCTATCCCTCCAAAATAAAATCATACTTTCCGGCTGATTCCAGTATAAATGCCGTTTGAATCGTTGTCAATTTATGCTATAATATTTGCAGGAAGAGTTTTTGTGCTCAGGCACAGCTTTTTCGGAAGTCCAGGCAGGGCCGCCCTGCCCGTGTACCGGAGGAAACGAACCATGAGAGATTCCAGCTTATCCCCCTCCAGCCGCCTGGGTGGTGCTGTCATCAGCGACCGCATCGTCAGCGCTCTGCTGGAGGAACTGCGCACAGGCCGCTATGCGCAGACCGACCGTCTGCCCGCTGAGGTAGACCTTGCCGCCGAACTCGGCGTCAGCCGCACCGTCATCCGCGATGCGCTGAGCGAGATGGAGCGTGCGGGTTACATCGAGCGGGTGCGCGGCATCGGCACAGTGGTCAACCGAAGTGTCCTGAACCTGCGCAGCCGACTGGACCAGAAGCTGGAGTATTACCCGCTCATCCGCAGCTTTGGCAGCTACCCCCACGCCGACGGCATCCAGATCTACCCCGTCCGCGCAGGCGAAGAACTGGCCCGTGATCTGGCCATCGAGCCCGGCGACGATGTCATCTGCATCAAGAAGCGCATCCTCGCCGACACCACCCCCGTCATCTACTCCATCGACTACCTGCCCCGCGCCCTGTTTGGGAACCGGGACTACACCCGCATCGACCTGTCGGGTGACGTATTCGATGTTCTGGAGCGGGAGTGCCGCCAGCAGGTGGCCTCCAATGTGGCCCACCTCAAGGCCAGCTGCGGCGACGAGCCCATCCGGGCCGCCATGCGTCTGGCCCCGGGCGAGGCCATGCTTCTGCTGGATGAGATATGCTACAACCGGCTCTGCCATCCCGTCATGCGTTCGTTGAGCTACTACACGAACTTCTTCGACTTCTCGATTCTTCGAAAGCTTCTTTGACGGAGGGAAACAAAAGAATATGCGTCATCTAATCGATCCGTTGGATTTCAGTCAGCAGGAGATCGCCTCTCTGCTGGACCTGGCCGACCGCATCTGCGCCGACCCTGCTGCTTATCAGGACGTGGCCGCCCACAAAAAGCTGGCCACCCTGTTCTACGAGCCGTCCACCCGTACCCGTCTTTCGTTTGAGGCCGCGATGCTGAACCTCGGCGGACATGTCCTCGGCTTCCCGAGCGAGAACGTCTCCAGTGCATCCAAGGGCGAGAGCGTGGCCGACACCATCCGCGTCGTCTCCTGCTATGCCGACATCGTGGCCATGCGCCACCCCAAGGAGGGCGCACCGCTGCGGGCCAGCCGGTACTCCCGCATCCCTGTCATCAACGCAGGCGACGGCGGCCACCAGCACCCGACCCAGACCATGACCGACCTGATGACCATCCGCCGCCGCAAGGGCCGTCTGAACGACCTGACCATCGGCCTGTGCGGCGACCTCAAGTTTGGCCGCACCGTCCACTCCCTCATCAAGACCATGGCTCGCTGTGAGAACATCCGCTTCGTCCTCATCAGCCCCGAAGAGCTGCGGGTGCCGGACTACATCATCACCGACGTGCTCGAGGCCAACCACATCCCCTACAAGGAGACCCGCAGCCTCGAGGAGTCCATGCCCGAGCTGGACATCCTCTACATGACCCGCGTCCAGAAGGAGCGTTTCTTCAACGAGGAAGACTATGTCCGTCTGAAGAACAGCTATATCCTCACCAAAGAAAAGATGGCCCTTGCTAAGCCTGACATGGCCGTGCTCCATCCCCTGCCCCGCGTCAACGAGATCACGCTGGACGTGGACGACGACCCCCGCGCCGCCTACTTTGAGCAGGTGCAGAACGCCGTCTACATCCGCATGGCGCTGATCATGACACTGCTGGGCCTCAAGGACCCCAAGGCTGAAAAGGAGGGCAACTGAGATGCTGAACATTGATGAAATTCAGAACGGTATCGTCATCGACCATATCAAGGCAGGCACGGCCATCGGCCTGATGGACCTGCTGGGCATCAAGGGCAACCGCACCTCCAGTGTGGCCCTCATCCAGAACGCCCGCAGCCACAAGGCAGAGTCGGGCCGGAAGGACATCATCAAGGTGGAGGGCGACGCCTCCTGGCTCAACCTCGACGTGCTGGCCTATCTCGACCCCGACATCAGCGTGACCGTCATCGAGAACGGCAAGGCCGTCAAGAAGGAAAAGCCCCAGCCCCCCAAGCGTCTGGTCAACATCGTGCGGTGCAAGAACCCCCGCTGCATCTCCTCCATCGAGGAAGAGTGCGACCAGATCTTCGAGCTGAGCTCCAACGGCAAGTATCGCTGCATCTACTGCGAGCAGGAGCTGCAGGTCAAGCCGGAATAATCGGAATATACGATAAAAGCCGCCTGTCATTCGTTGAATGACAGGCGGCTTTGCTTTTGATCCTCAGACTTTCCGGCGCAGCAGGCTCATCGGCGGCAGCTCCGGGGTGGGGATGGTATAGCGCTCCATCGCGTGGGGCGTGGACTCCACCAGCTCACCGGCCTCATTCTTTATCCACTCGGGGTTCAGCGGGATGCTGCGGCCATCCGGGCAGAGCACTTCCAGCGTGTCGCCGAGGCTCCACTTGCCCCGCTGCTGGCAGCTGGCGACGCCGTTCTCCCAGCCGTCCACCGTACCGACAAACTCCCACTCGCGGATGTAAGTAGCGCTGTCGGTGGCCTGACGGGCCTGCTCCCGGCCAAAGTAGAAGCCGGGCGAATAGTGGCGGTGACTGGTGCGGGTCAGCTCAGCCAAAACCTCTTCCGGCAGCTCGAAGTTCTCGTTCATCGGGTCGGCCAGATACTGGTCGAGGGCGCGGCGGTAGGCCGCCGTCACGCTGGCGACGTAGTAGAAAGTCTTGGCACGGCCCTCAATCTTGAGGCTGTCCACGCCCGCGTTGCAGATGAGGTCGAGGAAGGGCGCGGTACACAGATCGTTGGCGTTGAGGATGTAGCTGCCGTTCTCGTTCTCGCCGATCTCATAGAGCTGCCCCGGGCGGGTCTCCTCGCTGAGATAGTACTTCCAGCGGCAGGGCTGGGCGCACTGGCCGCGGTTTGCGTCGCGGCCTGCCATGTAGTTGGAGAGCAGGCAGCGGCCCGAGACGCTCATGCACATGGCGCCGTGGACGAAAGCCTCAATTTCCAGCTCCGGCGGGGTCTTGTCGCGGAGGGTGGCGATGTCCTGCAGGGTCATTTCCCGGGCCAACACCACCCGCTTCGCACCCATATTGTAGGCGGCACGGGCAGCAGCCCAGTTGGTGATGCCGGTCTGGGTGGACATATGGACGTCGATGTCGGGCGCGAACGTCTTGCAGGCGTCCAACACGCCGAGGTCGGCCACGATGAAGGCGTCCACACCGGCAGCGGCAGCGTCCTTGATGGCCTGCGGCAGACGGTCAGCCTCCTCGTTGGTGGGCAGGGTGTTCATGGTCAGGTAGACCTTGCGGCCCCGGGCGTGGGCATAGATGACGCCCTCGCTCAGCTGCTCCGGGGTGAAGTTGGTGGGTGCAGAGCGCATCCCGAACTCGGGCAGCGCGCAGTAAACGGCGTCCGCGCCGTAGTTGATGGCATACCGCAGGCGCTCGAGGTCGCCTGCCGGGGCCAGAAGTTCCGGTATCTGTAACATGATATTCCTCTTTTACTTCATACTTTTATTTACTTTCGCCGCCTCATCGCAGTTTTTCTGATGGTCTGCGTAGGTGCGGGCGTAGTAGTAGTGACCAGCAAGGTCCGTGACAAAGAAATAGGCGTCTTTCACCTCATCGTCGGGCTGCGGGTCAAGCGCCGCGCGGATGGCCGCGATGCCGGGGTTGGAAATCGGGCCGGCGGAGAGGCCGGTGCAGGCGTAGGTGTCGTAGGCTTCCAGAATGTTCTCCGGGATGCTGTCCCAGCCGCCGTAGTAGGGCGCGACCCAGTTCCAGAGGTAGTTGTTGTCGGCGTCGCTCTGGACGTAGCTGGAGGTGTTGCTCTGCAGTTTGGGGTAGGGTGAACCCTCGGCCAGACGGTTGCGGAACACCTGCGCCACATTATCGTCCTGATCGTTGCCGGCCTCCTCCTGCACGAAGGACGCCAGAGTGACCACCTCGGAGAGGGTCATCTCCTGCTTTTCCATCTCGGCATACATCTCATCGGTGATCTGCTTGTCGAAGTGAGAATAGAACGTCTCAACGTAATGATGGACGGTGTCATCCTTCATGAAATCGTAGGTATCCGGGAAAAGATAACCCTCGCACTTGAGGAAGCGGTCCGGGGCGTCCTTGTCGTCGGGGACGTACTGCCAGAACCTGTACTGGCTGAAATCACCGGTGTTGGCCTCCTTGAGGAAGTCTTCGGCGCTGCACAGCCCGGCATCCTCCATTTTTTTCGCAATGGCGATGGCCGTCGTGCCCTCGGGGAAGGTCAGCCGGACGCTGTCGGCTTTCGCGTAGGCGGAGAGCGCCTCGATGATGTCGTCGTAGGAGCTGCCGGGGGCGAGGTCGAACTCGCCGTATTGGAGCTTGCCTGCCGCGCCCTGCTTGCCTGCATACCAGCGGAAGACGTGGGGGTACTTGATGACGCCCGCCGTCTTGAGCTTCTGGGCGATGGCTGCCACGCCGCTGCCCTGCTGGATGCTCACACTCACCGGTTCGCCAGCGGAAGCACTGCCGTTGATCTCTTTTCGGATGGCCAGCAGACAGCCGCCCGCCGCCAGTACCAGGATCAGCAGCACGATCAGAATCATTTTCGCTGCGCCGCCTTTTCTGCTTTTTTTATGTTTTGCATCGTGTGCCATGTACACACTCCTTTACCATTCCGTTCAGCTTTCCATCATCAGCCGCATATAGCTTTCTTCTACATCGAAAGGCTCCGCGTCGAACCGTATCATGCCGTAGTCCTGCCGGGTGCCTTCGCCGAGGAAAAGGTTCTGAGCCGCACCCACTGTGATGACGGCGCGCTCCACGATGACTTCCTTCTCCCGGGCCGCTTCCATCAGCACCTCGGCGGATCGGTCGTCTTCGGCCATCAGCTCCACAAAATAGAGGGTGTCCTCCCGGCGGAAGTAGATGCCGTAGCCCTTCTCGCTGGACACGATGGTCGCGCCCCGGGCGTAGAGGTCGGTCAGCACGACGGCCATCTGCTCCGGCGGGAACTGGACGGTATCGGGATAGAAGCGCTCCCGCAGCTCACAGAGCTTGCGGGCCGTCACGGAGTCAAACTCCGCCTGACTCCACAGGTTGCGGGACACCTCCCGGGGCAGGCAGCGGAGGGCAAAAGCCCGCTGGAAACCCTTGTTTTCCAGCAGCGCGGCCTGCTCCTGTCCGACCGGAACGGCCACGGTGAAGCCCGCACCCCGCAGCTTCTGCTGCGCACAGAGACAGTCCACGAGTCCTGCCAGAAGCAGGCTTCCCTGCCCGCAGAGGCCGTAGAGGTAGCTGCCGCTGCGTCCCTTGAGGGTGACGGGGACCGCCAGCGCCGCAGCGGCGATCTCGTCATTTTCCTCAGCGACGTAGATATTTTCCGCCCCGGCGAACTTTTCCAGAGCAGTCTTGATGAACTCGGCGCTGTCGCCGCGTTCTTTCTGCCACAGTGCCACGACTGCCGCCTCATCCGACGGCTGCATCAAACGATACATTGATAGTATCCCTCCCATTTTCGCGGTTATCCGAGTTCTTTTTCCGCCAGAGCCCGCACCTCGGCCTGAATATCCTCGATGGTGCGCATGGCTCCATTTTCCGTGCAATGGACGGTGGCCCAGCCCAGATGCTCTGCGCAGTACTCGGCGGCACGGCGGCTGCGGGCCAGATATTCGATGTCCTTTTCGTGGACGTCCTTCCTGCTCTCGTCGCCGTGGTAGCGGCCGGTCATGAGCTTCTGGCTCACGGCGGGGTCTACCTGTAAGTACACCACAGCGTCCGGCGCGGGCAGGCCCAGCAGCCTGTATTCGTAGTCAAAGGCCCAGCGGAGGAAATCGTCCCACTGCTCCGGCGGGAGCTTGGAGCACTGATGCACCGCGTTCGACGTGGTGTAGCGGTCGGCGATGACGATGCCTCCCGCCTCGTAGAAGCTGCCCCACCTGGTCTTATAGCTGGCGTACCTATCCACCGCATAGAAGCTGGACGCCGCATAGGGGTTGACGTCGTCGGGCTTGTCGCCGAACTGACCGGAGAGGTACATCTTCACCAGCGCACTGGAATCGCTCTCGTAGTCCGGGAATGTGATCTCCATCATCCTTCGACCGCTCTCGGCCAGATGGGCGGCCAGCAGCTTTGCCTGGGTGGCCTTGCCGGAGCCGTCCAGCCCTTCGATGACAAGAAGCCTGCCCTTGCTCATTCTGCCTTCTCCCCTTTCAGCGCGGCGTACTGGGCGCGCACCTCAGTGGTGCGGCCGCAGCACATCTTGCCCTCCGGGCAGGGGCCGGACACGCAGGCCGGGCCGGCGGTGCGGAAGATATGGGGTGCCACCGGGTAGACCAGCCGCAGCATCTCTTCGGCCAGCTGCCGTATCTCCCACTGGGCGCGATTGCAGCAGCGCAGGTGAAAGAAGTTCTGCAGGCTGCGGGCGTTCATGGTCACCACCATCTTGGTCTCGCAGGCGTTGGGCAGCACGAAGCGGGCGTCCTCGTTGGCCTGCTTGGAAGCCTTGGCCCGGGCCTGCTTTTCGGGCAGACCTTCGGCCATCAGGCGGGCGGTGTGGCCCTCCTCCAGCTTCTGCACGAGGTCGAGGTAGCGCCTGGCGTCCTCGTTCATGCTCTCGATGAACGCCGCCTTTGCCTCGGGGATGGCCTCGATCTCGGGCGGGATGACGTAGCGGAAATCGTCCAGACGGACGTACCGCTGACTCTGGACGCTGAAGGACGCGATGCGGTGGCGGGTGATCTGGGCCAGCAGGGTACGGCTGACTCCCTCGATGCCGAAGGTGAAGCTTGCGTGCTCGATGGGGCTGGCGTGGCCCAGATCGCTGAGCATGGTCAGGAAGCGGGCAGTCTTTTCCTCATCCAGCCCGTCCAGCAGGTCGGTGATGTGGGCGTCGGAGTAGCAGAGCTTCGCCGCGGCCGCCACGACCTTCTCCGGCTCCGGCGTATGTGCTATCAATCGGACAGTCATCATTTTTCTCATTCCTCCGTCGTTATCTTCACAAGGGGCGCAAAGTTGGCCATAGTCTTCTTCACGCCCACCTTCTCGAAGCTGATCTCCACGATCTGGTCGCCGGCGGCGGGCTTGACTTTCAGCACCTTGCCGCGCCCGAAGACCTTGTGCTCCACGATGTCGCCCGGCTCATAGTGTTTGGGGCCGGTGGATGCCGCTGCCGGACGGGGCGAAGACGTCACAGCGCCGCCTGCGGGTTTGACCGGCGCTTTGGGCGCTGCCGGACGGCCATAGCCCGAGCCGAAGCCGCTGCTTCCCGAACCGGAGTCGTAGCCGCCATAACCCGACGAAGCACTTCCCCGGCCCGCATAATCGGAGCCAAAGCCTCGGTTATTGGACATCGGTGCGTTATATTCTTTATTCAGATAGCCGCTGCGGCTGCCATAGCCCGAGCCGTAACCGGAGGCCGCACGCCCCCAGCCGGAGGGGCCGGAGTAGCCCGACGCACCGCCCGGCACGGTATCGCTGCCGTAACCGCTGCCCCAGCCGCCCAAATGGGAGCGCTGCTCCAGCACCGGGCTGCGGGTCTCTTCGATGTACTCCGGCTCGATCTCCCGGAGAAAACGGCTGGGCTCGTTGCGCTGGGTGCGGCCATAGAGCATCCGGGTGACGCTGTTGGAGATGTAAAGCTCCTTCTTGGCGCGGGTGATGCCGACATAGGCCAGACGGCGCTCCTCCTCGAGGTCAGCCTCGGAATACTTGCTCATCTCACTGGGGAAGACGCCCTCTTCCATGCCAATGAGGAATACATAGGGAAACTCAAGGCCCTTGGCCGAGTGGATGGTCATCAGCACCACCTGGTCGGCGCTCTCATTGTAGCTGTCGATGTCGCTGATGAGGGCGATGTCCTCCAGATAGCCTTCCAGCGAAGCCTCTTCGCCGTGCTGGTCGCAGTAGCTCTTGACGTTGTTGACCAGCTGACCGAGGTTCTGCAGACGGTCAGCGGCATCCTCGTGGCCCTTGGCGGCGTCGGCTTCCAGCATGGCGCGGTAGCCGGTGATCTCGATGACATCGGAAGCGAACTCATCCAGCGTCTTCGTTTCCAGCGATTCCTGCAGTTTCTGGTAGATTTCCCAGAACTTGAACAGCGGCGCGATGGCGCGGCTGAGCTTGGCGTACTGGTCGGCATGGGAGATGACATCCAGCATACTGATGCCCTGCTGAGCCGCTAAATCCGCGATGACTTCGATGGTCGTTGCACCGATTTTGCGCGCAGGCTCGTTGATGATTCGACGAAGTCGGACATCGTCCCGGGGGTTCGCCACGATGGACATATAGGAGTGGATGTCCTTGACTTCCTTGCGGTCATTGAAGCGCTGGCCGCCCACGATCTTATGCGGGATGCCCGCACGGGTGAAGTAGCTTTCGATGGGGGCCGACTGGGCGTTCATCCGGTAGAGGATGGCGTGGTCGGCCAGATGTCCGCCCTCTTTGAGGTGCTGGCCGATGACATCCGCGATATGGCTGGCCTCGTCCTGCTCGTTCTCGGCGGTATAGACCTGCACCTTGTCGCCCTCGCCGTTCTTCGTCCAGAGGGTCTTGCCCTTGCGCTCGGTGTTGTGCTGGATGACACAGTTGGCGGCATTCAGGATATTTGACGTAGAGCGGTAATTCTGCTCGAGTCGGATGGTCCTGGTACCTTTATAGATGCGCTCGAAGTTGAGGATGTTCTCAATGGTCGCGCCGCGGAAGCGGTAGATGCTCTGGTCGTCGTCGCCCACGACGCAGATGTTTTTCTCCGGGCCGGTGAGCAGGCTCACGAGCCGGAACTGAGCCACACTGGTGTCCTGATACTCGTCCACCAGCAGATATTTGTACTTGTTCTGGTAGAACTCCCGTACATCCTCGTGCTCCGACAGCAGGATGACCGTCTGGTAGATGAGGTCGTCGAAGTCGAAAGCTCCGGCCTCCTTGAGCTTCTTTTCATAGGCGGCGTAGACCTTGGCCGCAAGAGCGCCCTTCGTGTCCCGGGCCGGGGTCTTCAGGGCCTCTTCCGGACTGATGAGCTGGTCTTTCCAACGGCTCATCTGGTTGATGGCACTCTTGACCGGGAAGAACTTGTCGTCCACGCTCAGCTCTTTGTAAACAGTCTTCATGACACGCTGGGAGTCGTCGCTGTCGTAGATGGTAAAGCTGCGGGGGTAGCCGATCTCCTCGGCCCAGCGGCGGAGAATGCGGACGCAGGCCGAGTGGAACGTGGAGGCGAACACCTCGTCGCCCTCTTCCCCGCCCAGCATCCGGCGCAGACGCTCTTTCAGCTCACCGGCGGCCTTGTTGGTAAAGGTGATGGCCATGACGTTCCAGCTCCGGACGGCGTCCTTCCGCAGCATCCCGTCCAGCCACGACGGGGCATCGGTGCCGGTCATGATGGCAGTGCGCAGGGCTTTCACATCGTCCTCCGTCACCTCCCGGGGCGTCCACTTGGAGCCGTGGGCCGAGCCGAAGCGGATGAGGTTAGCGATGCGGTTGACCAGCACGGTGGTCTTTCCGCTGCCTGCACCCGCGAGGATGAGCAGGGGGCCGTTGGTGGTGAACACCGCCTCCCGCTGCATATCGTTCAGGCGTCCGAACTGCTTTTCGATATACGTATCACGCAAAGCGCAGAATTGTTGTGCGAGATCTGTTGCCATTGTTTCACCTGTTCTTTTCAATCATTTCTGGATATATCACTTAAAATATAGTATATCACATTTCAAAAAAGTTGTACATAAAAACAATGCAAACAAAAACCGCCCCACCGCGGTCAATACCACGATGGAGCGGAGATCTCAGGAAATGCTTAGCCGAAGATGTTGATGAGGATACCAGCAGCGACGGCGGAACCGATAACACCGGCCACGTTGGGGCCCATTGCGTGCATCAGCAGGAAGTTGGAGGGGTTCTCGCTCTGGCCGACCTTCTGAGAAACACGGGCAGCCATAGGCACAGCGGAAACGCCAGCGGAACCGATCAGGGGGTTGACCTGACCGCCGGTCAGGACATACATGACCTTGCCGCAGAGAACACCGGCAGCGGTGCCGAAGGAGAAGGCGATGAGGCCCAGCACGATGATGAACAGGGTGCGGCTGTTCAGGAAGGTGTTTGCAGAGGTGGTGCAGCCAACAGACAGAGCCAGGAAGATGGTGATGATGTTCATCAGCTCATTGCCGGCGGTCTTCTGGATACGATCCACGACGCCGCACTCCTTCATCAGGTTGCCCAGCATCAGCATACCGACCAGAACAGCGGCATCCGGCACGATGAGGGAGACGATGATGGTGACCATGATGGGGAAGATGATCCTCTCGGTCTTGGTCACGGCGCGCAGCTGCTTCATCACGACGGTACGCTCCTTTTTGGAGGTCAGGGCCTTCATGATGGGGGGCTGGATGACGGGCACCAGAGCCATGTAGCTGTAGGCCGCGACGGCGATGGAGCCCAGCAGCTCAGGAGCCAGACGGGAGGTGACGAAGATAGCGGTGGGGCCGTCTGCGCCGCCGATGATGGAGATGGCGGCAGACTGCTTCTGGGTGAAGTCCACCAGACCGGTAGCGGCCAGCAGACGAGCGCCCATGTAAGTGCCGAAGATACCGAACTGAGCGGCAGCGCCCAGCAGCAGGCTCTTGGGGTTGGAGATCAGGGGTGCGAAGTCGGTCATGGTGCCGATGCCGAGGAAGATCAGCGGCGGGTAGATGCCCAGCTTGACGCCCATGTAAAGCATGTCAGCCAGACCGCCGTTGTTCAGGATCTCGACCCACATCGGGTGCTCGAGGCCGTCACCGACGAAGTACTGCATATGGATGACGCCGCTGCCGGGGAGGTTGGCCAGGATCATGCCGAAAGCCATGGGCAGCAGGATCAGAGGCTCGAACTCTTTGACGATAGCGAGGTAGAGCAGGAAGCAGCCCACGCAGATCATCACTGCGTACAGCCAGCCGCCCGGCTCACCGAACTTGGCAAAACCGGAACTCTGGAAAATACCGACCAGAGTCTCAATAAACTGAGTCATGTTTTTCCTCCTGTGTTAAAAGGGCGCGGTGGTGTCGTTGACGCCAGCCTTGCCCCAGCCATTCTTGCCGCGGCGGACTGCCTTCAGCACATACTTGCCGTTGCCCATAGAGTAGATGGCTGCCATGATGGCTGCCACAACGTCGCCGGGGATGCCGGCCTCGACCTGCGGGGCAGCAGCCTTTGCAGGAGCGGGCGCAGCGGCCTGTTTCACAGGAGCAGCCGGTTTTGCAACAGAAGCAGCCTTGGCAGCTGCCTTCTTGCTGTTCATGGCGTCAAAGATCTTGCCCTCCAGCGTGATGATAGCCATCAGCAGGACGAGGATCAGAAACACCAGCACAATACCGGTTATGGTAACGATCACATCATAACCTAAATCCATGGTCTTCCTCCTATTTACTTTTTTCTTTGCCGCCCGGGGGGCGGGCGGCAAAAAGCGATTTGAAGATATTATACAATATTTTCCGGGTCGATTCAACAACTATGAACAAAAATCATATTGTTTTTCACGGTTCTGTGAACAGCGCTTTCTTCTCAGCGGCGGCCCATGCGGGGGGTGGCGTCCATGAAGCCGGTCTCCAGCTTGTCGCCCAGACGCAGGCTCATGGCCGTACCCAGCGCGACACAGTTGACGGGGTCAGGCGAGACGGTCACTTCCACCTTCAGCTCCTGGCTGAGGTACTCAGGCAGGCCGTGGAGCTGTGCGCCGCCGCCGGTGAGGACGACGCCATTGCGGTAGATGTCGCCGGCCAGCTCCGGAGGAGTCTTCTCCAGCACCTGATGGGCGGCGGTGCCGATCTGCTCGCTCAGGCGCATGACCGGCTCGTAGAGGTCGGCGGTGGAGACATTGACGCGCACGGGCAGGCCGGTGAGCAGGCTGCGGCCCTTGATCTCCATGGTCTCGTTGAAATCTGCCTTCTGGGGGCAGCAGGCCACGTTCTTTTTCAGGTTCTCAGCGGTGCGCTGGCCGATAGCGATGCTGAACTTGTTGCGCACGAACTTCAGGATCTCTTCGTCGTAGTGATTGCCGGCCACGCGGACGCTGGTGGCCTTGACCTTGCCGCCGAGGCTCAGCACGGCGATGTCGGTGGTGCCGCCGCCGATGTCGATGATCATCCGGCCATCCGGCACGGTGATGTCGATGCCGGAGCCGAGAGCTGCGGCGATAGGCTCATCAATGAGGTAGACCTGACGCGCACCGGCAGCCATGACGGCCTCCACCACGGCGTCGCTCTCGATGCCGGTGATGGCGGCAGGCACACAGACGGCCACACGGGGCTTGACCATGTGGGAGCTGTAGACCTGATTGACGAAGCGGCAGATGAGCTCCCGGGTCATGGTGTGGTCGCTGATGACGCCATCCTTCAGCGGGAAGATGGCGGAGATGTAGTTGGGCGTGCGGCCCACCATTGCAAGGGCCTTGTCGCCGGCCTCAAGCACGCAGTTCTTGCGGGTATCCACCGCCACCACGCTGGGTTGGTTGAGCACGACGCCCTGCCCCTCCTGCGCGATGATGATGGTCGTCGTACCAAGATCGATACCGATGTCGTTCTGTGCCATAGTTGTGATATTTCCTTTCTCTGCTGCCCATTCTCTATTTCCATCGCCCATCTCCGGGCGCGGGTCATCAAAACACATTATAGTATAACACAGGTGTATCCAAAAAGAAACCCTCTTAAAAACACCTGACCTTCACAGCAAGGCACTACCTTTCACGCCCTATCAGACTTTCAGCGTCCAGCGTGAACTCGTCCGACTCGCCAGTGGCTCCCCTACTAGGGGCGCTGGCGAGGAGCTTGCGACGAGACTGAGAGGTTGTACGAAGGACAGCCTGACCGTGAGCCACTGCGGGACAAAACCTCTCCGTCATCGCTGCGCGATGCCACCTCCCCTATCGAGGGGAGGCTTTGGCATTTCGTAAAGTTTCATCTTCAATCGGAGAGGTTCTCCTGCTCCGGGAGCAGAGCCTGGGCCAGCAGGGCGGCCAGGCCGCTGTAGCGCAGGTTCTGGCGGATGTTGGACATCATCCGGTTCACCACGTCCCGCCGGCCCACCACGATGCAGAGCTTCCGCCCGCGGGTGACGCCGGTATAGAAGAGGTTGCGGTAGCACAGGCGGGGCGGCACCTGCGCCGCCGGGAGGATGACCGCCGGGAACTCGCTGCCCTGGCTTTTGTGTACCGTGATGGCATACGCAATTTCCAGCTCGTTGAGGTTCTCCGCCGGGTAGACCAGCCGCCGGTCGTCCATCCGCACCACCATGGAGCGGCTGCGCACGTCGATGGACTCCACGATGCCGATGTCGCCGTTGTAGGCACCCACACCCTGTTCCCCGCCGATGCGCTGCCACGTTATCTCGTAGTTATTGCGCACCTGCATCACTTTGTCCCCCACCCGGAAGACCCGGGCCGCGCTCTGCAGCTCCGGCTTGCCCTTTTTGGGCGGGTTGAGCATGGCCTGCAGCTCCGCGTTGAGGGCCTGGGTGCCGGTGGGGCCGAGCTTCGTGGGGCAGAGCACCTGAATATCCTTCACCGGGTCGAACTGGTAGCTGCGGGGCAGACGGGTGGTCACAAGGTCGCAGACCAGCTTCTGGGCTGCGTCGCCGTCGGCTTCGAGGAAGAAGAAATCGTCTGTCTTTCCGCCCTTTTTCAGCGGTTCGCCCGAGATGATGTGGTGGGCGTTCTCCACGATGAGGCTCTGAGCGGCCTGCCGGAATATCTCGTTGAGGCAGACCGTCGGCACCAGCCCGGAGCGGATGGTCTCGCCGAGGATATTGCCCGGGCCGACGCTGGGCAGCTGGTCGGCGTCGCCTACCATAATAATACGGCAGCTGTACCGCAGTGCCGCAATGAGGGCCTGGAACAGCTTGACGTCCACCATACTCATCTCGTCGAGGATAACGACGTCGCACTTGAGCAGGTTCTTGTCATTGTGGATGAAGCTGACCACACCGCCGGTGTAGTCCACTTCCAGCAGACGGTGGATGGTGGAGGCTTTCCGGCCCGTCAGCTCGCTCAGGCGCTTGGCGGCGCGGCCTGTGGGAGCGCAGAGGGCTACCCGTTCGGCCTCGTTCTCGAGCAGCTGCAGGATGGCGTTGACCGTGGTGGTCTTGCCGGTGCCGGGGCCGCCGGTGAGGACAAGACAGTTCTCGGTCATGGCCTTACGGATGGCTTCCTTTTGGAGCGGCGCGTAAGCAAAGCCCTGCGCCAGTTCCAGTATTTGGATGTTCTTGTCGAGGCCGTGGGCCGTCTGCTTCCCGCGCTTGGTCAGCATGGCCAGACGGTCGGCGATGTCCTGCTCTGCAGCCAGCAGATCCGGCAGATAAATATACGGTGTGCCGTCGAACATCCGCACCGCCAGTTTCCCGGTCTGGATGCAGCTGTCCAGCGCCGCCGCCAGCTTTTCGGGGGGCTGGTGGATGAAGTTCGACGCCGTTTCCAGCAGCTGCGCCCGGGGCAGACAGGTGTGGCCGTTGCCGGCGTTGTGACGCAGGGTGCGCAGGAGGGCGGCTTCCAGCCGTTGGGCGCAGTCCCCTGCCATCTGGTAATACTGGGCGATGCTGTCGGCGTGGCGGAAGTCCAGCTGCAAAGGTTCGCCGCAGAGCAGGTAGGGGTTCTGCTGGATGGCCTGCATGGCCCCCGGCCCGAAGGTGCGGAAGACTTCCATCGCCCGGCGGGGGCTGATCTCGAACTGAGCCAGATAGGCGATGAGTTCCCGCATTCCGAACATCCGCTTGAACTCCTGCTGGATACGGTCGGCCTTGTCCGCCGAGATTCCCGGGATGAGGGTGAGCTGGGCGGGGTCGTTGGCGATAACTTCCAGCGCCGCCGCGCCGAATTTGTCAATGATCTTATCCGCCGTCCGAGCCCCGATGTAGGGCAGTGACCGGCTGGCGAGGAAGGCGTAGACGGCCTCGAGGTCTTTGGGCATATCCGTCTCGCACTCCTGTGCGTGGAACTGTCGGCCATAGGTAGCGTGGTTCTCGTACCTGCCCCGGCAGACGACGCTCTCACCGGCGTGGAGCTCTCCCACCACGCCGCACACAACGGTGACGACACCGCCGCCCGACACCTCGAACACGGTGTAGCCGTTGTCCTCGTTCAGGTAGATGATGTCCTCTACCGTGCCTTCCAGCCGTTCCAGCTCCTGCTCCATCGTCCCGCCTCCTCGTTTTAACACAACTATATATAGTATAGCGGTTTTGGGGGGATTTGTAAATACAACAAAAGCTCCCCCGAAGGGGAGCTGTAGGCGAGGGTTAATCCCCCACCCCATATGCATTTTCTTTCATCAGCCGATTGCGCACTGCAAAGTACGCCGGGATGAGGAAGAAGCAGGCAAAGAACCATGCCACAGGGTTGGCGATGCAGGCCGCAAAGTAGCCCCAGAGCGGCACGAACCAGAAGCCCACCATGGCACGGGCGACCATCTCGGCCACGCCCGCGAACATGGCAAGGCCGGAATAGCCCAGGCCCTGGATGGTGTAGCGGTAGATGATGAGGACGGCCAGCGGGATGTAGAACACGCTGTTCCAGAAGATGAAGCTGCGGGCATTCGCCATGATCTCCACCTCGCTGCTCTCGAGGAAGAGGCTGATAAGCGGCACATCCAGCACACGCAGGATGAGGAAGGATGCCACGCTGTAGACGCAGCCAATGCCCAGCGCGGTATTGACGCCCCGGTCCACACGCTTGAGGTCGTGAGCGCCCATGTTCTGGCTGGCGTAGGTGGTCATGGCGGTGCCGATGCTCTCCAGCGGCACGCTGAGGAACTGGGCGGCCTTGCTGCCTGCGGTCTGCGCGGCCACGATGCTGCTGCCCAGACCGTTCACCGCGCCCTGCAGCACGACGCTGCCGATGGCGGTGATGCTGCACTGCAGGCCCATAGGGATGCCCATGTTGCAGAGCTTGAGGCAGTGGCTGGCGCTCAGACGGCCCTCTTCCCTGCTCCATTTCAGCTCCGGGTAGTGGTGGCCGATGTAGATGAGACTGCCGATGCCCGCCACCGCCTGACTGAACACGGTGGCGAAGGCCGCACCGAACGCCCCCATCCGGAAGATGAGGATACAGAGCAGGTCGAGGCCGATGTTCAGCACGCTGGCCACCAGCAGGAAATAGAGAGGCCGCTTGCTGTCGCCCAGCGCGCGCATGAGGGCGCTGGTGACGTTGTACAGCAGGGTGAAGGGGATGCCCCAGAAGATGGTGCGGATGTAGATGTCCGCGATGTCGATGATGTTGCCGGGGGTGTTGGTCCAGACCAGCACCGCCCGGGTCAGGGCCACCGTCACCACCGTGAGCACGACGGCGAAAAAGAGGCTCAGCCAGACGGTATTGGCGGTGTAGCGCCGCATCTCTCTGTAGTCCTTCGCGCCGAAGGTCCACGAGATGGGGATGGAGAAGCCGCAGGCGATGCCGTTGACGAAGCCCAGCACCAGATAGTTCAGGCCGCCCACGCTGCCCACCGCCGCCAGAGCATCCACGCCCACGAAGCGGCCCACGATGATGGTATCGGCCAGATTGTAGAACTGCTGGAACAGACTGCCCAGCATCAGCGGCACCGCAAAGGCAAGGATGAGCTTGAGCGGGCTGCCCTGTGTCATGTCTTTTGTCATACAAAGCCCCTCCCCGGGCGGTCACTTAACATTTCTTTGCCAAATTTTTACCGACAAAAACGCCCTGCCGGACGAGGGGCAGGACGTTTTGCGTTTCATGAGTGGTATTATACTCAGCTCATCGTGATTTTGCAAGGGGTTTTGGGCAGATTTCTTCATACAACATTGCTATTTTCTATCGGTGGTTTTTGGTGATTGTGCGCAGGAGGCGGCAGGTCTGCCTGTAAGCAGGGCCCTCCTGCTGCACTCCCTCTCAGCCCACGCTCTCAACCTTCATAATCGAAATCCCATGCAGAGTCATAATATGCGGAGTCATAAAAGGGATCCCACCCCACAAATTATCGTCGCTGCTCCCTATCCATTTTCTTGTCTCCCAATTTCCTCTCAAATCCGGCGGCTGACTGTCCCTTATCCATTTTCTCGTCTCCCAATCTCCTCTCAAATCCGGCGGCTGACTGTCATCCTTGCCCGGCTTCCACACCAAGTCACCCTGACTGTCCGTTACCCATCCGCCTGTTTCCGGCTGCTGGGTGCTTGTCTCCGGCTGCTGGGTGCTTATTTCCGGCTGCTGGACCGTGGTGAGGCTGTCCGGCGAGAGAGTCGTCGGCCCGCTGAGGCCACCGACGGAGGGGGCCGGGTCGTCCTTCTTGCTGTCCTGCTTCCCGCCCACGAGCTTCACGATGTTACTGGTAAATGTCTTCCACACCGTCGGGTTGGAGGCGGGCTGCTCGGACGGACGGACCGTGATGGAGCCCATGTCGAGGATGGTGGAATCCTTCGGGTTTGCGCTGAAGCCGGCCACGCCGCCGACGGTGTCCGTTCCCGGCTGAGTCAGCCCGGGCTGTCCGCTCAGGGAGCCGCCTTCCAGACCGGAGAGGACCGTTCCCCATTGCTCTTTCTCCTGCTTGCGGCGGGCGATTGCCTCCTCCACCCGGGCAGCCTCCTGCGCTTTCTGCTCCTCGTCGCCAACGCGGTACACGAGGATCAGTTCCTTGCCGCTTTGGCGCAGGACGGTCTCATCCGAGAATGTTTTTCTATCATATCCCGTCTGCCCGACAACATGGAATCGAGAAAGCCCTTCATGGGACAGCTCGAGTTCGAATGCACCATTCACGCCGACCAGATCTTTGATTCGGGCCAGCGGAATGACGGCCTCCATTTCCCGCCCTTCCCCATCAAGGAACCGGATGCGAAGCTCATGGACTTCCTTTGCAAGCTCCCGCAGCGAGTCGCCTGTCATCCGAAAGAGTGTGCTGTGGGCATCGAAGCTCAGGACCTTGTTGACCGGGTCATACTCCGCCGTGGCCACATTACCAAGCTCCTGTGTGCCATCCAGATGGGTGATCACGCCGACGGTCTCGTACATCTGCTTCACACGGCCCGGCACCTCGCCGGCCTGCACGCTTGGAGCGTCGTCCTCGTCGTCGTCCTCGGTATCATCGGGCTGTTCCGGCTTGTCTGGCTGTTCCGGCTTGTCTGGCTGTTCCGGCTTGTCCGGCTGCTCCGGTTGGGAGGGCGTCCGCCGGTCGTAGCTGTAGTCCTCCATCTTCTTCCCGTCGGGGTCGTAGCGGGTCAGACTGCCGCCCGTCACCTTGTGGTCGTCGTTAGAGAGGGCGTCATTGGGGATCTCGCCGACTATGCCGCCGCCGATGGCCGCAGTTTCGCCGCCGGTGCTTGCGCCTGCCTTGGCCTCCACCTCGGCGTCGCCGGAGATATAGATGTGATTGGGATTGCTGGGCGGCGCATCCGGGTCTATCTCAGACCACGCACCCGCGCCGTCGCCGATGCCTGCCGCGCCGGGGCGGGGGTCGCCGCTGTAGCTGCCGCCCGTGGCCGACACCTTGCCGCCGGAGATTTCGATGTCGCGGCCCGGGCCGTACACACCGCCGCCGATACCGGCAGCACCCTCACCGCCCACGGCTTCTACCGTGCCGCCGGTGATCTCGATGTTTCCGGCGCCGCTTTCGTAGCCGCCGCCGATGCCTGCGCCGTCTTTGCCGCCTTCGGCGGTGAGGGAGCCTTTGGTGTCGTTGTCGTCCTTGATGGTCAGCTTGCCGGAGGACTCATTGCCGTTCTTCTCAAGACCCGCATTGCTGCTGCCGCTCTTCAGCTCGTTGTCGCCGTCCAGCTCGATGGCGGCATCGTGGTCACCCTGCACGGTGACAGCAGCTTTGCCCGCATCGACTGGGCTGTCATCGCTGCCATCCCCCTCGGTCTCGTCGCTGACGTCCCCCTCGGTCTTGCCGCTGCCATCCCCCTCGGCCTTGCCGCTGACGTCGATTTTCAGGTCGTCGAAGGTGACTTCCACGTTGCCCTCGGAGGTGTCGATGGTGACGGTATGCTCCTTCGACTCGCCGGTGATGACGGTCTCCCCCTCATCCTTCTCGAAATCCTTTTCACCCTGCTTGACATTGTTATAGTTTCCGCTTTCATCGCTCGCACCTTTGACCGTAATGTCGCCGTCGGCGATGTTCCATGTTTTCGCATAGGCCGGGATGCCGGAACTCACCACGATGCCCGCGATGACGGCGGCGGCCACGCCCCGCCGGAGTACGCTTTTCAGTCTCATAGTACATCTCCTTTCGTTCTGTGTATCATGCAATGCCGTCGATGCGGCTCAGGCTCTCCTTTGAGGGGCTTATGAGATGCTCCAAGTCCTCCGGCAGCCAGATCTTTATCTCACCCTGGGTATCCGGCAGGTCGTCCCAGTCGTCACCAAGGTCGGTATAGCTCCGCAGGTCACTCTCCAACAGATTGGTATACTTTGTGCCATCCGGGACGGTGGTTTCCAGCAGGAAAAGCCGTGGCTTATCCTCCTCGGGAGCGATGGCCTCAAATCGGGAAGCCAGCTGTTTCAGGGACTCCTCAAGCCCGATTCTCGGCGTTTCCGTTCTCGCAGGCTCGAGCCACCAATCCAAACTCGGGAGATCGTCCCTTTTTTTCGCGAGTTGGAAGTCCATCATATCCAGCTCTTGTTTCAGGGACTCGTCATGCCCGATTCCCGGCGTTTCCTCTCTCGCAGGCTCGAGCCACCAATCCAAACTCGGGAGGTCGTCCCTTTTTTTCGCGAGTTGGAAGTCCATCATATCCAGCTCTTGTTTCAGTAATTCGTCGCGTTCACGTCTGAGCTCTTCACTCGTTTTTTGCTCTACCCCTTCGTGGGTCAATATCAGCCGCTCCTGCGGCTCTGGCGTCTGCACCGGCACCCACTCCTGATAGCGCTCCGACAGGTCGTCCCGCGTTTCGCCGTCCAGCCGGAGGCTGATGTCCTCCCTGTTCTGCTTCAGCTCCACGTCAGCGTCCTCGCCCGCCGCGTCGGCCATCTTGTCCACGCTATAGTGGGTCATGGTGTCCTCATAGCGGAAGAAGATGTCCTCCACGCCGTCCTCCCGGAGGCTGGAGATGTCGGTGGTGACGGTGGACCGGGGAGCGGCGCTCTCAATAAGCACCACACCCCCCGGGGTGAGGACCTCTCCGGCGTCGCCGGCCATGGGGTCGGTGCTGCTCTCCGCGACCACCGCAGGGTCCAGCCACTGGACAACTCCGACGCTGCCGGCCTTTACGCTGCCGACCATGGGGTCGGTGCTCTCAATAATGGCCAAAGCAGAATCCAACCGCTGGATGGTGACCCGGCTGGAAAAGAAGCCGCCCACCACCATGCCGCCGGGCAGGGGTTCGGGAGCGTTCTCCTGTGCCGGGGGCGGGACGTCATCATCATCGTCGTCCTCGTCGTCGTCCGGCTGGGGCTTGGGGGTGGAGGTGTAGTCGTAGCCCATCCCCTCCATCACGGTGCCGTCCGCGTTCAGACGGGTCAGCCGTCCTCCCGTCACCTTATGTTCATCGTCAGAAAGGTTCTCCGTGGGTACTTCGCCGTAGCTGCCGCCGATGGCCGGGGCCTTGGCGTCCGTCATCTGGCTTCCCGCCTTGGCCGTCACCTCGGCGTCGCCGCAGATGTAGAGGTCTCCCGGGTTCGGGTCGTCGGTGTCGTCCGACGCGCGGCCTGCACCGTCGCCGATGCCTGCCGCGTTGCTCCCGCCCACAGCCTCAATGGTGCCGCCCCGGATGGTGATGCTACTGCCAGTGCTCTCGATGCCGCCGCCGATGCCTGCACCGCCGAAGCCGCCCTCAGCGGTCAGCGCGCCTTTGGTATCGTTGTCGTCCTTGATGGTCAGAGTGCCTTTCGACTCGTGTTCGTTCTTCTCAAGACCCGCATTATAGCCGCCGCTCTTCAGCTCGTTGTCGCCGTCCAGCTCGACGGTGGCATCGCCGCCGCCCTGCACGGTGACGGCGGCTTTGCTCTCCCGGACAGGGCCGTCATCGCTGCCATCCCCCTCCTTCTTGCCGCTGACGTCGATCTTCAGGTCGTCGAAGGTAACGTCCACGTCGCCCTTGGAGGTGTCGATGGTGACGGTGTTCTTATCCGACTCGCCGGTGATGACGGTGTTGGTGTCGTCCTTGTCGATGGTCTCGCCCTGTGAGACCTTGTTCTTTCCTTCGGCGTCGCCCGCTTTCACGGTGATGTCGCCGTCGGCGATGTTCCATGTTCCCGCATAGGCCGGGATGCCGGAACTCACCACGATGCCCGCGATGACGGCGGCGGCCACGCCCCGCCGGAGTGCGCTCTTCAGTCTCATAGTCTGTCCTCCTTTGGTCTGTTCGTCTTTTGAAGAATCAGCCTTTTTCAATACAAGCTTACCAAAAAATCCGGAGAATGTAAATAAAAACTGCGCGAATCGTGGTGTTTTCGGCGTGAATGGCGCAAAAAAGCCCTCCCGAGCGGGGAGGGCCATAGTCTGTCTTATTCAGAGTAGTGCGCCAAAAACTGCTTGGTGCGCTCCTCCTGGGGGTGGTCGATGAGCTGGCGGGCCGGGCCTTCCTCCACCACGACGCCGCCGTCCATGAATAGGATGCGGTCGGCCACGTCCCGGGCGAAGTGCATCTCATGGGTGACGATGATCATGGTGGTCTTGCGGTCGGCGAGGTCCCGCAGGACACGGAGGACTTCGCCGGTCAGCTCCGGGTCGAGGGCGCTGGTGGGCTCATCGAAGCAGAGGATGTCCGGGTGGAGCGCCAGTGCGCGGGCGATGGCCACCCGCTGCTGCTGACCGCCGGAGAGCTGGTGGGGGTAGTGTCCTGCCCGCTCCGACAGGCCCATCTGGGCCAGTAGGTCACGGGCCTGTGCTTCCAGCTGGGCGTGGATGGCCTTTTTGTTGGCCTTGTAGTCGGGCTGCTCCTTTGCCAGAAGCTCCCCCGCCAGCATCACGTTTTCCAGCGCGGTGTACTGGGGGAAGAGGTTGAAGTTCTGGAATACGAGGCCGAAGTGGAGGCGCTTTTTCCGCACCTCGCTCTCCCGCTGGGTGGCAGGGTCGGCGGCGTCCCACATGGTCTCGCCGTTCACCCTGATGACGCCGGTGTCGGGACGCTCAAGGAAATTCAGGCAGCGCAGCAGCGTCGTCTTGCCCGAGCCGGACGAGCCGATGATCGCCAGCGCCTCGCCCTGTTCCAGTGTGAGCGAGATGTCCTTGAGAACTTTCGTCTCGCCGAAATTCTTCCCGATGCCAGAGGCTTCGAGTAATGCCATAATTCAGTATCCTCCTTAGCAGCGGAAATAGTCCATCTTTTTCTCGGCCCAGTCCAGCAGCAAGGTGAGTGCGCCGACAAAGACGAGGAAGAAAATCGCGGTGGAGAACAGCGGCCAGATAAGGCCCTTGGCGCTGTACTCCTTCGCCATCATGATGATCTCCTTGTTGGCGATGACGTTCGCCAGCGAGGTATCCTTCACCAGCGTGATGACCTCGTTGCCCATCGGGGGCAGGATGCGCTTGACGACCTGCAGGAGCGTGACCTTGAAAAAGATCTGGCTCTTGGTCATGCCAAGCACCTGACCGGCCTCGGTCTGGCCTTTCGGCACAGCCTCGATGCCGCCGCGGTAGATCTCAGAGAAGTAGCAGGCGTAGTTGATGGCGAAAGCCACCACCGCCGCCACCAGACGGCCCGAAGAGCCGGAGGGCCAGGGGTTGGTCATGCCCAGCAGGCCGGGGCCAAGGTAGATGACGATGATCTGGAGCATCAGCGGCGTACCGCGGATGACCCACACGAAGGTCTTGACGACGCCCCGCAGCGGTGCGCACCGGCTCATGGAGCCAAAGGCCACCACAAGGCCCAGCGGCAGCGAAAACAGCAAGGTCAGAAAGAACAGCTCACAGTTGAGCGCGAATGCGCCGGTCAGACGCTCCAAAATCACAGTCACAGAATCACTACACCTATCCGTTTATAATGTAAGTTACTCAGCCAGAGTCAGGCCGTACTTGTCGGCCAGAGTCTGCATGGTGCCGTCAGCCTTCAGCTCGTCGAATGCATTGTCCACAGCCTCGGCCACGTCGCTGCCCTTGCGGAAGGCCACGCCGTACTCCTCGACGTTCAGCTCATCCACCATCTTGAGGTTTGCGTAGTCGGTACCCTCGCCGATCATGGCAGAAGCCAGAGTCAGGTCGAGGATGGCGGCGTCAGCGGTACCGGCGGCGACTTCCATCAGGCAGTCGGTCTGAACAGCCTTGGAGATGAAATCAGCCTGAGACAGGTCGGCGTTCTCGGTGATGGTGGTCTCACCGGCAGAGCCGGCCTCGGCCACCACGGTCTTGCCGATGAGGTCGGCGGTGGAGGTGTAGTCGGTGCCGTCCTTCACGACCACGACCTGGGCGTTCTTGACGTAGGGCTTGGTGCAGGCCATGTTCTCCTCCCGGTCATCGGTCAGGGTCAGGCCGTTCCAGATGCAGTCGATGCTCTTTGCAGCCAGCTCGGTCTCCTTGGTGTCCCAGTTGATCTCCACGAACTCCGGCTCGACACCCAGCTTCTCACAGACAGCGGTGGCCAGCTCGGTATCGAAACCGGTGAAGTTGCCGTCGGCGTCGGTGTAGTTCATCGGCTCATACACGGTGTAGCCGATGACCATCTTGCCGTTGGACTGGATGTAAGCCAGGTCGCTGTCAGCGGCCACGGAGCTTGCCGGGGCGGCAGAGGCGGCGGCAGAAGAAGCAACCGTAGAAGTGGATGCAGAACCGCCGCAGGCGGCAAGGCTCAGTGCCATCGCACCGGCCAGAAAAGCAGATACCAGACGTTTCATGTTGTAATTTCCTCCCTCAGATTCAGCAGAAGCGGCGCTTCGTTTTACCGCTTTACCATGCTAAATTGTTAAACTGTGACTATAGAATAGCGCGTTTTACCTCGTTTTGCAAGAGGAAAACCGATTTTTTCGCGTTTTGACGGTTTCCTCCTGTATTCAAGGGAGGGACATAGGAAAATTGAACAAAGCCGTGCCTTTCCGGCACGGCTGCGGCTCACGGGCAGGCTGTCCTTCGTACAACCTCTCAGGCGCTTCGCGCCAGCTCCCCTAGTAGGGGAGCCTCTGGCGAAGAGGCGAGGCTTTACGGTATGCCAAGGCCTCTCCTACAAGGAGAGGTGGCATTGCGAAGCAATGACGGAGAGGTTGTACAAAGGACAGGGCGCTCCGCAAGGCGCAAAAATCCCCCTCGGGGAGTCTCTCCGAGGGGGATGCTGTCCGTTTTTCTTATCTTCCCGCCGCAGGAGCGTCAGCTTCTTTCCGGGATGTCGCCTACCATGATGACGAAGAGCCTGGGGTTGCCGTTCTCATCCTTCCACCTTCCGAAGCCGACCCGGTAGCTGGATGCGAGGAAGCTGATAGTGGTCCAATTCTTCTCATTCGGTTCCGGCAGTACCGGTCTGTAGTCGTTACAGAGGTCGATGGCCTGCTTGACGGGGTCGTCCGAGCCTCTGTCCGCTCCAAAGTAGAAGATGACCTGTTTGTTGGCGGTGCCGGGGGCGATGCCGATGGTATCCAAGAGAGCTTTGCGAGGCTCAGGACCGCAAGAGTGGTAATTGCCCCACTTCAATTTGTTAATGAGAAGAGTGCTTCCATCCTCAGAGCTCACGTGTGTGTACCTCTCCGCCGCCTCACTCAGCTGCGGGTCGGCCTCGCAGGTGATGTTTACGCCACGCTGTACATTTATGATGTCTGCCAGAGCCTCGGCCCGGAGGGTGTCCTCCGGCTTATCGCCCGGCTTATCGCCGCAGCCGGTGAGCAGGGCCAGCGTCATCACGCCAGCAAGGGCAAGGGCAAACAGCTTTTTCAATTTCATCATCGTTTCCTCCTCTGTCAGTTCTGCGGGGTCTTGATGGTGGCCTGTGTTTGCAGTGCGAGGTAATAGCGGCGGCCGTCACTCTTCTTGCCCGTCATTGTAAATGCTATGGCTTGCAGAGTCGATGTGTTGGGAGCTAGCGGAGCAATCACTATCTCCTGGATGTACTTCATACTCTCCGCCTGCGCCAGCGCACTCTGCTCCGGCTTCACTTCTCCGACCCAAAGCCAAACGCTGCCTGTCACCAGATAGTTTCCCAATTCTTTTTTAATGATGTTCTGTGCATCCCCGGTCAGCCTACCATTTTTATCATCCAGCCAGCTCGGCTGGAACTGCCGTGCGATGACCTTGAGCTTTTTGTCCAGCGTCTCGTCCTTCTGATAGTCAGCAAATTGTCCCCTCCTGTACCGGAAATACTCTTCCACCTGCTTGGCTTGGGAGCTGCTGTCCGAGCAGCCGGTGAGCAGGGCCAGCGTCATCACGCCAGCAAGGGCAAGGGCAAGGAGTCGTTTTGCAGTTTTCATCGTCGCTACCTCCAATCGTGGGGTGTGTCTCGGTGATTTTATTATACCATACCCCCCCGGGGCAAGTGCGATTCATGCAGATTTCAGGCCCTTTCGCGCAGGTTTGGGGGTGAAAAGGCTCCCAGAGGCTCACGGGCAGGCCCGTCTTTGCTAAACCTCTCCGTCATCACTGCAGCTCACGGTCAGGCTCTCCTTCGTACAACCTCTCAGGCGCTTCGCGCCAGCTCCCCTTGTAGGGGAGCCTCTGGCGAAGAGGTGAAGCTTTACGGTATGCCAAGGCCTCTCCTACAAGGAGAGGTGGCATTGCGCAGCAATGACGGAGAGGTTGGACAAAGGTGAGGCTACCCATGAGCGAAAGACGCAAAAAAACCGCCACCTCACGGTGACGGTCAGACTTTCCGTTCAATTTATAATGACGCATTCTCAAACGCATCCCCTGCGGCCTTTTGCAGGGCGTCGATGGAGATGGTGCAGAGGGCCGCGAGGTCGGCGTCCGAGCCGTCGGCGGGGATGTCCGCCACCTCTTTCTCCGTCTTGCCCTTGAGGTAGCTGCAATAGCCCTCGCTGTGCTCGTACCACTCCTTGCCGAGGCTGGATGCGTTCCGCATCCCGTAGCTGTCGCCCAGCTCAAGCTTGGAGCGGACGGTGTCCGGAGCGGTCACACCGCCGTCTGCCGCGATGGTCAGCGCAGGCTCTGCCATGTCGCCGATGGCGCTGGTCACACGGCCATCGGCATCCAGCGTCAGGGCCACGACGGTAAGGTCAACTTCTGCGTTCACATCCTTGTCGTCGGTGGCGGTGATGTCCGAAGAGGCATTCTCCGCCTCCACGCCGAGGCTCACCCGGTCGCCTTTTGCCGCGCCGAGGGCGGCCGCATTCGCGCAGGCTTTCGCCACGGCGTCGCGGTACTGATCCACCCGGATGGTGCAGCCGGACAGCAGGTCGGCGTCCGTGGCCTTGCCGTCCTTATCCGTTTCCAGCATGGATGCCTGCTCGGGCGTCATGCCGGTGAGGTAGTCGGCGAAGTCATCGGCCTGCTCGGCCCAGCCCTTTTTTAGCGAAGATGCCGCTGCCAGCGGGTAGTCGTCCCCTTTCTGGCGCTTGGTGCGGTAGTCGGTGGGCATGGTGACGACGCCTTTGCCGTCGGCGGTAACTTCCACTTCCAGCTCATCCAGCATCACGTCGGCCAGCTTGCCGTCTCCGTCCAGCAGGACGGCGGCGGCGATGGTATGGATGGTGCCGGTACGGGCCTCATCGGAAGCCTCGGTCAGGATGCCGAGGCCGGTCTTCCAGCCGCCGGTCTGGGTGGTGCTGGCGTTGCCGGACGAGCCGGACATGGCGTTCGAACTGCTCATGCTGCCGGAATTGCTGCTGCCTTTGCGGCAGCCGGACAGCAGCAGTGCCGCCGCCACGGCACAGCTCAGAAGAGCTTTTTGTCTCTGTGTCATAAGCGTTACGCTCCCTTTCATCTCTTTGGGAGTAGTATAGCCCGACAGGAGTCTATTTATTTATGTATCTTTTTGTTGGAAACTGTGTTATACTTGTCCTGCGGCCTACCCCGCCCAGTTTTATTAAAGGAACCCGGGTTGCGGCTCCCAGCGTCTGCTTCGCTGCCGCTCGCATCCTGCTGGCCGCAGCCCCAACAGCTCCTCCCTGTTTCCGCCACTGGCGGCGGTCGTCGCCGTTGCATTTGTAAGTGGCTTGACGGATGGCTGACGGGCCGTAAGCACTAAAAAGGACCCCCTTTCGGAGATTGCCGCTCCGGGAGGGGGTCTTTTCCTTTAGGTGTGCCAATGACATATTGGCTTCCACATTTACCATCTTTATTATATGCGATTCCCTGCAAAAGTCAAGCACCACGCAGAAAATTTACAACTGTGCTCTGAGACCGACGTGTTATCTGGCAAAGTTCCAAAATACAAGCGTGTTATCGTCACAAATCAAACTTTGCCACGTTGGCAAACTTAAGGCTTGCTGGCAAAGTAGGTAGTTTGCCAATCAGGAGAACTTTGCCAGGTTGGCAAACAATCAATATTGAACGATATATCATTTAATTTATGGAACTTTGCCACTTATTCCACCGCAGTATCGCTCACATCAGCGGGCTCAGCAGGCGGAGCACACTGTCCAGCAGCGTCCCGGCCAGCGAGGTGCGGCAGTCGGCCAGCTGCACTTCCCGGCACTCCGGCAGGGTGCGGAGCACATCGTCCCGCAGCGCAATGACCTGACTGTTATAGAGCAGCAGCGCCCCGCACTCAAAGTGGAGGAAGAGGCTGCGGTAATCCATGTTGATGCTGCCCACCACGGCGGCGCGGTCATCGCTGACGTAGCACTTGGCGTGGAGGAAGCCGGGCGTGAACTCGTAGATGCGCACCCCCGCCCGGAGCAGCGGCACATAATAGGAGCGGGTCAGCCGGAAGATGAGCTTCTTGTCCGGGATGCCCGGCAGCACCAGCCGGACGTCCACGCCCCGCTTTGCCGCCGCCTTGAGGGCTTCCAGCATGGTCTCGCCCACCGCGAAGTAGGGCGTATAGATATAGACATACCGCTGGGCCTGATTGATGATATTCAGGTAGACCGTCTCGGCCAGAGCCTCTTCGTCCAGCGGGCTGTCCCCGTAGGGCTGTATCACTCCGTCCGACTGGGCGGGCAGGGACACAGCCTGAGGCATAAAGGGCGCATAATCCTCCTCGCTGGGGCGGAAGGCGTTCCAGTGGTCGAGGAACATCACCGTGAAGTTCCAGACCGCCGCGCCCTCGGTGCGGAGGGCTGCGTCCTTCCAGTAGCCGAACCGCTCTTCTTCATTGATATACTCGTCGGCCAGATTGATGCCGCCCGTATAGGCTGTATTTCCGTCCACGACCACGATCTTCCGGTGGTCGCGGTGATTCATGACCAGCGACACCAGCGGCACCACCGGGTTGAACGGGATGCAGCGGATATGCGCCCGCTCCATCTGCACCACGAAATCGGACGGCAGACCCAGCAGACTGCCGAAATCGTCGTAGATGAGCCGGACGTCCACCCCCTGCGCCGCCTTGCGGACAAGGATGTCCTCTACCCCCTTCCACATCTTGCCGGTGCGGACGATGAAGAACTCGAGGAAGATGAACCGCTCTGCCTTTTCGAGGTCGGCCAGCAGGTCAGGGTACATGGCCTCACCGCAGGGGTAATATTTTGCCGTGGAGTTTTTCCATGCGGGGTATGGCCCGTACTCCGAAACATACCGGCTCAGTCCCCTGCTGGCGGGGTCGAGGGCGTCGGTCTGGCCCGGCTGCTGGGCGAGGTCGGCGGTGTGCTGGCGCTCCACCGCCTGCATCCGCTGGCGCATCCGCTTGGCGGGGGCCTTGTTGCCGAATGCCAGATAGAGCGCACCGCCCAGCAGCGGCATCATGCCGATGAGGACGAGCCAGATGATCTTATAGTCGCTGTTCTCGTCCTTCCGCACGAGGTAGAGGGTGATAAAGAGGCTGAGGACGTTCAGCCCCGCATTCACCCACACCTTTCCGGCGGTGAGGAAGAAGAAGGCCCAGAGCAGCCAGCCGATCTGCAGCAAAACAAGGGCCACTGTGACCGTGGCCCTGTTGATGACACGATTGAAGAACCGTACGACCGGAAGCCGAAAGAACATCTGCGCCTCCCCCGCTGCCTTTCGGCAGCATTTTTATGGGAATAGTATAGCGCAGCGGATGGAATAATTCAAGCTCAGGCGTCCGCGTCCTCGAAGCCCACCATGAGGCCGCCCAGCTCGGCGTAGTAGCTGCACAGGCCGCCGCACTCGGTCACCCGCACCTGTGCGCCCTCGAAGACAGCTTTCACCATGTGCATCAGGCGCTCGGCGGCGGCGGGGTTGCCGCAGTGGGCAATGATGACCTTGCCGTCCGTGTAGCCGTGGCCTTTGAGCTCCAGCACGATGCGCTCGAGAGCGCCGTGCTCGCCGCGGGTCTTGCAGAGGACGTCCAGTTCGCCCACATCGCTGGCCTTGCCGATGACCCGGATGTTGAGCATCCGCGCCACAGCAGCCACAGCGGGCTTCACCCGGCCATTGCGGGCCAGATTCGCCAGCGATTCCAGCGAGAACAGCAGATGGGTGTGGTGGCGGTAGCGCAGCATCTCTTCGCACACCTCGTCAAAGTCCCTGCCCTCTTCGATGAGCGCACGGATATGCTCTGCCAGCAGCACCAGTTCCGGGCCGGCAGACAGGCTATCCAGCACAAAGACCTGAGCACCCGGGTGCTCTGCCTGATACTCTTCTGCGGCCAGCTGGGCGGCGTTGCAGCTGCCCGACAGGGTGCCGGTGATGGTGATGGCATAAATTTCATCTGCGCCCTCATAAGCCTCCAGCCAGTCGCCGATGTTGGGGCAGGAGGTGCTGGTTTTGCCCTTATAGGTGCGCAGGGTAGTCGCCATTTCCACGGCGTCCAGCGTGCCGTCGTCGAGGTATTCCCTCTCGTCGGTCACGATCTTCAGAGGCACAGCAGCAAAATCAATGCCGTCCAGCGCATACAGGCTGGCAGAAGAGTCCACAACGATTCGTTTCATCTCATCTATCTCCATTCCGGCGGGTGTCCGCCGCATTTTTTACGTTCGGTGAGTCCACTATATCAGTTTTTCAAAAACCTGTCAAGCGATTTGTAAAATTGTTAACGTCGTTTTCATAAACGGTTGACCCCGACTCAAAAATGCGCTATACTACCACCATGAATCAGGAAATGAAACGCCGTGTCACGGCCTGCGCCGCCGGGTTTTCCCTGCCGCGCTACCGGGAGCTGCCCTCCGTGGGGCTGTATCTCGACCAGACCGTGCAGCTCGTCAACAGCTGCTTCCGGGGCTTCCCCGGGGTGGAGCTCACCCCCTCCATGGTGAGCAACTACGTCAAGAAAGGAGTCATCTCCCACCCCGTCAAAAAGAAGTATTCCCGCGAACAGCTGGCTTCTCTCATCTATATCGTATTGTCTAAAAATGTCCTCTCGCTGGAAAACATCGACACCCTCTTTCAGATGCAGCGGGCTCACTGCACCGCCGCCGAAGCCTACGACTACTTCTGCGACGAGGTGGAGAACTGCCTGCCCTACATTTTCGGTGCCAGCCGCACCATCTGCGGCCTCGACCCGGATGCCGCCGACGAAAAGCGTCTGCTGCGCGGTACCATCGTCGCTGCTGTGAACAAGATGTACCTCGACTGCTGCTTCGTCGCCATGCGGCAGGAGGAAGCGCTCTGGCCGGGGATACTCGGCGACCTCGAATAAAAAGAAAAACGTCTGCACCTCCAAACGAAGTACAGACGTTTTTATTATGCTCTGATTTCAGGTATCCTGCAGCTCACCACGGCTTGCAGCCTTGAGGTAAGCGAAGATGAAGCCGTCGAGGTCGCCGTCCATGACAGCGTCCACGTTGCCGGTCTCGTAGTTGGTGCGGTGGTCCTTGACCATCGTGTAGGGCATGAAGACGTAGGAGCGGATCTGGTGGCCCCATGCGATCTCGTTCTGAACGCCCTTGATGTCGTCGATCTTATCCATGTGCTGCTGCTTGGCGATCTGGTACAGCTTTGCCTTCAGCATTTCCATCGCGTAGTCGCGGTTCTGGAACTGGCTGCGCTGGGTCTGGCAGCTGACCACGATGCCGGTGGGCTTATGGATGAGTCGGACAGCGGAAGAAGTTTTGTTGATGTGCTGGCCGCCGGCACCGGAGGAGCGGTAGACCTGCATCTCGATGTCCTCAGGGCGGATGTCCACCTGGATGGTGTTGTCCAGCTCGGGCATGACTTCCAGCGAAGCAAAGCTGGTCTGACGGCGGGCGTTGGCGTCAAAGGGAGAGACGCGCACCAAACGGTGGACGCCGTTCTCGCTCTTGAGCAGGCCGTAGGCGTTGGCACCCTTGACCATCATGGAAGCACTCTTCATGCCGGCCTCGTCGCCGTCCTGATAATCCAGGACCTCGACGGTCATGCCGTGAGCCTGCGCCCACTTGTTGTACATACGGTAGAGCATCTCGGCCCAGTCCTGTGCCTCGGTGCCGCCAGTGCCTGCGTGGAAGGTCAGGATGGCGTTGCTGTGGTCGTACTCACCGTTCAGCATGGTCATCAGCTGCAGCTCGTCCACAGCCTTGCCCACGGCGTTGACGGCCTCTTCGGCCTCCGGCACCATCTCGGGGTCGTACTCCTCGTCCAGCATGACCAGCATGGTTTCTGCGTCATCGTACAGGCCCTGCAGTTTCTCGAAGCGGGTCAGCTTGCCCTTCAGGTCGCCCACCTCGTCGAAGACCTTCTTGCTCAGCTCAGCGTCGTCGTAGAAGCCGGGGCGGGACATGGTGTGCTCCAGCTCCTGCACGCGCTTGCGGGAAGCGTCGATGGCCAGCGCCTCCTCCAAGTCCTTTACAGCGGTGTGGTATTCAGCCAGCTGTACTTTCAGTTCATCAGTGGTGATCATCGTTTTATTCCTCTCGTCTCAAAGAACAGGAGCAGCCTCTTCATCATCAGCCACGCACACGGGCAGGCCCGTCTTAGTACAACCTCTCAGTCTCGCTGACGCTCGACAGCTCCCCTAGTAGGGGAGCCTCTGGCGAAACCGTTCACTTTGCGGGGACTGCCAAAGCCTCCCCTACCAGGGGAGGTGGCACGCCGTAGGCGTGACGGAGAGGTTGTACGAAGGAAAGCCTGCCCGAGGACTCGGCCAATGACGGAGAGATTTACTCCTAAAAGATACAGTTTATACACAGATACTTCATTAGTATACCCAGAATCCATGATAAAGTAAAGAGGAAAAAATACCATTGTGCTGGAAATTTGAAGATTTTCGCCTTTTCTTTTCCGCATTTTAAGTGTATAATACTGATAAACTACCATATTCATTGGAGGATGTTATGCCAAAATACTATGGCTGTCCGTGTGAGGGCTGCGGCAAGCCCCTCACACTTCAGGATGACATCGTGGTCTGCCCCGACTGCGGCGCGCCTTATCACCGCGTCTGCTACGAGAAGCTGGGCCAGTGCATCCACCGCCCCGCCCACGCCGCCGGCTACGAGTGGAAGTTCCCCTACGAGGAGAGCCAGCTCCGCACCTGTCCGTCCTGCGGCGAGCGCACCCTGCGGGACGAGGAAACGTGCCGCTGCTGCGGTGCTGTGCTGCCCCCCGAGGGGCAGGAGCCTCCTTCTTCCCGCGGCAGCGGTGAAGAGACTTTCGACTACTCCCAGATGTACCGTCAGTTCGGCACTTCCGCTGACCCGGAAAAGGAGTTTTTTGAGGACGCCTTCGGCAAAGAGGCCAAGATGGACGGCATCGCCCGTCAGGACTGGCTGGACTATATCGGCCCCGCCGCCCCCGCTTACCTCGCCGCTTACAGCCGGATGCAGCTCCAGAAGAGCAAAGTATCCATGAGCTTTTCGGCTCTGCTGTTCGGTCCCTTCTACTTCTTCTATCGCAAGGCGTGGAAGCCGGCCTTCGGCTTTCTGGCCGCTGAACTTCTGCTGGCAGCGCCCACCTTTATCGAGATGCTCCAGCTCTCCGGCAGCGCCCTCGCCCCGGCCATGAGCGCTTCAGCTCTGACGGTATTTGCCCGCGTCTGCTCTGTCCTCAGCTTCGTGCTGATGCTGGTGCGCGGTATGTACGGCAAGTGGCTCTACCGCAAGAGCGCCGCCGACCACATCCGCCGCATCCAGTCTGAGTTCCCCGATGCCCAGCAGCGTCAGGCCGTGCTCCGCGCCCAGGGCGGCGTCAGCTTCGGCGCGGTCTTTCTCTGTGTCCTGCTCCTGAGTGTCTGCGGCAGTGCGTTCACCCTGCTGCTCGGCCCGGATCTGCAGGCCATCCTCAACGCTTTCTATGGCTGATACACCCAGCCGTGAATCTATCGCAAGTCAAGAAATTAGTGCAACATCCAAACAGCATATTTGCGATATGCAATTCAACGCTGTTGCATTAAAAAATTGAATTGTTATAAATGTGAAGGAGTTTGAACCATGAAAAAAGTCACCAAGGCAGTCATCCCCGCCGCTGGTCTTGGCACCCGCGTGCTGCCCGCCACCAAGGCGATGCCCAAAGGAATGCTCCCCCTCGTGGACAAACCCGCCATCCAGTATCTGGTGGAGGAGGCTGTCCGTTCCGGCATCACCGACATCCTTATCATCGTGAGCCGCAATCAGGACATCATCCAGGACCACTTTGACCGCAGCCCCGAGCTGGAAGCAAAACTTGCTGCTCCCGGCAAGGAGAAGATGCTGGAAGAGTGCCTCGGCATCTCCAATCTGGCCAACATCTTCTTCGTCCGCCAGCAGCAGACCCTCGGCCTCGGCCACGCTGTCAGCATGGCTAAGCCCTTCACCGGCGACGACCCCTTCGTGGTCATCTACGGTGACGACGTCATCTGGGGCGAGGACCCGGTCTGCGCCCAGCTCATCCGTGCCTACGATGAGTTTGGCCGCCCGGCTGCCGGTGTGTCCGCCGTGCCTTGGGCCGACGTAAGCCGTTATTGCAGCCTCAAGACCACCCCCATCCACGACAACTACTTCTTTGTGGACGACATGATCGAGAAGCCCAAGAAGGGTCAGGAGTTCAGCAACTACTCCATTCTGGGCCGTGTGCTGCTGACCCCGGAGATCTATGACATCCTCGCCAGGACCAAGCCCGGTGCCGGCGGCGAGATCCAGCTGACCGACGCCATGGCCGAGTATGCCCGCAGCTACGGCGGTATGACGGCTGTGGAGTTCACCGGCAAGCACTACGACATGGGCAACAAGCTCAAAGTCGCTGAGGCACAGGTGGAGCTGGCCCTGCAGCATCCCGAGATCGGCGAGGCGTTCCGCGCCTACCTGAAAGAGTTCTGCAAGACGCTGTAACTTATCAAGCGCAAAGAGCTTCGGGATTTCCCGAAGCTCTTTTCTATGCCCCTGAATGACAAACAAAAAGCGCTCTCACCTTGTCATCGGTGAGGGCGCTTTGCTGATTGCTGATTATTTTGATTGGGTTGATTATCTCAGATTAGTCGCTGACGTAGGGCATCAGAGCAACGTGACGAGCACGCTTGATAGCCACGGTCAGTGCGCGCTGATGGAAAGCGCAGGTGCCGGTGACACGGCGGGGAATGATCTTTGCACGCTCAGAGACGTACTTACGCAGACGGGGAACGTCCTTGTAATCGATGGTGTCGATGCGATCGACACAGAAGCTGCAAACCTTCTTGCGGCCGCGACGCATGGGGCGTGCGGGGCGAGAGCCTTCGGTTCTTTCAAAAGCCATTGCTTATTACCTCCTGTTGGATTTTTACGGTTAAAACACCGGTTCGGGAATCAGAACGGCAGGTCGTCGCTGTCGTCGATGACAGCGAAGTCATCTGCATTGCCGGCAGAATAGCTGGGAGCTGCCTCCACAGCAGCCGGACGGGCAGGAGCTGCGTTCTGGTAGGACGGAGCAGCATTCTGATAGCTGCTGCCGCCCTGATTGCTGCCATTCGATTTGGAGCCAGCAAAGTTGACGTTGTTTGCCACGACCTCCACAGCGGTGCGGTTGTTTCCGTTCTTGTCCTGATACTGGCGGGTCTGGAGACTGCCTTCGATGGCGATCAGACTGCCCTTCTGGAAATACTTGGAGACAAACTCTGCCTGCTGGCGCCATGCGACGATGTCGATGAAATCGGCCTGACGCTGCTCGCCCTGACGGGCAAAGTTACGGTCACACGCAATGCGGAAGCTGCACACATTGGTGCCGCTCTGGGTGGTGCGAAGCTCAGGATCCGCCACAAGACGGCCCATGATCGCTACAACATTCAACATAATACGGACTCCTTTTTCGTCACGAAAAGATTACTCCTCGTGGGCAACGATCAGGCTGCGCATAACGCCCTCAGTGATCTTGTACACACGGTCGAGCTCAGCGGGGAAGCTGGGGTCAGCAGTGAAGTTGATCACGGTGTAGACGCCTTCCTCCTCATCGTTGATGGGGTAGGCCAGACGGCGCTTGCCCCACTCATCGATGGAATCGATGGTACCGTTAGCCTCGATCAGGGACTTGAACTTACCGATGAGAGCGGAAGAAGCCTCCTCGTCGAGAGCAGCGCTGGTAATCAGCATGGTTTCGTACTTTGCCATTTTGTAGCACCTCCTTTTGGACTTAAGGGCCTCAAGAATATGAGGCCAAGGGTACACAGCCGGCGCGGCGTCGCGCGGACTGTGCGGCGTGTCTGTTCAGACAGCAACTCATTATAGCAAGCCCCGCAAAAAATGTCAAGCCCTCCCTCAGGATTTTTTTCGTATTTTTGATCGCATGACAGCAAAATCCCCCTCATCATTCTTTTTATGTTTTTCCAGTATATCCGTCATATCTCTTTTATATGGCATCCTTAGCCATTTCCAAACTGATTCTCCTTTGCATTCCAGCGAAAAGAGGACTATAATAAAGGGTGTTCTTCTCCCCTTCTGTCTTTGTGCGCGGCGCATGGCAGGGCTTACGGGGGAGCGGGACGACTACTAACGTCAAAGGAAGGATCGCCTATGTATTCCATCTTTCGGAATCTCGCCCTCATCCTCATCAGCGCCAAGTTCTTCGCGCTGCTCGCCCGCAAATGCCGGGCGCCGCAGGTGGTGGGCGAGATCATCGCAGGTCTTGTCATCGGTCCCTGTCTGCTGAATCTCGTGCAGCCCAGCGACTCCATCGCCATTTTTGCTGAGATAGGCGTCGTGCTGCTGATGTTCACCACCGGCCTCGGCACCAACCTGCAGGAGCTGATGCGGGCAGGCCCCATCGCTACCCTCATTGCCTGCGTAGGCGTGGCGGTGCCTCTGGCGGGCGGCACCCTGCTCTACAGCCTGTTCTACGGCTTCTCGGCGCTGGGCAGCCCGGAGTTTTATCGGGCGCTCTTCATCGGCACCATCATGACGGCTACCAGCGTCTCCATCACCGTCGCCACCCTGCAGGAGCTGGGCAAGCTCAAGAGCTTCCTCGGCACCACCATCGTCAGCGCAGCCGTCATTGATGATGTCATCGGCATCGTGGTGCTCACCTGTGTGCTGGGTGCCAGCGGCGGCGCAGACACCAGCCTCGTGGAGGTGCTGATGGACACCATCCTCTTCTTCGCGGCCGCCATCGTCATCGGCCTCATCATCCACAAAGCCATGCTCTGGCTGGACCATCGCAACCCCCACACCCAGCGCATCACCATCGTCAGCCTCGCCGTCTGCTTTGCGATGGCCTACATCGCCGAGCAGTATTTCGGCATCGCCGACATTACGGGCGCTTACATCGCGGGCATCGTGCTCTGCTCCCTTGAGGATGCATCCTACATCGAGCGCCGGGTGGACATCAGCAGCTATACCCTCTTCTCCCCCGTCTTCTTCGCCAGCATCGGCCTGAAGACCGACATCAGCGGCCTGACGCCCACCATTCTGCTTTTCAGTGCCTGCTTCGTGATCGTCGCCCTGCTCACCAAGATCATCGGCTGCGGTCTGGCTGCGAAGCTCTGCCGGTTCAGCTGGTCGGACTCTCTCAAGGTGGGCGTCGGCATGATGACCCGCGGCGAGGTGGCCCTCATCGTGGCCCAGAAGGGCCTCGGGGCCGGTGTGGTGGACTCCGTCTACTTCACCGCCGTCATCCTGCTCATCGTCGTGTCCTCTATCGTGACGCCGCTGGCACTGAAGGGGCTGTTTGCGAAGGGTTGAGCTTCATCCGGAAGCTTTCCCTCTCTTCCCTCAAGGCAAGGTCGTCCTCTGTCCAACCTCTCAGTCTGCTTCGCAGACAGCTCCCCTTGTAGGGGAGCCTCTGGCGAAGAGGGAAAGCTTTGCGGTATGCCAAAGCCTCCCCTCGGTAGGGGAGGTGGCACGCCGCAGGCGTGACGGAGAGGTTTTCATCAAAACGCCCCCTCTTCCGGCCGGAAGAGGGGGCGTTCGTCATCTTATTGCTTTTCCTTCAAGCTCTCAAACGACCTGAATGCGGCCTGCGCCATACGGATTCTCATAGTTCAGCAGGTAGCCCGGATAGCTTGCCAGCGGGCTGTTGGCACTGCTCAGAACAGGCATATCGTTCACAGCGTCGAAGATCATGGCGTAAGTGGACATGACGAGGTAGTCCTCAGAGACATAGTCCTTGATGAGCTCTGCGCCGTCGAACATGGCGAAGCCATCGCCCAGATTGCGCAGGGTGTAGTTCATGCCGGCCAGCGCATAGGTGCGGTTCAGGTCCAGCGGCTCGTAAGTGCCGGTCTTCTTGTTGTAGATGCGCACGTTCTGGACACGGGGCGTGCCGGTGGCGCTGCCCATCCAGACATTCTTGTCGTCGGTGAGGACGGTGTTGGGGATGTCGGTGTGGATCTCGTAGGTCGCACCGGCAACATGCAGGAAGCCGCCGTTCTCCTTGCCCTCCGGGCCGACGAAGCGGGCGCCGAACTCCAGAGCATCCTGGATCTGCTTGCCGGTAACAGACATCAGGCAGGCCACGTTGCCGAAGGGGCTGATCTGCTTGCAGGTCTTGAAGGTCCACTTGCCGGCGTCCACATTGGTGCGGATGCCGCCGCCGTTCATCATAGCGACGTCGCAGTCCAGCTGCTCGACCTCGTTGAAGTAAGTATAGATGCCGTCAGCCACGAAGTCGCCGAGGTTGGTCTCGCCCGTACGGATGCGGCGCTTGCCGGTAGCGGGGTCGTTGATGTAGAATTTGATGTCAGTGGTCGCGATCTGCTCGCCCAGCATAGCGTCCACATCGTTGATCCAGGCTTCTGCGGTAGCGGCCACAGCGGCGTCGGAGACATCAGCGGTGGAGATGAGCTCGGTGGTGATAGCGCCGTCTTCGGCAATGGTCATCTTACCGACGTTTGCCAGATAAGAGCCGGTCTGAGTCAGGGTGACAGCCTTGCCGGCTGCATCGTAGACCTGCTTGTTCTCCATGACGGTGTGAGAGTGGCCGTCGATGAAGGCGTCAAAGCCGGTGGTGTTGGCAATGACTTCCTCACTGGTCCAGGGAGAGGAGGACGGGTCAACGCCCAGATGGCCCAGACCGATGATGATGTCTGCGCCCAGGGTCTTGGCCTTGTCGATGGCCTTCTGCACGGCGTCGTACAGTTTCCTTCCGTCGTCACCGCCCAGGATGTCGTAGATGTACTTGGTCTGCTTGGCGTTCATGAAGTAAGCAGGAGTGGACTTTGTGAAGGACTCGGGGGTCGTGATGCCCACGAATGCGATCCACTTGCCGCCTGCGGGGAACAGCTTGACAGCGGGCAGGACGCGCAGGCCGGTGCGCAGGTCCACCCAGTTGCAGGAGACATAGGGGAAGTCCGCTTCCTTGATGATGGCCTTCGCGCGGGCCATGCCGTAGTCGAACTCGTGGTTGCCCAGAGTAGCGATGTCGTAACCAGCCTCGTTCATCAGCTCGATGATGGTAGCGCCGTCGTCCATGGAGCCGTAGGCAGTACCCTGAATGTGGTCGCCTGCGTCCACCAGCAGGACGGGCTTGCCCTCATCCACATAGCCCTGCTTCATGGCAGCGATAGCGGCATAGGTCAGTTTGGGAGACTTGTTGTCGATGTAGGTGTGGACATCGTTGGTATACAGGATGGTGACAGCGGCATCCTTGCCCGTCAGGAAACCGGCCGAAGCCTGAGGAACGGCAGCAGCCATGGCGGAGGCAGCGGCGGTGACACCTGCAGCCTTCAGGAAATTGCGGCGAGAAATAAAGTGTTTCACGAAAAAGGACCTCCTTTATATTCCAGACCAGTTTTTGCGGCACAGTCTCTCTTCCGCTGTGCCGCATTCTTTGTTTTAAGCTTACCACAGAACCGCCGAAAGAGCAAGCACAAAGATGGTCATTCTGCATAACAGTTTTCTTTATAAGTATGACTTTTTATGAATTCTCGCACAAATCAGCACAAAAGGCCGGGTGCTGTTTCCTGCCTCAGGCATACAGCACCCGGCCTTTTGTTTTGGGCGGTATCGTTCCGTTGCGAATATCGTCTTGTCAGATAGCGTTATACTGGCGCAGGAACTTCTCGAGGTCGGTGCCTTCGATCTTCTTCAGCGCCTCCTTCAGGGCGATGCGGCCCATAAGGGGCAGTTCCATGTCCGTGAGCTTCCGGCCATCCCGCAGCTTCACCGAGGCATCCACCAGCGCCCGGACGTCATAGGTGCTGCCCCAGACCTCCGGCACACCGCGGTCAATGTTCAGCAGCCGGTACACGGCCTCCATGCCGGTGCGCATGGAGTATTCGGTGGTGAAGATGGTGTCCCGCTCTGTCTCGGCGAACTGACCGAGGAAGGCAAAGTTCACCGCATCCTTCGGCACGATGTCGGGGCGGTCGCCCTTCGCGCGGGGCATGAAGAAGGCGTCGATATAGGGCATCATGACCGGCACGGTATTGGCGCTGTGCTCGGCAAGCTCTGCGATGTCCTCCACCGGCACGCCCAGATGGTAGAGCCACTCCATGCAGATCTCCCGGCCGGTGCAGTCCCGCATGGGCTTTTTGACGTAATCGCCGGGCTTATCGCTGAACAGGCCGTACACCCAGACGCAGAGCTGGTCTTTGGGCTGTGCGCGGAACTGCTGCTGCCGGTTCAGGGTCCAGCTCATGAGCCACTTAGAGTCCTTCACTGTGACGATGCCGCCGGTGACGGTGCGGCCGCTGAAGGGGTCACGCTTGCAGATCTTCTGGATATACTGGGGGATCTTCTCATCCAGCGTCGTGATGGTGGCGCTTTCCCAGTTGCTCAGCTCCGGCTGGCTGCAGAACTTTTCCGGGTGGCCGAAGGAGTCGTCCAGCGCGGCGATGCGCTTCCAGAGGTCCCAGCCGTTGCCCGGCTTGATGGTGGGGTCGAATCCCGTGGCCTTGTTCTGTGCGCCGACGGTGCAGCTCTCCACGCAGCCGCCGTTGGTGATAAAGAGCAGGTCGTCCTCGGTCAAATCAATGGTCTCCACCGCGCCCTTGTGGTCTACCGTGATGCCCGCCGCCTGCTTTTTGCCCGGCTCGAGGCTGAACTGGACGTCCACGACCTTTGTGTCGTAGTAGAACTGGACGCCGTGGTCTTTCAGGTAAGTGACCATGGGCAGGATGATGGACTCGTACTGATTATACCGGGTGAAGCGGAGGGCCGTGAAGTCGGGCAGACCGCCGATGTGGTGGATATACCGCTTGAGGTAGAGCTTCATCTCCAGGGCGCTGTGCCAGTTTTCGAAAGCGAACATGGTGCGCCAGTAGAGCCAGAAGTTGGAGTTGAGCACCTCATCGTCAAAAAAGTCGGTGATCTTTTTGTCCTCAAGCTGCTCGTCGGGGGTGAAGAACAGCTTCATGATCTCCATTGCGCCCTTATCCGACAGGCCGAACTTGCCGTCGGTGTGGGCGTCCTCGCCCCGGTTCACGGTAGCGCGGCAGAGGGAATAGTTGGGGTCAGCCTTGTTCAGCCAGTAATACTCGTCCAGCACACTGGCTCCCTCGGTCTCCAGCGAAGGGATGGAGCGGAGCAGATCCCACATGACCTCGAAGTGGTTGTCCATCTCACGGCCGCCCCGCATCACATAGCCGACGTCGTACTTGTAGCCGTCGCAGGCACCGCCGGGCAGGGGGTCTTTTTCAAAAACGTGTACCCTCTCCCCCTTCATCTGGCCATCCCGCACCAGATAGCAGGCTGCCGTCAGGGCCGCCAGGCCGCTGCCGATGATATAAGCCGATTTGCGATCCACGCCTTCGGGCTTGCGGGGCCTCGCAAAGGCTTCGTAATTGCCACTGGAATAATACATAGACGTGACCTCCATTTTGTTCTGTACCGGCAGCACGTTCGGCCCCGGTTTGTTTGATTCTGGCATCAGTATACCCCGCCGCTTCCCGCCCTACAACAAACAAAACCGCCCAACTGCCGCAATTTTTGTCATACAGGCAGGTTTGCATAGAAAAAAATCCGCCCCCGGCGTACCGGAGACGGATAAAAAGTTTTATGATGACTCAGAATGTCAGCCGCATCTGATGCCAGACGACATCGCCGTGGGTGGAGACGGAAACGCCCTCATCCACGAAGCCGAACTGCGCATAAAAGCCGATGAGCCGTTCCTTGCAGGTGAGCACGATGCCCTTGCGCCCGGCGGCTTTCGCGTCGGCGCAAACCTGACGCAGAACACGGGAAGCACAGCCTTCGTGCCGATGGGCCGGGGCGGTGACGACGCTGAATATCATCTGCCACGCACCCTTCGGCGTGTGAAGATGGGGGTCATCGTACATCTCATCGGTGAGGTCGGGCATATCGGTGACGAAGCCGTTGACGAAAGCTTTCACCTCGCCGCCCTCGTCCAGCAGCCAGAAACAGTCCGGGTAGACAGCCACACGCCCGGCGATGCTCTGCCGGGATGCCCCCTCAGCGGACGGGTAGGACGCAGCTTCGATGTCGGCCAGTGTGTCCACGTCAGCGGGCAGTGCATGACGGATGCTCATACTCTCCCCTCCTCAGGCTTTGGCGGCGGGAGCCACTTCAAAGTCGATCTTGCCCAGATTGACGTCGGCGCGGACGATGGTGATCATCATCTTGTCGCCGAGGCTCCAGGTCTTGCCGGAAGCGGGGTCGGTCAGGCGGACGCCCTCGGTCAGGCTGGTGCCGGAGGGAGTCAGGCTGGAGGCAGGCACGAAGCCCTCCACGCCGTTGTCCAGCTCGATGAAGAGGCCGCGCTGGGTCACGCCGGAGATGGTACCCTCGTAGCACTCGCCCAGATGGCGGCGGGCATACTCGGCCTTGTAGCAGTCCTCAGCCTTCCGCTCGATCTGCATGGCGATGACCTCACGCTCGCTGGACTGCTTGGAGGCGCGCTCTGCGAAATCGGTGTAGCGGAGGATCATGGTCTCCTTCTCGGTACCCTTGAGCATATCGGTCATGATGCGATGGATGGCCAGATCGGGGTAACGGCGGATGGGGCTGGTGAAGTGGGCGTAATCCTTCAGCACCAGACCGTAGTGGCCCTTGGGCTTCTCTTCGTAGAGAGCCTTGGACATGCAGCGGAGCATACCGGTGTTGATGATCTGCTCATAGGGGGTGCCGCGCACACCCTCGAGGATAGCGCTCAGCTCCTTGGGAGTGGGAACGTCCTTGGCGAAGTGGTCATTGATGCCGCAGGCCTGCAGCAGAGCGTGCAGACGCTCCAGCTTCTCGGCGTTGGGCTCTTCATGGACGCGGTAGACGAAGGGGATCTGCTTGACGCGGGCAAAGTGGGCGGCGCACTGGTTGGCCAGCAGCATGAACTCCTCGATCATGCTCTCGCTCTCGCCGGAAGTGCGCTTCTTGACGTCGATACAACGTCCATTCTCGTCGAGGATGAGCTTGACTTCGCCGCTCTCGATGTCCATGCAGCCGCGCTCCTTGCGCAGGCGGGCGCAGTGGCCGTACAGCTCCTTCATAGCGGGCAGCTGGTCGATGACGTCGGCATACTTTGCCTTGATCTCGGCGTCGGCAGTACCTGCCAGCAGGGCGTTGATCTCGGAGTAGACACCCTTGACGCGGCTGCGGATGATGGACTTGACAAAGCGGTAATCCGTCAGACCACCGTCCTTGTCCAGACGCATCAGGCAGGAGAAAGCCAGACGCAGCTCGTTCTCGTTCAGGCTGCAGATGCCGTTGGACAGGGCCTTGGGCAGCATCGGAACGACCTGATCTGCATAATAGACGCTGGTGGCGCGGCTGAACGCCTCGTTGTCCAGCTCAGTGCCGGGCTTGACGTAGTTGGAGACGTCTGCGATGTGGACGCCCAGCTCAAAGCCGCCGTCAGAGGTGCGGGTCAGGCTGATAGCATCGTCGATGTCCTTGGTCTCGGCGCTGTCGATGGTGAAGATGGGCAGGGCGCGCAGGTCCATGCGGCCCTCGCAGTCTTTCTCAGAGACCTCTGCGCCCTCGAACTTCTTGGCCTCATCCCGGACTTTATCCGGGAAGCGGGTGCGGATGTCCTTTGCGTAAAGCAGAGCCTTGGCGCAGCGCTTGGCCTCGTCGGAGCTGCCGAAGCGCATGGCGACGCCCACGCGGTGGTCTTCCTGACGGTTGCCGCGGTTCAGGATCTCGACGGCTACCTTGTCGCCGTCCTTTGCGCCGCCCTCGCAGTCGCGGGCCAGAGGCATGGTGATGGCCGGGCAGTCGTCCGGCACGAAGCGCAGACGGCCCTCGACCCGGCGCACAGTGCCGACCAGGTCGTTCTTCTCGGTCAGGATGGCGAGGATAGCGCCCTCGTCGCTGCCCTCCACACGGGGATGCTCGAATTTCTCCACCAGCACGTCGTCGCCGGGCATTGCGCCCTTGGTGAAGCGGCCGGGGATGAAGATGTCGCTGGTGCCGTCCTCCAGCATGACGAAGGCAAAGTTCTTGCCCAGCTTGACCACCTTGCACAGCAGAGCCTTGTCGGCACGGCCGGAGCGGACGGTAAAGAACACGCCCTGACGCTGGCAGACGACAGCCTCTCGCACCAGTTCGTCCAGAGCTTCCATTACCTTGCGGTCTGCGCCGCGCTCGCCGCCGAACTTCTGCTTCAGCTCTTTGACGGTGCAGGGCTGGTTCTGGATGGCATGTTCGATTTTATCGCGCATTGACATAAATTTTCTTTCTCCTTAACTACCATAGCCCGCCCTCCACCGGGGCGCGGCTTCTTCCCTCTTATCTCTTTTATAACAACATATAGACACAAAAACAGCCCCGCTTTCATCACGGGGCTGCGGGCGCATACTCAGGCCAGACGGCTTGCGAACACGCAGGCCAGGATGGCCACCACAAAGAAGATGATACCGGCGATGCGGGTCACCTTTGCCAGCATCTGGTCCGCAGGGGTCAGACGGGCGTTGTTTGCGCCGTAAGCGCTGCCGTTGATGGCACCAGCCAGGCCCTGACCGTGGGTGTGCTGCATCAGGGTGAGGGCAAAGATGACCACCGAGACGACGAGCAGAATGACGCCGCCGACGATTTCAATGACTGCCATGGATGAAAACGCTCCTTTTATTGTTAAATTTGGATAACAAACATACAAATACAAGTATATAGTAACATACCTCAGCCAAAAAAGCAAGCAGAAAAGCAAAACCATTCACTGCCCGGCGCTCAGTGCGTCGCACAGGCGGGCAAAGATGGCTGCGCTGGACACTTCCGGCTCTGTCTGGGCGTCCTGCATCACCACGATGGTCCAGCGGGGCTTTTCTGCCGGGTAAAAACCGGCGAACCAGTAGTTTTTCAACTCTTCGCCATCCCGGAACTGGCCGGTCTGGGCGGTGCCGGTCTTTCCGGCGGCAGTCCCCTCGGAGGGGGCGGCCTGCTGGCCCGTTCCCTCTGCCACAACGCCCGCCAGCAGCTCTTGCAGCTTTTCCGCCGTCTGCTCCGCGAACACCCGCCGGGACGAACTATGTGCCAGCGGTGTGAGCTCTTCGCCCGTCGTCTCGTCCACGGTACACTCCACGAAAAGCGGGGTGTGGTAGACGCCTCCCGCCGCAATGGTGTTCATCATCCCGGCCACCTGTAAGGGCGTCGCCAGAAGCTCCCCCTGTCCGAAGCAGAAGTTGGCAAACTGCCCCTCGTTTTCAAGTGTTTCTGCTTCGGGCAGAACGCCAGAAGCCGACCGTAGCCCGTCTGCAATGTCCTGTCCCTTCCCGAAGCCTAGCGCTGCCGCCATCTTCCGGACACGTTCCGGCCCCAATTCCCGCCCCAGCTCGATAAAGTAGCCGTTGCAGCTCTTTTCCAGAGCGCCGTCCAGCCCCACGAGGCCGTGAGGTACGCTTCCGGCACAGCGGTAGACCTGACCGTTCAGGGCGTCGTAGCCGGGACACTCCCGGATGAAGTCCCCTTCTCCGGCTTCCAGCGCCGCTGCGGCCAGCACCGGTTTGAACACCGAGCCCACCGCATAGGCCGAAAAAGCACGGTTCAGAAGCGGGCTGTTCGGGGCAGTCAGACTCTCGCCCACATTGGCCGCATCAAAACCCGGCAGGCTCACGCAGGCCCGCACCTTGCCGCTGCTTACATCTGTAATAAGGACGCACCCGGTGGCCATGCTCCCCGCCGCCACCCCTTCTGCGGCCCTCTGGATGCTGCGGGAGAGGGTCAGCCGCACACCCTGCGGGGCAGAGTCTGCTTTTTCTAAAATCGGCTCGCTGCCCCGCTGCAGCCGTCCCTGCGCTGTGACCGCACAGTGCAGTGTATCCCGCTCGCCGGTGTAAAGAACATCGTCCAGCGCAGCCTCAAGGCCCGCTGCGCCGTGGCCCTCGCTGTTCAGGTAGCCAATGAGCTGTTCTGCCAGCGGGGCAGCGGCGTACCGCCGGGGAACGGCATAGCACGGCACGCCCAGTCCACTTACATCCTGCACCACGTCCAGCAGAAAGGGTCGGGAAGTATTCCGCTCCCGGTAAAGCCTGGCCTGCCCGTCGGCGTCCGCATAGGGGTAGAGCCGCGCGTAGCTGCTCTCACCCGGGAAGCAGAGGGCCAGCCACTGCTCCGAAAGCCCCGTCAGCGGCAGACCGTCGCAGTCGTAGAAGTTTCCCCGCGCCGCAGGCAGGCGGAGGACCGCTTCGCTCTGCGCCGCCGCCCGCACGGCGTACTCCGTGTTCGAGCAGAGCCAGTACAACCTGCAGACCACCGCCGCAAACCCCAGCAGCAGCGCCCCGTACAGCGCAAGCACTCTCCGGCCCGACATAAAAAGCCCCCCTTCCCTGCCCGGTAGTATGGGCAGAAAAGAGGGACGGTACACAAAAGAGGCAGAGCCTCCGAAGAAGCTCTGCCTCAGATACTGAAACAGTATGCGCGTTTTGGGAAAGGCTGCGGCTTAGTACATGCCGCCCTTCCAAACCACACTTTTGGAGCCGAATCACGAA
>OOBW01000067.1_pt1 | contig 115925 bp, 106 predicted proteins | sample 1671701 | NCBI WGS metagenome assembly OOBW01 (sample SAMN06348183, study PRJEB24527) | human gut metagenome | biome: human gut; feature: ankylosing spondylitis patient; material: feces | host: Homo sapiens | place: China | collected 2015-10 | reverse complement strand
ACCCCAGACCCCCTGCGTGTGATGCAGGTGCTCTAACCAGCTGAGCTAATCCTCCATATTCTGTTGTTTTGTTTGGCGCTCCGAATTGGAACGTGATTATTATAGCACGGCCCCGGGCAAATTGCAAGCCCTATTTTCAAAAAATTTCAATTTTTTTCCGTGCGGCATTCCGGTTGCGCTCTGGGGCAAAATCGTGTATACTGAAAGCGGAAACGTTCCGCAGGAAAAGAGGTTTTTAAAATGTTGACACTGCGTGGAATTATCACCCTGCTGGTGCTGGCCGTCCTGTTTGCACTGGCCGTTGTGTGGATCTCCAAGAACGGCGGCTGGAAGGGTGAGGGCTGCGGCGGCAACTGTGCGTCCTGCCACAGCCGCTGCGAAAACCCGGAGCACAAAAAGCCGTAACGCTTAAAGCACCCCCGTCTGCTCTGATATATGCCCCCATTCCGGACAACCGGAATGGGGGCATTTTCATGAAATAGAGATGCGAGCGCAAAAAGAAATGCATTGAATTACATCGACAAGCAACCGGTCGAAAGAGAAACAACATTCCCACAAAGGCGATGCAGGTGATGACGCAGAAGGCCAGCACATACGCCGAGTGATTCCATTCTCCGAATACACAAAAGCCGCTGGCTTCCTGTTACAGAAACCAGCGGGAGTTGATGCTTTCTTGGTGCTTTTTCAGGCGCTCACGCAGAACCCTGCGTGGATTTCAGGATATCCGCTGGGGCGCTCAGCCCAGGTCCTCGCCGTTGCTCTCGATGACCTTTTTGTACCACCAGAAGCTGTCCTTGCGGTAACGTTTGAAGGTGCCGGTGCCGTCATCGTGGGCGTCCACATAGACAAAGCCATAGCGCTTGCGCAGCTCACCGCTGCTGGCGCTGACCAAGTCGATGCAGGACCACATAGTGTAGCCCATCAGGTCAACACCTTCCTCCACGGCTTCCTTCATGGCAGCAATGTGGCGTTTCATGTAGTCCACACGATACGGGTCGTGGATGGTGCCGTCTGTTTCCAGCGTGTCCTGTGCGCCCAGACCGTTTTCGATCACAAGCAGCGGCAGCTGATAGCGGTCGTACAGTTCATGCAGGGCACGCTTGAAGCCCACCGGGTCGATCTGCCAGCCCCATTCGCTGGCATCCAGATAGGGGTTTTTGATGCTGCCCATCATGTTGCCCTTTACGGTCGCATCCACTTCATGGGTCGTGACGCAGCTGGAATTGTAGTAAGAGAACGCCATAAAGTCCACCTTGCCCGCGGCAAGGTCTGCCTTGTCCTCTTCAGAGATATTCAGCACAACGCCGTCCTTTTCAAGCACCGACTTTGCGTAGCCGGGGTAATAGCCCCGCACAAAGACATCCGAGAACAGATAGAAGCTCGCCTGTGCTTCCTGCTGCAGTCTCAGGAAGTCGTTGGGGTCGCAGGTATACGGATAGGCAAAGAAGCCTGCGCACATGCAGCCCACCTTGTTGGCCGGATCGATCTGGTGGGCCAGCTGCACCACCTTTGCCGAGGCCACCAGCTGATTGTGGACGCCGCCGCCCAGCAGGAAGCCGGCGATCGGTGCAGGGATGCACATGACCTGCAGAGACACGCAGGGGATGCCAATGATTCCGGCATTGGCCAGCAGATAATAGCAGTCTTCGCTGTACATCTTGTTATCCATGCAAAATTCATACAGATGCTCTGCCGTAAAATCAAATGCGCTCAAAATCACCATGCAGAGCTGATCCAGTGTAGCCACTTTGCGCAGTTGTCGCCACAAGTCGATACATTGAACACTTTCTCTGGCTCAAACTTTACCCAAATCAGGGTCTTTACACCACCAGACAAAGCAGTCGGTGGAATCTTGCCCAAGACCGGGCTGCCGATGATTGTACATTTCATTTCCAAGTGCAACGGAGGTTTACAGAAACAGCATCTCATCCAGCCCAAGGCCTACTTGAAATTCTGATTTTCTGAAAATCGAAAAACAGACTCTTCCAATGACTTCGTAAAGTCGGAAGGGTCTGTTTTTGCTGACTAAGTTTTCAACGTTTTGCTCGTTTGACGCTGGTTTTCCACATCTTTGCACCGTGAACGCAAGAAAAAGGGCTGCTGCACGGTATTTATGCAGCAGCCCCTTCGGCTTACTTCATGGGGACAGAGAATATCCGGGGCAGCGCTTCAGAAACGCTGTCATTAGTGCAGTTCGGGCCAGTAGTCCTTATTGGCAACGATCAGGTCATCCAGAATCTCCTTGGCTACCTTGGCGCTGGGCACGGTCTTGCTCAGGGTCAATGCCTGCCACATCTTCTGGTAGCTGTGCTCGCAGTAGGCCTCGACCACCAGCTTTTCCACGGCGACCTGCTGGTTCATCATGCCCAGCTGGAAGGTCGGGATCTCACCCTGACACAGAGGCTCCGGACCATCGTTGCCCACCAGACAGGGCACCTCCACCATGGCATGGGGATCAAAGTTGCTGATAGCACCCTTGTTCTCCACAATGCAGAGCATCCGCTCGTGGGTGTTGTAGGCGATAGCGCGGGCCAGATCCACGATAAAGCTTGCATGGTTGTCGATGCTGAACTCGTCACCGTGGAACTCCCCGGAGGCAGTAATGGCACGGGCAGCACCAAACACGGTCTTTTCACGGCCGTCGATGACCTCGTTGGCACGGGTGTAGTTGGGATCGCTGTGCTCCACCACATAGTCCGGGAACAGATAGTACTTCAGGTAGGTGTTGGGCAGGCAATCCGGGGTAACAGCCTGCAGGTCTGCCGCCTTGCGGTGGGTCTCCTGCCAGCTGGCATCCATGTGCTGGGTCTCAATGGCCTTCTGGGTCAGATAGCCGTTTTTGCTGACATAGTCAATGAGCTGGGGGGTGTAGTCGGTGCCGTCCTTGTCCTTCACGCTGGTCCACCAGCCAAAGTGGTTCAGGCCGTAGTACTTCACGTCCAGGTCCTTGGGGGTCTTGCCCACGATGTAGCTCATGCGGCGCAGGGTGCCCACCGGCATATCGCAGATGTTGATGATCTTGGAGTTGGGCCGCAGCACACGGCAGGCCTCTGCCACGATGGAGGCAGGGTTGGAGTAGTTGAGCATCCAGCAGTTGGGGCTGTACTTTTCCATGTAGTCGATCAGCTGCATGATGTCGGGAATGCTGCGCATGCCATAGGCCATGCCGCCGGGGCCGCAGGTCTCCTGACCCACTACGCCGTGGCGCAGGGGGATCTTTTCGTCCTGCTCACGCATGGGATAGCCGCCGCTGCGGATGTGTGCCATGCAGAAATCCACATCGGTAAAGGCCTCTTCGGGATCGGTGGTATAGCTGAAGGCCACATCCGGAGCAACTTTCTTCATGGCCAGCGCCACAGCATCGGCAATGACCTTCTGACGCTCGGGGTTATTGTCGTACAGCTTCAAGCTGCGGATCGGGAACCGATCCAGACTGTGCATCAGCATCATAACGATACCCGGCGTATAGGTACTGCCGCCGCCGGCGATCACAATAGAAAACTTTTTCATGGAATATTACCCTCCCTCTTACTGGATGTTTTCTATAAATCGATTCAGGGAATACAATTGGTTAATCTTCGCCGCTCAGACCCAGCTCTGCATCCACGGCCTTGCGCACGGCGTTGACCTTCAGGCCGTACACCACCTGGACATTTTTGCCCTTGTGGATGACAGCAGAAGCACCGGTCTGGTTTTTCAGCACATCATCCTGGACCTTGTCGGGGTCTGCCAGCTCGGTGCGCAGACGAGTGTAGCAGTTGGTGACCTTCAGGATGTTGTCCTTGCCGCCCAGAGCCTCCACGATGACAGTAGCGTCCACGGTGTTGTCAGCAGCAGGGGCAGCAGCGGTGCCGTTCTCAGCAGCCACCTTGGCCTTGTACTCGGACTTGGAGTGGAGCTTCATCTCCATGCCCTCTGCCTCACGGCCCAGGGTGTGGAGGTTCATCTTGACGATCAGCACGCGGAAGATCACATAGTACAGGAAGAAGTACAGCACGCCCACAGCGATGTAGACAGGCCAACGGGTCTTGCCAATGCCCAGGGGCAGGTTGTACAGCAGGAAGTCGATGAAGCCGTTGGGGCCGATGGCACGGCAGCCCAGCAGGTTCAGGACCACAAAGCTGGAACCAGCCAGAACGGCATGGACCACAAACAGGATGGGAGCCACGAACAGGAAGCTGAACTCGATGGGCTCGGTAACGCCGGCAATAAAGGAGGTGACCGCAGCGGTGATCAGCACAGGCTTGATCTTTTCGCGGTTCTCAGGACGTGCAGTCTGGTACATAGCCAGGCAGGCACCGATCAGACCAAACATCTTGGAGATGCCGCGGGCATCCCAGATGACGGACTGGCTCAGCACAGCAACGGAGGGATCTGCGATCTCGGCGTAGTAGATGTTGCGGGCACCCTCCAGCACCTGACCGCCCACAGTGGCAGTGCCGCCCAGAGAGGTGTACAGGAACGGGGTGTAGACCAGATGGTGCAGACCGGTGGGGATCAGCAGACGCTCCAGCGTGCCGTAGATGAACAGGCCAAAGTTGCCTGCGCTGCGGATAAAGCCGCCCAGCGCATTGATGCCAGCCTGTGCATACGGCCACACAAAGGTGAACAGCACAGCCATGACCACCATGACCGGAATCAGCACGATGAACACAAAGCGGGTGCCGCCGTAGATCTGGAAAGCGTTGTTGAACTCGGTCTCGCAGAAGCGGTTGTGGATGTAAGCCACCACGATGCCCAGCAGCAGGCCGATGAACACGCCCATATCCAGCACCTGAACGCCCAGAACCATGGCCTGACCGGTACCGGAAAGGCTGCCCTCTACCAGCATGCCGCGCATATTCATAAACTTGTTCATGGCGTTGAGGAACACCAGGAAAGCCAGCAGAGAGATAAAGCCTGCCTCAGACTTTTTCTTGTTGGCCAGGCCCACGCTGAGGCCCACGCAGAAGATGACGCCCAGGTTGCCCAGGATGGCGTTGAGCGAGCCGGACAGCAGAGTGCCGAAGCCGATGGTGACCGGGTTGTTCAGGAACGGCAGCACCGCCTGCAGCCGGACATTGGTGAACAGGTTGCCCACAGCGATCAGAATACCGGCAATGGGCAGGATCAGAACGGGGATGAACATTGCTTTGGAGAACCGCTGCAATGCATCCATTACCTTATCCTTCATGGGTTGACTCCTTTTCATTTACGATTCCAAAAACCATTCTCCTGGGATGCGTCCATCCCCTGGGACCCGGCCGGGTCTGTGATACTACTATCCCACAAACCAACGCAACTGTAAACAATTTTTGAACAAATGAAAACGCGTTACCCAAAACAGTAACGCGTTTCTATTACTTTTGTTTAAGAACCCATGATTTTTTTGTGCGAAATGCACAGACATTCTTACTTGATGCCGTTTTCCATGCACAGACGGCGGTACTCGTAGGCGATCAGCTCGATGAGCATCATCACCTGCGGAAAAAAGGTATTGGGCATGGTGTTCTGGTCGTCCAGCTTCCACTGGTTCTCCACCCGGAACCACAGGTCGGCGTACCGGCCCACGCTGTTCTCCTGCTCCCCGGTAATTGCCACAGTGCACACGCCGTTTTCCTGCGCGGTCTTGATCTTGTCGCGCACCATCGAGGTCTCGCCGGATTTGGAGATGCAGAAAAACATCCCCATCCGCTCCAGCGTATTCTCAAAAATGCCCACGGAATCGCCGCCGGTGGCACTGAAGCACAGGATGCCCATGTTCACCAGCTTCTGAGTCAGGTAGGTGGCCACCGTGCCGGAAAATCCGGTACCATAGACAAAGATCATCTTGTCCCGCTGCTCCAGCAGCTTTTCCGCACAGATCTTCAGCTGGGTGTAGGTGTTGTAGTTCAGCAAGGACTGGGTGCTGAAGCCGTTGAGGAAATCTTCCTCCTCCTGCATGGTCTGATGCGGTGTCTCGGTAAAGGAGCGCAGCTTGTAGCACATATCCACAAAGCCACTGTAATTCATCTTGCGCGCCAGCCGCATAATGGTGGAGGTGGAGGTATAGTTCGCCCGCGCCACCCCGCGCACACCCTCGGTCTGTACCGTGTCCAGATGGTCCAGAATGTACTCCAGCACAGTTTGCTCCGTATCGGTCAGATTTTTTCCCTGCGTGATTTTTTCGATGTTCAAAAAAGCACCCCCTGTGCCGGTTTATCCTGCATCGTTCGTCCGCTCTTTTTCTGCGGTCTTAATGGTATCGTACCGCTTATTCATGTAAACGTCAAGAACAGATTTCCGGACGATAGGATCGTTGCCAACAAGGCTTACTGGCCGGAGTTGCACTGACACCAGAATCTACGGAAGGCAAAGGGCATTACACAAAGCATGTCTCGGAAAGCCACTTGTCTGGACAATGCGGTTGCCGAGAACTTCTTTGGACTGCTCAAAACTGAACTGTTCTATTTAGAAAAATTTGATTCCCTTGACCAGCTGGAAAAGGCCATTGTTGAGTACATCGACTATTATAATAATCGCCGAATCAAATTAAAACCAAACGGCCTGAGCGGGTGCCAAAATTACAGAGCGTTCGGAGTAACGATGATACGTTATTTGTGAATTTCCAGTGTGTTTTACCCCATCTCCACAATGATCTTCTCCAAATTTTCTTCCTGCAAATAGAATTCCGGCAGTTTTGCCTTGTCATATAGAACGAATGGGTGGCGTTTGCAAGGAGCAGTCATGCACAAAACGCCCCCGGCTTCCTGTCATGGAAACCGGGAGCGCTGCGGTTTTATGGGAAACGCCTCAGGCGCTGCAAAGCCTCAGTGCAGCAGAGAGCTGACCCATGCCCGGGCGGCCGTCTTGGCCTGGAGCTTATTATATATCTTCAGGGTGGTGTTATACACCTTCTGGCTCATGGCATTGCTGGCGTTGGTGGCGGCAGCCTGCTTGGCCTCAAGCGTGTCGGCGGCGGCAACGGCGGCCTTCATATCGGCGTAATCGGCCATGATCTCCTGCTGGAGCGCGGCATAGCTGGCCTTGGCTGCTGCCCGATCCTTTGCGGTGACCTGATTGCCATTGCTGCCGTAGGTCAGCAGGTTGGAGAGGGCGTCACGCACGCCGTAGAAGGAGTCGGTCCAGTCGTCCGGGTAGGTATAGTAGCGGCCCTTGGCATCCTGATACCAGACGCCCTCGGTGGGCTGCTCGTCGGAGCGGGTGACCGTGTGGACCGAGACCTTGTAGACATCTGCGGTGTCGGTGGTCAGCATCGGATAGTAAGGGACGAAGGCGTTGTACACGTCGTCGTCAAAAGCGGTCCACTCGGTAATGGCGGTGTTCAGATCGCCGGTGGCGCTCACCTGGAACAGATGAGTCTCCACATTGCCCGTCTTGCCGATGGGCTCGGTCTGAAAGAAGTGGATGGAATCCTCCACCGAGAACTTCTTGGTCAGCTGGATGTTGGAGTAGACCGGGACGATGGCACCGTTCTCGCCGACGTTGCTGATAGCAAAGTCGGTCTCGCTGTAGTTGTCCTTCGTAAAGGTGTCGGTGCCGTACAGGTAGTTCAGGCCGGCTGCCATGCGGTCCGATGCGATGTCGCCGTTGTAGGAGGCATCCAGATCGATGACATTGGCAGCGGCGTCGCCCACAAAGGTACCGGCCTTCTGGGCCACGGAGATCAGGTTGGCAGAGGCCACCACATGGTCGGTGTCATCCAGATCGATCTTGCCCATAGCGGCGATGTTGGGCTGCATGAAGACCACGCTGGAGGAGAGCTTCAGGGCAAGGTAGGTGTGGCCCGTCAGGTTCTCCACGAACCAGGTCTCGTTCTGATCGGCAATGAACACGCCGGAGCCGCCGGCTGCACCGGCGTTGTCGTAGATGGAGGTCAGCAGAGCAACACCCTCGCGGGCCGTGGAAGCTTCGCTCAGCAGCACCGTGGTGATCTCGGCTTCCTCAATGCCGTTGTCCACATAGGGGTCTACGCTCAGCACGGCGTCGGTGCCGTAGAGAGACTCGGTGGCAGAGACCATGACGCCCTTCTCGTTGGTGCCAGCCTCCTCATAGGGGGTGTGCTCGTGGGTGCTGTCGCAGTCCGGGCAGACACCCAGACCGTTGTCGTCCCGGCGGGCGGTGTAGCGGTAGCTGTCGTGGGTGAAGGTGTAGGTAAAGCCGTAGCAGCCCTCGTACACCTCGCCCGCAGTGTGCTTCCCGGCGGGGCTGATGTTGAACAGCTTGTTGTAATCGTTGGTGCCCAGATCCTCGATCCGGCCAAACATGGTGGTGCCATCCTCGGTGAGGTCGCTGCCGACATAGAGTGCCGTGCAGGCGAAGGCGGAAGGAACCACGGCAAGCGTCATCGCACAGGCGATGAAAGCCGCAGCAATTTTCTTCTTCCAAGACATAATAGTATCGATCCCTCTCTTGTTGATTGTCGGCATTTCGTCGGCAGGTGTTATAATACACTCATTTTAATGAAAATGCAAGTATTTTCCCGAAATTTTAGCATATATTCATTTTTATATGGTATATATTCACACTGCGTTTTTCATCTGCCCCTCCGTGAGCACAAAAAACCACCCCGGCTTCCTGTTACGGAAACCGGGGCGGTCGTTTGTATTATTTGTGCTTTCTCAAGCGCTCACGCAATTACTTGCGGGGGTTCTTGATAGCAGCCTGAGCGGGTGCCAAAATTACAGGGCGTTGGGCATCATTCTTCTCCCTCCGGGTACTGCTCAACGCTTCCTTTTGAACTGAGCAGCATCGGCTTGCGATGTTTTTTTACTTCTTCTATTTTCATCACACGGATGGCAAACATCCAATCATCGCCAAAGTCATAATGGAGCGAGAATTTTTGTCCTTCGATCAGCCCCAGTTCATCCAATGCAATATCGGTTCCTTCTGCATCATCTTCGTCAAACAGGTCATCTTCCATCGGATTGAATCGATAGCAGTCTTCGCTGTACATCTTGTTGTCCATGCAAAATTCATACAGATGCTCTGCCGTAAAATCAAATGCATTCAAAATCGCCATGCAGAGCTGATCCAGTGTATCCGTACCACAGATGGTTATCGTTCTGTATACGCTGCGCCCAAGCCCTGCCGGATAAACCCTTAATGTATACTGCGTCCTCATTACGATTCCACTTTCTTTTGATTTTATTTCAATTCGACTTTCTGCATCTGTCCCAAAATCGCGTTTTTCACACCATCCCTCAGATAGGCCTCATTCAGCGTTTTCTTGGTATAATTCAGATATGTTCCCGCCGTTTTCTCCGTCAGAAGCGCCGTAAAGTAACGCTCCCAGCTAAAATATTCCTTGCTGTCGATGTAGTCAGACGGTGTCTGCAAAATCTGTGCAACCTCCGTATCTTTCAGGATCCCAGAAGAAAGTACTAACCATTCAAAAGATTCCGGCAAATAGAGTGCCAGATTTTTTCTTGTCTGCACCAACTGCAACACCCTGTCCATTTCCGGGCCAAAGGCAGCGCCATCTGCAATCACCAGAATCTTTTCATCCTTATGCGCCTTCAAATAGGAAAACACATTTGACTTTCCATTTGCAGTATCACACTGCATTTGATGCTCTGCACAGACCGCGTCAAAAAACTGATAACCCGAATTGCTGTCCTCGGTCAGAATTTTCTCTGGCTTAACATTTTCAGTTGTGCTATCCGGGTAAATTCGATAGAATGAATGATAACTCTGTTTCAGTGAGCCATACTTTCCAGAAGTTCGGATACCATAAACTTCTTCCACACTGTATGGCAGAGCTGGCAAACCCTCCCGCGTTACGATAACATAATAGTTATCCGTCTGCTGAATCGCACGTGCAAAATCTTTGGTCTTGACAAATTCGTTGCCTTCATCGATAAAAACAATGCTGTCCTGAATGTTTCCGAGCTGTCCCTTCCAAAGATTTCCTTCTACCACATAGCAGCCTTTATCACAATTTAGAGTGACCGGCCCACTTTCTCCATCGTTCATATGCGTACGGATCATATCCACGAGAGTCGTTTTACCCGTTGCGCTATCCCCGCGAATGATGGTTAAGTTGCGTCGCAGTTCAAATTCATATTTCAGGTACTTTGTGCCAACGACTACTTTATGAATGCCTTTCATTTCTGTCAGCCCCTTTACACAAACTCACCTGCGGCCAAAATCAGTTCTTCCATACTGTGAACGATTTGATTTGTATTCAGCACTTTTACTGTAAATGGTTTTTTGCCAAAATCCATCAGGTGGCGCAAATTCACCGTGCGATCCTCCTGCTCTGCAATTTTGAGCAGCCACTTTGCACAGTTGTCGCCACAAGTCGATGTGTTGAACACTTTCTCTGGCTCAAACTTTACCAAAATCAGGGTCTTTACGCCACCAGACAAACCAATCGGTGGAATTTTACCCAAGACCGGGCTGTCAATGATACCACTGTCGATAACGGTAGACTTATCCACATCCCGAATCATTTCCTTGACCATCGGGTCAACAATCCAGTCTTCCTCGTAATCGTATTTGAAATAAGAAGCCGTATTATACACCGCTTCCTTCATATCACCGTAAAAAATGTTCAGCATAGTATCACCTCATTGATGTGCGTACTTCTGTTACCATTGTACCCTCTTTCAGCTTACAAAACAAGATGCAAAAAGCTCTTGACCTCCATTACAGAAGCCAAGAGCTTTTATCTACTTTATTCTATCAGATTTTATTTCCGGGGAGACTTAATCGCAGCTTGGGCGGGTGCCAAAATTGCAGAGCGTGCGAATTGCTGACAGAACAAAAGGGGGAAACTCAACGGATCACAAAGGCAAGTTCCTTATCCAGCAGATAGGGCCGCAGGTAAGCCACAGTGCCGCACATGGGCAGAACATCCTCCGAGAGCTGAATGCCCAACTGCTGGATGATGTACTGCCTGCGCGCCTGCATCCGCTGCCACATCTCCGGGTATTGCTGGCAGATCTGCTCCTTCAGAGCTTCGTCGGCCAGCACTACCGTGCTTTCGGCACAGCTGCCGCCGTAGCCCGGCACCGAGGGAATAATGTCGATCTGCAGCATCATGCCACTGCGAAGCACCTCAGTGGAGTGCTCATAGATCGGGGAGCAGAGCCACTCTTCCTCGGCCACCAGATGTCCCGGGCAGAGCGACCACCCATAGACTGCACGGGGCAGGATCTCTTCTATTTTATCAAACATTTCGCCGCCGGTCATGCCCACATGGATTTCTTCCAGCCAGCGAGTGTAGGCGGCAAAGTATGGCGCGGCCACCTTTTCCACATAGTCCTGCGCGCCCTGCGGCAGCTCCGAAGCGTCACGCACGGCATAGGCCGCACGGCTGGAAGAGCCGCCCGGATAGCCGACTGTCAGTGAAATGGTGTCACCTACTTTGACCGTGTTCTGAGTGGGGAACATATTGCCCTTGATAAAGCGCGGGCCGCTGGCGGCAATGGTAACGATGCTGTTGTGCTGGCCCTGACGGTTGAGCTGTGCGCCCAGCGCCGTTTCGGCTACGCCGGGGGCCAACAGATCCATGGCGTCCAGCACACCGTCCGAAGCCAGTGCGGCACCATACTCGTAGTGCGCGATCTCGTTGGCATTGTTGGTGGTGCGTGCACCGCCTTCGCCCAGGAACAGGTCACCGGCGTTGAACAGGTTTTCATCACCGCCGGTGACCGCGCGAATGGCGTCCAGAATAAAGGCCGGGATATCAAACAGCTTTTCGTTATTTTCCACCGGGCTGGTAAAGTGTTTCCAGCCCGTAATGCCAATGCGTCGGCCCGGGGCGATGCCGGCTTCCTCCAGCAGGGCGCGCAGCGTCTTATCCGCACGGTTGGGCTGGTTCGGCAGCGAGAAGAGTGAAACATGCACGGCCTGCCCCGGGATACGGGCTTTGGACGCCTTGTTCAGGTTCTCATTGCCCAGCACAAAGTGAGCAGTGCCATTGGCATCCAGCACCAGAAGAGCCTCTTCAAAACGGGTAAAATAACCCATCAGGTACTGGAAATTGCCGCAGTGCTCGGCGTCGCCGTATACCACCAGCTGCTCAAGGCCGCGATTCTTCATGCCCTGCAGCACCTTGTCAAGGCGCTCCTGAATGGTGGCATCGGTCAGCATTACCGGCTCTCCGGTGCAGTCCTTGGGCGGCTGCGGCACCTTAGCCAGGCGGATATCATACTGTTTCATCTCTTGCACCTCTCGCTTTTTATTTCCTGTGTTTGGCATACAGCCCGGCCTTTGGGAAGCCTTTTTCTGTTACTCGCCTGCCTCTTCGGTCTTCTGATATTCCTCAATCAGATTCTTGAACCAATAATAGCTCTTTTTGGTGGTCCGCTTGTTGTCATGGTCAAAGTCCACGCGCACAAAGCCGTAGCGCTTTTCGTAGCCATTGACCCAGCTATAAAGATCCATGGTGGACCATGCATAGTAGCCCAGCACATTGCAGCCCTCTTTTTTGGCCTTAAGCATATAGTCGATGTAGCCCTGCATCATTTCAATGCGGTCATCGTCCTGCACATAGCCGTTCTCGTCCGGCGTCTCGTAGCAGCCATGGCCATTCTCGGTAATGTACACCGGGATATCGCCATAGCGCTCCCGGATCTCCATCAGGGTGTTGTACATGCACTTGGGGTAGATCTCACGGCCCCAGAGATTGCGCTTGGTGTCGGGGGCAATGGCCGTTTCGTACCAGCCCTTGATGCGCATACCCTCCTTGGCTTTGGAGCCTGCACCACGGTTGTTGTGGAATACCTCCGTCTCGCCCTGCGACCAGTCGGTCAGGTACATACGGTTGTAGACGTTCATTCCAATAAAATCCACCTTGCCCTTGGCAAAAGTCAGCGCATCGTCCAGCTTGATGTAGTCGTTCTCAATGCCGTTTTCCCGCAGCAGGGGGATCAGCTCACCGGGCAGTTCACCTTTGATAGAGGTATCCAGGATCAGACGGTTGTAGAACAGGTCGCCCAGCAGGCGGACTTTTTCCGGCTCTTTTGTGCCCGGTGCGATCTCCACATTGCTGCTGTCATGCACAATGCCGATCTGACCTTTCAAGCCCATGGCGTGGTACAGGGCCACCACCTTGGCACTGGCCAGCACCTCGTAGTACATCTGCTTGAAATAGCGGTCAAAGTCGAGCTTGTGGTTCGGAGGGTAGTTGCCCACCATGTTCGTGCAGTAGGCATAATACTTCGGCTCGTTGATGGTGCTCCACAGCTTGACCCGGTCGCCAAAGGCCTCAAAGCAGACCTTGGCATAGGCTTCAAAATCATCCACGATGGAGCGTTTTTCCCAACCGCCTTCTTCTGCAATGGCGTTGGGCAAGTCATAGTGGAACAGCGTAACATTGGGTTCAATGCCCTTTTCCAGGCAGTAGTTGATCACATTGTTGTAAAATTCAATGCCCTTGGGGTTCACTTCGCCCCGGCCATTGGGCAGGATGCGTGCCCATGCAATGGAGAAGCGGTAGGTATTCTGCCCGCCGGCGGCCATCAGATCGATATCCTCTTTATAGCGATGATAAAAATCACAGGAGACATCACCGGTAGCGCCGTTCAGGTTCAGCGGATTCCCGTGGGAGAACACGTCCCACTCGCCCAGACCCTTGCCATCCTCATCCCAAGCGCCTTCGCACTGATACGCGGCAGTTGCACTGCCCCAGAGAAACTTCTGCTTTGCCATATTGTAGAATTCCTTTCCTTTAAGAAGTCCGAGCACACATTGATGCCCGCCGCCGCAGCGGCGACAGGCATCAATATGCTTGGCTTTTTGCACTTTGAGATTTGAAACCAGCTTTTAAAGTTTCAAACAGAGATCAGACATCCTCTTTGTACGACTTTTTCAGGATGACAGTGCATGCGATGAATGCCACCACCACAGCCACGATGCCGGAGACCAAGGCGACGACCATGTTGCCCATAGAACCATCCGGGGGCAGGAAGAACAGCAGCGACAGGAAGCCCGGGCAGCCGCCCAGCACATAGTTCTTGAGCGGGAAGATGCCGCCGATCAGACCGCCGGCCACAGCACCGATAGCCGTGCCGATCAGTACACGGGGACGCATGATCAGGGAGCCATAGAAAGCAGGCTCGGTAACGCCGCACAGTGCAGTGACGCCGAAGGAAGCGATCATGCCCTTGCGGCCCTTGTCCTTGAGGTGCATGGCAACAGCCAGTGCGCTGCCGCCGACTGCCAGATTGGAAATGTAGCCCATAGGGAGATAAACCAGATCATAACCCATGCTTGCGAGGCCCGCCGCACCAATGGGCATAATGGCCTTATCGATGCCCAGCATGACCAGATAGGGATAAATTGCAGAGCAGACCGGCATAGCAATGATGCTGGCACTGTTGAAGAACGCCTGAATGACACTGCCGACCACATCGCTGAGCTCAGTGCCGATCGGGCCAAGGACGATCAGGGTGATGGGAACGACGATCAGCATGGTGAGCAGCGGCTTTAAGAAGTAACGCACCATTTCGGGGATGATCTTCTTGAGCAGCTTGTCCACCCAGTACATCAGGATGATACCCATAACAATGGGCATCACGCTGGAAGTATACTCCACTGCAGGAATGGGGATGCCGAAGAAATCCAGACCTTCGACACCGCTGATCGAGCTGCTGACGAGGACAGCGCCCAGGAATGCGCCCATGATAGGCTCCATCTTGAGCTTGTTGGCCATGGTGTAGCCGATCCAGACCGGCAGCATGGAGAAGCCGGCGCTGAAGATAGCCAGGCAGACCTTTGCAGTGCCGCTGTCAACGCCCATGCCAAGGTAGTTGACCATCAGGTTCTTGATAGCAAGGATCAGGCCGCCTGTGATCAGGGCCGGGACGATCGGCATAAAGACAGCCGCGCTGAAATTGCCGAACTTGTTGACCCAATACATAAAGCCCTTCTTTTCGGGCTCTTCTTCTACGACCGTAGGACGGTCATCGGTAGGCCTCCAGCCGGAGACCTCCAGAAAATCGTTGAATGCATCGTTGACTTCCGGTCCAATGATGATCTGCACCTGGCCGGTCTTTGCTACCACGCCCACGACATTTTCAATGCCCTTGATTGCTTCCACATCCACCTTGGATTTGCTGGCGTAATGAATGCGCAGCCGCGTTGCGCAGCGTTCAACAAAGGTGATGTTGCTCAGTCCGCCGACCTTTTCCAGGACCTGCTGGGACATCTTTGTATATTTGCCCATGAGTAAGTGCCTCCCTTTCGTACAGCAAATGTTACAAAATGTTACATTTTACATTTTGTTCAATGAGCTGCCGTGAAGTATCTTCACCGCTCGGCCGCAGCGAAAACCCGCAGAATTCATGTGGTTTTGACCGCTCATCGTCTTTTCTACATTGTAGCACTTTCCCGGTCAAAGTCAATCCGTTTTTGTTATATTTTGTTCATAAATGTTATTATTTGTTACTTTGCACAAACAGAAAATTACTTTTTATGTCACATTCACGAATTTATCGCCCTATTTACGTAAAAAAAGAATGAATTCCCCGTCAAAAATTAACATTTGTCTTGGGAAATTCATTCTTTTCATGTTATTTTATGTTACTTTCAGCTGTAAACACTCTCAGGCCAGCGCAAGCGGGATATTGTTCTGCCGGAACAATTCCTGCGTAGCCTCATCCAGACCCGTATCTGTCACCACTAGGTCCACATCCGTGATCGGCGCGATCTTATAGAAGAACGATTTGTTGAACTTGGTATGGTCCGCCATGCAGATCACCCGCTTGGCTTTTTCCACCAGCACCTTTTTGGTATGGCCGTCCTGCACATCCACCACCGAGATGCCGTCGTTCAGATCGATGCCCTCCAGTGAGAGGAACAGGGTGTCGATTTGAAAACACTGGATAAAGTCATCGGTCAGCGGCCCTAAAAAGCCCATGGAGTTTTCGCGGAACTCACCCGGGCACATGATGAGTTTGATGTTCCGCATGGTAGCGGCGGTGTTGGCCACCAGCAGCGAGTGGGTAAGCACACTGATATTGCGTTTGCCGCGCAGCAGCATGGCAAGCTCGTTGGGCGTAGTGCCAGTATCCAGAAAAATAGAGTCGCCCTCGTTGATATACTCCATGCATTTGGCTGCAATGCGCTTTTTCTCAGCGGCATTGATCTCGCTTTTAAAGCTGATGCTGCACTCAAACAGTGAACCGTTGTTCAGTACTGCCCCGCCGTGTTCCAGCGTGACCATGCCGTCCTCTGCCATAGCGTTCAGATCCCGCCGAATGGTCATAGAGGACACCTGGATACGCTCTGCCAGGTCCGTGATCACCACACTGCCATTGCGCTGCAGCTCGTCCAGAATATAGCGTTTCCGTTCAATCGCATTCATAGTTCTTCCTCACAGGGCCGCCCCACAGCCCTTTTTACCATCGCTCTCATTTCTGCTCATTTTCTTCCGTTTCATCCAGCCGCAGTTCGTGCCCGCCGGTGCGAATCATATAGCGTTCACTGTCAATATACTGCTCGTTCATTAGCACCACCCGGTCTTTGCCGTCCAGATAGCAGGTGCGAGTGTACACGACCGGCTGTCTCTTTGCAAGGCCCAACGCAGCTGCCGCTTCTGCACCGGCATACCGCACTCGGATGATCGTTTCTTTTTCACGGATGACCCGCAGCTTTTTCCACTGCCGCAGCAGGCGGAACACCGACCCGCTCAACAGCTCTTTCGTCAGAAACTCTGCATCCTGTGGCGGGAAGTAATCCAGCTCATATACTGCAGGTTTGCCGTTCAGCGCACGCACCCGCCGGGCACAGCAATAGCGTTCCTCACCATGCTTCAGCTCGAACAGGCGGCATACCTCTGCACCGGGCACCATGCTCAGATCCGTGCACACCGTGGACGGCCTGTACCCATTAGCCACTGCGTTCTCCGTCCAGCCGCGGGGCTCCTCCAGATCATTGCGCATCACCACACCGGTCACAAAAGTGCCCTTGCCTGGGTGGCGCACCACCAGCCCCTCCTTGCACAGTTCCTCAACTGCTCGCCGCACCGTAATGCGGCTCACTTTATATTGTTCCACCAGTTCATTTTCTGTAGGAAGTTTGTCGCCCTCCCGGCGGCTGCCGGAAAGGATCTCCTGCCGCAGAATTTCCTCCAGCTGCAGATAAAGCGGGGTCGCGCTGTCCGGCACCAGCATAGTGTTGTTCCTCCAAAGGCAGATATTCTTATACTATATGAGCATAACACAATTGTGTGGTAAAATCCAGTCTTTCCGCGTCAAATTCTGCCTGCCGTCCAGTTGCAAATCATCTTATATTATATTATAATGTCTTATAGATTCTTTCCACCGTGATCCACTTGATACAGGAGGTACTTTGTATGTTCCATATCCTTGTTGCACGCTTTCTTTTAGAGGCCAACGAGAACATCCCCAAAAAGTGCGACCTGAACGATGTCAGCCTGCACTTTGGGCAGGACTGCGTCGCGCACCTGCAGCTGGGTGATGTATTTGACCGCCCGGATGTGACCCTTGTACCGGCGCTGGACGCCAATGCCGGTTCCAACGGCGTGATGAAGCGCACCGCTTTCGAGTACATTGAGTCCACCATTCTGCAGACCGTGCGGGAGCACCTTGCCGAACTGGATGCCATCTACCTGCACCTGCACGGAGCCAGCGAGGTGGAGGGCATCGGCTCCGGCGACCATCATATCTTAAAGGAAGTACGCCGCATCGTAGGCCCCTACCTACCCATTGCGGTAGTGTGTGACCCCCACGGCAACCTGTGCAGGGAATATGTAGAGGGCACCACCATCATCCGCAGTTATCGTGAATCTCCTCACACCGATGTAGAGCAGACCATTCACTTTGTCTGCTCTCATTTGCTGGAACTGCTGGAGCACCGCCGCAGCATCACTCCCGTGTACCGCAAGCTGCCGCTGATTTTAGGCGGCGAGCAGAGCGTCTCCGCCGACGAACCGGTTCGCTCCATTAATCAGTATATGGACGAGATTGAAAAGGATAACCGCATCCTCAGTGCCAGCTGGCACGTGGGCTACATCCGGCACGATACCGATGTAGCTGGCTGCGGCGTAGTAGTTGTACCTTCTTCCAACGAATTTCGTACTTATGCAGAGCAAAAGGTCGATGAACTGGCAGCCTTTGTGTGGGAGCGCCGCCACGAGTTCCATTACACCGGCCTGACGCAGGAGCCGGACGAGGCTCTGCAGACCGTGCTGCACTGCTCTGGCAAGCCGGCTTTCCTCACCGACTCCGGCGACAACACCACCAGCGGTGCCATGGGTGCCAACACATGGGTGCTGCGGCAAGTGCTGGCCAAACCCGAAGCCCTGCAAGGCAAACGCTTGTTGTTTGCTGCCATTCAGGACCCCGCCGCCTATACCCTGCTGGCCGGTCATACCATTGGTGATACCCTGCCTCTGACCCTTGGCATGGGTCTGGACTCCCTGACCGAGCCGGTACAGCTCACTGTGACCCTGAAGCATCTGGGCCGTCAAGAGGGCACCGTCTTGTTTGCTGAACATGGCGATTTTGGCGGCTGTGCCACCGTGTCGGTAGAGGGCCTGCCCATTGACATCATCGTCACTGACACGAACCATCCCTTTGTGGAGCGGCATCAGACCCTTGCCGCCGGGGTGGACTGGATGGACTACGATGTGGTGATCGTCAAGACCGGCTACGCCTTTCCTGAACCGACCCAGCAGGGCGCGCTGTGCGTGATGTCCCTGACCGACGGCGCTACCCTGCAGGATACCCGCCGCCTGCCCTTCAAGCGCATCATGCGCCCCATGTTCCCAATTGACGATATCTAAATGCGTACTTTTTCCAACACCCAGCCTGCTGCATTTATAACGTGAACCATAAAACACCCCTCGGCTTCCCGCTGTAGAAACCGAGGGGTGTTTGTTATGCTTTATTGGCACTTTTTTATTTGTGCTCTTTCAAGCTCTCACGCAATCACTTGCGGGGGTTCTTGATCGTAGCTTGGGCGGGTGCCAAAATTACAGAGCGTTCAGAATAGCGATATGATGTTCTTTTAACACGCTGTATCTCCAAAGAACGGTTTCACTGTACTAAGAGAAACGCCGTTCCGCTTTGCTTTTTCCTGCTCATAGGTCACGCGAGCAGCTTCTTCAATAAAAGCTCTAACTTCCGGCGTTGCTGCTGACCAAGTGACATTAAAGCGCTTGCAAATCTGATAAAAGGTGCGATAAAATGCATCCCGTTCTGCATCACGCTGAAAATATTCTTTTGCACTCATCAAACACACCTCATTTCAAATAAGTCACAAAAATGTTCATTGCTGCCTCGCCAGAGAGTTCATAGCGCGGTGCTCCACCAAAACTTGGCAAAGGGCAAGCTCCATAGTCCCGGACATAATGCTCTGCCAACTCCGGAACCTTTGCCTCGAACGTGACCGTTCCACCACATTCATGGTCGATCGACAGCTTGATGCCATACGCAATCAGGACTCGGCCAATGCCCTGATATTTTTTAGAATGCCCGACAATCGTCGGGTTGCTTTCCGGTTGGCTCTCAATGTAGGTAATGTGAACCATCACGTCATTTTCCAATATTTCGTATGCAGCCAGCGCAACTAATTCGCCATCACTCGTCTTTAAGGCATACTTTTCAAAGGCATCATCCTGAATATAATCTGACAACCAGCTTGTTTGCCAGACGGGTTTTTTTTCAGTCTGTACCGCGTCAGACTTTTTCATGCGCACGATTTTCACACTGATATTCTGACTGCCGTCTGTTTTTATGATAAATGGTACAAACCTTGCCATATAGACCCCTTTTCAAGCTGAAGTGTCGTTCCCCTTATTATTATACTCATCCATTCGTAATTTTTCAAGCTACACAAAAAGCCCCTCGGCCTTCCATTACAGAAAGCGATGGGCTTGATTTGCTTTTGAACTGTTTTATCTCGTTGGAAAGATTTTATCTTCTCAGGTTTTTGATTGCAGTTCGGATAGCTGTCAAAATTGCTGATCCTTCAAAATCAATCCAGTTCTTCTCCATTGGTTTTAATCACATGCTGATACCAGTAAAATGATTTTTTACGGGAACGCTTCAATGTGCCATGGCCTTTGTCGTCCATATCCACATAGATCATACCATAGCGCTTTGCCATTTCGCCGGTGCCTGCCGAAACGATATCAATGCATCCCCAGGGCGTATAGCCCATTACCGGCACATGGTCCTTTTCAATGGCTTCCTTGATGGCACGGATATGGCCGCGCAGGTAGTCGATGCGGTAGTCGTCCTCAATGGTACCGTCCGCATTGACCGTATCCTTTGCACCCATGCCGTTCTCTACAATAAACAGCGGCTTCTGGTAACGGTCGTACAGCTCGTTCAGCACATAGCGCAAGCCGTCCGGGTCGATGGGCCAGCCCCATGCCGTGGTTTGCAGGTAGGGGTTGGGCGCGCCTTGCTGGCCGCCGGTGGTCGTGGTGTTGGCCGAGAAGCGGTCAAACACGGTGGTTCGGTAATAGGAAAAGGCCAGGAAATCCGAGGGATACGCTTTTAAAATTTCTGCATCCCCCTGCTCCATTTTTAACGTAAAGCCATATTCGTCAAAAATCGACTGTGCATAGTTGGGATACTCACCATGGAACAATACATCCGAAAACAGCAGTGCCTTGCGCCGGAACGCATAGGCTCCAAACACATCTTCCGGGTGGCAGGTGGCCGGATAAATGCCGGACAGCGCCAGCATCGCGCCCATCTGGAAATCCGGGTTGATGATCTTTGCCGCTTTGTTTGCCAATGCCGAAGCTACCATCAAATGATGCAGTGCCTGGAATTTCAGCCCTGCCTCTGCATCCGGCGTTTCGCCCTGATTATACGATTTTTTGCTTCCGGCCTCCGATGCTGCATCGTTGGAAAGGCCCAGTGTCCAGTAACCACCCAGCACGTTCACCTCGTTCACGGTGACCCAGTATTTGACCTTATTGCGGTAACGCTGGAACACTGTGCTGGCATAGCGCAGATAGAAATCGATCAGCTTCCGGTTTGCCCAGCCGCCATAGGCCGTGGCTAGGTGCACCGGCATATCAAAGTGCAGGATGGTGACCAGCGGCTCAATGCCATGAGTCAGCATTTCGTCAAACACTTTATCGTAGAATGCAAGGCCTGCCTCGTTGGGCTGTTGGTCGTCTCCGTTCGGGAAGATTCGTGTCCAGGAAATGGAGAGCCGCAGCACCTTGAAACCCATTTCTGCAAACAGAGCAATGTCTTCTTTGTAGTGGTGGTAGAAGTCGGTGGCCACATGGCTGGGATAGTAATAGTCATCCTTCAGGATGCCCTGTGCACCCGCCGGGATGCATTCGCCCAGCCCGATCGTTCCCTCACGTCCATCCGGGAAACGGTAGAAGATCCGGCGCGGCTGTTCCTTGTTGCCATCGGTAATAAGATCCGCGACTGCAAGGCCTTTTCCGTCCTCCGCGTAGCCACCCTCATACTGGTTGGCTGCTGTGGCACCGCCCCAGAGAAAATTCTGCGGAAATCCCATTTCGTTCTCCTTTGCTTACTGCTCTTTCTGTGCTTCTTTTTCCGCCATGCGGTTGGACATCAGCACGAACGGGATGTAGGTCAGGGTGCCCACGATCAGGATCACCAGCTGCACAATGGCACCATGCCAGCCATAGGAAATGGTAGCATTGATGAACAGCGGCAGACCGAACGGTGCGTCCACGATGCTGCAGGAGATGAAGCCGATCTTAATGGCAAACAGACCGATAGCAGCTGCAATGCCGGAGTTCAGGATAAAGGGAATGGCGAACACAGGGTTCAGTACCAGCGGCAGGCCAAAGACCATCGGCTCGCCAATGCCGCAGATGCCGGGCAGCAGCGAAAGCTTTGCAATGGCACGGTGATCTTCACGCTTGGAGAACATCAGGATGGCAAAGATCAGGCTCAGGGTCAGGCCAGCGCCGCCCACAACAACAAACACCGTCCAGAAGCCACGGGTCAACGGATAGGCAGGAGTCAGGCCAGCCTGCACGGCAGCAATGTTTTCGGCCAGACCGGCAGCGGAGATGGGACTGCGGATGGGCTCCACCACCAGACCGCCATGGATGCCCAGGAACCAGAACAGCTGGCAGACCACAGCCATGATGACCACGCCTGCGGTGCTCTGCACAGCAGCCGACAGCGGAGCCTGCACAACGGCGTAGATGAACTCGTTGATATAAGAGCCGGTGGCCAGCTGGAACAGGGTGCCAAAAACAGAGCTGAACACGATGATGACAAATACCGGAATCAGGATGTTAAAGGAGTTTGCAATGCCTGCCGGAACAGATGCCGGCATTTTGATCTTGATCTTTTCAATACTGGTGAGCCAATGGAACAGGTTGGTGATGAGCACAGCCACCAGCATACCCACGAACAGGCCCTGTGCACCCAGAACGCCGCCGCTCAGGCCACTGGCCTTGCCGGTCGCTTCCTGAATGGTCACTGTGATGGTGTTGGGCACCATGGCGAAATAGCAGATCACCGCCAGCACACCCGTAATGAACGGAGGCATCTTTTTTGCCTTTGCCAGGTTCATGGCAATGAGCAGGATGATGGGGATGGTCATGCAGGAAACGGCTGCAAAGTTCATGGCGGTGAAGGCCGGAGCCAGGTTGCTGAGGGCCGGAACCCACTTTGCCAGGCCGGTGGTCTGGCTGGCGATCAGCGCATTCAGCAACGAACCAAAAGAACCTGCAATGATAAACGGAACATAATCGGTGAATGCATCCTTGATGCTACGCAGATACACATTGCTGTCCACAAAGTCCGCAATGTCCATCAACGTGTTTTCAAACTTGCTTGTCTTTGCCATGATTTCCTCACTTTCCTGCATACAGATCTTCGGCCTGCTTCAGCACAGCTGCACCATCGCAGCGGCCATAAGAAGGGCCATCGATCACATCCACCACAGCCTGGTCGCCCACCAGCTTGGTCACCCGCCGCAGAATGTGGCGCACCTGCGGGCCCAGCAGCAGCACATCAAAATTGCCCAGTTCGTTCTGGATCTCGCCCTGCTCCACAGCCCAGATCTTGTAATCCTTGCCCTGTGCTTTTGCAGCATCCTGCATCTTTGCCACTACCAGGCTGGTGGACATTCCTGCATTGCAAGCCAACATGATCCTCATTGTTCATTTCCTCCTTTAAGTTCGTTTACGGTATCCTGTAATTCCTTCACCAATCGGTAAAGGTTTATAAATTCCTGTGCGTTGTCCTGCGCCATGGTCGCCATGGTCAGGTGATCCTGTGCGTGGACCAGAACAATGTTCAGCTCCACCGGGTTTCCGTTTGCCTCACCCTGAATCATATCCGACTGCGCCTGATGTGCCAGGTGGAACTCCTGCTGCGATTCCTTGAGCTGCTTTTGCGCTTCCTCAAAGTCGAACTCCCGTGCAGATTCCACCGCCATCAACGCCAGCGACTTTGCGTTGCCCGCATTCATGATCAGTTCAAAGGCTTTTGCGTATTTTGTCTCGTCCATATCATTCCGTCCTTTCGTTGTCCACAGCCTCAAGGCATTCTGCCAGAGTCTGGTAGCTTCGTTTTTGGATCAGCTGCCCAATACGCTGTTCATCCAGCAGCAGCCGTGCCGTTGTGGCGTAAAAATCCTGCAGCTTCTTGTTTTTCTGCCGCGATACCGACACCAGAAAAATCGCCTGCACCTCGTGCTGCTCGTCCCACTGGATGGGCGCTTTCAGGACTGCCACGCTTACAAAGGTATCCTCGGTCAGCACCTGACAGGGATGCGGCATTGCCACACGGTTTCCCATGCAGGTATGTGCCATCTTCTCCCGTTTGCACACCGCCTCGTAAAAGCCGGTTGGAAGCGGGTGGAGCTTTTCCACCTGGAAGACCAGCTTTTGCAGCGCTTCCTCTTTTGTTTGGGCTTCCAGCTCCGGGAAGAACAGCGGTTGGGGGTAATACTGCAGGATATCATGCGCTTCCTCCCGTAGAAAGCCCTTGATGGCACCGCTGCGCTTTTCGTCCAGGAGCTGCTTCACCTCACAGATGGGCACCGGCACAGGTTCCTGAATGGGCACCATCGTAAAAACGTAGTCGATCTTTGAAAAATCCTGCCTGCCAATGCTGCGCTGGTCACAGATGGCGATCTGATTGATGCGGTCGCCGAACTGTTTCTGCATCTTGTAAGCCATCAGCCGGGCCGTACCGGCGCCCGATGCGCAGACCAGCAGCACATTTTTCTTTTCAATGTGAGAGCGCTTGCGTTCCAGTGAAAGCTGGATGGTCAGCGCAAGATAGGCGACCTCGTTGGAATCCAGAATGCAGCGGTACCGCCGCTCCAGCACGGCGCTTGCCTGCACGGCAATGGTGTACGCCAGGCTGTAACGCTGCCGGATCTCCTTCAGCAGCGGATTTTTGAGCCGCATTCCGTACTTGATGCGGATGATCAGCGGTACCAGATGGGTGCTGAGCGAAAGAATCAGCTCCAGATCATCCCGGAAGTCCATCTGGAAGATCTGGTAGATCTCTTCCAGCATTTCTGTCACAGCATCCTGCACATCGCTGTCGATCACAAAATTCTGGCTCGTCTGCTTGCTGGCCAAGTGGATCGCCAGGTAGCGCACCTCTTGTTCCGGGTAAGGTACACCGGTCAATTCAGTAATGCACTTTGCACATTTCTGCGCCAGCTCATAGCTTTCGCCTGCAGACCACGTTTGGTTTTCTTCCTCGGTCATCTGGATGTATTGGCCCGATCGGATGCGCTGGATCGCCACTGCAACATGAACCACCAGACTGTTCAGCCCCACATCCGTGATGTGATAGTTTTCCTGTTCCAGAAGTTCCACCAGCATCTGTGCAAGTTCGTATTCCTGCGCGTTTTCTTCCAGTGCTGTGTGCTCCATGCCAGGGTTCCGTTCCTGTAAATATTCGGAAAGGCACTGCCTCTTGTGGAACTCATCTCCCACCAACCGCATTCCATAGTGCGGCTTGCGTTCCAGTGTCAGCTGGAACCGATTGAAAAAATCCTCTGCCTGCCGCAGATCAGAAGTCAGCGTTTTGCGGCTTACATACAGCTTTTCGCACAGGGTCTCTACCTTTGTGTAGCAGTCGTCCTTCAGGAAATATTCGATCAGGAACCGCACCCGGCCTCTGGAATCCTGCGGAATGTTGGAATCTGCCTTCAGGAAGATGGTCTGGAACTTATCCAGGTCCTGCACTTTCAAGCGGTAGCCTTTTCCCCGCTCGTGCAGGACCTCCGCACCGTGGGTCTGCAGCTGCTCGTTCAGTTCCTGCAGCAGTCCCCGCACGGTTTTTGTGCTCAGGCTCATCTTTTGCGCGAATTCATCCACCGTTTTATATTCGTCCTGCGATATCAGGCTTAAAAGCGTTGTGAGCCGCTCGCCCAGCATTTTATCGTTTCTCCTTTCGTTTCAGATTCTCACGTTTTCCTGTGGCTTTACTGTACCATATTCTATCCGAAAACTCCAGAACCTCTATTTCCAGCTTGTAAAAGAAAAACATTTCTCGAAATCGGAAACAATCTGCGTTTTTCACAATTTCCATTTTCTGCGATTGTGCATTCTATCCATATCTCTTTTCTGAAAACAAATCAAGCCCTCCGGCTTCCGTTACAGAGGCCAAAGGGCTTGATTTATTTTCAGGCTGTCAATTTTTCTTTTGCGCCGTTACGGCAGCCAGGGGTACAGCCGGACGGTGTAGGTCTTTGCTTCCCCCGGCTGCAGCTGTACCAGCCCCACACCGGAGTTCAGGGCGTTCACCGCACCGCTCATGGGCTCTATGCAGATAAAATCCTGCGTGCCGTCGCCATTCCACAGCACCCACTGATTGAAGGGCTCCGCCGCGTTCATGCAAAGGCCACCGATCCGGGCGGTTCTTCTCGTAACTCCCTGCGCCAATGTTTTTCAGCCAATCGCTTAGCTTCGGCCAGTAACGAGATCTATCAATATCAGTATCCATATACATAAAATGCAGCAAATACCACAGTTCTACGCACTGGTTCGACCATACAGCATGGTAAATCGTCTCACTTTGTGCATTGTATTCTTCGCACAGCTGTGCTACCATGTCGATATTTTCTGCCGGAAAATCATCTGTGTCATAGACAATCCAGACGTGCTTAAACACAATGCCGTTATTCTGAACGTATTGACGAGCTTTCATCAACAGATTCACCGTATTGTCGCCAATGCCCTCTACCTTTAGCTGGATTCTATCACGGTACTTAGAATTGATAATCCGTTGAATTGCGCCAAAATACTGCGGCTCGGTTTCTGTACCTTCAGATGCAATCAAGTGGTATTCCGGCTGAATCATCCTTGCCTTATCACGGCGATTCTTCATCCAGCTTTTTCCAAGGTCACTCTTTTTCGGAGGTTTCAGACTCATGCCCAATCCCTCCCTGTCAGCATATTAGAAAGGTAGGGGTCTGCACCATATCGACCTTCCAGATACTGCTTGTCAAAGGCCGCTGTGCTCTTGACGCGAGTATTATCCTCCTGCCGGAACTCATAAAGCGAATAAATCTCACTTTCATGATTGTCATTCATTGCGGCAAACCAGATTTCATCGCGGCGGAAGACCGTATTCTTCATTGTGGTCAGGTCATGAGAACTGAACAGCAATTGTGCGCCCTTCTTGTTCAATTCTGGGTTCTTGAACATCTGAATCACATACCGGAGCAGCTTCGGATGCAGCTTGGCATCCAGTTCGTCCACAACCACTGTGCGGCCTTCCTGTAATGCTACCATCAGAACCGGCAAGGCTGCAATCATCTTCTTGGTACCATCCGATTCTGCTTCAAAGGGAAGCTCGTAGACCTTGCCATTGATCATTCTCTGCGTGAACAGGTGCTTGCTATCTTCATCATAACGATAGTCGGACAAATCAATGCCTACATCATTCAGCGCATGAATCAGGCTTTCCTTGGTCGCTTCATTCTTGGACACCAGCACAATGTTTTCCGCTCTGGGATTCGCGTAACTTTGCGTAATACAGGATTCAAACCAATTCTGCACTTCTGCAATCACAGGGATATTGTAATTGATTGCCAAAAAAGAAAGATACGGCATCTTCGGATTGACGTCCAGGTTGATGCTCGCCTTGCTGATGCTCGCGCCCAATTCAATCTTCTGTCCGTCTCGTTCAAAAATCAGTCCTGTCTTCTTACCACCAAGTGTGCGCCACAGAAGAGACTCAAAGACAATTTCTTCCTTGAGCGCAATGTAATACTGGTATTCCTTCTCGCCTACACGGAAAAACACCTGAAAAATCGTAGGCTCATTTACAGAGCTTTCATCTAACATAAAGGGAGCCACACTGCTGCCCTGCTGGAAGATCATCGGCTGTCGGTTCTTCTCCAACGCATGGATTGGCTTTACAACAAGGTTAACCAGGCAAAAGAATGCCTGAAGCAGATTTGTCTTGCCGCCACCATTTGGGCCGTAGACTGCACTGACCGGAAGCAGGTCTTCCGCTTTCTCCTGCCGAATCAAGGCGTCCTGAAACTCCGGAATCGCCATTGCGCGGAAATCGAATGTAGTTTCATCCTTATAAGACTTAAAATTCTGAAAAGAAAACTGGCAAAGCATTCTTTCAACTCCTTTCTGCTTATTATTATAGCTCATTTCTGCTTTTTATTTCAGCATTTCAGAAAATTTTATTCTCACATCAATTTTATAAAGCAAAATCAAAGAGTAAAAAGTTTCCATTTATACAAAAAGCGAATCTTCCCGCAGCATTTTATCTGCGCAAAAGCTCCGCCTCATGGCCGCTTATGATTATCTTTTAGTAGAACTGAATTTCGGCACCGCTTTCCTCTGCGATCTGAATCACTTCACCCACGCATTGGCCTGCTGGATCTTGATAAAGAAAACCTGACCTGCCTGATTGGACGAAAACCATCCCAAATGTCGAAACTGGATTTATTGCAGCCTGTAATGATTTTTCCACTCGGCATAATGAATTTGAAGGGCAGAGGTAGGAAATATGCTGCCTTTGCTCAAATCGCCCTATAAAGAAGTCCCAAAAAAGCAGTTTATTATCATCCTATTAGATTTCGATCCATGGATAACAGTGTCATAAACCACCAGATAGAATGCTATGCGTTTTTATAGTAGTTGTTCCTCCCAATCAATTTCTATTTGATTCATAACATCCTGATAAATCACAAAAAGAGGTGTTTTTATGACAATGGCAAAGAAACTCCCACTTTTAGCACCTTCCATTCATACGTTTGAAGTAAATGGAACGTACAAGGATTGCGAAGCGAGGCGCACTGTATTTATGGCAATTCAAAAAATGGTATCCGCTGGAAAATACTATCGGATTCCGTATCATGGCTCCTCGAAAAAAGGCTACTCTTATAAAAGAAAAGATGGTGGTTTGACCATCACATTGGCAGATTATCCAGAGTTTAAGAGGCGATACATAACGTTATCTGGTGTGAACCTCGCTCGAATCGCAGGTGATTCATCTCGTTTAAGTTTAACAGATTTATCGCCAGAAGGTTTGGTCATGCAAGAGCAGGCATTTCTGAATGAATTGAAGCAGCTTGGACTCCTTGAAATCGAGGATTCTGTTAAATGGAAAATGCACCGGTTGGATATTACACAAGACTTCTATGTGAAATGCGATCCTGCACTGATAGTAAAAATTATTCGCTATGCAGGAAGCGTTGACCCGTACAGAAAAGGTCGCGCACAGCACTATAACCAGCACAATGAGATCCGAAGCTGTAAATTTGAAAAAACGTGGTACGATTTTGCACTCTATGACAAGCATCAGCAGCTCTTGAATTGTGAAAAAGAGAGCCATCCGATTTCTCCAGATGATCTGGAACGCTCAAAAAATCTGGTTCGATATGAAATTCAATTAAAGCGCCCCAGTCTGAAAGAATTCGAGCACGATAAGTTGGAATCGAAATCTTCAAAGTTCCAGTTTGGGAATCATGCGCTGTTTCATTATTTTGATAAAATCAGTGATGATATTCCGCTCTTTCTATATCGGTATGCCGTCGATTATTTTGGCAAGCATTCGTGGTATAACGTTCCAACTGCCCTGAAAGCCGTACAAATGAGCAATCTTGATGACGATACCAAAGAACTTGTCAGTGCGTATATCGAAGCGCAGGATGAGCCGGAACTGACTGATAAGATACATCATAAAAAGAAAATCGCAAAGGCTTTGGAAAAATTAGAGATCAACGATGTAATCATCCCTTGTCGCATCCTGAACGATCGTCAATGCGGCAGATTTCCATGTCCGCCCTTATGCACAAGGGTACAAGGGCTTTGAGCGAACAAAAAATGATTCGTGCAATGAAGCGCAAAAATTCATCAAGATTACAAGAATGGAGTTGATTTTCAATGCTAGACAACTATCCCGATGTCCTGAGCTTCCGGCAGGTCATGGAAATTACGCATGTTGGCAGAAATCTTCTGCTTCGTCTTCTGAACAGCGGCGAAATTCCCGCCTTCAAGATGGGAAAACTCTGGAAAATTTACAAGCAAGACCTGATCCAGTATATGAGCCAATGTCAGTAAACCATATCCTTCGTTTGGGGCAGTCATAACCACCGGCTGAGCCGGTGGCCTAAGTAAGCCCTAGAAGAGCATCTTACTGGCAAATTCCCTGCAAGGGGCTATGAGCTAACGTCTTTCATCTGCATTACTTGCCATACTGCTCTAACGCACTATGCCCATAAAGTACATCTTCTAAAATGACAATTCTTTGTCATCTCGCTTCGCTCGAATCTTATAGCTAAAGAATTTTTACTTCACCAACCTAGCTGGTGGTTTTGAATCGCTCAAGTCCCCCCCCCCCAAAAAAAATAAGGCTGTGTGAATTTTTGATTCGCACAGCCTTATTTTATGCTTTAAACAGCATCAAAGGTTTCAAGGATAGCCCAAGGATTTTCGTCATTATACCGTACCGTAGCAGATCCTACTGTTTCGATATATTTCACAACATCACCACCGACAACAGCAGTTGTGGCATAGCCAACAGTTTCCCATTGGCCATCTCGGTTAAGTGCCTCAATAGACCAGAAGATAAAACCGATATTATCATAACGGACATTATCCACTTTTCCGAAGTTCGAGATGGAAACTTGGACATTTTCGATAATACTACCATCATCACAGTAGAAGTTATAAAAAGCCGTGTCACCGTTACATCTTGTCATCTGGCCAAAATAACCGCTACATGGAGCCTGGTAACCGTTAGCAACAATATGTCTCTGAGATTCATCCATGGCATCATACATGGCTTTATTTGCGACAGTAGAGTTGTACAGATTGGTGTACTGTGCAAGATACTTGGAGTTAGGATACACAGATTTGTAGTATTCATATGCGGTGATGAACTCTTCGTTGATTCCAGCACAGCCAAGGCAACCAGTAGAATTCCAGTTATAGTAGCACTTCGCCAGCTTCCAAGAGGTATCTTCATACCATTGATCATAAAACTGGGATTCCGTCTGAGCAAGCGCAGATGGGACAAGAATAGCAAGCATCATTACTATGCTCATAAAGGTAGCTACAATTTTTTTCATAGTAGATTTTCCTTTTCGACCTATAGCACTCAAAAAATTTCATCAATAGCACAAATTCACATTATATGCTCGTCTACATCATCTCCGAACGGGTCCGACCCATCATCTTTATCGTGCTCATACACCCAATTCGTGTACTTGGTATAATCATTCTCTGTCTTTGGGATAATTTTAGTATTGATGGTTTTAGACGTACCGACTTTCTTAATGGGCGCATCATACATCTGAAAGAATGCTGCCACCTCCGCATTGCTCAGCACATCGGTTGCTTTGTGATTTGCCATTATGCGCTGTTCCCACTGAATATACGAGCCTGTTTTTCCATTAGGTGCTTCATAGATAACAAGCAATGTGCCCGATTTTTTCCATCCTTTACAATTAACCAGATAATCCAAATAGTTGGTAATCGTTGTTTTGTTAGTAAGTTCCGCATTGATTTGGCTCATATCATGAGCCACCCCCTTACCAACCGCTTTTGCCACACCAGTAGTAGCCTTCATCATACTGTGAATAATTAGAATCAGAATAATTAGGACAATCAACCAAAACATACAGCCGCCTCCTTTATTGCAGCTCTACTCAATTCTCTCATTTCTAAAAACTTCTTAACTGTCTTTCTTGACATTGCCAGTATTATGCTGCATAGCCGGTGTCAATGGTCATAAGATAAACTTCATGGGGATACTCCTTCATAGCTTCTGCGGCACCCTCAAGATCAGTGTACTTATCATAATCGGAATCGTAATCACCAAGCAGATAATATAGTGGTACATCCTTTTCAAAGCCTTTACTATCCTGAACACCTGCTGTTTTACCAGTATTCAAATAAATAAGATCATAATCCCCCTGCTCCGGGAAAGACAATGTACCATCCGTTTCTACAACTACATATTCACGGTATCCACCATTCGCATCAACATAGATAGAACCATACCAGCTCTCATGATTACTAGTACCGTTCGCATAGTTTTGAATCTTAGCTGCGTACTCATTTATAGTAGAACTATAAACAGTTCCCATCTTATTATGAATCGTAATCCAACCACAAGATACTTCCGGAATCTCATAGGTAGGATCAACGAATCCACGGAAGAAATTGTTGAACTGTGTACGATACGCTTTTTCATCCTTTTTATACTGAGTATAAAGATCATTTTCTTTGGAGATATTGCTCATTTCATCAGGCAGAAAGTTCTGATATAGCTTAATCATGTTTTCAAAGAAATACATCTGAGATTTATCAAGGTTACCATTTACACGAGCGTTATTCATATGGGTTTTCAGATACTGCCTCCACGCCATGGTAAAAGTTGCAATGGAGTCCTTATCCGCTGCGATTTTCTTAAATGCCTTCTTATTACTGCTATCTGTATTAGCATAGTTGGAAGAACTCTTAAGTGTACTTTCAATAAGTTCTTTATACTCTTTTATTTTTTCATTTGCTTCTTCACGTTTTTTATTAGCAGTACTCTCCGCCTCAGCAGCAACTGCTGCTTTTGAAGCTGCCATTTCTGCCGCTTTGCTCGCTGCATCAGCTTCTTCCTGTGCTTTCTTAGAAGCTGCTTCTTCAGTCTCTTTAGCTGCATGAGACGCACTTTCTGCGGCTTTCTGGGCTTCCATTACAGCTTTTGATGACGCCGCCGCTTCCGCCGCAGCAGCTCTCTTTGCCTGTACTTCTGGAGAAAGGTTATTCTCTCCCGTAATCATGCCAGCACTCAAAAGCACCATACTTGTTATGATAAGAATCGCTTTTCTAAATTTGAATGCCGGGATTTTCTTCGTAACCGGCGGAAGTACGATCACGCCCGCCAGTACCATAAGAACAATCGCTGGTACAGTATACTCACCAACATAAATCAGACCACTCAGTATAAAGCACACAGAAACGAACCATTGTAAAATCTTCTTAAGTTTATTTAGCATAATTCTCCTCTTTTTCATCTCACATGCTTATCGAACTCCACAAAGGCTCTTAATTTAAGTTCATCTCCTCTCCAAAGCAACCAATGATTTCCTCTTCAGTTGGATTTATCTTGTTAAAATTATACGATTTATAGAATTACATGTCAAGCTATCCACCCTTAAAATCGTAAGTAACACTACGATTTATCCAAGGAGGTCTATGACATGGAACGCGAGAAACCAAACTTTGACATTCTGGGAAGGATCGACCGGGAGCGGTTGGCTCGTGGATGGTCTGAATACACCCTTGCCGAGAACTCCGGTCTAACGCAATCCACCTTATCAACGTGGCGCAGACGAAACCTTCAGCCTAATGTGACCTCAATTGAAAAAATATGTCACGGCCTTGGTATCACACTCTCGCAATTTTTTGAAGAGGACGCCGCCGTTCACCATTTGACAGAGGAGCAGAAATCCCTTTTGACCATCTGGGATAGACTTTCGCCCTCGCAAAGAATCGCTATTTTGGATTTGATTCGGGCATTTCTGCCTGAATAAAGCAAACCCTTACAAAAAAGAAGGATGCCGGCGACCATTGCGTCACTTGGCATCCTTCTTCATTAGATAAAGGATTTCAGAACTTTTTTTAGTGCTTCACGCTGTTCCGGGGTTATGCGATTCAACAAATTCAAAAATTCCTGTTGTTCCTCCTTTGTAAATTCGCTATGGGGTTCATCTTTTACACATTTTTCGTTTTGCATAACAACTCTTCCTTTTTAAGTTTTCCCTCGTCAGTCAAATCAGCCCGAATCTGCCGCTTATATTTATAATAGGTATTCCGGGCAAGTCCAGTCAATTTCATGCACTCCATGTCATCCAATGTACCGCCAAACGCCTTACAATGGATACGGATCTTCTCCTTGGCTGCTTTGGACTTTTTGGTTTCAAAGCCAATTCCTTTCTTACGGCCAACCTGCTTGCCGTTCAGCCGGGCGGTCAAAAGGCCCTCACGGGTGCGCTGGTGCAAGTCGTCAACTTCTTTTTCGGATTGCTCAAAGGCCAGCTTGATCTGCTCCTTTGCCAAGGCCATCAGATATTCGTTGATGCCCTTCAAGATGAAGTCCACGTTTGTCCCTGTCATGGCAATGCTGCCGGACAGGGCTTTTTTGTAGGTCTCGGTGTCGATGTGGTGCTCTTTCAAGAACACCAGCCGGATGCCCTTATGATAGAGGTCTTCGTACAGAGCAAAACCTTCTTCTGCATTTCTGGACATCCGGGACACTGAATCGAACACCACCGTATCTCCTGCTTTCAGAACCCGGTAAAGCTTCAGCCATTCCGGGCGAAAGATAGATGTGCCAGTATAGGCTTCCTGCACGATATGGGCAGTAGGGTATTCTGCCTTGATGTTACGGATCTGGCGGTCGATACTCTGTTTTGCAGTGGAAATTCTGCAATAGCCATAAATACTCATAACTTTTTTCTTTCTGTATCAAAAATGCCGTAGGTGCAGAAAAGTATCAATTACAGCGAGATTGGGCAATTTATCTTAGCAGATTGATAACGCTAAAATGACGAACGGCATTTTTAATACCTCTCCGGCACAAGTTTTCTGTCATTTCTGCTTCGCATAGGTCTTTATAAATTCTTTCACTGTGACACATGGCTTTTGATTTTTCTCTGTTCCTCCAAACGGAGCGTAGTTCCAGTCGGTGTCCTCGTCAATATATCGCCGCCCATCGTCCGGCAGTTCCAGCGGTTCCGCAAGGATGATGGTGCCCCAGTGGTTGACCATCACAAAGGGGGCAATCTCACAAGGGATGCCCCGGCACTCATCGTCGTGCCGGACATCGTAGGCGTACAGACCATCCGGGATGGTATCTCTCTTGATGCGGATGCTGGTGAACAGTGCAGGCTTTCCGCAAACCGTGATTTCTTCGTAACGTTCGGTCATTGCAGGAAAGGTCATAAAGCGTTCCTCCTTAAATTTCAATGAGAAAAGCTCTGAATTTCTCTTTGTAGAAATCCATTGCACTCTGCGACAGGGAAGTCAGATTACCCTCGTTATCGCATCCGGCCAGAAATCCCGGCCCGGCAAGAACATCGGCTCCATCCCACAGCGGACGATTGAGCGGCAGGCCAAGCAGCTTGCCTTCATCATTGCAGACCAGTGTGACCTCTGAGCCGGAATCATAGAAGGTCAGGCATTCGATGTTGCCATCTACAAATTTCTGCATAGCTTCAAGGGTGTTGTCCAGCTCGATCTCCTTTGGCAGCTCCATTGGAAGGAGCGCAAGGACTTTGATTTTTTCTTCTTTCATCGTAAAATCTCCTTATGCCACGTTTAGCCTTGTAGCCTTATAGCAGTCAGCGCACATTCCCTCATGGGTAGCGGCAAACTCTGCGGCCTGCATGATGGAACCATCCTTCAGCTTGACCCTCTTGATGGGCTGGTTGCAACGAGCGCAGATGCAGGGCATCGGCGGCTGTTCCTGCTTTTGGCTGGTGGATTTCGGCTTCGGCTGCTGTTGCGGTTCTGCCTCCGGCTGCGGTGCAGCATCTTCCGGCAAATCTTCTCCGGCATAGACATACAGACCTAAGCCAAACATGGCAAGGTTCTTCACCAAACACCGCATGATAGCCTTATTCACATCGAACATGGAGGCTGCTTCTACGGTACGCTCTTCCATGCCGATCTTTTCACGGCGGCGGGTCTGCGGATTGTAGTCCCATTTCGGGGTGGTATAGGTGTAAGGCACAGCTTTCATGGCTTTGTTTGCGCCATCCAGTACAGGCAGCCACATTTCGTACGAAACACCTTCAATCGTGACTGAGGTGTACACCATAAACCCGGTTATGGGGTCATAAACATAGGGTAGGCCGTTGAATTTCTTGACCTCGTAACTGGCAGAAGGATACAGCTTTTTTACCTCCGCCCAAGCATACGCCCAGCTTACATATTTCAGTTCCGTGTTGCCGGACTTCTTGACTTCCAGATGATCTTTGAAGTCGATAGCGAATAATTTTACGAACGGATTTTCTGTGGCCATAATAAACCTCCAAGAAAAAAGGCGGCAGAGAAGTCACTCCCTGCCGCCGGATACAAGATTTATGCCGCATGAACGATGGTGAACCTGCGGCTGCTTACATTTTTGCTGTACTGGTTGAAAATGTCCGGCTGCTCTTTCCGCAGTCGCTGAGAATCCACACGCTTGCTTTCGGAGGATACCCACGATACCTTATAACCCGGTGCTGTGCCATAGGCAGCATCCTGCATTTGCAGCTTGACCTGTTGCTCGATGGCCGTCTTTTCCTGTTCCATCTGCTCGATTTGGTCGGAAATCTCCTGCCGCTTATCCAGAAGTCCATGCAAGGCACTCAGGTCAGCAGTCTTGTCCCGGTTGTCTACCTCATAAAGCTGGTTGATCTGCTGGGTGTCACAATCGCAACCGTTGGGTGCAGGGGGAATCTGGGGCACAACATGGTTCGTCCAGAAACGCTCTTCCTTATCAATAAGGTCAGAAATCACCTGCTTATCTGTCACGATTTTGTGGATCACCAGCTCTCTGCCGAAAATCAGAGCCGCCACATACCAGCAGTCGAAACCGCTGACGGCTAAGTAGTGGTCAACCTGCGCCAGATAATGAGCCGGGATTTTTCCATCTGCCCACTTGTCCGCAGAGAAGGGCGAAACCGTTTTGCACTCCAATCCAGCTTTCTGCCCAACGATCAGGCGGTCAAAGTCTGCCAGAAGCAGCGGATGTTCCTCGCTCTGGTAGATGGCATTTGCACGGCGTACCTTCAGGCCAGTTGCTTCGGTAAATCGCTGCGCCACATACTCTTCCAGATCGCGGCCCTGCCGCATAGCTTCATTGTCGATGTTTTCAACGGTATCGCTAATTTTATCGTGATAAACCTGAAAAGCAGAACGATACGGGTTCAGGCCAAGGATGGCTCCGGCATCGGTGCCAGTAATGCCGCATTTGCGGTAACGGAGCCAATCTTCTTTGGTCAAATTCAATGTAGATACAAGCCTTTTCATGCAATATTCAACCTCTCTTTCATGTGTTCTTCTACAATGGAGAAATCACATTCCACCAAGTCTCTAATAATAGTGGAAAACTCATCCACCAAGGTGCGGTCATCGTCCAGCCACAGGGTATACAGGAAATCCAGAATGTTCCGCTGTACCCGGAGATGGTTCCAGAAACGCTCGTCCATCTGCTTTTCGGTATCCAGCGTAATCAAGGCACTGACAATGGTGCTTTTCATCGTGATCTCGTATGCCGTGGTGCAAGTCGGCTTCGGGAAATCGGCTTCAATGCTGTTCAGGAACTCAGAAAACTCCCGGACAGCCCGGTTGCTCACATCGTTCATACGTCCTCCGTTATGCTGCTGCCAGCACCATCTTGTAAGCCTTGTCGATCATGGGATTGCCCTCTGCGGTACGCAGAAACAGATTTTCGTTGTAGTTCCGGGTCTTACGGATGGGGTCTGCATGGGTGGCAAAATCCGAAACAGCGTTTACGAACCGCCAGCCGTTCTTTCCGACCCACGCCAGATCGGGTGCATTATAGTAGCGAGCCTTCAAATCTTCCTGCAAGCGCAGATTATTCTTTCGCTGGCCATCGGTTAAGTCTTCCGTGATGGGGAAGAACTCGTTGATGAACTCTTGCACCTTGCGGTCAGACAGCTTGATGGTGGTCAGCTCATGGATGCCTTTGCCCAGTTCTGCCATATAGCCGTTGGCAAGCTGCAACGTTTCACGAGCGTCCTGTACACGCAGCAGAACATTTTCGGTATGGCGGGCAGTCCAAATACGCTTTGCGTTATTCAGTGCAAGGTTCAGCGTGTTCTGGCAAACCACACGAACCGGGGTCATAGCGACCTTGACACCAGAACTACCATCGTGACTGTTGAAGAACACAAGATATGGGGTCACTTCGTCTCCGGCGATGATGTACTTCTCCGGCAGCTTTGCCAGCATCCAGACCTTCTTGTCACCCTGCAAAGAACCAGCGGTTTCGTAAGTAACGCCCTCACCCAGCAGGTCATCGGTGAACTGAAATGCTTCTTCGTTCTGCACAATGCGGTAGCGGTCAGACACCACACCCAAAACAGCATCATCGGTGCTGCGGACGTTAGCCCGATAGCCGGGGATCATAGCACCCGTGCCGGAATAGATATTACGGCTCTCCACCTGCCAATCCAGACCGGCCAGCTCCAAGGCTTCACGGCTTGCAGGGGCATCCATCACGATACGGCCAAGGCCGTGCCAAGGGGTCTCACGGACAGAGAACATGGTTTCAACATTTGCGGACATAATCTTTACCTCCAAAATTTTTGATTATCTTATTTCTTTTCGATTTGATGAGCCGTCCAGACAATGATTTTCGCAGCACCTTTTCCGACTGCTTTCATCACCTCCACCAATACTTTTTCTAAGATTTCTGCCATTGATTTTTCCTCCGTTTTTCTGTAAAAATCAAAGACCAGTAAGCTGATGTGATTGCTTACTGGTCTTTCTATCCAAGGGTATAATATATCATTATATCTGCTTCAGATACGCCTAACTTGTACCAAGTGTGTCCGCTGTGTCAGTGTTTTTGCGAATCAGTCTTATGTTTTCGTGTCTTTCAGGTGCTTTATGGGTGGAGATATAAGGATATAATAAAACTTGTTTTGAAAATCTCTGACACAACCGGCACAGCCGACACAGCCTCCTACTTCTGAGTTTTCGACCGGATTCCCACAACCACCGTGAGATCCTGCCATTCATTTTTGCGGATTCCCTGATTTCGGGATGCCTTAAAAGCCTTTGCCTCCTCAAAGGAAATCGAAAAGCGTGCCATCTCTGCAAAGCCATCCATCGTATATGCTGCGGCGTTTCTCGCCCGTACCTCTGACATCTGAAAGTCGAGTGCCCAGCGAAATTCTTCATTTGTCAAAGGCGTGATTTGCGCCACACAGCTGTTGATAAGCTCCCGATCAACATCGTTCTTTGATGCCCGCTGCCATTCATCCAGCTTCTGCGAGATCAGCTTCATGTCCAGTGCTCCACTGCGTTCATCCTCCTGTTCTACGCTCTCATACTGGGATTGCAGATCTGCGATCTGGTTGTCTAAGCCTTTGCGACGTTCCATAAGTTCCTGTTTGGTGATGATGCCGTCTGCACACAGGTCAATATATTTGTCCAGCCTCTCTCTCTGCTTAGCGATGCTCTTTTCCAGCATTGCCTTTCTGGAAATACGAACCGTCTTTTCCTCTGCCATACAGCGGCTCAGGATTTTATAGACCTCTTTGACTGTCTTTCCCTTGTCAAATGTGAGATGTTCAAACACCTTTGCCGCCATCAAGTCCAGCTTCCACTCACTGATGGCCTTGATTTGGCAGCTGATACTCAAATCAAGGCCATGCTCCTGCAAATAGCTGATGCTCGGCCTGCGTGTACGGCGGTAGCACTGAAATCCATGAATTACAGCACCATCCCGGTTCACACGCCACTTGAACTGAATAAATCCTGCACCGCAACTGCAACGCAATTTTGCCGTCCAGACCGACTTTGGCGTATTTCTCATGTACTTGTGCTTTTTTCCGTTTTCATCGATTACTCGTGCTGATCTCGATGCCAAAATCTGCTGGCATCTCTCCCACATTTCTTCCGAAACCAATGGCTCAAAATCCCCTTTCACATAGATGTAGCTGCTTTCATCCAGATTTTTGATACGCTTCTGCGTCAAATAGCCGTCACTATGGGATTTATTATAGCAAATGCACCCCTTATATGTTGCATTGTGCAGGACCCGACTCACCTTGGAAGCGTCCCACGAAACATGACCTCCCGCGTCCAGCCGTCCAAGACGATACAACTCTGCGACTATTTTCTGTAGGCCGACTTCACCACTCGAATACATCTGGAAAATCAACCTTACCGTTTCAGCCTGTTCCGGTTCAGGCACATAGGTTCCATTCACCCTGCGGTATCCCAAGATGTTTCCGTTGCCATACAGAATGTGCCTTTCCCGACTGATTTTCTGCCCCGCCTTCACACGTTCTGAGATTTTGCGGCTTTCATCCTGTGCCATGGAAGACATGAGCGACAGTCGGAGTTCGCCATCATCGGCAGCCGTGTTGATACCGTCATTGATAAAAAGCACATCCACGCCCATAGCCTTCATCTGGCGCGTATAGGACAAAGCATCCACCGTATTTCGTGCAAACCGGCTCACCTCACGGGTAATGATAAGGTCAAATTTACCTTTCTTTGCATTCTCCATCATGCGCAAAAACTCTGGCCTCTTCTGTGCTTGTGTTCCGGTGATGCCTTGGTCTACGTAGACCTCCACGATTTCCCAGTCCGAATGCCGGGAACATTCGATTTTATACCACTCCAACTGATTTTCCAGCGCATTGATTTGCGCCTCATGCTCTGTTGAGACACGAGCATATACTGCTACTCGCATTTTTTACCTCCATTTTCTTGATTTTTCGGATAAAAAGAAAGGCTCTGGCAGAATCCTCCACCAGAGCCTTTCTCTGTTGCTTACGAAGCCTTTGCAGGCGGTTCTTCCTCCTGCTCACGCTTCATCCGAAGGAAGTTCTGATAGGTAGGCAGGTTCAGCAGTCCTGCCGCAAAAAGAGCTTCAATCAGACAGTAAGCCATCGCCTTTTCGTCAACGTCCATCATCGTAACACCTCCGTAGTGATTGTGATCGTGCTTCGGATTCAGTAATATAACATATCACCGAAAAGTCAGCTGTTACGGACGAAGGCGGATACCATAGAACCCCCACACTGGGTTTTCCGAGGCAGTGAGACGCTTTCGGTCACGAACACCGCCAGCCTGCTCCATGTACTTGTTGAACGCTGTAGCGCTACACGGACATGTGCCGTTTTCATCGCAATAGGCCTCATACGCTCTCCTCAAATCAGATGTAGCAGTAAAATAGTTGTAGTCCCCCATTTCGCAGTGGTTTTCAAGGAACTCTTTAAGATAGTCCATCGAGTTTTTCCGCTGTATCCCTCTCATGCAGTCCACATCAGGAATCGGCGGAAACTGCCAGCCTTGCTTCATCAGTTTTCTGGCATACTGAAGTGCTTTCGTCACGATTGCATCGCGCTCCTTCCAAAGTTTCTTAGCAAGATTCGAATCTCTTTCTTCCTTCGGAACAGAGTTCATGAACGGAAGGAAGATAATTCGATCAAGAAATGCCGGGTCATTTGATTCAATTCTCAGGGGGAAATTGGTGGCAAACAGGAATTTCATATTATGGTCAAGCTTTAAGGCTCCCTGATTTTTGCGCTGGATTTCGATGCTGTCTCCACCGGTGATCCGCTTCAGTTTGGACACTGCACTTGCATTCAGTACTTCCTGGGGAAGATCCAGGGAGATATTGATTCTGGAGTACAGCAGCGACTCGGTTTCAAACTTTCCACCCAGTTCGCCAAGTGAAAGGTTGCTTACCGAGTTCTCCGGATATAATTTCTGTATGAAATTGCCCAAGATACTCTTGCCAGAGTTTGGCGCATATCCCATAACAAAGAAATATTTTCCGTTTGATGGTTCAATCAGAAGATACCCAAGCGCCATCATAAAGCGCTCCTTCAGTTCTTCGCGCCCCTCGGTAATCGTATCAAGGAGCTCGTCGAACACCGGGCACTCGGCATCTTCATCATAGTAAACATCCAGAACTGTAAACGTTCTGCGCTTTGGGCTATGATGCTTCAGCTTCATTTTATTGAGATACAAGATCCCGTTTTTCAAAGGACAATAGGGTTTGTCTTTCAGCGAATCTTCACACTTCAGACGAGGATCTGCTTTCAGGCATTTATAAATGTCCATGTGGTTTCGGAGGTTCTTTACCCCGTCAAGCCCTGGACTTATGTATTGACGGTAAAGAGCTATTACACCCTCTGCATCAATCGGTTCATAGTATTGACCGTTATAGTAATATAGCACGGTCTTTCTATAGATAAAGCCCGCTTTTTCAAGCAGATCTTCTTCCATCTGACAAAGACCTGGTTGTCTGAGCCTCCCCTTTGCCGGCGGTTTCTGTTCGTCATCGGTAAGTTGCACATCTTCATCATCTCCTTCCATAGAAGCAGCCAATTTCAAAATATCCACGCCCTTAGATGGAGCACCGGATTTCTTCTTGGACTTCTTTTTATGTTTCTTTTTACGTTTTTTCTTACCGAGCTTTGACCCGGTTGGATACGGCAGAATGAACGTATCCAGCTCATCCCCGTCATCAGAGTACTCGTCCGGGTACTCGTCCATATCTTCCTCAGATACAAATGAATCCGTATCCGATGGTGAGCCCCGTCGTTGCACTGTCATAGGGTCATCATCTGGCCCCGTGTCAGGTTCCAGACCACGCCTCGGCACAACGAGCGACTGGTCATCATCTGACGGTTGACCTGTGTAGTCTTCATCATACAAATCATAGTCATCATAATTTTTTAAGTTCATAATGTGCCCTCCTGAATATTTTTTGTTTTGGGGATGGCTTCATTATACGCTTAATATAAACAACTTTTGAGGCGACTTTAATAGCAAAATTCAATTGAATCACGTCATTTTCTTCTTTCTTATATTATTCTCCTTTCACACCGTTAACATTTCATTCATATTTGAGCATAAAACGGATGTCGATGTATGCAAAGCCATACACCGACATCCGTTACAGTTATTTTCTTTTAGATTTTAAGCTTTCTTTTATAGCACTTTCAAATTCATCATCTTCACAGTACCAATTTACATATTGTGAGTATATTTTTTCTATCTCAGCGTAACAGCTGTCCAGACAATCTTCAGCCTGCTTAAACACATATCGTTGACCTTCTGAAAAACATGAAAGTTCTTGCATTTGAGATACCACAAATTTTATACGCTCCAGTGTGTCTGCTATCTGTGCACTTCCCATCCCGAACAAACTTCGAAGTCTTTCTTGCACCATCGCTTCATCAATTTTTGTATCCGGATTGTACGCTAAAGTATACATTCCATCTTTTACTTGATTTTGCAGTTTCTCATCTAATTTTTCCATATTATTCGATATTGCACAACCTACTATATCATATTCTACTCCTTCACCTTCATCGTAGCACATGATCAGCCTCAAAAAATCGCAGTTATCTTCCGTAAGATAAATATTTTTTCCTCCCTTCGAAAGGTATTGATATGCTGGAATATCTGTACCCGGCACCGTCCCCATCACTTTATTAAACCTGTCTATAAATTCACTTTGCAACGCTCTCAATTTACTTTTCACCGTTCCACCACTTATAGAAATTTTTGCTTCAACAGCCACATCACTACTTTCTTCAGTCCAGGCAGTCTTTACACCAGTTTCTCTTTCTAGTATTACCTTTAATAGAAATTGCCTAAGAGAAATTTTATTTTTCTTTTCTTCAATTGACTCAAGATCCCCCTTAATTTCATTCTGCCTTTTTTCTATATATCGATCATATTTTTCAAAAATTCTTTGTTGTTTTTCTCTTTCTTCTCTTTGTATCTTATCGTATGCCACCCTATATTTTTTATTTATTAGAATCTTTTTTCTGTTAATTCGTCGTTCAAGTCTTTCCAATTCCTCTTGTTGTTTTTCCGAGAATTCGAGTATATTTTCTACAAATGTCTTTTTGGCATCTTCAGCCCTTATTCTCGCTTCTTCTTGTTTACGCTTTTTACTATATCGACCCATACGTTATCTTCCTCCCAAAATACAAAACCTCCCCGGCAAAACCATTCAGTTTCACCGGGGAGGTTTATCATACGCTTATTTTCCCATGTTTTGCACGATTAGTGCATCTTCATGCAACAATCTTACTTTCTGGGATTTTTGATAGCAGCCTGAGCGGCAGCCAGACGTGCGATGGGCACACGGAAGGGAGAGCAGCTGACGTAGTCCAGGCCGACGTTGTGGCAGAACTCCACGCTCGTGGGGTCGCCGCCGTGCTCGCCGCAGATGCCCAGGCCCAGATCGGGGCGGGTCTCACGACCGTCATGTGCAGCCATCTTGACCAGCTTGCCGACGCCGATCTGATCCAGATGCTGGAACGGATCGCTCTCGTAGATCTTGTTCTCGTAGTATGCGCCCAGGAACTTGGCAGCGTCATCACGGCTGAAGCCGAAGGTCATCTGGGTCAGGTCGTTGGTGCCGAAGCTGAAGAACTCAGCTTCCTTGGCGATCTCGCCTGCGGTCAGGGCAGCGCGCGGGATCTCGATCATGGTACCGACCTGGTACTTCATATCGACGCCTGCAGCAGCAATCAGCTCGTCAGCAACCTTGACGACAACGTCCTTGACGAACTTCAGCTCCTTGACCTCGCCAACCAGCGGGATCATGATGTGCGGGGTGATCATGTAGCCGGTCTCAGCGGAGACGTTCAGGGCAGCCTTGATCACAGCGCGGGTCTGCATAGCAGCGATCTCGGGATAGGTAACAGCCAGACGGCAGCCACGGTGACCCATCATGGGGTTGAACTCGTGCAGAGAAGCAACCACGTTCTTCAGGTCGTCATAGGTCATGCCCATGTCGGCAGCCAGCTCCTTGATGTCCTCGTCCTTGGTGGGCAGGAACTCGTGCAGCGGCGGATCCAGGTAACGGATGGTCATCGGGCGCTCACCCATGATGCGGTACATGGCCTCGAAGTCACCCTGCTGGAACGGCTCGACCTTGGCCAGAGCAGCCTCGCGCTCTTCCACGGTACGTGCGCAGATCATCTCACGGACAGCCTTGATGCGGTCCTCAGCAAAGAACATGTGCTCGGTACGGCACAGGCCGATGCCCTCAGCACCCAGGTCAACGGCCTGCTGTGCGTCGCGCGGGTTGTCGGCGTTGGTCATGACCAACAGCTGACGAGCGGCGTCAGCCCAGCCCATGAAGCGGTTGAAGTTCTTGTTGCCGGTAGCGGCCACAGTAGCGACCTGCTCGCCGTAGATGTTGCCGGTAGAACCGTCGATGGAGATCCAGTCGCCCTCAACGAACTTGTGGCCGTTGATCTCGAAGGTCTTTGCCTCTTCGTCGATCTTCACGTCATTGTCGTTGCCGCAGCCGGAGACACAGCAGGTGCCCATGCCGCGAGCAACAACGGCTGCGTGGCTGGTCATGCCGCCGCGGACGGTCAGGATGCCCTGAGACACCTGCATGCCCACGATATCCTCGGGAGAGGTCTCCAGACGGACCAGAACGACCTTCTTCATCTTGCCGGACTTGACCATCTCCTCTGCTTCCTCAGCAGTAAAGACGATCTGACCGCAGGCGGAACCGGGAGAAGCTGCCAGGCCCTTGCCAACGACCTCTGCAGCCTTCAGGGCAGCAGCGTCGAACTGGGGATGCAGCAGGGTGTCCAGCTGCTTGGGCTCCACGCGCAGGACAGCCTCCTGCTCGGTGATCATGCCCTCGTCCACCAGGTCGCATGCGATCTGCAGAGCAGCCTGAGCGGTACGCTTGCCGTTACGGGTCTGCAGCATGTACAGGTGGCCGTCCTCAATGGTGAACTCCATATCCTGCATATCGCGGAAGTAGTTCTCCAGACGGGTTGCGATCTCAACGAACTGATCGTACACCTCCGGCATCTGATCCTTCAGGTGGCTGATGGGAGAAGGAGTGCGCACGCCGGCCACGACGTCCTCGCCCTGTGCATTGATCAGGTACTCGCCCATCAGCTTCTTAGCGCCGGTGGCGGGGTCACGGGTGAATGCAACGCCGGTGCCGGAACGGTCGCCAGAGTTGCCGAATGCCATCTGCTGCACGTTGACAGCGGTGCCCCACTCGTAGGGGATCTCGTTCATCTTACGGTAGACGTTGGCACGGGGGTTGTCCCAGCTGCGGAACACGGCCTTGACAGCCTCGATCAGCTGATCACGGGGATCCTGGGGGAAGGGACGGCCTTCGTTGTCCTCGTAGATCTTCTTGAAGGTGCCGACCAGCTCCTTCAGGTCCTCGGCAGTCAGGTCCACGTCGTTCTTGACGCCCTTGACTTCCTTCATCTTGTCGATCTCGACCTCGAACAGGCTCTTCGGGACCATCATGACGACGTCGGCGAACATCTGCACGAAGCGGCGGTAGCAGTCGTATGCGAAACGGGCGTTATTGGTCTTCTTGGCCAGACCCTCGACAGCCTCATCGTTCAGGCCGAGGTTCAGGATGGTGTCCATCATGCCGGGCATGGACTGACGTGCGCCGGAACGGACGGAGACCAGCAGGGGGTTCTGGTTGTCGCCGAACTTCTTGCCGGTGATCTCTTCCAGGCCCTTGACATGCTCAAAGATGTCAGCAGTGATCTCGTCATTGATCTGACGGCCGTCTGCATAGTACTGGGTGCAGGCGTCGGTGGTGATGGTGAAGCCCTGCGGCACCGGCATGCCGGCTGCAGTCATCTCAGCCAGACCAGCGCCCTTGCCGCCCAGAGTATTCTTCATGGTGACCTTGTCGCCGCCGAAAGCATCATTGCCTTCGCTGAAGTAGTACAGATACTTTTTGCTCATGCGTTGTTTACCTCCCATAGTTGGCCGCTGCATTCCATACACCGCGGCCTCATCGCTTGCCATTTTTCTTTCAACCGATGAACATTGTTTCGTGAATGCTAAACTATTATACCAAAAAATCCAAGGGTTGCCACCATGCAAAATCCCGAATTTGTTTGGTGTTTTTTATGCAAATCACTTGAATTTTACCAAGTTTTCCGGTAATATAAAATGGGAGAAAGTTCGAGAGGTTTTTCTTTTTCTGACGCAATTTCTTCGTCTGTTGGATACAACTTTCTATCCCTGAAACTTCAAACATTCTTTTTGTCGGTACAAAGCTCCTGCTGCATCCGCATCCGGGTGCACCGGGCCGCATCGTCCCGCGGAAGCCGTACCGGAAGGGAGCTCCTGAACCATGGAAAATTGTGTTTCTTCCGCTGCACTGGATGCAGCGCGTACCCGTCTGGACGCCGCCGAGGCCGCCCGTGAAACGATCCTGCTGCAGCACATCGCCAACGGCGTGATCATCGACAGCCGCACCGTGCAGATCGCACCCGACGTGCAGATCGCACCGGGGGCCGTCATCCTGGCCGGCACCATCCTGCGGGGCCATACCATCATTGGGGCAGGCTGCATCATCGGCCCCAACACCCTCATCGAGGACAGCATCGTGGACGAGGGCACCACCGTCAACGCCAGCCAGGTCTACGGCAGCCACCTGGGCCCTCACAACAACATCGGCCCCTTCACCCATGTGCGGGTGAACACAGTCACCGATTACGGTGTGCATCTGGGTGCCTATGTGGAGACCAAGAATTCCAACTTTGCCCGCGGCAACACGGTGAGCCACCTGACCTACATCGGCGACAGCGACGTGGGCAAGTACTGCAACTTCGGCTGCGGCACCGTCACCTGCAACTACGACGGCAAGGACAAGTTCCGCACCACCATCGGGGACTACTGCTTCATCGGCTGCAACACCAACCTTGTGGCCCCGGTCAAGGTGGGCGACGGTGCCTACACCGCCGCCGGCAGCACCATCACTCAGGATGTGCCCGCACAGGCGCTGGGCATCGCCCGGGAGCGCCAGACCAATCTGGAGGGCTGGGCTGAACCGAAGATGGAAGCCTACATCGCCAAGAAGCAGAAGCTGGAAGCCGACCAGAACAAGTGATTTCCTTCCGGGAGGGCACATTGTATGAAGTCTGAGACGTTCCGTAAGCAGGCCCTGAGCCTGATCGTCTTTTTCGTGGCCATTGCGGCGGTGTTCGCGCTCACCCGCCTGCGCAGCGACCCCGCCGGGAAGCAGGCGCAGACCATCCTGACCCAGCTGCTTTCCAGCTCCGATGCCGTGGAACCGGCGGCGGACGATTCCTACACCGCCAGCGAGCCGGGCCTTGTACAGGTGGATGACGGCGATTTCATGGCGTTCTATCAGGCACAGTTCGGGGATCGCATGACGCAGCAGTGTCTGGAAAAGCTCTTTGCGAACCGTCTGCCCACCCGCATTGCCTCGCTTTCCGGCCAGCCCGCGGGGCTCACCCTGCAAAAGCGCTCCGGTGCCGACCACTGCTATGATTTTTCCGCAGACCTGCAGGCCGCCGACGGAACCACCACGGCCAGCGTCACCGGCACCATCACCATGGTAAAAGAGGATGGCGCGTGGAAGGCCTCTGACCTCACGCTGAACCTGAACTAAGCATTTTCTGCCTCCGGCCTCTGTATGGTCGGGGGCATTTTCGGTTCTTTCACCCGGAATCCGTTTCTTTTTTCGCGCGCGTATGTTATACTGAATAGCTGTATCCCATTCTATTTTTCAGAGAAAAGGTTAAACAAACAACATGAACACAAACGATATCTGGCTGATCGCCGGCCTGGGCAACCCCGAGGCCAAATACGACGGCACACGCCACAACGCGGGCTTTGCCGCGCTGGACTACCTGTCCGGCAAATGGGGCATCAGCGTGAGCAAGACCAAATTCCAGGGCCTGTGGGGCCAGGGTGAAGTGGACGGCCACAAGGCGGTGCTGCTCAAGCCCCTGACCTACATGAACCTTTCCGGCGATTCCATCGCGCCGCTGGCGGGCTTTTTCAAGATCCCGGCCGACCATGTCATCGTCCTGTGCGACGACATCACCCAGAACCCCGGCAAGCTGCGCATCCGGCCTTCCGGCTCGGCAGGCGGCCACAACGGCCTGAAGAGCATCATCGCCCGGCTGGGCGGCGACGGCTTTCCTCGCATCCGCATCGGTGTGGGAGCCAAGCCCCGCCCGGACTACGACCTGGCGGATTGGGTGCTGGGCAAATTTCCGGCCGAGGACGCCAAGGCCATCACCGATCGCTACGCCGACCTTGAAGCCGCCGCAAAGCTCATCATGGACGGTAAGCTAAGTCTGGCACAGAGCAAGTACAACGGGTAAGACTCGATATCGTCCCATTTTCCGGAAAGGAGGTTTTCCATGTACGAAGCCCTGTTGAAAGCGACCCAGGAATACCAGAAGATCGCGGCCAGCTTTGCAAAGCCCGGCCCTGCAGCGCTGTTCGGTCTGCCCCCGGCAGGCCGGGCCCTGCTGTATGCCGCTTTGCAGAAGGATCTGGGCCGGGTGCTCTGCATCGTGACCCCGGGCGAGGCCGAGGCCACCCACTTTGCGGATGACCTCAAGGCGCTGGGCCTTGCCGCGGCGGTGTTCCCGCCCCGGGACTTCATGCTGCGCCCGGTGGAGGGTGCCGGCCGCGAATACGAGTATCGCCGCCTTTCGGTGCTGGGTGCATTGGCGGGCGGGCGGCTGCAGGCCGTGTGCGTCCCTGCCGAAGCCCTGTTGCAGTACACGGTGCCCCGCGATGAATTCCTGAAAAACACCCTCACCCTCAAGCCCGGCATGGTGTACAACCGCGAAGCGCTGGTGGCCCGGCTGTTTGCCGCCGGGTATGTGCGCCGCAGTCAGGTGGACGGCCCCGGCCAGTTCAGCGTGCGCGGCGATATCGTGGACATCTATGCCCCGGATATGCGCCAGCCTGCCCGTGTGGAATACTGGGACGATGAGATCGACTCCATGGCCTCCTTTGACCTGCTGACCCAGCGGCGGGACGGCGCACTGGAAAAGATCTACCTTTCCCCTGCCCGCGAAGTGCTGTTCGGCAGCACCGAAGAGACTGCCGAGGCCCTGCGTGCCGCTGTGAAAAAGGCCCGCGGCAAACACCGCACCGCGCTGGAAAAGGCCACCGAAGCCGACCTGTCCCAGCTGGACTCCGGCCTGATGCCGGAAGCCATGGACAAGTATTACGGCATCCGCTACCCGGAACCGGCCACCCTGCTGGATCATCTGGACGCGCCCCTGTTCATTCTGGACGAGGTGGGCGGCATCCGCGATGCCCAGAAGGCCACCGAATTCCGCCGCAGCGAGGAGCTGACCGGCCTGCTGGAAGAGGGCGTGCTCTGCCCCGGGCTGGACGTGCTGTACCAGACCATGGACGATCTGGTCATCGCCGCCCAGAAGCAGAGCACCCTGCTGTGCGAGAACTTCCTGCGCGGCATGAACGAGTTCAAACTGAAAGACCTCATCAATGCCGAGGCCTTTGCGGCCCCCAATTGGAACGGCGACCTTGCCTCCCTGCGGGAGGACCTGGACCCGCTCCTTGCACAGGGGTACGCCATCACCCTGTTTTCCGGCACCCCCAAGGGTGCCGCTGCCCTCACCCGTGACCTGGCCGACAAGGGCTACTCGGTGAGCATGAGCCGGGATGTGCGCCCCGCCAAGGGCATCGTACAGGTGCTGCCGGGCCATCTGACCGCCGGGTGCACCTTCCCGTTTGCTCACGCGGCCGTGCTCTCGTCCCGCCGCCACGGTCTGGACGAAGAGACCGCCGCCGAGACCAAAAAGCGCAAGAAAAATAAGAACGCCCTGTCCAGCCTTTCCGATATCAAGCCCGGCGACTATGTGGTGCACCAGAGCCACGGCATCGGCATGTATGCGGGCATCCAGCGGCTGGAAGTGCAGGGTGCCATCAAAGATTACCTCAAGGTGCAGTATTCCGGCTCGGACGTGCTGTATGTGCCCGTCACCCAGCTGGACCTGCTGAGCCGCTACACCGCCCCCGGCGACGAAGAAAAGGTCAAGTTGGCCAAACTGGGCGGTGCCGAGTGGCAGCGCACCCGTGCCAAGGTCAAAAAGGCCACCGAGGAGATGGCGCAGGAGCTCATCGAGCTGTATGCCCGCCGTCGGCAGGCCACCGGCTACGCCTTCCCGCCCGACGGCGACTGGCAGCGGGACTTTGAGACCCGTTTTGACTACGACGAGACGGACGATCAGCTCAACGCCACCGCCGAGATCAAGCAGGACATGGAAAAGGGGTACCCCATGGACCGGCTGCTCTGCGGCGACGTGGGTGTGGGCAAGACCGAAGTAGCCCTGCGGGCCGCCTTCAAGTGCGTGATGGGCGGTAAGCAGTGCGCCATTCTGGCCCCCACGACCCTGCTGGCCTGGCAGCACTACAACACCATCCTTTCCCGCATGGAGGCCTTCCCCGTGAAGGTGGAGATGATGTCCCGCTTCCGCACCGCCAAGCAGCAGAAGGAGACCCTGCGGGGCCTGCAGTCCGGCAGCGTGGACATCGTGGTGGGCACCCATCGGCTGCTGTCCAAGGATGTGCGGTTCCACGATCTGGGCCTTGTGATCATCGACGAGGAACAGCGCTTCGGCGTCAAGCACAAGGAAAAGCTCAAGGAGAACTTCATCGGGGTGGACATGCTCACCCTGTCGGCCACCCCCATCCCCCGCACCCTGAACATGGCCATGAGCGGCATCCGAGACCTTTCCACCATCGAGCAGCCGCCCATTGAGCGCCAGCCGGTGGAGACCTTTGTGCTGGAGTACAACGACGTGATCCTGGCCGAGGCCATGAAAAAGGAGCTGGCCCGGGGGGGCCAGGTGTATTACCTGCACAACCGGGTGGACAACATCGAGGCCTGTGCCGCCCATGTGAGCCAGATGGTGCCCGGTGCCCGGGTGGGCATTGCCCACGGCAAGATGACCGAGGAGGAGCTGAACCCCGTGTGGCAGCACCTGCTCAACGGCGAGATCGACATCCTGGTATGCACTACCCTGATCGAGACCGGCATCGACGTGCGCAACTGCAATACCCTCATCATTGAGGACGCCGACCGCATGGGTCTGGCTCAGCTGTACCAGATCCGGGGCCGGGTGGGCCGCAGCGGCCGCAAGGCCTACGCCTACTTCACCTTCCGGCGGGACAAGACCCTCTCGGACATCGCCCAGAAGCGGCTGTCGGCCATCCGGGAGTTCACCGCCTTTGGTTCCGGCTTCCGCATCGCCATGCGCGATCTGCAGATCCGCGGTGCCGGCAGCCTGCTGGGCCACAGCCAGCACGGCCACATGGAGGCCGTGGGCTACGACCTCTATGTCAAGATGCTGGGGCAGGCCATCGCCCGCGCCAAGGGCGAGCCGGTGCAGCGCGACAAGAGCGAATGCCTGGTGGACCTGCGGGTGGACGCCTACATCCCGGAGAAATACATCGCCGACGGGCCGGGCCGCATCGAAGCCTACAAGCGCATTGCCGCCATCCAGACCCCGGAGGACGCCGCCGACGTGCTGGACGAGCTCATCGACCGCTACGGTGACCCGCCGCCCTCGGTGAGCGACCTGGTGAACGTTTCGCTGGTGCGGGTGCAGGCCACCGCCGTGGGCGTGTACGAGGTGACCCAGAAGAAGGACACCCTCGTGCTGAATCTGGAACACCTGGATGTGCCCATGATCCGGGGTCTGCTGGTGGCCTTCAACGGCCGCGTCACCGCCGGGGCAGGCTCAAAGCCTTACCTTTCGGTCACCCTGCACCCCGACGAAAAGCCGCTGGAACTGCTGCAGAGCATCCTCAAGGCGATGGCGGAAATCCTGAATGGCAAGGACAAACCGCAGGAAAGCAAGTAACCGATAGCATCCTCGCCCTCTCAGTCCTCTCGCATCCGCTCGATGCCAGCGCCTGAGAGGGCGAGCCATCTACAATTTCAAACAACAGGAGCATTACACATGAAAAAGAAACTGCTTGCGCTGGTATGCGCACTCGTCATGATCTTCAGTCTGGCAAGCTGCGGCCTGTCCACCCCGGACACCGTGGGCAAGGTCGGCGACTTTGAAGTGTCCTCCGGCCTGTATCTGCTGGCCCAGTTCAGCGCCTACCAGCAGGCTGCCCAGCTGGCTGGCAAGGATCAGGACACCACTGACGTCAAGGCCTTCCTGAAGGAGACTATCACCACCGATGCCGACAGCGGCGAGACCGCCGTGGTCCAGGACTATGTGGCCGACAAAACGCTGGAGACCCTGCGCACCTTTGCCGCCATCGACGCTCGCTTTGCCGAGCTGGGCGGGGAGCTGACCGCCGAACAGACCCAGGTGGCCGACAACTACGCCCAGCAGCTGATGGACCAGTACGGCAGCACCTACACCGCCAACGGCATCGGCCTGGAGACCCTCAAGGCCTTTGAGCGCATCCAGCTCAAGCACACCCTGCTGCTGACGCTGGTGTACGGCCCGGACGGCGAAAGCCCCGTGGATGACAGCGACCTGACCGAGCATCTGGACAGCCAGATGTACGAGCTGGCCTATGTGAACATCCCGCTGTACAACACCAGCACCTTTGTGTTCGCCTCCGACGACCAGAAGGCCCAGATGCTGCAGCTGGCACAGGCGGCCGCCGCAAGCTGCAGCGAAACGCAGGACGGCTCGGTGTCCGAGCAGGTCAGTGCTCTGCATTCTGCCGCTTCTGCCGCCCTGCCGGACATCTACGCCGTGCTGGACTCCACCCCCGCCGAGGATGCTTCCAGCGTGCAGACCGAACTGCTGACCGAAAGCGACCTGACCGGTGCCTTTACCCAGGACGGTGCCGCCGACGCCGTGCGCGGCCTTGTGTACGGCGAGGCCGCTGCCGTGCAGTACAATGCCGCTTCCATCATCCTGATGATGCGCATTGACCCGCTGCAGGTGTCCACGCTGGACGCCCTGCGCACCCAGATCCTGAGCGACATGAAGGGCGACGAGCTGGAAGATGCCCTCACTGCCTACGGCAGCACGCTGGAGAACGACCTCAGCACCTCTGCCATGAACAAGATGCCCGCCAGCAAAATCGTGAACCCGTCCTCTTCCAGCAACAGCTGATCTGCCCCCAAACGCACAAAGGCCCCGCTTCCACACCCGGAAGCGGGGCCTTTTTCGGCGTTGTATTTTGGGGCGGAGCTTACGCGCCGCGCTCCCGCTCATCCTTCAGGATGTCCCGCATGTGCTGCAGGGTGTCCACGGTGCGGCGCAGTTCTTCGTCCCCCAGCTCGGTGCGCAGGCGGGCATAGCAGCGCTTCATGAAATCGCGTTCCTCGGCCATCAGCTCCACAGCCTTGCTGGTCAGTTCCACATAGGTGCGGCCGGCCTCCCGGTCGGTGAGCCAGCGCACATAGCCCTGGTCCTGCAGCTTCTCGATGCCTTTGGACAGCTCGGTCACCTTCACGCCCATCTCGGCGGCAAGGTCGGCCAGATAGAGTTTCTCGTCCGGGTGGCTCTCCTGCCGCATCTTGATGTAAAACAGCACCAGATAATCCGTGCGCCGGATGGTGCTGAACACCCGGTCCACGTCAAAATTGTGCAAGAAGAACCATTCTTCCGAGTGCTTCTGCATGGCTTCCTGTTTCATGGCACAGCCCTCCTGTTATCGTGCATCCCGCGGGATGTAGTCGTGGGTGCCGCCCAGGCTCTTGTAGGCCGGACGGATGATCTTGTTGGCGCTGAGCAGCTCTTCGATGCGGTGGGCGCTCCAGCCCATGATGCGGGCCACGGCAAACAGCGGGGTGTACAGCTCCATGGGGATGCCCAGCATATCGTACACAAAGCCGCTGTAGAAATCCACGTTGGGGCTGACGCCCTTGAAGATCTTCCGTTCCTCGGCGATGAGCTGCGGGGCCATGCGCTCGATCTTGGCGTACAGGGCCAGGTCCTTGTCCCGGCCCTTCTCGTGGGCCAGCTGTTCCACATAGCCCTTGAACACCACCTCACGGGGGTCGCTGAGGGAGTAGACCGCGTGGCCCATGCCGTAGATCAGGCCCTTGCGGTCAAAGGCTTCGCCGTGCAGCAGTTTTTTCAGGTAGGCTTCCAGCTCCTCGTCGTCCTCCTGGTCGTGCAGATTCTCGCGGATGTTCTGCATCATCTGCATCACCATCAGGTTGGCACCGCCGTGGCGCGGGCCCTTGAGGGAGCACAGCGCCGCCGCCATGGCCGAGTAGGTATCGGTGCCGGAGGAGGTGACCACGCGGGTGGTAAAGGTGGAGTTGTTGCCGCCGCCGTGCTCGGCGTGCAGCAGCAGTGCCACATCCAGTACACGGGCTTCCAGCGGGGTGTACTGCATGTCCGGCCGCAGCATCCGCAGGAAATTCTCGGCGGTGGACAGCTGCGGGTCGGGCCGGTGGATGTACATGCTGCCGTCCTTTTCGTAGTGGTTGTAGGCGTGGTAGGCGTACACCGCCAGCATGGGGAAGATGCTGGCCAGCTGGATGCTCTGGCGCAGCACGTTGGAGGTGTCCAGGTCCCCGGCCTTGGGGTCATAGGAGGCCAGGGTCAGCACACTGCGGGCCATGGCGTTCATGATATCGTGGCTGGGGGCCTTCATGATCACGTCACGGGTAAAATTGGTGGGCATGGTACGGCACTCGCCCAGCACCCGGCAGAATTCTTCCAGCTTTTCCGGGGTGGGCAGCTCACCGAACAGCAGCAGATAGCCCGCCTCTTCAAAGGCAAAGCGGCTGCCCCGGCTGCCGTTGATCAGGTCCTTGACGTCGTAGCCGCGGTAGAGCAGCTGGCCGTGGGCCGGGCGCTTGACGCCGTCCACATACTCAAAGGCGCGGATGTCCGAAATGTTGGTCAGGCCCGCCAGCACGCCCTTTCCGTTCTCGTCGCGCAGACCGGCCTTGACGCCATATTCCTGATACAGATCCTTGCTGATCTTATCATGCTGTGCACACAGCGGCTGCTGCTGGTCAAAATATCCCATCACGTTCTGCAGGTAGTCCATGGTGTGTTGCTCCTTTCCCGGAGGCTGGCAGACGCAGCCGGTGCACCGGCCCGCGTTTCCAGCGGCATTTCATGTAAATTGAATACCCTTTCAGATTACAAAATGGATATTTCCATGTCAAGCAACCATTTGTAAACAAAAAACAAAATCTTGTCCGGTAAAAGATCCCCGGTGCAGTTCTCTGTTTCCTGCACCGGGGATCTTGCTCATTTTTTCGCGGGATTTGTCACTCTTGCAAACTCGGCGGCCAGTGCCGCATTCACCGAGCGCACCGCGTTGGCGTCCGGCTTGACGGCGGCACGGTCGTAGGTGAACAGCCCATTCACCTCGTCCTCCACATCGGTGAGCTGGGTGTACACCAGCGCCGAAAGGCCTTTTTCCAGCTGGGGCAGCACAGTTTTCAGCTGCAGCTTCTTGTAGCGGGCAGTCAGCTCCTGCCGGTCTTTGGCCGTGCCGTAGCCGTAGGTCTTGTGGGGCGGCTCGTGGCCGGGCATGGGCCAGGCAATACCGCCGTATTCGCTGAGGGCCACCGTGCGCTTCTGCGGGCGGATGCGCAGCGGATAGAAATAATTGTGCAGGGAGTGCACATCGCCCCCGCCCTGGTCGAACCAGCCGCTGGCCTCGTCCACCAGACGGGTGCCGTCCAGCGTCCGGAGGGCCTGCACGGCTTTTCCGGCATCGAACTGCCCCCACCCTTCGTTGAAGGGCACCCAACAGGCAATGCAGGGGTGGCACCGCAGCGCCTGTACCGTGTCGGCCAGCTCGTGGGCGTACTCCTCCCGGCTGGCTGGTTTTGCCCGACTCAGCAGGCGGCGGCAGGCTTTGCCGTCCGGGAAGCGCCGCAGCAGCGGCTGCAGCACATTGGTCAGGTAGGTGACGAACCACAAATTATAGGCGCTGCCGCCGTTGACGATGTCCTGCCAGACGATCAGGCCCAGACGGTCGCAGTGGTAATACCAGCGCTGCGGCTCGATCTTGGCGTGCTTGCGCAGCAGGTTGAAGCCCAGCGCTTTCACCTCGCTGAGCTCCCGCTCCACGGCTGCGTCCGAGGGCGGCGTATACAGGCCCTCCGGCCAGTAGCCCTGATCCAGCAAACCGTTGAGCAGGATGGGCTTGTCGTTCAGGCAGAAGCGCAGCACCCCGTGGGCGTCCGGTGCACAGCTCCACTTGCGCAGGGCAAAGTAACTGTGCACCGTGTCGAACTCGGCTTCCTCCCCCTGGTTGGTGCCCACCGTCAGGTCGTAAAGGAAGGGCGTGTCCGGGCTCCATGGGAAGAAATGCTCTTCCGGGATGTTCAGGGTCACTTCACCGTCCTGGTCGGCCTCGTCGCTGCCCCAGTCCTCGGCGATGGTCACGCCCCCGGCCCGCACCATGGCCCACAGGTTGACCGCACCGCCGGGCTTTGCCGTGTGCACCCGCACCGTCACCGTGCGGGCGTCGTAGTCCGGGGTGACGGTCAGGGTCTGGATGTAGTTGTCCGGCACCCGCTCCAGCCAGACGGTCTGCCAGATGCCGCTCTGGGCCGGGTAGAACATCCCGCCGGGTTTCAACGTCTGTTTGCCCCGGGCCTGGGTGCCGTGGCCGGTGGGGTCCTGCACGGCCACCCACAGGCTGTTGCGGCCGGTGCCGTTGAGCAGGTCGGTAATGTCCAGTGTGAAGGGCCAGTAGCCGCCCCGGTGGCCGCCTACCAGATGCCCATTGACCTGCACGGCGCAGGCATAATCCACGGCCCCGAAGTGCAGCAGCACCCGGCCGCCCTCCCCCGCCGGCGGGGCGAACAAGCGGTGGTAGTGCAGCCACTGCCCCGGCTGCAGGGTGCGCCCCACCCCGGAGGCCGGGGCCTCCGGCGAATAGGGCACCAGAATGCTGCCCTGCCAGGCCGCAGGGTATTCGGCCGTCTGGGTGATGGCATACTGCCACGGGCCATTCAGGATCTCACAGCTGTCCCGGCGCATGGCCGGGCGGGGATATTCTGCAAGAGGATGCATCCGCTCACCGCCTTTTGTTTGTTGGCTCCATTCTAGCACAGGGCGGGTGGTTTGTATAGCCGGGATGATTTAAAATCGAGGCCGCCGCGCCGCATACGCAAAAAGACTGCCATGCCAAGCGGCACAGCAGCCTTTTGTTGTTTTTCTGAGAAAACCGGGTCAGGGCGCTTATTCCTCGTCCTCTTCTTCGTCGTCCTCATCATCATCGTCCGACTTCGGCTTGTAGAAGATGCCGCTCAGGAAGATGCTGATGAAGTACAGCAGCACCATGGGGCCTGCCACCATGCACTGGGACACGATGTCCGGCGGGGTGACAACAGCCGCGATGAAGAAGATGATCACGATGGCCACACCGCGCACCTGCTTGAGGAGCGTGGGGTTGATGATGCCCATCTTGGACAGGATGATCGTGATCAGGGGCATTTCAAACACACAGCCAAAGATGATGAACATCGTCAGGCAGAGGTTGACGTAGCTCTCAATGCTGGTGGTGGTCTGGATGTACTCGGCACCATTAATGCCCGTGCTGAGGAACCGCAGCATAAAGGGCATCATGAGCTTGTAAGCAAACAGCACGCCCACGCAGAACAATGCCAGGCCCAGCACCATGACCATCTTGAAGAAAAAGCTCTCGCTCTTTTTCAGACCCGGCTTTGCAAAGGCGTAGATGTGGTAGAATGCCACCGGCACCGTGACGATCACACCGGCCAGAATGGACACGCGGAAGTACTGCATCAGCTTTTCCTGCGGTGCAATGGACACGAACTGATAGTAATCGCGGCCCATGGCAGTGAGCAGGTCGATCAGGCGGTCTGCATAAGCCAGCGAGACCACAACACCCACCACAAACACCACTGCGCAGATGATGAGCCGGTTCCGCAGTTCCTTCAGATGGCCGGTCAGCGTCATGCTGCCGTCATCTTCCATGACCTCGGCTTTCTTTTTGCGCTTCATGTTCGTAGCCACAATTACTCCTCGTCTTCGTCCTTCTTAGCGGCCTTCTTCTCAGCCTTCTCCTCGGAATCGTCGGAATCCTCCGGCTCCTCCATGCCCTTCTTGAAGCCGTTGATGGTCTTGCCGAACATCTTGCCCAGCTTCGGCAGGTTCTTGGGTCCAAAGATCAGCAGTGCAACAGCCAGGATGATCAGCAGTTCGTTGGTACCAATACGCATAATAAAAATCTCCTTTTTACTTTGCCGCGCCGCGTGGCGGGCTTATTGCTTGATGTATGACAACCGCGGGCGCGGTGTATCCAAACTTAAACGGTGGTTTCCTCTGCCGGGGCAGCCTCGGCAGCTTCCGGGGCTGCTTCCGCAGCCGGAGCTTCGGGTGCGGGGGCGGGGGCGGTTTCTTCCTGCACAGGGGCAGTCTCAGGCTTCTCTTCGGCCGGAGCCTCAGCCTTTTCGGCGGCAGGCTCGGCGGCGGGGGCTGCATTCTCTTCCGGCAGCTCCTCCACCGGCTCTTCGGCAGTCAGGTCGGTGACCTCTTCCTCCGCAGCCTTCTTGGCGGCTTCTTCCTTGCTGGTCTTGCCGATGCCGGCAAAGCCCTTGGTCACGTCCTTCACGCTGTTGTCGATGTCCTTCTTGATATCGGTCAGCGGAGCGACAGCTTCCTTGAGGGGAGCCTGGATCTCGTTCAGCGGCTCCACCACGTTCTTCTGGATCTCTTCGGATGCAGCGCCGGTGTACTTCTTCAGCTCACGCAGCATCTTGCCGATCTTCTTTGCGTAGACGGGCAGCTGATCCGGGCCGATGAACACGAACGCCACGATGACGATCACGACGAGTTCCCAAAAACCAATTTTCATAATGATCCAATTCCTTTCCTGTGCCGGTGTGGGTGTGCAGCCCTGCTTGGTGCAAAAATGTGCCGCAGCCTTTTTGCCCGCTGCCTTTTTTGCCCAGACCTGCGTGGGTTCGGCGCCGTTTGCGCCTTTGCTGCCACACTTATACCGAAATTTGGTGGACTGAATATGAATTTATTTTGAACATTTTATGAACAAGCGGGCAGACGCAGCGTTTTTGTCAACAAGCAGTATTTTGTGGTTTATATATGTCATTTTGGAAACCGCATTTTCTCTTGCTTTTTCGCAGCCTGCGTATTATAGTGGTCTGCAGAACGGCCCCGGCGGGCGAAATTTGCAGCAGCAGAAACGGAACGTGACTCGTATGATCAGTCTGATCCTTGCAGAAAAGATCTTCTCGCTTTTTCTGATTATGTTTATGGGCTATGCGGTGGTGCACTGGGGCCTGCTGCACGCCGAGGACAGCAAGACCCTCTCGCTGATCTCGCTGTACCTGATCTCGCCCTGTGTGATCATCTCGGCCTTTCAGGTACAGTACACCCCGGATGTGCTGCACGGGCTGCTGCTGGCGCTGGCGGCGGCGGTTCTGCTGCACGTCGGCATCATCGTGGTGGTGAACCTGCTGGGTCCCCCACTGCATCTGGACGCCGTGGAAAAGGCCTCCACGATCTACTCCAACGCCGGCAACCTGATCATTCCCATCGTGACGGCGGTGCTGGGCAAGGAATGGGTGATCTACTCCAGTGCCTTTCTGTCGGTACAGCTGTTTTTGCTGTGGAGCCACGCCAAGAGCATGCTCTGCGGCGAAAAGAGCTTTGCGTTGAAAAAGGTGCTCACCAACATCAACATGATCGCCATTCTGGCGGGTGCCGCCCTGTTTCTGCTGCACATCCAGCTGCCGGCCGTCATCGAGGATTCGCTGGACATGGTGGGCAGTGCCATCGGCCCCATCTCCATGATCATCCTGGGCATGCTGATGGCGGGCATGAACTTCAAAAAGATCCTGGGCTACCGTCGGCTGTGGCTGGTCACGGCCCTGCGGCTGGTGGGCATCCCGCTGGCAGCTGTGGCCCTGCTCAAGCTCAGCGGCCTGGCCCATCTGGTACCGGACGGCCAGACCATCCTGCTGGTGAGCCTGCTGGCCACCTGCACCCCCTCGGCTTCCACCATCACCCAGATGGCGCAGATCTACGGCAAGGATGCCGACTACGCCAGCGCCATCAATGTGGTGACCACCCTGCTGTGTATCTTCACCATGCCGCTGATGGTGGCCCTGTACCAGCTATAAGTCCCCGCCCTGTTATACAGAACGTCCCCGTGCTCCGAAGAGTACGGGGACGTTCTTTGTTTCTGCCGTCCGGCGGTTTATACGGTCAGGGTCCGGTCCTGTGCCGGGTCCCAGTACACCAGCTCCACCCGGCTGCCCTTCTCCAGAGGCTTGTGGGGCTTTTCGGCGCTCCAGCAGCGCTCCAGCAGACCGGCTGCGTCGGCATCCGGGCCGGGCTTTTCCGTGCAGAGGGCCGTGCCCTGCCAGCCGTCCTCGGTGTACAGGCTCAGTGCCCCGGCGCTGCCTGCCAGAACAGCCTGCACGTCCCGGGTCATCTGCGCATAACCCTCCTCGGTGGCCGGGTACTCCCCATGCCACTTTTCAAAAAAGACGGAAAACTCGCCGCACAGTTCCATGAGCAGATCCTCCTCGCTGTGCGGGTTCTTCACCACAAAAGCGACATCCTCGTTTTCCATATAGTCAAAATCATCTTCCGCGCTGGTGTGCACGGTTACCTGCTGGCCGCTCAACAGCATCAGCAGCTCCCCCTGCTTTTCGGTGGGGTCAAAATCGCCCTGCGGGCTGTTCCAATCGGTGATCATCGGTGTTCCTCCATTTATAACGTGTGCGGGCGTTTTTTCCCGCCGAACGATCCGTTCAATCCTTTTCCCCACTGCCGCCTGCGGGCATTGCCGCTGCGGCGCGAGCTTTCAGCTCGTTTTTGGCACAGTAGAGCGCACGGTCGGCGCGGTCTTTCACCGTAACCACGTCCTCCCCGGAAAAAACAGCAGAGCCAAAGGAGACCGTCGGCAAAAGGGTGATCTCTTTGCGCCGCTCTGCCAGCAGAGATTGCAGCGCCGCTGCGCAGCGGACTTCATCTGCCGCATCCCTCAGCAGCACGCAGAACTCATCGCCGCCGATACGGTAACAGTACCCGCAGCGGGCATAGGCTTTTTTGATGCAGTCTGCGATCTCGGCAAGGCAGACATCTCCCTGCAAATGGCCGTAGCGGTCGTTGATCTGTTTGAAGCTGTCCACATCGAACACCACCAGCACCCCGCCGCTGCGGCGCATCTCGGCGGTGCGGTTCAGGTAGCTGTTCTGGTTCAAAAGTCCGGTCAGGGCGTCCAGCTGGTTCCACATCTCGCTGCAATAGATATAATACAACACCGACAGCAGGGTGACGCACAGCCATGTGACGTGCAGCGATGGCAGCGCGATCTGGATCACGGTCCCCGCACCCAGAAACAGGGTCAGTGGGTAGATCAGCGTGCGGCTGCGGTTCTGAAAAGCCGCTGCCGTGCGCACCGTAGCCACCATAAGGTACAACATGGCGGCATAGTACATCGCCATATAAATATAGAAGTATTCTCCCCGGGCGTAGAGGTTCTCCCTGCTCACCGAGAATACCAGCCCATAGGGCAGTGTTGCCGCCAGAAAAAGCAGATACGCACCCTCGCAGCAGACCGCCGCCTTGAACCCGCGCCGGATAATGGATTTTTTGTCCAGCACATATACCAGACACAGTGCCACCGCCGGTGTCAGCCCAAAGCCCAGATAGTTGGACAAAATGTTCAGCCAGCGGCAGCCCGTCGGTGCGCCGTCCACCACGATGGTGATGACTTCCAGCACCGAGATGCACGCAATGAGCGCAAAAGCCAGAAGGAACCCGCGCTTCTGCTTTTTGTTCAAAGATTCGCTCAGCTTTGTAAGAAGGCTCATAAAGCCAAGCACAAAAAGATCAATGGTCGTTAAAATAAAAAAATAGCTGTCCATTGCAATCGATACCGTTCTGTGAACTGACGCCCCGGACAGGGCAGATACAATATTATTGTATCACTCCGCAGCACTTTTCTCAACCGGGAGCTGTGTATTTTCGTTTTTTCTAGCAGTTTGCGTTTTTAATGCAAAAGCAACATCCGCAAACTGCATCCTGCAAATATGCTAGGTTGCCATTCCTCGTTTATCCTGCACCAGTTCCTCTACGTCCACATCGATGTTGATATGTGCTACCGGTTTCTCAGAACTAACTGACATACCACCTCAATGTGCTCCGTCTGCGGGAACATATCCACCGGGGTGCTGCTCTCCACGCGGTAACCCTTTTTCGTCAGCAGGGCGAGGTCACGGGCCAGCGTTTCCGGGTTGCAGCTGACGTAGACCACCCGCTTCGGGGCCATGCGGGCCACGCTCTCGATGAACTGCGGGGTGGAGCCCTCCCGCGGCGGGTCCATGAAGATCACATCCGCACGCTCCCCGGCAGCGGCGGCTTCGCTGATCCAGCGGGTGGCGTCGGCGGCAAAGAAGCGGGCATTCTTCACGCCGTTGTGCTTTGCGTTGCCGATGGCGTCCTGCACGGCGTCGCGGTTCAGCTCCACACCCACGATCTGTTTTGCGTGGTCGGCAGCCGTCAGGCCGATGGTACCGATGCCACAGTAGGCGTCCAGCACCACTTCTTTCCCGGTGAGATGCGCCGCTTCCACAGCCAGACCGTACAGCACCTCGGTCTGGCTGTGGTTGATCTGGTAAAAGCTGCGGGGGCTGAGGGCATAGGTCTTGCCGCAGAGGGTATCCAGAATATAACCCTTGCCATACAGCACCTTTTCCGCATCACCCAGCACGACGCTGGTCTTGCGGGGGTTCACGTTCTGCACCACGGTGGTCACGGTCACGCCCCGCTTCTCGGCTTCTGCCAGCAGGGCCCGCACGAAGTTCTTGGCTCCGGGCAGCACCGGCTGGGCCGTCACCAGTACTACCATCACCTGCCCGGTGGCCACGCCCCGGCGCAGCAGGCAGTGGCGCACAAGCCCGGTGCCCTTGTCTTCGTTATAGGGCTGATAGCGGCAGGCAATGGCCGCCGCACGCACGGCCTCCATGGTCTTGTCCAGCACTTCGTCCTGCAGCAGGCAGCGTTCCACCGGCAGCACCTTGTGACTGTTCGCTGCGTAGATGCCGGAGGTGAGTTTTCCACCCCAGCCGGTGGTGAAGGTGGAAATCACCTTGTTGCGGTAGTGGTAAGGGTTTTCCATGCCGCGGATGGCGTTCACCGGGCCGTACTTGCCCAGCAGCTTTTTCACGGTGGCTTCCTTCTGCTTCAGCTGCTCGGCATAGTCCAGCCCCAGCAGCGGGCAGCCGCCGCAGTTCTTGGCTCTCAGCTTGCAATCCATGTTTCTCTCTCCTTTTACCCGTAGGGGTCATACAGATCGTATTCTTCCGCTTCCAGGTGCTTTTCCTCCAGCACCTTCATGGCCTGTTCCAGTTCGCTTTGCCCGCAGCCGCTCTCGCTGACCAGCGCCCGCACGGCTGCGGCAAGGTCCCCGCCAAAGAGGGTGTCCAGCCGCTGGCGCATGCTCCACACACCGTAGGCACGCTGGGTGACCGTGGCCGCATAAATGTTGTGGTTGCCCTGCTTGCCGCTCTTCACCCAGCCTTTTTCTTCCAGCCGGTACAGAAAATTGAGCACCGTGGCCGGGGCCCAGCCCTTACCGCGGAGTTTTTCGTCAATATCCCGCCGGGTGGCGGGTTCCCGGCAGGCCCATACCGCCAGCATGACCTGCTCCTCGGCCGCCGACAGCGGCCGCAGCCGGTCCGGGAGTCCGTACATCTGCGCAGCCCCTCCTTTCGCATTTTTCTTTTACGTTTGTCTCTGTTGTTCCATTATACCGGGTTTTGTCGGAAAAGGCAAGAGGCAGAAATCCCGATGAAATCAGGCTATTTCAGCCTGTTTTTACAGTTGTCTCTGTTTTTGTCTTTGCTCGGCGTACATTTGTGTGCTTTGTGCCTGCACAGGGGCTTTTCCGGCAGTATCTTTGTGCAAAGATGCTCTTGTTTTCGTGCCCGCAAAACCGGTATACTACGGCTACGGAAATGATCCAGAAGGCATCGCAAAACAGTCGATGCTTCGTGATACAGGAAAGGGAGAGTTCATTATGGCACGAGTATACAACTTCAGCGCAGGCCCCAGCATGCTGCCCGAGAAGGTCCTCCGGCAGGCACAGGCAGAGCTGCTGGAATACGGCGACAGCGGCCAGAGCGTGATGGAGATGAGCCACCGCAGCAAGTGGTTCGACGCCATCATCAAGGACACTGAGGCCACCCTGCGCCGCGTGATGAACATCCCCGACAACTACAAGGTGGGCTTCTTCCAGGGCGGTGCCACTCAGCAGTTTGCCATGGTGCCGCTGAACTTCATGATCACCGGCAAGGCGGACTACATCGTTACCGGCAACTTCTCCAATCTGGCCGCCAAGGAAGCCGCCAAGTTCGGCGAGGCCAACATCGTGGCCTCCAGCAAGGACAAGAACTTCACCTACATCCCGGATGTGAACGCCATCCCTTACAATAAGGATGCCAGCTATATCCACATCTGCCAGAACAATACCATCTTCGGCACCCAGTACGTCGAGGTGCCCCAGGTGGAGGGCGTGCCGCTGGTGGCGGACATGAGCTCCATGATCCTGTCCAAGCCCGTGGATGTGACCAAGTACGGCTGCATCTACTTCGGTGTGCAGAAGAACGTGGCCCCCGCCGGCATGGCCATTGCCATCGTCCGGGACGACCTGCTGGGCCATGCCGCCGACAACGTGCCCACCATGATGAACTACACCACCCTGCTGAACAAGGACAGCATGTACAACACCCCGCCGTGCTGGTGCATCTACATGACCGGTCTGGTGCTCAAGTATCTGGAAAACGACATCGGCGGTCTGGCCAACATGCAGAAGATCAACGAAGCCAAGGCCAAGGTGCTGTATGATTATCTGGACGGGCAGGAATTCTTCACGAACCCCGTGGAGCACCGTTACCGCAGCACCATGAACGTGACCTTCACCAGCCCCACCCCCGACCTGGACAAGAAGTTCTGCGCCGAGGCCGCCGAGGCCGGGTTCGTGAACCTGAAGGGCCACCGTCTGGTGGGCGGCATGCGCGCTTCCATCTACAACGCCATGCCAGCCGAGGGTGTGGACAAGCTGGTGGACTTCATGGAGAAGTTCCGCAAAGAGAATGCATAACAGAGGGGATTCAAGCTATGTATACCATCAAAACTTTGAACGCCATCAGCCCGGTGGGCCTGGCTAAACTGAACAAGAACCTGTTTGACGTGGCGGTGGACGCCGATGCCCCGGACGGCATTCTGGTGCGCAGCGCCGACCTGCTGAACACCACCTTCCACGACAATCTGCTGGCCATCGCCCGCGCCGGTGCCGGGGTGAACAACATCCCCCTGGACCGCTGCAGTGAGCAGGGCATCGTGGTGTTCAACACCCCCGGTGCCAACGCCAACGCCGTGGCTGAACTGGTGATCGGGATGCTGATCGCCGGCAGCCGCAATGTGGCCGACGCCGCCCAGTGGTGCCAGAGCCTTGCCGGAGACCCGGCCATGGCCAAGACCGTGGAAAAGGGCAAGAAGAAGTTCGTGGGCAACGAGATCAAGGGCAAGACGCTGGGCGTCATCGGTCTGGGCGCCATCGGCTCCCGGGTGGCCAACTGCGCCATTGAGCTGGGCATGGAAGTGTACGGCTACGACCCCTACATCTCCATTGAGGCAGCCTGGAACCTGAGCAGCCAGGTACACCACTGTGTGAACCTGAACGACATGCTGCCCCTGTGCGACTACATCACCATCCATGTGCCCTATCTGCCCACCACCAAGGACACCATCAATGCCCAGACCCTGGCCCTGTGCAAGGACGGGGTCAAGATCCTGAACTATGCCCGCGGTGAGCTGGTGAACACTGCCGCCCTGCTGGAGGCCATGGATACCGGCAAGGTGTCCGGCTACATGACCGACTTCCCGTCGGAAGCCATCCTGGGCAAGCCCGGCATCGTGTGCACCCCTCACCTGGGCGCTTCCACCCCGGAAGCCGAGGACAACTGCGCCGTGATGGCCGCGCAGGAGATCAGTGACTACCTGAAAAACGGCAACATCACCCACTCGGTGAACATGCCGGAGGTGCACCAGCCCCGTGCCGGCGGCAAGCGCATCTGCATCATCCACAAAAACGAGCCCGGCATGATCAGCCAGATCACCGCCCTGACCACCGAGGCCGGCCTGAACATCGAAAACATGGTGAACAAGAGCAAAAAGAATATGGCCTACACCATGCTGGACGCCACCGGTGCCGTGGATGCCCGCCTGAGCGAAAAACTGAGCGCAATCCCCGCCGTGATCCGGGTCCGGATCCTGTAAATCCTCCCCTGCCAAAGGAGCCGCCGTGCAGCTGCACGGCGGCTCCTTTTTTCACAGCATGATGCCGTCCATCTGGGATTGCTCCGGGAAGGAGCGGCTGTATTTCCGCTTGGCGATCTCGATAAAAGACTGCACCTCCAGCCGGGGCGTGTGGCGCATGGCAGCGATCTCCACCGTCACCGGGGGGTAATCCAGCAAAGGCACCTTGGTGATGCCCGGGATCACTGCATCGTCCAGACAGGGCACGATGGACATGGCGGTGCCCATGGTGATCATGATCAAAGCCCCCTCAAAGCTGGGGGTGATCTTGCTGCAATCCACCCCCACCTGGGCCAGCTCCTCCAGGGAGGGGCCCTGGCAGGCAGAAAGGAAGCTGTCAAAGGCTCCGGAGGACACCACGCTCTGGCCCTTCAGGTCCGCCAGGTGCAGGGCCTTGCGGTCTGCCAGGGGGCAGTTGGGGTTCATAAGCACATAATAGGCCAGAGAGAACAGGGGCGTAAAGGAGACATCCCGGTCGCTGGAATGCTCAGTGGCGTAAAAAAAACCGATATCCAGCTGGCCGGACCGCAGTTCCTCCAAGGGGCGGCGGTTGCTCTGGGGGATCACTTCCACCTGGGCGTTGGGGTACTGCCGCTGGTACTCTGCCAGGATGCTGGCAAAGGTACCGTAATCAAAGAGCTGCCGCAGCCCCACCACCAGATGGGACCGGTCTGCAGCCTGGATATCCTGGGCCTTTTTCAGGGCCTGGCGGCCAAAACTGGTCATCTGCACCATGTCCAGGTAAAAGGACTGGCCGGCGGCGGTGAGCTTGGTGCGCCGGGTGGTGCGGTCGAACAGGTGGAGCCCCGTCTCCTTTTCCAGGGTGTTGATCTGGTAGGTGACGGCTGGCTGGGTGGTGAACAGCCGCTGGGCCGCTGCGCTGAAATTCAGCTCCTCTGCTACGGCAATAAAGCACTCCAACTGGTAAATGGTCATAGAAACAGCCCCCCTCCCTGCAAAACTTGTACTTCTTTTATTATAGCGGATTTCTTTTCTGTGGTAAAGTGGCCATTGATTTATAAACGTTTTTGATAAATCCGGGATTTTTTTCAATTTTACAGCAGAGCGAAACTTTGCTATAATCATGTCAATGTTCAAAACATACGATGGAACAGAAGAAAACGAAGAAGAACCTATTAGAAGAACAAGAAGAAAGAAAGGCAAACTACTATGGCTAAGATCTCTCGCCGCAACTTTATGCGCGGTGCCGCTATGGGCACCATGGGCGCAGCTGCTGCCGGTCTGCTGACCGCTTGCGGCAACACCGCTTCCAGCACCACCAGTGCTCCCGCTTCCAGCGCAGCATCCTCTGAGGCTGCCTCCGCTGTTACCAAGCCCTCCAGCCCTGTGGACGGCAAGTACGTCACCAAAGCTATGGGCCACGAGAGCTGGGTCCATGTGGCTACCACCTTCTTTGAGGGCAAGATCACCGCTTGTGAGGTGCTGTCCCACGAGGAGACCATCGGCATCGGCAACTATGCCTGCTCCCGCATCCCCGCCGCCATCGTCGAGCACCAGAGCATCAACGTGCCCAACCTGCGTGGTTCCTCCATCACCTCCATGGCTGTGAAGGCTGCCGTGAAGGAGGCCATCGAGCTGGCTGGCTATAACGTGGACGACTTCTCCAAGGAAGTCACCCTGGAGACCTCCAACGAGGTCATCGAGGAAGAGGCTGATGTGGTCATCATGGGTGCCGGCACCTCCGGCCTGACCTGCGCCTGCCGCCTGCTGGAGGCTGGCTACAGCGTCATCCTGGTGGAGAAGCGGGACATCCCCGGCGGCTCCATGTCCATGACCTACGGCGGCGTGGCCACCGCAGGCTCCCAGCTGCAGTACAACTACGACGTGGACGGCAGCTTCCGCAGCTCTGCCATGGGCACCCTGGAAGGCATGATGAACTTCTGGCAGACCATGGAGAAGTACCACCGCACCGAGTTCTTCAACGGTGAGATGCCCTACATGACCAAGCAGTACACCGTGGCAGGCGATCTGGTGGACTGGATGTCCAGCATCGGCATCGGCTTCAACACCATGGGCAACTACGAGAGTGCTACCCAGTACGGTGCTTCCACCCCCTACCTGGCTCCCGGCTGCTACGAAGGCGGCGCAGGCTACGCTATGATGTTCATGGCACAGCGTGTGGAGAAGTACGAGAAGGGCAAGATCATCTACTCCACCAGCGTCACCGACCTGATTAAGGACGAAAGCGGCCGTGTGGTGGGCTTCCACGCTAAGGGCGACAACGGCGCAAGCTACACCCTCCGTGGTAAGGCTGTGTGCCTGGCATCCGGCGGCTTTGCCAAGAACCCCGAGATGCTGAAGAAGTACAACCCCGACTACGCCGACTTCTTCTTCAACTGCGCTTCCAGCATGACTGGCGAGGGCATCCAGATGGGTATCGACGCAGGCGGCTATGTGGAGTGCGCCAACCGCACCCTGCCTGCCTTCCTGTCCAGCTACAAGAGCAAGTTCGAGCTGGCCTTCATCCACCAGTCTGCCCCTGGCATCATGGTCAACGTCCGTGGTGACAACATCGGCAACATCATCTCCGACAACCACTACACCATGGCTAAGGCTAAGCTGAACAAGGACAACGGCGACACCTTCTACTATGTGTTCGACGAGGCTTCTGCTGTGAAGCTGCGTGACAGCGAGTCCTACGGCTTCAACGGCTATGTGGCTATGTTCGAGAAGGGCGAGGCTGTCCACTACGACAGCGTGGAGAAGGCCTCTGAGGAGCTGAACCTGCCCAACCTGGCAGACGCCATCGAGGCCAACAACGCCGCCGCTCTGGCTGGTGAGCCCGACGAGTTCGGCCGCCGCAACTGCCCCTACATCGAGACCCGTGACGGTCTGTGGGCTATCCGTGTGGACCCCACCTTCTACCTGACCACCGCTGGTCTGGCCATCGACACCGATTGCCATGTGCTGAACGAGGAGAAGAAGGCGATCCCCGGCCTGTACGCTGCCGGCGACGTCTGCGGCTCCATCGAGGAGAAGGACGCCAAGCAGTACGGCATGGGCTTTGACGCCGCTCTGACCTACGGCTACATCATGGGCGAGACCCTGAAGAAGGAGATCTGATCTTCCCTTCCGGCACCCTGACACAATGCAAGAAGGCTGCTGCACACACTGTGCAGCAGCCTTCTTTTTTGTTTGTTCTAAAAGGAGAGCGCTTATTCCAGGCCCTTCTGCTGGGCGTATTCCTCCAGCAGTTCCCGCTCCAGGAAGGGGGTCTTGACGCCCTCGCGGTCGCGGTAGGTCTCGTGGCCCTTGCCGATGACAGCGATCAGGTCCCCCTCCTGGGCATGGTCCACGGCATAGTGCAGAGCATCCAGACGGTCCGAGATCTCCACGAACTTGGCATCCGGGTTGCCCTTGTTCATGCCCACGCGGATATCCGCAAGGATGTCCTCCACCTTCTCAAAGCGGTTGTTGTCCTCGGTGAGGATGGAGAAATCGGCCATCTTGGCGCAGATCTCGCCCATGCCGTAGCGGCGCAGCTTGGAGCGGTTGCCGCCGCAGCCGAACACCACCACCAGACGGTGGGGGTTGTAGGCCCGCAGGGTGGTGAGCAGGCTCTCGGTGGACACCTCGTTGTGGGCGTAGTCCAGCAGGATGGTGAACTTTTTGCTGATGGGCACCAGCTCCACGCGGCCCTTGACCACGCACTTGCCCAGACCGTCGTGGATGGCCTGATCCGGCAGGCCCAGCACCTTGCCCACGGCCAGCGCAGCCAGTGCGTTGTACACGCTGAACTCGCCGGGCATATTCACCTTCACGTCCATCTCGTCCTTGCCGGTGACGTGGAACTTCACACCCAGGAAATCGTGGGTGCGCAGCAGCTCGTAGCCGCTGGCGCGGTAATCGGCCTGCTCGCTGCGGCCATAGGTCACCAGCTTGCAGGTGTGTCCCTCCAGCAGGGCTTCGGTGTTCTCGTCGTCGATGTTCACCACACCCACATCACAGCGCTGGAACAGCTGACCCTTCCAGCTGCGGTATTCCTCAAAGGTCTTGTGCTCACCGGGGCCGATGTGGTCCGGCGAAAGGTTGGTGAACACGCCCACATCGTAGTGCACACCGGCCACGCGGTCCATCATCAGGCCCTGGCTGGACACCTCCATCAGGGCCGTGTCGCAGCCGGCATCCAGGAACTCCCGGAAGGTCTTTTGCAGCTCGTAGCTCTCCGGGGTGGTGTTGGCGGTGTCCTTGTGGCGGCCCATGTAGTAGATGCCGTTGGTGCCGATCATGCCCACCTTGCGGCCGGCAGCTTCCAGCACGCTCTTGATCATGTGGGTGGTGGTGGTCTTGCCCTTGGTGCCGGTCACGCCGATCATGGTCATCTTGCGGGAGGGGTTGCCAAAGAGGTTGGCGCTCATCAGAGCCATGGCATAGCGGCTGCTCTCCACCTTCACCACGGTCACGCCCGGCACGGCGGTCAGGTCGATGTCGTGCTGGATGACCAGTGCGCTGACGCCCTTGGCGGCACAGTCGGCGGCAAACTCGTGGCTGTCGCGCTGGGTGCCCACGATGCACACGAACAGCAGGCCCGGGGCCGCCTTGCGGCTGTCATAGATGATGTCGTCGATCTCGGTCTCCGGGCTGCCCTGCACCAGCGTGTAAGGCACGCCCTCCATCAGTTGTTCCAATTTCATACAGTCTACGCTCCTCCAAAACATTGATGTGGGGTCACATGGGGTTCTCGTCCTCGTTGGCGGTCATGCGGGCGGGGTCGGTCAATGCAGGCTCCTCCTGGGCGGTGTCCTCCGCCGGGGCGGCCTGCGGGGCCTCTTCGTCGGTCAGGCTGCTGTCCGCAGTCTCCTCCGGCGTTTCCGGCTCCACCTTTTCCGGCACTACATAGCCGGAGGGCAGGACCGGGTCGCCCTGTGCAAAATAGATCTTGCGGGTACTGCCGGCACTGACATGGCTGAAGTCCAGCCGCCCGGTGTCGGTGGCCGCGCAGCCCTTGCCGTCCTCGTTGTTCAGCATGTAGCGGGCGCGGTCCAGCTTATAATCCAGATCGTTCAGCGTCCCCAGCAGCACGCTGATGCGGTCCTGATACAAAAAGGCGATCTGCTCGGTGTCAGCAAATTCAATGCGGGTCACGTCGCTCCGCATGCCGTACTCGTCCAGCTTGGTCTGCAGGGTCGCCAGCGCGCTCATCTTTGCGTCAGCCTCGTCCACCACGCCGGATGCACGGCTGTCGGATGCGGCACTGGTGCCGGCCGTGCTGTCGGCCTCCGGTACGGCAAAGCTCAGCTGCTCGCCCGGGGCGGCGGTGGTCGCTTCACCGCCGTACAGGGTGCACAGCCCGTCCGGCTGCGCGGGGTCTGCGGACAGGATCTTGAACTTGTCCGAAAGGGTCAGCCAGCTGCTGCCCGCCTGCACTGCATAGGTGGGGGTGGCTTCGGTCACCTGCACCACCACGGTGTTGGGGTAGTCGCGCACCACGCGGATGGATTCCAGCAGCGGGTACTGGCGTTCCAGCTCTGCAGCCTTCGCACCGGGGTCAAAGCTGAAGATGTTTTCCTCCACCTGCACCCCCAGTGTCTGCAGGATGCTGTCGGCGGAGTACCCGGCGATCTCGGTCACCTGGGTGCCGTCCGCCGTCTGCACCTGAATGGCGCTGATGCGGAACAGCATGGTCACCGTGAGATACATGCCGATCCCGATGACGCACAGCAGCAGCCCAAATGTTGCCAGACGGCGGAGCCTCCGCCGCCGACGGATGGCGGCACGGGTCAGGCGGCGCTTTTTGCGGCCTTCCCGGCGCTGTGCGTCCCGCTGCGGAGCGGGGCGCAGCTTCTGGTTTTTATTGTACCCCTGTCCCTGCTGTTGCAGGCGGGCGGCAGACCGGCCGTTCTGCGCAGGCCGGCCGTTCCGGTTCGCAGGACGCTGGGCCGGGCGGCGGTTCTGCCCGCCGCTGCTGCGGGGCCGCTGCGCAGTGCTCCTCTGCCCGGCAGGGCGGCGGGCGGCGCTGCCGGTGTCCCGCACCGGGCGCGGCTGGGTGGGGAACTCGATGCTGTTGTCGGTCCGGGTGCGCCGCACCGTACCGTTGGCCGTGCGGGCCGGCGGGCGGCTCAGCGGCTCCCCGTTGAAGCCATAGCGGCTGGTATCGCTTGCCCCGTCGTTCGGGGGCGTGGTTCTCTGCGAAGACCCAGAGGAACGCAGCGAATCCCGGTTCTGGTCATAGGGACGCCCGTTATTGCCGTATTGCTGCATTGTCTGCACCTTCTTTCCGGTTTCTTTCTACGTTCAGGCCTTCTTCACAAGCTCCAACAGGGCTGCTGCAATGCGGTCCAGGCTGTCGTCCACCGACAGGCTGCGGGCATTGCGGCCCATCTCGGCCAGCTTGCCGGGCTGGGTCAGCATCTCGGACACGGTCTGCACCAGCTTTTCGCCGGTCAGGTCCTTTTCTTCGATGACCACAGCGGCCCCGGCCTTCTGCAGCTCCATGGCGTTGTAATACTGGTGGTTCTCAGCCACATTGGGGCTGGGGATGAGCACGGCGGCACGGCCCACAGCCTCCAGCTCAGCCAGCGTCAGGGCACCGGCACGGCTGATGACCAGGTCTGCTGCTGCCAGCAGCTCCGGCATGTTGTTGATGTATTCCTTCACCACAAGGCTGTCGCCCTCAGCAAAGCCCTTCTGCTGTTCCAGGTCCTTGAACAGCTGCACCCCGTACTGGCCGGTGGCGTGCAGATGCAGCACCGGCTTGTGCTCGTGCTGCTCCCAGGCGCACAGGTCACCCACCACTTCATTGACCCGGCGGGCACCCAGGCTGCCGCCGAAGGAAAGGATGACCGTGCGGTCCCCTGCCCCCAGCTGGGCGCGGATGGCGTCGCGGTTCTTTGCCTGGGTGAACACCTCCGGGCGCACCGGGTTGCCCACCACGATGGTCTTTTGCGGCGCACCCAGCTTTTCCACAGCGGCGGGCACAGCGGCAAACACGATGTCCACATCCGGGGCCAACAGCTTGTTGGTCACACCGGGGAAGGCGTTCTGCTCATGCAGCGCGGTGTGGATGCCCATCTTTGCGGCGCAGCGCACCACCGGGCCGGACACATAGCCGCCGCAGCCGATGACCAGGTCCGGCTGGACCTCCTTCATGATGGCCTTGGCCTTGGGGCCGGAGAGGGCCAGATTCCACAGGGTGACGATGTTGCGCTTGATGTTGTGCAGCGACAGCTTGCGCTGAAAGCCGGTGATCTCGATGTGGTGGAAGGGGTAGCCCGCCTGGGTCACCAGACGGTACTCCATGCCCTCCTTGCGGCCGGCAAAGTGGATCTCGGCGGTGGGGTCTGCTTTTTTCAGGGCACCTGCAATGGCAAGTGCGGGGTTGATATGGCCGGCCGTACCGCCGGCAGCGATCAGAACACGCATGGTGATTCCTCCTATTTGTCGTTACTGTTCTGCCCGGGCCGCCCGGGCGTCGGCCAGAACGATGGTCTTTTCTCTGCGGGCAGCTTCCTGCTCGGCCTTTGCGGCTTCATGCTGGGCGCGCAGCGCTTCCCGCTGCTGGGCCGCCCGCTCGCCATTGCGGCCGATGTTCACCATCACGCCCATCTCGGCCAGCAGCAGGATCAGGCTGGTGCCGCCCGACGAGAAGAAGGGCAGGCTGATGCCGGTGTTGGGCAGGGTGTTGGTGACCACTGCGATGTTGCAGAACACCTGCCAGGCGATCTGTGCCATGATGCCGATGCCCACCATCGTGCAGTAGAGGTTTTCGGCCCGGTAGGCGATCCACAGCCCCTGTACGATGAACAGCACAAACAGCACGATGATGAGCACCGCGCCCACAAAGCCCAGCTCCTCACACACCACGCTGAAGATGAAGTCGTTGGTGCTCTCGGGCAGCCAGAGCTGTTTTTCCACGCTGTTGCCCAGCCCCAGGCCGGTCAGCCCGCCGGAACCGATGGCGTACAGGCTCTGCACGGTCTGGTCGGTCATCTTGCTCAGGTCCTGGGTCCAGCCGTCCAGACGGTCCTGCAGATACGGGATGGAGTCCACATGGGACAGCAGCGTTTCCAGCATGAGGCCCGCCGTACCGGCGCCCACCCAGGTCAGGATGCCGCCGCTGCCGGACAGCAGCAGGATGGTGCCCACCACGGCCACCGTCAGCACGATGCCGGACATGTGTGGTTCCAGCGCCAGCAGCGCGATCACCGGGATCAGCGGCAGCACCGGGATCACCAGCTGCTTCCACACCCGGACATGCAGCCACTCCCGGAAGTTCATGATCACCATCTTACCGGGGCTCAGCTTTTCCACCTGCGGTGCCTTGGCCGCGAGGCTGGAGCACAGCAGGATCATCTCAAATTTTGCCACCTCCGAGGACTGCAGCGTGAACCCGCCAAAGCGGATCCAGCGGCGGCACCCGTTCAGCGGGGCCATGGTCAGGGTGACCGCCAGCATGGCCAGCACGATGAGGTACCCCGGCCACACCATCCTGCGCAGGAAGCGGTGGTCCACATAGCTCATGGCGAACATGCAGCCCAGACCAATGAGCATGCACAGCGCCTGCTGCTTGATGTAATGGAAGCTGTCGCCCATGCGCAGATAACCGGTGGTGTAGCTGGCGCTGAACAGCATGACCAGACCAAACACCATGATCACCGCCAGCGTGGCCAGCCAGTTGATCAGCAGCCGCGACCACGGCCCCGGGTCCCGCTGGAACACCGAGACCGGTTCTTTTCTTTTTTTGCGGATGGTTGCCATCAGCTCGTTTTCTCCCCTTTTTGTCCAATATCCGGCCCTGTGCCCTCAGCGCACAAAGGCCAGGGCAAGCGCCAGGCCGCATACGCCGAGCGCACACAGCCAGTAAAATACCGTGACCGGGCCCGCGCCCCGGGCTTCCAGCCAGCGGTGCAGCGGAGCCGCGCGGAACAGCGGCCGCCCGGTGATGCGGTGGTACAGGATCTGCAAAAGCACCATGCCGCCCTCTGCCCAGAAGGGCAGAGCCAGCGGGATGCTCAACTCTGCATACCCGATGCACAGCGGCACGCAGCCCAGCACCCCGGCCAGATACAGGCAGCCGCAGCTGCCCGGGCGCAGCTTTGCGGGCGGAAAATTCCATAGCAGAAAGGCCAGCAGTGCCCCGGCCAGTGCTGCCGGCAGCACCGCCAGCGGGAACCAGCCCAGCCGTGTTTCCAGCATCATGAGGCCCAGCATGGCCGCAAAGGCCGTGCCGCACACGGTGCCGTCGGCTCCGTCGGCGGTGCGGGCGCATTCTGCCAGCGCCACCAGCACAAGTCCCCACAGCACCGGGGCTGCGCCGCCCAGTTCCACATAGCCCGCACCGGGCAGCTGCAGGCCGGTGGGCAGGCAGCCGTTCACTGCCAGCAGCACCAGCACCGCTGCCGCAGCGGCGGCTTCCAGTGCAAGGCGGGGCAGACACCGCAGGCCAAGCTGTGCGCGGCTGCGCAGGCGGGCGGCGTCATCCGCCAGCCCGATGGCCCCGAAAGCCTGTGCACCGAACAGCGCGATCAGCAGCCGGGTCATCAGCTGGCTCTCGCTGCCCAGCAGCGTGGGCTGTACGATGCAGGCCGCCGTCCAGCCCACGCCTACGGCAGCCAGTGTGCTCACCATCAGGCACAGGCCGCCCAGCGCGGGCACCCGGCTCTGCACCGGGGTCTGCTGCTCCTGCTGTTCCTGCGGCCGGAAGCGTTCCAGCTCCTGCAGCAGCGGTGCCATAAAATTGCCGAGCGCCGCCGTCAGCACAAAGCCCAGTGTTGACGCGACGATCAAGGCGAAACGAATCATTTCTCAGTCTCCAATTTTCGCCAGAATGTTATTCTCTGGCATCTTTCTGCTCTGCGTAGAAAATTTCCAGTGCCTTTTCCAGCGCCATGCCGCGGCTGGCTTTCACCAGCAGGGCGTCACCGGGCTGGATGCGGTTGAGCAGGGCATCCGCTGCCTCGCGGTAGTTGTTGGCGTGCAGGGTCTTCTGCCCCTTGGCGGCGGCCACCACGGCGGTGCGCTTGGCCTGTTCGCCATAGGTCACCAGACAGTATAGGTCGCTCTCGGCGGCCAGCCGACCCAGCTCCTCGTGGGCCTCGCGGCTCAGGTCGCCCAGCTCCAGCATATCGCCCAGCAGAGCAAAGCGGCGCTTGCAGGGGAACTCCTTGAACATGGCCAGAGCGGCCTTCATGCTGTCGGGGTTGGCGTTGTAGCAGTCCTCAATGACAGTCACGCCCTTGCTGTCCACCACCTTCTGACGGCGGCCGGTCTGCTCAAAGGCGGCCAGGCCCCGGATCACCTTGCGGGGATCGCAGCCCAGACGAGTGGCGGCGCAGTAGGCCGCCAGCGCATTGGCCACATTGTGCTTGCCCATAGCCGGGATCTTGACCACAAAAGTGCCTTCCTCCTGATCCTCCAGCACAAAGCTCATGCCGTCCTTCTCCTGTCGGATGGACAGTGCGCACACATCGGCGCTCTCATCGGCCATGCTGAACCACACCGGCCGCACATGGGTGGGCAGCTTTGCCGCCCGCAGGAACTTGTCGTCGTAGTTCAGCACCAGCGGGGCACCCTCCGGCAGGCCGTTGCAGATCTCCAGCTTGGCCTTGCAGATGTTCTCCTGACTGCCCAGATTGCCGATGTGGGACACGCCGATGCAGGTGATGATGCCCACATCCGGGCGGGCAGCGCGGGCCAGACGGTCGATCTCGCCAGCGTGGCTCATGCCCATCTCGATCACAGCGTATTCGGTGGAAGCGCCGATGCGCATCAGGGTGCGGGGCATGCCCAGCTCGTTGTTCTGGTTGCCCTCGGTCTTGATGGTCTCACCAAAGCCGCACAAGGCCGCGTAGGTCATCTGCTTGGTGGTGGTCTTGCCCACGCTGCCGGTCACGCCCACCACCTTGGGGTGGTACTGGCTGCGGTAGTTGGCACCCATCACCATCATGGCGTGGTAGCTGTCCGGGCAGAGGATGGCTTTTTCGGCCGGGACGCCCTCCACCGGGTGGTTCACCACCACAAAAGCTGCACCCTCTTCCAGTGCTTTGGCCGCAAAGTCGTGGCCGTCGAACCGCTCACCGGGAAAGGCCACAAAGATGCAGCCCGGCCGCACCTCACGGCTGTCGGTGGTGACCAGCTCCACTTCCGGGTCGCTGGTGAGGAAGCCGGCAGGCACAAGCCCTGCCAGCAGCTTGCTTGCATGGATCTTTTCCATAGTTCGTTCCCCTCTCGTTTTTCTGGTTCCTTTATCCACAGGTAATGGTAACGATGGTACCGCGCTGGACGCTGGCCCCCACCTCACTGCTCTGGCTCTGGACCACGCCGTTGGCGTCACCCTCCACCACGCAGTTCAGCCCGGCGGCCGCCAGCATCTGGCGGGCAAAGTCCGCGCTCTTGCCGGACACGTCCGGCACCTCGGTCAGGCTGCCGTCGTAGGTGTCAGTATACAGATACACGGTGGTGCCGTAGGGCACCTTGGCCCCGGCATGGGGGTACTGGCAGGTCACCAGCGCCGCCGTCTGGTCGGATGCCGACTCCATCAGCTGATGCTTGAGGCCCTTGATGTTCAGCTGCACCTGCGCATTGCTCCACTCGGTGCTGATCAGGTTGGGCACCGTGACGGTGGTCTGGCTGCGGTCCTCGCCGTCGGTGGCGATGCCCAGATAGGGAGCCACCTCGCTGATGATGTTGCCGGCCACAGGAGCGGCCAGAATGGACGAATAGTCGGTGCGGGCGTTGTTGGGGTCATCCAGCATCACATAGACCAGGATCTCCGGGTCGTCGGCGGGCAGGACGGCCGCAAAGGAGGCGACCTTCTTGTAGTCACCGTCGGCGCGGCGGTGCATGTTCAGCTGTTCCGACGTGCCGGACTTGCCGCCGATGCGGTAGCCGGAAACGTAGGCGTTCTTGCCGCCGCCGGTGCCGTTGCCCACCTCGTACTCCATCATCTGGCGGATGACATCGCTGGTGGACTCGCTGATGACCTGACGGCGGATGTTGGTGCCGATCTCCTCCACCACGTTGCCGTTGGTGTCGGTGATCTTATCCACCACATGGGGGGTGACCAGATAGCCGCCGTTGACGGCTGCCGCCACGGCAGTGCACATCTGCAGCGGCGTGATGGCCATGGCCTGGCCGAATGCCGAGGAGGCCAGCTGCACCTCACCCAGCTGATTGGCCGAATAATACTTCATCAGGCCGGTCTCGCTGGGCAGGTCCACGCCGGTGCGCTCGGTAAAGCCAAAGGCGTCAAAATAATTGTAGAACTGCTGGGAGCCCACGCGCTGGCCCAGCTGGATGTAGTAGATGTTGCAGCTCTGGCGCAGAGCGTCGGCCATGTTGATGGTGCCGTGGGCCTTGTGGCCTGCGCAGTGGTAGGTCTCCTTGGCCACGCCGTAGGCACCGGCACAGGTAAAGGTGGTGTTCATGGTCGCCACGCCGGAGTCCAGACCCATGGCCAAGGTGATGACCTTGAACACACTGCCGGGGTAGTACAGCTCGGTGATGGCCTTGTTCTTCCACAGGATATCGCGGTAGGTGCCGGTATAATCCGGGTCCGGGTCCACGATCTTGTTGCCGTTTTCGTCCAGCTTGAACTTCTTCGAGTCATTTTCGTCCCGGAGGTAGATGGTATACAGCTCCGGCTCTGCGGCCACCTGCTCCTGCAGGTAGGCCAGGTTGGCGCTGTAATCCAGCGGCGTGTTGGGGTCAAAGTCCGGTTTGGAGGCCATGGCCAGGATCGCGCCGGTCTTGACGTTCATCACGATGGCACAGCCGCGGTTCTCGACGTTGTTGGCCGCAACGGCCTCAGTCAGGTAGCGTTCCACGATCTCCTGCACATTCACGTCCAGCGACAGCACCAGATTGGAGCCGTCCTTGGCGGCAAAGGTGGTGGCGTTCTGGTCGGCAATGGCGTTGCCCACCGCGTTGCGCCGGGTGATGGTGCGGCCGTCCACACCGGCCAGCGTGGACTGGTAGGATTTTTCCAGGCCGTAGGTGCCCACGCCCTCGCCGTCGGTAAAGCCCAGCACGGCAGCCGCAAAGGCTCCGTAGGGGTAGTTGCGCTGAGAGCTCTTTTCCGTCGAGACGGACACCCGCCCGATGCGGTCTGCGCCGGAGCCCTTTTTGTGCGCCTTGTTGAAACCGGACACATAATCCTCAATGGACAGCTTGACGGCGTTGTTCACCTTGGTGGCCAGCACCACATAGGAGGAATCAATTTTGGACAGTGCATCGTACACGGTCTGGTATTGCTGGGTGTATTCCTCCGAGGAAGTGTCCACCGCGTCCAGACTCTCGCCGTCGCCGGAGAGCAGCCGCAGGGTGATGCCCTGGCTGACCTCGGCGCACATGGTCGGGTCAAATGTGCGCACCGTCGTTTTATCGTCATTGGTGCTGGTGGTGTACAGGATGCTGCTGTAGCTGGGGTCAGCCCAGATGTTCCACACCACGCTGGTGGAAGCCAGCGTGATGCCGTTGGCGTCGTAGATCTCGCCGCGGGTGGCCTTGACCGTGGTGTCCAGCAGCTGCTGCTGGGCGGCATACTGTCGGTACTTGGCACCGTCCCGGATCTGGATGACATACAGGCTGTGGACGACCACGGCCGATGCCAGCACGACCGCCGCCAGCCCCAGAATGCTGCACACGCGCCGGGTGCGTCCGTTGAGCCGTTCCCGCGCAAAGGCCGGGCGCACCCGGTAGCCTTTGCCCTTTTTCTTGTTGGAATCTTGTTGCATGCTGTTCTCCCGCAGACAGGGCGGAGCCCCCGTTCTGCCTGCTGTTTTCTTCAGGATATCGGCCCGCGCGGCGGCTGCCCCGGACCGGCTAAAAACCGAAAAAGCGTGCGCTGCCGCACGCTTTCCCGTTTTGATGTTATTTTACGGTGCCCAGAATGGTCACAGCACCGTTGTAGATGAAGCTGGTCCACTGCCGCACAGGGGACTGCTGACGCTCCAACGCACCGGACTCGTTCAGCCGGATGTAGGTGATCTGGCTGGGGTCGATCTTCATCAGACCCAGACGGCTGGCCGCTTCTTCCACGCTGGTGATGTTGGTCTTGCTGTTCAGGGTGCTGTTGTAGTAGGTGTACTGGCTCTGGGCGCTCACCAGCTGGGCCTTGGCGTCCTGGATCTGATCATTCAGCTCCACCAGCTGGGCCTCGCTCATCAGCAGGCTGATGGCAAACCCGGTGAGCAGGGCTGCCGCCACCAGATGCATGGCATTGCGCAGCGCCGCCTGCAGCGGCGAAAGACGGCGCTTGCCGCCCTTTTCCACGCGCAATGCGGTCTTGCGCTGTGTCTGCGGCGCTTTTCTGCGCCGCGCGGTGTTGTAATCGTATGCTGCCTGACCCATGGTTTCCTCTCCTCCTCACAGGACGCCTGCGGCATCCCTCAGCACTTTTCCAACACACGCAGATGAGCCGACCGGCTGCGCCGGTTTTCTTCCAGCTCCTGCGTGTTGGCTTCAATGGGTTTGCGGGTAATGAGCTTTGCCTTGGCCTTGCCGCCGCACACACACACCGGGAACTCCGGCGGGCAGGTGCAGGCCGTAGCCCAGCGGCGGAACTTGTTTTTCACCAGCCGGTCCTCCAGCGAGTGGAAGGTGATCACGCACAGCCGCCCGCCGGGCGCAAGATGCTCGAAAATGGTGTCCAGCCCTTCTTCCAGCGCATCCAGCTCATGGTTCACGGCAATGCGCAGCGCCTGAAAGGTGCGGCGGGACGGGTTCTTGTTCTTGCGCCGCTCCGCCGGCGGCATGGCGCTGGCCACAATGTCGGCCAGCTGCAAAGTGGTCTCGATGGGTGCGTTCTCCCGCGCTTCCTCGATCTTGCCGGCGATCTGCCAGGCAAAGGGTTCTTCGCCGTAGTCCCGCAGGATGCGGGCCAGGTCCTCACGGCTGAGGGTGTTCACCAGATCTGCCGCCGTCTCGCCCTGCTGGCTCATCCGCATGTCCAGCGGTGCATCTGCCCGGTAGGAAAAGCCCCGGGCTGCGTCGTCCAGCTGGTGGCTGGAAACGCCCAGATCCAGCAGTGCACCGTTGATCTTGTCGATGCCCAGCTCTTCCAGCGCCTGCCCGGCGTAGCGGAAGTTGATCTGCACCACGGTGGCCGGCAGCCCGGCCAGACGGGCCCGGGCCGTCTGCACGGCGTCGGGGTCCTGATCCAGCGAGATCAGCCGCCCGCCCTTTGCAGCATCCAGCCGCAGGGCGATCTGGCGGGAGTGGCCCGCACCGCCCGCGGTGCCGTCCAGATAGGTGCCCGCCGGGTCGATGGCCAGTCCTTCCAGGCATTCGTTCAACAGAACCGGGATATGCTCAAATGAGGTCGGGTCAAAGGGCACGTTTTCTTCTGAAGCCATTGGCACGGCCTCCTTTCTCTCTTGCAGAATTCTTATGTCAGATGTGCAGGCTGCGCAGCCGGGCTGCACGCTGCTCATTGCTCACCGCCGCGCGGCGGGCGTTCCAGACGTCGGTGGCCCAGATCTCGGCGTGGTTGCGGTTGCCGATGATGGTCACATCCTTTTCCAGCCCGGCATAACTGCGCAGCTCTGCCGGCAGAAGGATGCGTCCCTGCTTGTCCGGCACCACCTCGCAGGCGGTGCTGAACAGATCACCGGACACCTCCCAGCTGTCCATCAGCTCGTCGGCCTCCAGCTTTTCCGCCAGCTTTTCCACCTCGGGCAGCGGCAGCACGAACAGGCAGTTGTCCACCCATTCCAGCACCACGAAGCTCTCGCCCATGGCGTCGCGGAACTTTGCGGGGAAGTTCAGCCGCCCTTTGGCGTCGATGGTATAGTCATACCGGCCAAAGAACATGCTGCCTGCCCCCTTTCGGGGCTGTGGAGAGGGCCTTTGCCCTACTTTTACCCACTTTACCCCACTGACACACATTTATTGTAGCAAATCAAGCCCCCGATTGCAAGGTTTTTTGTCCCTGTTTTTGCGGCAAAATGTCACAAAAAAAGTCCCTGCGGGCCGTCATTTTTGCCTGCAGGGACGCATCATTTTGCCATGTGTGTAATTTGTGTGGAAATCAGCCGTTTTTCTTGGCGTTCTGGCGCAGGTTGGCGCGCACGTTCTTTACCTGAGCAGCATTCTCCACCATCGCCTCTTCCGTGGTCTTGAGCATGTTGTCGCAGTAGTCGGTCACGGTCTGACGCAGCGTGCGCGACTCGCTCTGGGCAGCGGCGGTGATCTCGGCGGCGCGCTGCTGGGCGGCTTTCACGATCTCGGCATCGCTCACCAGGATGCGGGCGCGCTCCTCGGCCTTCTTCACGATGGCCTGGGCCTGTGCATTGGCCGTGTCCACGATCTGGGCACGGTCGTTCACGATCTGCTGGGCCTGCCGCAGCTCGCCGGGCAGGTTTGCGCGGATATCATCCAGATAATCCCGGACCTTTTCCACGTCCACCAGACGCTTGCCGCCGGACAGCGGCATGCTGGTGCTCTCTTCCAGCGTATCTTCAATGGTGTCCAAAAGCTCGTTCACGTTCATCGTGCTTCCCCCTCCTGCTGCATGGGCTTCGTATATTTCCACAGCAGCACCTTGCCATACTTATACTGCTTCTGCAGGGTCAGGCCGCCCACCTGTGCCGGCAGCACAAGGCCCGTTTCGCTCTCGCACAGCACAGTGCCGCCGGGTGCGGTGCATTTATCCACCGAGGGCAGGATCTTTTCCAGCGTACCGCCCCGGAACGGCGGATCCAGCAACACCACGTCGAACTGCTCCCGGCAGGCCGACAGATACCGGGCGGCCTCGCCCACATTGACCCGGCTGCGGTCGAACACACCGCAGGTCTTGCAGTTGCGCATCACGATGTTCACCGCCTCGCGGCTCTCATCCAGGAACACGCACCGGGCCGCGCCGCGGCTCAGCGCCTCGATGCCCAGCTGTCCGCTGCCGGCATACAGGTCCAGCACCCGCGCGCCCGGCAGGTCGAACTGTACAATGCTGAACATGGCCTCCTTCACCTGCGAAAGGGTGGGCCGGGTCACGTCCGTCCCGGGCAGGGCTTCCAGACGCCGTCCCCGGGCTTCTCCTGCGATCACGCGCATGATTTGACCTCCTTCTGGTCGGCCGGGCGCGCTCGCATAGCCTCGCCCGGCGCTGCATATCCTCTTCTGGTTCTTCTTATTATCATCAAACCGTGCATTCTTGTCAAGTACCGGGGCGCATTGCACGCCCGGAGGCTTTGTGCTACAATCAGAGTATCGCACAGGCGCCGGGCATTTTGCGGCGCATTTTGGACCAAAGGAGAGTATTTTTATGAACGTTCTGCTCATCAACGGCAGCCCCCACGAAAAGGGCTGCACCTACACCGCCCTGTCCCTGATCGCCGGGGAGCTGAACAAGGCCGGTATCGACACCGAGATCCTGCACGTCGGCGGCAAGCCGGTGGGCGGCTGCATCGGCTGCGGCGGCTGCCGCAGCGGCAATGGCTGCGTGTTCGGCGGCGTGGTCAACGAGGCCATTGAAAAGGCAAAGACCGCCGACGGCTTCGTGTTTGGCAGCCCGGTGCACTACGCCTCGGCTTCCGGCAACATGACCAGCTTCATGGACCGGCTGTCCTATGCAGGCGGCAAATATCTGGCCTACAAGCCCGCCGCCATCTGCTGCTCGGCCCGCCGCGCCGGCACCACCACCACACTGGACCAGCTGGTCAAATACCCGCAGTTCTTCCACATGCCGCTGGTCAACGGCTCCTACTGGGCCATGGTGCACGGCTCCAATGCCGAGCAGGTGCTGCAGGACGCCGAGGGCTGCGCCGTGATGCAGGAGCTGGGCCGCAACATGGCCTGGCTGCTGCACTGCATCGAGGCCGGCAAGGCTGCCGGGTTCGACCACCCGCAGAACCCGCCCCGCCCCATGACGAACTTCATCCGCTGAGCAGTATGCTCCCCCATTCCGGGGGAGCATTTGTTGTTTTGGGCAGCACTCTTCCCCTTCTGCTGCCCAAAAGGTGTACAAAAAGGGCGGGAGGTGCTTTTTTCGTTCATAACTTTGTGCTACTATAAGAAGTAAAGTAACTTTGCTATGGACGGAGACCCGACTATGGAACACTACGACTGGAACGACGGCTGGCTGTTTTGCCCCACCTTCGACCCCGCGCTGGTGCGCCCGGAATGCACCGGACTGGAGCTGGAGTCGGTGCGCATCCCGCACACAGTCAAGGCCCTGCCCTACAACTATTGCAACGAGAACGACCACCAGCGCCTGTGCGGCTACCGCCGGGAGTTCTTTGCCCCTGCCGAGTGGGCAGGCCGCACCGTCCTGCTCACCTTCGGAGCCATCGCCCACGACGCCACCGTGTTCTGCAACGGGCGGCGGCTGTTCCACCACGGCTGCGGCTACACCGCCTTTACGGTGGACCTGACCAGCGCCCTGCATCTGGGCAAGAAGAATGTCGTGGCTGTGCGCTGCGACAGCCGCGAGGACCTGAACATCCCGCCTTTCGGCGGTTCCATCGACTACCTGACCTACGGCGGCATCTACCGTGCCGTAAGTCTGGACATCAAGGAGCCCGCCTACCTGCGGGATGTGTTCGTGGAGGCCCGGGCCGAAGGCGACTTTCGCATTTACACCGCCACGGTGGGTGAGACGGTGGGCTGCACCCTGCAGGCCGAGATCCGCAGCCCCGCCGGAAGCCGGGCCGTCTACCGTGGGGAACTTGCCCTGCCCATCACCGGCACCCTGAACGGGGTGCATCCGTGGAGCATTGAGCACCCCACCCTGTACACTCTTACCGTAAAGCTCATCCGTCCCGGCACCAGCGGTCTGCCCGACCGGGTGCTGGACGATAAGACGGTCCGGTTCGGCTTCCGCACGGTCCAGTTCGTGGCCGGAGGCCTGTACCTGAACGGCCAGCGGGTGGTGCTGCGGGGCATCAACCGGCACCAGAGCTACGCCTATCAGGGCTACGCCATGCCGGACAGCCTGCAGCGGCTGGATGCCCAGTTCATCAAAAAGGACCTGGGCTGCAATGCCGTGCGCACCAGCCACTACCCCCAGAGCCCGGCCTTCCTGGATGCCTGCGACGAGCTGGGCCTGCTGGTGTTCACCGAAATGCCCGGCTGGCAGCACATCGGCGACGAAGCCTGGAAGGCGCAGGCCCTGCAGAACTGCCGGGAGATGGTGTGCCAGTGCCGCAACCATCCCAGTGTGTTTTTGTGGGGTGCACGGGTCAACGGCAGCCCCGATGATGAAGCCTTTTACAAGCGCACCAACGAGGCCATCCATCGGCTGGACCCCACCCGCCCCACGGCGGGTGCCCATATCCGCCGCCGCGAGCAGCTGCTGGAGGATGTGTACGCCTACAACGATTATTCCTACCGGGGCCGAGGCCCCGCCTGTGAGGCCCGCGCCTCCGTCACCCCGGACACCCGCAAGGGCTACCTCATCAGCGAGTTCGGCGGGCAGAACTTCCCGGCCAAGCCCTTTGACGATGAGGCCCACCGGCTGGTGCAGGCCCTGCATTTTGCCGCCGTGCTCAACGATTCCATTGCCCAGCAGGGCGTGGCCGGCAGCTTTGGCTGGTGCCTGGCCGACTACAACACCCACCGGGAATTCGGCAGCGGCGACCGCATCTGCTACCACGGCGTGATGGATCTGTTCCGCAACCCGAAACTCTCCGCCGCCGTGTACGCCAGCCAGAAAACGCCCCGCGCTCCTTCGGACATCGTGCTGGAAGTCTCTTCCGCCATGGCGCTGGGGGACCTGCCTGGCGGGGTACCGGGGGCCTGCTGGGTGTTCACCAACGCCGAGAGCGTGCGTCTGTACCGCGGCAATGACTTCGTGGCCGAATTTGCCCCCGACCGGCGCGGCCGGTTTGCGGCGCTGCCGCACCCGCCCATTGAGATCAACGACTTTGTGGGTTCCCTGCTGGAAAAGTATGAGGGGATGGACCATGCTTCTGCCTTGCAGGTAGCTGCCATCCTGAACGAGCTGCGCCGGGACGCCATGGAGCCTTCGCCCCTGTCCCGGGCACGGATGCTCTCGCTGCGGCTGGGCTGGAACGATGTGCTGCGGATGTACTACAAGTACATCGGCGTGCTGGGCAGCCCTGCCGCTGAATACCGCTTTGAGGCCGTCTGGCACGGCCGGGCGGTGCGCACCGTGGTGCGGGAGCCGGTGCAGAGCGTCCGGCTGGAATGCGTGGTGCACAACCCCATCCTGACCGACGGCCCCACCTGGGACTGCGCTGCCGTGAGCCTGCGCGCCATCGACCAGAACGGCAACCAGCTGCCCTACTGCGGCGAGGCCGTGCAGCTGCGCACCGAGGGCCCCGTGAAGATCCTGGGGCCTGCCGTCGTACCGCTGCGGGGCGGCATGGGCGGCACCTATCTGGCCACCACCGGCGAGGCCGGGCGGGCCGTGCTGCACTGCCGCATGGAGGGCGCGCTGGACACCGAAGCCTATCTGACCATCCGCTGCCGGGAGTAAAATCCGGTCCCTTTCATGATAGATTTGCAGTCTGTTCAAAGTTTTATCATGGATGACTGGTATGCTAAAGACAAGGAACACCACGGCAGCGTTCAGCCGCTGTTTTGACAACGAAAAGGACTTGATCGTATGAGAGAAAAATTCCGTCAGTTCATGGTCGGCCGCTACGGCACCGATGGGTTGAATCAGGCTCTGAGCATTGCCTCCATCGTGATGCTGCTCATCTCCCTGCTCACCCGCATCAGCCTGTTCACCTGGCTGGGTCTGGTGCTGCTGATCCTCTGCTATTACCGATCCCTGAGCCGCAACATCTCCAAGCGCACGGAGGAGAACTACCGCTACTACACCCTGAAAGATCGGGTGGAGGGCAAGTTCCGCGGTCTGAAAGATCAGTGGGCCAACCGCAAGCTCTACCACTACTACCGCTGCCCCAAGTGCCGCCAGAAGCTTCGGGTGCCCCGGGGCCGGGGCCGCATCCAGATCTCCTGCCCCCGCTGCGGCACCCAGTTCATCAAAAAGAGCTGAGCCATGTTTGGATATGTGATCCCGAACCACACCGCCCTCTCCCCGGAGGCGCAGGCGCGCTACCGCACCGCCTACTGCGGGCTGTGCCGCCGCATCGACGCGCTGCACGGGCTGCGGGGGCGGTTTACGCTGAGCTACGATCTCACCTTTCTGGACCTGCTGCTGTGCAGCCTGTATGAGGGCGAGAGCGAACTTTCCACCGGATGCAGCCGCTGCCCGGTGCACCCGCTGCACGGCGTGAACTGGCGGTCCAGCGGCCCCACCGACTACTGTGCCGACTTGAGCGTGGCGCTGCATTACTACAATGCCGAGGACAAATGGAAGGATGACCACAACCTGCTGGGCCTCGGCTATGAAAAGCTGCTGTCCGGCTGCCGCACCGACGCCGAAGCCCGCTGGCCCCGGCAGTGTGCCGCCATCCGCAGCTGTCTGGCCCGGCTTGCAGAATACGAAGCCGCCGGCAGCGAGGACCTGGACGCCGTGTCCGGCTGCTTTGGCGAGCTGATGGCCGAATTGTTCGACTACAAGCAGGACCACTGGTCGCCGGAGCTGCGCAGTCTGGGCTTCCATCTGGGCAAGTTCATCTATCTGATGGACGCCTACGACGATCTGGCCCGCGACAAGCGGAAGGGCGCCTACAATCCCCTCAAAACCATGAGCGAGCAGCCCGGCTACGAGGAAGAGATGCGGGAAATTTTTGAGTTGCTGCTGGCACGCTGTGCCAAACGTTTTGAGCGCCTGCCCTGCGTGGAGGACGCCGACCTGCTGCGCAACATCCTGTATTCCGGCGTATGGCTGAAGTACAACTGCAACAATGCAAAGCGCTCCGGCCGGGATGCCGAAGCATCCACTTGATTTTTCCACGACGATACGGTAGACTATAGAGTATTGTGCGGCATTGCGGCCGCGCGAAATGAGACGTGAGGAAGTATATCCATGAGAGATCCGTATGAGGTGCTGGGCATTCAGCGCGGCGCAAGCGACGAAGAGATCAAAAAAGCATACCGCGCCAAATGCAAGCGCTGGCACCCCGATTTGAACCCCAACGACCCCACCGCCGAGGAGCACTTCAAGGAGGTGCAGGCCGCCTACGATGCCATCACCAAGGGCGAGACCGGCCCCCAGATGGGCGGCAATCCCTATGGCGGCTACCGTCAGCAGAGCTATGGCGGCTCCCAGCAGGGCTACAGCCAGCAGAACTACGGGTTTGACGGCTTCGATGGTTTTGACCCCTTCGGGTTCGGCTTTGGGTTCAACGGCTACAGCCAGCAGAGCGGTGCCAGCTACAGCGGCAGCGACTCGCCCGAGATGCAGGCAGCCCGCAACTTTGTGGTGAATGGCCGCTACGCCGAGGCACGCCGCGTGCTGGACGGCATGACCGCCCGCAATGCCCGGTGGTACTATCTTTCCTCGCTGGCCAATCAGGGCCTGGGCAACAGCATCGACGCGCTGCAGGATGCCCGCCGCGCCGTGCAGCTGGACCCCAACAACACCGAGTACCGGATGCATCTGCAGCGGCTGCAGAACCCCGGCCGCACCTACCGCACCCAGACCACCTATGCCCAGCCGGGCGGCATCATGCGCTGGTGCTGGAGCATGATCCTGCTCAACCTGCTGTGCAACTGCTGCTGCGGCGGCTGGGGCTTCGGCCCGCGCTACGGCTTCCGCGGATAACAAAAACATATAAAACACAACAGCCTCCCTTTGCCCTTGTACCGGGCAGCGGGAGGCTGTTTTTGATCTGTTACAACACTGACAAAAAACGCCCCGAAGCATTTCTGCTTCAGGGCGTTTGAGCTGGAGCTGCTATCCAGATTCGAACTGGAGACCTCATCCTTACCAAGGATGCGCTCTACCAACTGAGCTATAGCAGCACAATCACAGCTCAATTATGATACCACAGGTTTTGTCGTTTGGCAAGAGGTTTTTGCAAAAAAATCCGGATTTTTTTGCAAAAGACGTTCTGATCCCAAAAAACGCCCGGCAGCGTTCGGCTGCCGGGCATTCCGGGATGCTTGTTCCGATCACTCGATCAGGCCGTTCAGCAGCGACAGGCACTTGCGGCTGTGCAGCTTGCGGATGGCCTTTGCCTCGATCTGGCGCACACGTTCACGGGTGACACCGAAGTCGCGGCCCACTTCTTCCAGCGTGCGGGGGCGGCCGTCGTCCAGGCCGAAGCGCAGGCGGATGACCTTTTCCTCACGGGGAGTCAGGCTCTTCAGGGCCAGATTGATCTGCTGGGCCACCATGGCGCGGTCAGCGGCCTTGCCGGGTGCCTCGGCGTTCTCGTCGGCCACGAAATCGCCCAGAGAGGAATCCTCTTCCTCACCCACGGGGCTTTCCAGACTTGCCGGCTCCTGTGCCATGCGCTGGATCTCGCGCACACGCTCCACGCTCATGTCCATGGCCTTTGCCAGCTCTTCCGGGGTGGGCTCATGGCCGTTCTGGTACACCAGCTGGTTGGTGGCCTGCCGCATGCGGTTGATGGTCTCCACCATGTGCACCGGGATGCGGATGGTGCGGGCCTGGTCCGCGATGGCGCGGGTGATGGCCTGACGGATCCACCAGGTGGCGTAGGTGGAAAAGCGGAAGCCGCGGTCACAGTCGAACTTCTCGGCAGCCTTGATCAGGCCGATGTTGCCCTCCTGGATCAGGTCCAGGAATGCCAGATTGTGGCCCACATGCTTCTTGGCGATGGAGACCACCAGACGCAGGTTTGCCTCGCTCAGGCTGCGGCGGGCGTTTAGGCCGTCGCGGCGGGTCTTGAGCAGCTCCTGCCGCTTTTCCTCGGTCAGAGGACCGTTTTCCACGGCCTCCATAGCCTCTTCCTCGGCGGCCTTCTCCTCGGCGTCCTCGCTGGACTTCTCGTTGCCGTCGTCGTCCAGATCCTCGGTGTAGCTGCGGCTGTTCTCGTCCTCTTCAAACGAGAAGCGGGCGCTGTTCTTCTTGATGTACTCGGGCGCGCCGTACTTCTGGCGGTCGGCCTGCAGAATGTGGGCAGCCTCGGCACCGGCGTGGATGCGGCGGCTCAGCTCCACTTCCTGTTCTGCGCTCAGCAGCGGGATCTGGCCGATCTGCTTCAGGTAGTTCTTCACCGGGTCATCCAGCAGCTCGTCCATGGCGGCCTTCAGGTCGGCCGGGTTCTCCTCGCTCTGGTCCTCGTCCTCATCGGCACCGATGCCCAGATCATCGTTGTTGTTCTCAGCGCTCTCCACCTCAGCCATGATGCCTTCCACATCCAGGCTGGGCTCGATCTCTTCTTCCTGGATCTTGATCCCGCGTTCTTCCAGAAGCGTATAGAGCGTGTCCAGATCCATTCTGCACTGCGCAGCCAGCGCCTTTGCCTCCTGCGCCGACAGGGTGCCTTCGCCTTTTGTCAACAGTTCCTTTAAAGTCATGCCCATTTCGCTCTCTCCTTCTTGCTGCGGGGAAAATTTTGGTTGTTGTTCCTGCACATCAGATCACAAGACCCCCGTTGACACCGAACACCTGCCCGGTGATGTAGCCGGCGTCCTCGCCTGCCAGGAAAACCAGCAGCTTTGCCACTTCGTCGGCGGTGCCAAGGCGGCCCACCGGGGTCTCCTCGGCCAGCGCCGCCTTGTCCTCGGCGGTAAAGGCTGCCATCATATCGGTTTCAATGACCCCGGGTGCCACACAGTTCACCGTGATGCCGCTGGGGCCTTCTTCTTTGGCCAGTGCCTTGGTCAGGCCGATGAGACCCGCTTTGGCGGCAGAATAATGCACTTCGCAGCTGCCGCCGGTCTGGCCCCACATGCTGCTCACCGTCAGGATGCGGCCCGCCTTGCGGCGGATCATGCCCGGCAGCGCCAGCTGGCACAGGTGGAACGCACCGGTCAGGTTCACGTCCAGCATGTGCTGCCATTCTTCCGGGGTGATGTCGGTGAACAGCTTCTGCTGTGCGATGCCGGCATTGCTCACCAGCACATCCACCCGACCCAGCGCCTGTTCCGCCGCACGGAACGCCAGCTCGCAGCTGGCCCGGCTGGCCACATCGCACTGCACCGCCGTGATGCCCGGCAGCTCCGCTTCCAGCGCGGCCGCCGCCTCGGCATTGCTGTGGTACAGCACCGCCACGCGGTAGCCCGCCGCATAAAAGGCCCGGGCCGCTGCAGCACCGATGCCCCGGTCGCCGCCGGAGATCAGCACCGTGCGCCCGTTTGCGGGCACCGCCGCGCTCTGGGGCTGCGGCTCTGCCGGTTCCTCCGGAGCCGCACTGCGGGGTTCCAGAACCCGGGTGGGTTCGTCCGGAACGATCTCTGCCGGTGTGGTTTCCGGCACCGGGGCCGGAGCAGCCGACGCTTTTTCCGGTTCATACACCGGCTCTTCCTCCGGTGTGTCAAAGGTCAGTTCAAACTCGTCTTCGTACAAGAGTACTGCCCTCCTGTCGTGTTCTCTGCAGCGTGCCATTTGCACCCTGCAGGAAGGATCCGCGGCCCATCGCCCGGCAGAGCAGCGCTCTGTCTCATTTCTCCGGTCAAGTCCGGTCCTGCGGCGTGCCCGCCGGGGTGTTCAGATGGGTTTCGACAAAATACCATTGAATAATATAGCACAATTTGCTGAAAAAAGAAAGTGGAAGCTGCTCACTTTTCCACGCAGCTTCCACTTTTTTACGGTTTCTTCATATTCTCGGCGGGCGGTGCAGGCCGTTTCCACTTCGGCCGAGCGGCCAGCCGCACCCGCAGATCCTTGAAAAACGCCTGCAGCAGTGCTCCGGCTTCTTCGGCCCGCAGGCCCTGCTCCACCATCGGGTGGTGGTTGAACGGCAGGGCAAACAGGTCCGTCACACTGCCGCAGCACCCGGCCTTGGCATCGGCCGCGCCGTACACCACCCGCCGGATGCGGCTGTTCAGGATGGCCCCCGCGCACATGGGGCAGGGCTCCAGCGTGACGAACAGCTCACACTCCCACAGCCGCCAGCCGCCCAACGCCTTGCAGGCCGCGTCGATGGCCAGCAGCTCGGCATGATGCAGGGCGTTCTTTTCCGTCTCGCGGGTGTTGTGGGCCGCCGCCACGATCTGCCCGTTGCGGGCCACCACAGCCCCCACCGGCACTTCGCCCAGTGCGGCCGCCTTGCGCGCCTCGTCCAGCGCGGCACCCATCAGTTCAAAATCGGTCATGCGTTCTCCTTTTATCCTGCGGCAAATACCAGCAGATTATTCAATGTATGCAGTGCCCAGCCCGGCCATACGCGGCCGGTGCACTGCCGGACGGTTCCCAGCAGCACCCCCAGCACCAGCGCATAGGCGATTCCGGCCGCTCCGCCGTGCTGCACCGCAAACAGCGCCGCCTGCACGCACACTGCCGCCCGGGGTCCCAGCGGCTGCAGCAGCCCCTGCACCGCGCCCCGGAACACCAGTTCCTCAGCCAGCGGAGCCGCCGCGCAGTGCAGCGCAAAGCTCTGCCCGGCTGCGCTCAACGGCAGGGCGGCACAGACGGCCGCCAGCGCCCGTCCCGCCGGCAGGTACGCCAGCGCACAGCCAAAGGCCGCCAGCAGGGCTGCCGTCCGATTTTGTGGTCTGTGCATGGCTCTGCCTCCCTTCTGTCTGGCCTATCTTATCACAGCAGCGGTCGAACGCGCAAGTATTTTGCGTTCTGCCGCACCAAATGTTGCCCAACCAATTGACTTTGCCCGTCGGGTTCTGGTATAATGTTTTCCGACGTTTTTGTTGAAAACGTTGTCTAGCAGATTTTACCGGAAATCCGGAGGTATTTTATGATCCGCATTCTCACCGATTCTGCGTCCGACATCCTGCCCGCCGAGGCAGAACAGCTGGGCGTGACCGTGATCCCCCTGAACGTGACGCTGGAGGACGGCACCGTGCTGCGTGACGGCATCGACAAGACCCCCAGCGAATACTACGCCCTTTTAAAGGAGTGTCACAAGCTGCCCACCACCAGCCAGCCCAGCCCGGAGCTGTTCGAGCGGTTCTATCAGGACGCCGCCGCTGCCGGGGACGAGGTGCTGGGCATCTTCCTGTCCCATGAGCTGTCCGGCACCTGGCAGTGCGCCAGACTGGCCGCTGACCTTGTCAACGTGGACAACGTGCTGTTCGTGGACAGCGCCAACGTCTGCCTGGGCGAAGGGCTGCTGGTACGGCTGGCTGTGCAGCTGCGCGCCGCCGGTAAGACGCTGGTGCAGATCGCCACCGACCTGGAGCACGCCAAGGAGCACCTGCATCTGGTTGCCGCCATCGACGACCTGAAGTACCTGCGCAAGGGCGGCCGCCTGCCCGCCGCTGTGGCCGTGGCCGGCGGCATGCTGGGCATCAAGCCGCTCATCACCATCAAGGAAGGCAAGGTAGCCATGGCCGGCAAGGCACGCGGCCTGCCCGGTGCCTACGTTGCGCTGTTCAAAAAGGTAGAAGAGCTGGGCGGCATCAGCGCCGCCGTGCCTGCGCTGGCCGGTTATACGCTGTCTGCCCGCGAGGTGCAGCCCATCCAGACCTACCTGCAGGACAACCTGCAGTGTGTCGAGCCGCTGGTGCGGCAGATCGGCTGCGTCATCGGCACCCACGCCGGTCCCGGTGCCTTTGGTCTGGCCTTCTTTGATCAGGGACTGGAACTGTAAGCATCCTGAAACGCGAGACAGGCTTCCTCGAAAGGAAGCCTGTCTCTTTTTTATTCCAATCAGCAGTCAATCCAGATGGTGCCGCTTGCAGAAGCGCTTGCTCACGGCGTACATGGCCACCCACAGGCCCACGGCCAGTACAAGATAGAGCGGATTCTTCATGGAGCTCACCAGCGACTGACCGAACACCGCCATCATGGCCACCATCACGCCCTTGCCCAGCAGCATCGTGATGAGATAACGCTTCTCGTCAAAGTCCGAGATGCCGAAGGCCAGATGCATGAAGGAGCTGGGCGCAAAGGGCAGCAGCATGAGCATGAACAGCGACGACGTGTCGAAGTGGTTGACCCACTGCTGGGCTTTTTCCAGCTTGGGCCAGCGGCCGGCGATCTTCCAGAAACAGCGCTTGACGATGCGCCGCCAGAGCAGGAACATGAGGGTTCCGCCCAGCGCCACCCCGATCCAGCTGTACAAAAAGCCCAGGATGCCGCCGTGGGCTCCCACGTTCAGGGCCACGATGGCAATGAGCGGCAGCGGCGGAAAGAACGACTCCACCACGGCCAGCGTGATGGGGGCCAGCGGCCCCAGATCACCAAAGCGGTCCAGCAGTGTCTGCCAGTATTCCAGCGTGCCCAGCTGATGGGCCCACTGCAGCAACGTATGTTCCATTTGCGTTTTCCCAGTCCCTTCTGTTCCAAGCGGCGGCCGCACAGCCGCCTGCTGATAGTATATCCCATTTGTATGACAGAGCCATGAACAGACCGTAGCAGTTCTGTATGCACGACCCTCTGCCCTATAAAACGAAACAGAACAGGAACTTCCTGCAAAAGAAAAAGAATTCTGTATTCTTGTCAGTTCTCCGCGGACTTTTCAGCGCGGTTCTTCAGCCGCTCCAGCTGGGCTGCGCGCTGCTTGTTCCAGCGGGCAAGCAGGGCCTCATCCGGCAGCTGCAGGCAGCGGGCAAAGCTCCAGTGCAGCCCGTCGCGGCGGGCCAGCTTGTAGCGCTGGAACACGCCGCCGCTCACGGCATTGCCGGAACCGGCACAGTGTGGGCACCGGCTCAGGGTGTACCAGCTGTTGCTGCCCTTTTTCAGCCAGACATCGTCCGGGGTCAGGGCGGTGCCGCACTCCGGGCAGTTCATCGTGTAGATCTTGGGGTCGGTGCGCCAGGCGTACTGCTCCACATAGCCGTGGAACACCTCAAAATCACGGTATTCGCCGGGGGCCGGGCACAGGCTGGCCTGCAGGCTCTCGTCCTCGGTGGGGTAAGCGGCAAGACCGGCCCGCAGGTCCAGCAGACGGCAGACATCGGCGGTGTACAGCGTGTCGGACAGCGCATCGTGGAACTGCCGTTCCATGGGAATGCCCATCCGGGTCACGACGCTTTCCAGCGTCATGCCCTCGCCCTCCTTACGGGGGTGCTCCCGCAGGAACACCTGCTGCAGGTCGTACCACACGGTGGGGCGGCTCTCGTCGATATTGCACAGAAACAGGTTCTGCTTGAGCACCGGCACGTCATCCATGCCCCACTCGGCAAACTCGGCATCCGGGCCGCACCACTGCATGAAGCGGCGCAGGCCCTGCACGATGGGCTCGCCCTTGTCCAGGTCGGCCTGGGTCAGGCCGGTGACCTTGGCGATGTGGTGCTGCAGCTTGCGGAAGATGCGGGGACGCAGATGGATGGAAAAGGTGTCCAGCACGTTGGCATCCTCGTCGATCTTCACGGCGCCGATCTCCACGATCTCGCCCCGAAAAGTCTGCTGCACCCCGTGATAATTAAAGGTGTAGGGCTGGTAGCCGATGTTCCATTCCAGATCAAATAAAACCAGATTGCGCGGCATTGTTTTTTTATTCCTCTCGTAAAATAAACTTCTCCACAGCCTCGGCCACGCCGTCGTGGTTGTTGTCGGCGGCGGTCACATAGACGGCGGCGTCCTTGACCGGCTGCTCGGCGTTCTGCATGGCCACGCCCACGCCCGCATAGGCGATCATGGAGCAGTCGTTCAGGCCGTCGCCGCAGGCCATCAGGTTATCGCGGGTCAGGCCCATGCGCTCCAGCAGGGCGGCCAGGCTGCTGTCCTTGGCCACGCCCAGGGGCACGGCCTCGATGAAGAACGGACTGGAGGGGTACAGGTCGGCCCGGCCCGCAAACTGCTCCCGGCCTGCGGCACACACGGCGTCGCGGCGGGCGGGGTCCAGCGGGATGAGCAGCTTGCAGACGGGGTAGTCCACATAAGAAGCCAGGTCATCCACATGGATCATGGGCAGCTTGGTGGTAAAGGTCTCCTTGACGGCCCAGGGGTCCGTCTCCCGCTCGCAGACGATGCCCTCACTGCTGTAGGTCAGGATGGCCACATCCTGCGCGGCGGCAAAGGCGCACAGCTCCGGGACCAGCGCGGGGTCCAGCGTTTTTTCCACCAGCGTTTCGCCGGTGCGGCAGTCCACGATCTTGCCGCCGTTGTAGGACAGGATGCAGCCGCCCTTTTTGTCCAGCCCCAGGTCTTTGGCCAGCGGGGTGATGCCGGCAGTGGGCCGGCCGGAGGCCAGCACCACGGTCACGCCGCGTTCAATGGCCGCATCCAGCGCGGCGCGGGTGCGGGGTGTCACTTCCTTCCGGTCGTTGGTCAGGGTCCCGTCCAGATCCAGGGCCAGCACTTTGATCTCAGCCATATTGTTATCCTCTTTCTGTTCAAAGGTGATCGCATTTCACCCCCTTATTGTACAATGAAACGCCCTCTTCTTTCAACCCTTGCGCAAATGTTTGTGGAAAAACCGGTCCTCCGCGGCCGGAACGCGCGGATTTTACCGGATTTTGCGGCTTTTTTACCGTCCGGACGGCCCCGCCCCACAGGTTTTACCAAAGATTTGCACGGGGCTGGTTTCGGCCCAGGGCAGAAACGCGCTACAATAGAGCCGTTCCCGGATGATAAAAAACAAAGGCCTGAGGTCAGGCCGGATCAAGAGAGAGGATATTGCAATGAAGAACGAAAAGATCTCCCGCCGCAGCTTTCTGAAGGCCAGCGCTGTGGCTTCTGCCCTGGGTGTCATGGCCGCTGCACCCGCCGCCCACGCTGCCGGTGCCGACGCGGCTGCCGCTCAGATCGAGGAAGAGAACTGCCTGCTGAAGAAGCCCAAATACATCTTCCTGTTCATCGGCGACGGCATGGGCACCGCCCAGATTCAGTCCGCCCGCTTCTACAAGGGCACCGTGGACAACAACGGCGCTGTGACCGAGGCCGACCTGAGCTTCACCAGCTTCCCCCATGTGGGCAGCGTGACCACCTACGACAGCACCTCCTTCTGCCCGGACTCCGCTTCCACGGCCACTTCCATCGCCACCGGCCACAAGACCGAGAGCGGCGTCATCAACATGTGCCCCTGGACCCGCGATGTACCCTATGAGACCATTGCCGAGAAGCTGCACGCCCAGAAGGGCTACAAGGTGGGCGTGGTGTCCACCGTGAACATCGACCACGCCACCCCTGCTGCCTTCTATGCACACCAGAACAGCCGCCGCAACTACTACGAGATTGGCGTGGAACTGGCCAACTCCGGCTTTGAGTACTTTGCCGGCGGCGAGTTCCAGAAGGTGAACGGCAGCGGCAATGTTCCCAACAACCACGAAGTGGCTGCTCAGGCCGGTTATAACGTGGTCACCACCCAGGCTGCTGCCGCTGCCCTGACCGCCGGTGCCGACAAGACCCTGATCATTGCCGAGAATCTGGCCGACGGCAAGGCCATGAACTACGCCATGGACGCCGCTGGCGGCGAGTGGCAGCTGACCGACTATGTGAAGAAGGGCATCGAGCTGCTGGACAACCGCAAGGGCTTCTTCCTGATGACCGAGTCCGGCAAGATCGACTGGGCCTGCCACGCCAACGACGCCGCTGCTTCCATCCACGATGTGCTGGAGATGAGCAACGCCGTGCAGGCTGCTGTGGACTTCTACAACGCCCACCCCAACGAGACCCTGATCCTGGTCACCGCCGACCACGAGACCGGCGGCCTGGCCATCGGCTACAAGACCACCAACTACGACACCTTTCTCACCAACCTGACCCACCAGAAAATGTCCTACGCCAAGTTCGACACCGACTATGTGCAGAACTACATCGCCAACAAGACCCCCTTTGAGACGGTCATGCAGGATGTGAAGGCAGCCTTCGGCCTGACCCTGCCCACCGACCCGGATGCCGCCAACGCCGGCAAGCTGCTGCTGACCGACTATGAGGTGCAGAACCTGCGCACCGCCTACGACCGCACCCTGGAAGTGGGCTCTGCCAGCCAGAAGGACATGACCCAGCAGGATTATGAACTGTACGGCACCTACATTCCCTTCAGCATGGCCATCTGCCACACCATCAACCACAAGTCCGGCATGGACCACACCACCTATGCCCACACCGGTGCCATGGTCAACCTGTACGCCATGGGCGTCGGTGCCGAGAAGTTCGGCGGCGTGTACGACAACACCGAGGTCTTCCACAAGCTGGCTGAGCTGACCAGCGTGCAGTAATCGCTCCACTCCATCCAAAAAAGCCCCGCTCTGTGTCGCACAGAGCGAGGCTTTGCTGCGCATTGGGAAACGGAATCAGGAGACCACGGCGTTGGTTTTCAGCCACTCCATCACAGCCGTCTGCAGGGCGGTCTGATGGACGAAGTTGTCGCCGTAGGAGCTGCCGGAGTAGGAAGCGGCAGCGGCATCCAGCTGCTCCTGGGTGGGCTCGATGCCCTGGCTCTCGGCAATGGCCTGATACAGCAGGTCCTGTTTGGCCAGGTGAGTGATCACGCTGTCCGAAGCGCCCAGCATGGCGTTGGCGTCGGTGTAGCCCTGTGCCTGGGCGATGGTGTCCAGATCGCTGCTGTAGTAGCTGGCCAGCTGGTAGTAGTAATTCAGGAACATGCAGGCGTAGTAGCCGGGCACCTCGCTGGGCAGATCCTGAAAGGCGGCGTTGTCCAGCAGGCTGTCCATGATGGCATCCTCCAGATTCTGGTCATACAGCGCATCGGAGAAGTAGGTGCGCAGGGCCTCCACGGTGTGCACGTCGTCGCCGGTGCCGAAGGTGCTGTCCACCCACTCGTCGGTCAGCTCCGGCGTCACCGGCTCGGAGATGGAGTTCACGGTCACGCGGAACACGGCCTCCTTGCCGCTGAGCTCAACGGTGTTGCCGTCGGCGTCGGTGGAGGCGTCGTAGCCGTCAGGGAAGGTGACGGTCACGTCAAAGGTGTCGCCGGTGTTGTGGCCGACGATCTGTTCTTCAAAGCCGGTGATGAAGCTGCCGCTGCCCAGCGTGAGGTCGTAGCCCTGGTAGGTGCCGCCGTTGAACACCACACCGTCCACGGTGCCGGAATAATCAATGTTCACGACGTCGCCGTTCTGCGCGGCGCGGTCGGTCACGGCCTGGGTGGTGCTGTACTGGCTCAGCAGGCTGTCGATGCGGGCCTGGACGTCCGAGTCGCTGGGGGTGACGTCTGCCTTCTTGATGGGCAGAGCGGCCACATTGTCCGGCAGGGTGACATAGTCCTGTGCAGTGATGCCGGTGCGGTAACCGTTTGCATCCAGACCGTCGCTGTAGGTGAAATTCTGGTAGTCAAAGCTGTCCACCGTGCCGTACTCCGAGACGGCAGGAGCGGAAGAAGCGGCCGCAGAAGATGCGGACGAAGCACTCTGCTTTTTGGTCAGCGTGAAGATGGCAAAGATCACGCACAGGGCGGCGGCTGCCGCACACAGCACGCAGAGCAGGGTTTTGGTAGACTGTTTCAAGAAAAGACCTCCTGTAAAAAAGCCGCCGGGAGCGGCTGCTTCAGATAAAAGATACCTTTTTATTATATCGGATAAAACGAGAAAAGGAAAGTTTTTTGCGAAATTTCCACAAATGTCCCGGGGCAGAACGTCACACTTTTGCCCGCCTGCCCCCTGCAAAAGGTGCAAAACCGGTGGAAATGCCCCGGCGGTTCTGCTACAATAAAATTATGTGACCTGAACCGTTTCCCTCTCAGGGGGAGCCTGATAAAAATGGAGGAAAAACCCATGGATTACAACAAAGCCGCTCTGGAAATGCACGAGAGCCACAAGGGCAAGGTGGGCATCGTGAGTAAGGTGGAGGTCGCCACCCGCGATGACCTGTCCACCGCTTACACCCCCGGCGTGGCCGAGCCCTGCCGCAAGATCAAGGCAAACCCGGAGGACGTGTACAAGTACACCTTCAAAGGCAACATGGTGGCCGTTGTCTCCAACGGCACGGCCGTGCTGGGCCTGGGCGACATCGGCCCGGAGGCCGGCCTGCCAGTCATGGAAGGCAAGGCTGTGCTGTTCAAGGAGTTCGGCGGGGTGGATGCCTTCCCCATCTGCATCAACGCCCACAGTGCCGAAGAAGTGATCGCAGCCTGCAAGGCCATTGCGCCTACCTTCGGCGGCATCAATCTGGAGGATATCAAGAGCCCCGAGTGCTTTGAGATCGAGCAGACGCTGGAAAAAGAGCTGGACATCCCTGTGTTCCACGATGACCAGCACGGCACCGCCATCGTGGTCACCGCTGCCCTCATCAACGCCCTGCGCGTGGTGGGCAAGAAGATGGAAGATGTGCACATCGTGCTGAACGGCCCCGGCGCCGCCGGTACGGCCATCATCAAGATGCTTATGACCGCCGGTGCAAAGGACATCATCGCCGTGGATCAGTTCGGCACCCTGTACAAGGGCTGCAACAGCGCCGAGGCCCACAAGAACTGGCTGGGTGAGGTGACGAATCCCCGTCAGGTCAAGGGCGGCCTGAAGGAGGCACTGGAAGGTGCCGACGTGTTCATCGGCGTGTCCAAGCCCGGCATCCTGACCACCGAGCTGTGCAGGACCATGAACAAGGACGCCATCGTCTTTGCCATGGCCAACCCCACCCCGGAGATCATGCCGGACGAGGCCAAGGCCGGCGGCGTGCGGGTGATGGCCACCGGCCGCAGCGACTTCCCGAATCAGGTCAACAACGTGCTGTGCTTCCCCGGCCTGTTCAAGGGTGCCCTGAGCGTGCGTGCCCGCGACATCAACGACCAGATGAAGCTGGCTGCCGCCTATGCCATCGCGGACCTCATCACCGACGATGACCGCAGCGAGGAGAACATCATCCCCGGTGCCTTCGACCCCCGTGTGGCCCAGGCTGTGGCCGACGCTGTGGCCCAGGCTGCCCGGGACACCGGCGTGGCCCGCCTGTAACCGGAGGAGCTGCCCATGAGAACGATTTCTGCACAGGAGATCACCGATACCGTTGCACGGCTGTGCATCGAGGCCAACACCCGCCTGCCGCAGGATGTGCAGGCCGCACTGGACAAGGCTCGGCAGGAAGAGCCCTGGCCGCTGGCCAGGAACACCCTCGACCTGCTGTGGTCGAACCTGAGCGCCGCCAAAGAGAAGGACCTGCCCATCTGTCAGGATACCGGCATGGCCTGCGTGTTCGTGGAGCTGGGCACCGATGTGCACATTGACGGCAGCTTTGAAACCGCCATTCATGAGGGCGTGCGCCGGGGCTACACCGACGGCTATCTGCGCAAGAGCATCGTGGCCGACCCGCTGCGCCGGGGCAACACCGGCGACAACACCCCCGCCGCCATCACGGTGCATCTGGTGGACGGCGAGGGCTGCCGCATCACGGTGGCCCCCAAGGGCTTTGGCAGCGAGAACATGAGCCGCATCCAGATGCTCAAACCCGCCGACGGCGTGGAGGGCTTCAAGAAGTTCGTGGTGGAGACCGTGAAGCTGGCCGGTTCCAACCCCTGCCCGCCCATCGTGCTGGGCATCGGCGTGGGCGGCAGCTTTGATAAGGTGGCGTATCTGGCCAAAAAGGCCCTGCTGCGCCCGCTGGATGTACCCAACCCCGACCCCTACTACGCACAGCTGGAACAGGAACTGCTCACCGCCATCAACGGCTTGGGCATCGGGCCCCAGGGCTTTGGCGGCCGGACCACCTGCCTGGGCCTTGCCATTGAGCAGATGCCCACCCATGTGGCAGGCCTGCCGGTGGCCGTGAACGTTTCCTGCCACGTCACCCGCCGCGCCAGCGCGGAACTGTAAGGAGGGAAAAGCATGGAATACAGACTGACCACTCCCTGCACCGCGCAGGACCTTGCCCCGCTGAAGGCGGGCGACACCGTGCTGCTGTCCGGTGTGGTGTACACTGCCCGCGATCAGGCCCACAAGCGGATGATCGAGGCGCTGGACAAGGGCGAAGCGCTGCCTTTTGACCTGACCGGCAGCGCCATTTACTACGTCGGCCCCACCCCGGAGCGTCCGGGTGAGGTAATCGGCTCGGCCGGGCCTACCACCAGCGGCCGCATGGACGCCATGAGCCCCCGCCTGCTGGATCTGGGCAACAAGATCATGATCGGCAAAGGCAAGCGGGACGCAGCCGTCAAGGAAGCCGTGGTGCGCAACGGGGCCGTGTATCTGGCGGCTCTCGGCGGTGCCGGTGCCCTGATGGCAAAAAGTGTCGAGACACTGGAGGTCATCGCCTGGCCGGACCTAGGCTGTGAGGCGGTGCGCCGCCTGACCGTGCGGGATATGCCCCTGACCGTGATCCTGGACGCCCACGGCGGCGATCTGTACCAGTCCGGCCCGGCGGCGTATCTGGAAAGCGAAAACTAACGGGGTTTTGTCCCCTTTGCACAAAACAAAACCGGCCTGGAATTGGCAAACCCGCTGTTTTGTGCAGAAGAAAGTTGGTTTGTTTTTACAAACTTCCTGCGAATTGCTTGCATCAACGGCAAAAGTGTGATATCCTGTAACATACAAACCGTGGTGCTTTGCATCCCGGCAGAGAACTTCCCGCCGTGGGGCGGGGCAAGGCAGGAGGCAAACAAACCATGCAGATCCACCAATCCGCAGAAGATTATCTTGAAACGATCCTGATGCTGACCCAGCGCATGGGCAAGGTGCGCTCCATTGACGTGGTCAATGAGCTGGGCTTTACCAAGGCGAGCGTGAGCATCGCCATGAAAAAGCTGCGGGAAAACGGCTATATCGCGGTGGACGGCGAAGGCAACCTGACCCTGTTGGAGCCGGGCCGTGAGATCGCAGAACGCATCTACAGCCGCCATCGTCTGCTCACCCACTTCTTCATGCAGCTGGGCGTGGACGAAAAGACCGCCGCTGAGGATGCCTGCAAGGCAGAGCACATCCTCAGCGAACAGACGCTGGAAAAGATCCGCGAAAGTGCCCTGCGCACGGATGCGGCAGCTCAGGAGGATGAGTAAGCGACACCCCGGAACGGAACACTGGAATGCTCCCATCGTCTTTGTGGAAAAGACGATGGGTTTTGTTTTGCGCAGAAAGCTCTGATGCGGCGCGGATGTCCTGAGAATACTGGAAAAGATGCGGAAAAGAATCCGGAAAAACGATTTACGGGGCCGGGAACTTCTGCTATACTCGCTACGATAAAAGGGAGTAAAGGGCAGTCGGCGGGTCCGGGACCCTGCAGGCTGCTGCATGGCAGCGTCAACACGGTAGAAATACCCGATGCTATGTGTTCGCTTGAGACTTTTGTCACAGACATGGTGCTGTGGCAGGGGTCTTTTTTCTTGCCGCAGCGACAGGATCGTAAGGAGGCAATGAACGAACATGAATTTCTGGAATGCATTCGACAGTCTCTTTTCCAATTTTGGAAATCTGACCTGGCAGATGGTCGTGATGTGGGGGATCGGTGCGCTGCTCATCTACCTTGCAATCGCAAAGAAGATGGAACCGAGCCTGCTTCTGCCCATGGGCTTTGGCGCAGTGCTGGTGAACCTGCCGCTTTCCGGTGCAATCACACAGGGCGATACGGAAGGCCCCATCTCGGCTCTGTTTGAAGCGGGAATGTCCAACGAGCTGTTTCCGCTGTTGCTCTTCATCGGCATTGGTGCCATGATCGACTTCGGGCCGCTGCTGGAAAAACCGTGGCTGATGCTTTTTGGAGCAGCGGCTCAGTTCGGCATTTTTTTTACGCTGTTCCTGGCAGGTTTCTTCTTCGACCTGAAGGATGCTGCTTCGATTGCAGTCATCGGTGCAGCAGATGGTCCCACAGCCATCTTTGTGGCCAACACGCTTGGCTCCCGCTATCTGGGCGCGATCATGGTAGCTGCCTACAGCTATATGGCGATGGTCCCCATTGTTCAGCCGCCCGTGATCCGTCTGCTGACTACCCGGAAGGAACGCAGTATCCGAATGCCCTATGAAAAGAGCAGTGTCAGCCGCCTGACCCGGATCCTGTTCCCGGTTGTGGTCACGGTCATTGCGGGCATGGTCGCACCTGCCAGTGTGGCACTGGTAGGTTTCCTGATGTTCGGCAACCTGCTGCGGGAGTGCGGTGTGCTGAATACGCTGAGCGAAACGGCACAGAATGTGCTGGCAAATCTGATCACTCTTGTGCTGGGCCTTACAGTGGCCGGGCAGATGACGGCAGATCAGTTTGTCCGGCCGGACACCCTGCTGATCCTTGCGTTGGGTCTGGTGGCTTTTGTTTTTGACACGGCCGGCGGAGTGCTGTTTGCAAAGCTGATCAATCTGTTCCTGCCAGAGGGAAGGAAACTGAATCCCATGATCGGTGCTGCGGGGATCTCCGCATTCCCCATGAGCGGCCGAGTAGTCAATAAGATGGGACTGGAAGAAGACAACCAGAATTTTCTGCTGATGTATTCCATCAGCGTCAATGTTTCGGGTCAGATCGCCTCCGTGATCGCGGGTGGACTGATCCTGACCCTGATGGCCTGAAGGAGGTGCCGTGATGATTTATCTTTCTTCGTGGATGACCACGCTTCCGATTATGATCATTGGAATGGTTGGGATCATTCTGGTCATTAGCATCATTGTGCTTGCGGTGATGCTCCTGAACAGATTGACCCGCCTGAAATAATGGTTCCGGAAAGGAAACGATCCTTCGGACCGAAAGCTCCATGTACTGCCTGACCGGCAGGATGTGGAGCTTTTTTCGTTCCTGACCTCTTGCATCCGGGCACCGGGTGCGGTATCCTTATAAGATAAGAAGGTTTTCACCGGCGAACCGGGGGAGGGGACATCCATGGACGCAGACGAGATCCGCACACTGCTGGGCGAAATGGTATTTGAGCGTGCCCAGAAATACCGCCGCCGCATCCTGCAGAGCAGTTGCACCACCAACGAGGATGGCGTACGCCATGTCTCGGCGCTGGTGCAGGGCAATGGAGCCGACTGTTTTTATACACAGGTCTGGCTGCGGGAGAACGGCAGCTTTGTCAGTGCCTCCTGCGACTGCCCCTACAACCAGAACGGTGACGGCACCTACTGCAAGCACATTGGCGCGCTGCTGCTGGAGGATGCGGCCAAGCACCCGGCCCCCAATGCACCGGCCGCCCCGGAATCCATCCCGGGCGTGGTGCGGGGCACCGATGGGCTGAACCCCGCCGCTTCCCGGAAGGACAGCTATGCTTCCGGGCTGGAAATGCTGTTCGGCCGCAAGTGGCGGGGCGACGCCCCCGTCACCGATCAGGAGGCCCGCAAGCTGCTGGAGACCTACCAGCAGAGTGCCCTGCAGGACCTGGGCGAGGCCGGAGATCCCCCTCAGGACACCGGCTTTGTGGAGCTGGAACCGGAGCTGACCATGCTGTCCGGCGGGCAGCCGTGGCTGCGGCTGCGCATCGCCAACCGGGAGCGGGGGCGGCAGTATGTGGTCAAGAGCATCCCTGCCCTGCTGGACGATGTGGAGCACGGCCGCAGTGCCGGCTATGGCCGCTTTCTGACCTTTGTGCACCGCTGGGACGCCTTTGACGAAGAGAGCCGTCAGCTGCTGCAGCTGCTGCGTCGGCAGGTGAACGCCAAGCAGAGCATGGAGACCAACGTGGTGCGCAGCTACAGCTATGCGGCGTCGGATGCCCCGGCAGGCGGCCTGCCGCTGACCGGTGAGATCTTTGACGCGCTGGTGCAGCTGTATGCGCCCACCGGCACGCTGGGCGGCTACGCCCTGCAGGAGGGCTTGCCCGTCATCACCATGACGGTGCAGCGCCGCCGGGGCGGTGTGCAGATCGACACCCTCCCGGCCCTGAACGCCGTGCACGGGCTGGACTATGATTATCTTTACAGCGCTGACACCCTGTGGCGGCTGCAGCGGGCTTCCAGTGCCCGCATCCTTCCGGCTTTGCAGGCGCTGTGCGGCAAAAGCCTGTTTTTCACCAGTGCCGACGCCACCGAATTCTGCAGCTATGTGCTGCCGGAGCTGGGCAGCAAGCTGACCATCGTGGACCCGGAACGCCTGCTGCTGAACCAGATCCCGCTGGAACCCGTGGTGCAGTTCTATCTGGATGCGCCCCGCGACCGTGGTATGACCGTGACCGCTCACGCCGAATTCCTGTACGGAGAGGACCGGATCACCCCCTCCGGCCCGGCCCCGGCGGGCCTGCTGCGGGACACCCGCGCCGAGCGCCGGGCCGACCGGCTGCTGGCCACTTGGCTGGAGCCGGACCCCACCGAGCCGGGACAGTACATGGTCACGGACGAAGAGCCGCTGTACCGCCTGCTGGAAGAGGGCGTGCCCGCCCTGATGGACGAAGGTGAAGTGTACCTGAGCGACGCCTTCCGCAATCTGCAGGCTGCCCCGCCCAAAATTTCGGTGGGCGTGTCGGTGCACGGCAGCGTACTGGACCTGGAGGTGGACACCGGCGAGTTCCCGACTGCAGAGCTGCGGGAGCTGCTGCAGTCCCTGCACCAGAAAAAACGCTACCACCGCCTGCGCGACGGCCGCCTGCTGCGGCTGGACGACAATCTGGAAGGGCTGGACGAGCTGAACGAAACGCTGGAGCTGTCCGGCGCAAAGCTCAAAGATGGACATGCGGAACTGCCGCTTTACCGCGCCCCCACGCTGGACTGGGCACTTTCGGGCCAGAACGGCCTGCGCTTCAGCCGCGACGACGCATTCCGCCGCATCAGCCGCAGCTTCCATGCCGTGAAGGACAGCGAGTATACCCCGCCCCAGTCCCTGCACAGCGTGCTGCGCAAGTATCAGCGGGACGGTTACCGCTGGCTGCGCACGCTGGACGGCTACGGCATGGGCGGCATCCTGGCCGATGACATGGGCCTGGGCAAGACCCTGCAGGTGCTGAGCTACCTGCTGGCCCTCAAGGAGGGCGGGCAGCCCCTGCCCAGCCTCATCGTGTGCCCGGCGTCACTGGTGCTGAACTGGGAGGAAGAGTGCAAAAAGTTCACCCCGCAGCTCACCTGTGTGGCGATGGACGGCGACGCCACCCACCGCGCTGTGCTGGCCCGCCGGTGGGCAGAGGCCGATCTTGTGGTGACCAGCTACGACCTGCTGCGCCGCGATGAGGACCGCTACGCCGAACAGCCCTTCTATGCCTGCATCCTGGACGAAGCGCAGGCCATCAAGAACCATACCACCCAGAAATACAAGGCCGTGTGCCAGGTGCGCAGCCAGGTGCGGTTCGCCCTCACCGGCACCCCGGTGGAAAACCGGCTGGGAGAACTGTGGAGCATCTTCTCCTTCCTCATGCCGGGCTACCTGCCGCCGTACAAGAATTTCTGCGCCCGGTTTGAAAAGCCCATCGTGCAGGAGGAAGATGCCAACGCCGTGCGGCGGCTGAATCAGCTCACCGGGCCGTTCATCCTGCGCCGCATGAAGGTGGATGTGCTGCGGGAGCTGCCGCCCAAGACCGAAAATGTCCACCGCATCGAGCTGGACACCGAACAGCGCAAGCTGTACCTTGCCGCCGTGGTGGACGCCCGCGAGAAGCTGCGCGCCGCCAAGCCCGAGGACAAAATGGCGGTGTTCGCGGTGCTCATGCGGCTGCGGCAGATCTGCTGCGACCCCCGCCTTGTGGCTGACAACTGGTCCGGCGGCAGCGCCAAGCTGGACGCCTGCATGGAGCTGGTCACCGCCGCCGTGGAGGGCGGCCACCGCATCCTGCTGTTCAGTCAGTTCACCTCCATGCTGGACCTGCTGGCCCAGCGGCTGGACGAGGCCGGGGTGAGCCACTTCACCCTGCAGGGCTCCACCCCCAAGCCGGTGCGTGCCGAGCGGGTGCGCCGCTTCAATGCCGGGGAAGCCAGCGTATTCCTGATCTCGCTGCGGGCCGGCGGCACCGGCCTGAACCTGACCGCGGCCGACATCGTCATCCACTACGACCCGTGGTGGAACGTGGCGGCCCAGAATCAGGCCACCGACCGCGCCTACCGCATCGGTCAGAAGAACCCTGTGCAGGTGTATAAGCTCATTGCACAGGACACCATTGAAGAAAAGATCGTGGAGCTGCAGCAGGCCAAGCAGTCGCTGGCGGACACTGTCACCGGCTCGGCCGACGGCGCGATCCTGTCCATGAAGCCTGAGGAGCTGCTGCAGCTGCTGGGCGAAGAAGCATAAGGAGAAAGCATTATGAAGGTTTGGGATCTGCACTGTGATACCCTCAGCGAGCTGCGCCGTGCCGAAAAGAATGGTACCCTGGCCAGCTTTGCCCACAATGATCTGCACATCGACCTGGAAAAATTGCAGGCCGGAGACTACATGCTGCAATGTCTGGCCGCGTTTGTGAACCTGGCCGACCCCACCCCCGGTGCCGACCCGCTGGTGACGGCGCTGGAAGAGATCGACGTGTTCAAGCGGATCATGGCAAAATACCCGGACCGCATTGCCCCGGTGTACACGGCGGCCGACATCCGCAAAAACGCCGAAGCCGGAAAGATCAGCGGCCTGCTCACCGTGGAGGAGGGCGGCTGCTGCAAGGGCAGCCTGGGCGTGCTGCGCCGGATGTATGAGCTGGGCGTGCGCATGATGACCCTGACCTGGAACCACGACAACGAGCTGGCCGCCCCGCAGGCAAACCCCGGCGGGCCGCTGGCGGCTCAGACCCAGCGCGGCCTGACCGAAACGGGCTTTGCCTTTCTGGCCGAGATGGAGCGCCTGCACATGATCGTGGACGTGAGCCATCTTTCTGACCGGGGCTTCTGGGACATCGTGGAACACGGCACCCGCCCCTTTGCGGCCAGCCACTCCAATTGCCGCGCCCTGTGCCCCCACACCCGCAACCTGACGGATGCGATGATCCGCGCCCTGGCCGAAAAAGGCGGCATCGCGGGGCTGAACTACTATGCTGCTTTCCTGGACACCGACCCCGTTCACCCGGAAGCCTGCCGCAGCACGGTGGAGCGCATCGCAGAGCACGCGGCCCACTACAAGCAGGTGGGCGGCATCGGGGTGCTGGCCCTGGGCAGCGACTTTGACGGCATCGACGGCCACCACCAGCTGGAAACAGCGGCGGACATGCCGCTGCTGGCCGACGCCCTGCGCAGGGCCGGCTTTACCGAGGACGAGGTGGAGCGCATCTTCTGGCGCAATGCCCGGGATTTCTTTGAGCACAACCTGTAAAACAGACGGGAGCGTACCGCAATGGACAAGAACATGACACTGGAAAAGCGCATCGACGCCGAACTGTATTCCTATCAGGGCAGGATGAGCGTTTTTGTGGACGACCTGCAGGGCCACACCGTGGAGCGCGGGGCTGACGAGGAATTTGAGACGGCCTCGGTCATCAAGGCCTTTCTGCTGGCGGCGCTCTACCTGCAGGCCGAGCGCGGCAAGGCGGATCTTTCCGCCGAGATCGAATACGAGGCCAGCCAGTTCGTGGACGGCAGCGGCATGCTGCGTGCCCTGGGCGTGGGGGCCCGCCTCAAGGTGAAGGACACCGCCACCATGATGATCATCTGCTCAGACAACATCGCCACGAACATGCTCATCGACTACCTGGGGCTGGACACCATCAACGCCTGCATCCGGGAGCTGGGCTTTGCCCACACCGTACTGCACAACGCCCTGCACTTTGACCGGTACCGGCAGCTGGGCACCACCACGCCCCGGGACTACGCTTCCCTGCTGGCCCAGATGGCTCGGGGCACCCTGGTGAGCAAAGCCGCCAGCGTCGAGATGCTGGCCATCCTGCGTCAGCAGCACTACAACACCATGCTGACCAAGGACTTCCCGCAGTATTATCTGGACTGCGAGGAGACCGGGGCCCCGGAGCTGCTCTGGGTGGCCAGCAAAAGCGGCAGCATGAACGCCTGCCGCAACGACGGCGGCATCGTGCACACGCCCTATGGGGAGTATGTCATCGTGCTGATGAACAAGGACTTCCACGACATCATTGAGTACAACGACCACCCCGCCATCGTGTACGGAGCACGGGTGTCTCGCATGATCCTGGACCAGGTGCTGGCCTGCGAAGGGAAGCTGTGGCTGGACTGAGCCGACCTCAAAATGCCGTAAAAACAAAAAGCTGAGCATCCGCCGTCTGGCAGGTGCTCAGCTTTTTCAGGTTTCGTTCAGGCGATGCAGCCCATGCTCCGCAGCAAAAACAGCCAGAAAGTCAGGCTGAATGCGCTGAACAGGGTGGTGGTGACGCACACACTGCCGGTAAGCACGCCCTCGTGGCCCATCTGCTTTGCCATAACATAGCAGCTTGGCGTGGCAATGCTGCCCAGCATCACCAGCAGGGCCACCAGTTTTTCGTCCGTAAAGCCCAGATGCACCGCCACCGGCAGGAACAGCGCCGGCAGGGCCATCAACTTGACGGCAGTTGCCACGGCCGTGGGGCGCAGGTAGCCCAGCGCCTTGCGGCCCTTGAACCCGGCCCCGATGGCCAGCAGCGCCAGCGGGCTTGTCAGGCTGGCAATGCTGGAGAGGGTCTTGCCGGCCATGGTGGGCATGGGCAGGCCCAGCAGGCTCCAGGCAAACCCGGCGGCAATGCCCAGCAATGTGGGATTGGTCAGGATGCCTTTCACGCTCTTTTTCAGCTTTGCTGTCATGCTGCCTGCCTGGGCCGCCTCCGGGCCTTCCAGCATCAGGATGACCACCGCCATCACGTTGTACAGCGGCACGCTGCCCAGGATCATCATACTGGACATCTCCGCCGTGCCGTAGATGCTCTGCAGAAAGGCTGTTCCCAGAATGGCTGCCGACGAGCGGTAGCACACCTGCACGAACTCGCCCACAAGGTGCTTGTCCGGCAAAAACAGCTTCGCCAGCGCCCAGATGCCCAGGATGCTGCCCAGTGTGACCACGAAGCAGAACAGCACATAGGCCCCGTCAAAGGCCGCGCGCACATCGGTGGCGGCCAGGTCCCGGAACAGCTGCACCGGCAGCGCCACATAGAACACAAACTTGTTGGCCCCGGCCACGAATGCATCGCTGAGGAACTTTTTCTGGTACAGCACATAGCCCAGCAGCATGACGAAAAACAACGGCATGGTGCTGTTCATGCTGAACCGGACATTTTCCCACATGGCTCACACGCCCCCGTGGCGGCGCTGCTCAGCGGCCAGCTCCTGCTGCAGGGCAGCTTTGCGGTGGTCCAGCAGCAGATCCTTGTTGTACTGGAAATAGCGCTCGCAGCCGTTCTCGGTGAGGAAAGCATGGGACACCGGGTTCACGGTGAGCTCGGTGACGAACACCACCATTTCCTGGCTCTCGGCAAAGGCCTGCTCCATAAAGTCGAAGGCTGCTTCCAGCGCCGCGCTGGCGGTCTGCTGAGCTTTTTCGCGGTCATCGGCCAGCGTCTGGAACTGCCCACGCAGCAGCTCAAAGGCCTCCTGGGTCCCGGCGGCGTTGGCGCGGCGCAGTTCGCCTTCCCACCGGCGCAGCACGGCCTGCACCTGCAGGCGAGTGGTCAGGGCGTCGTGGCTCAGCAGGCCCGCGTCCCGCTGATGCTGGGTCTCGGCATCGTAGTCTGCGATCTGCTGGCTGAACAGCTCTGCCGAGCCGTCCGGTACATCGTCCGGCAGGGTGGCAAGGGCCTTTTTCGTCTCCCGCAGGAAGGCATAGCAGGCATCGGCCACCGCATCTGCCTGCCGGGACGCAGCAAACCGGGTGTTCAGGCCCGCCAGAAGCAGGCTGACCAGCGACAGTCGCTCGTCAAACGGGGCCTGCAGCAGCCGGGCGAACACGGCGGGCTTTGCCTGCCCGGCCAGGATCTCCTCCACGCCGTAGTCATCGCGGTACTTATAGTAAAGGTCCAGATAGGCCGAGAAGTCCTCAGCGATCTTCGGGTGCTGGATGTATTCCTTGATGAGGTCCTCATCGGCCTGCAGGCCCAACTGCTCGTAGGTGTCCAGCAGATTAGACAGGTCCTCCCAGCCGCGGGCGGTGACGAACTGGGTGCCGTCCACGTCGGCGTTGATCTGGTAGAAGTTCTGAGGGTGCAATTCCAGATAGCTCAGGATGGCGCTGTGGATGTGGGCCGCCCGGGCGTAGTCCTTCCACACCGGCAGGTCGGGCTCAATGTCCATGCGGCGCACACGGTCGAGGGTGACGATGTCAAAGTCCCGGACGGATTTGTTGTACTCCGGCGGGTTGCCTGCCGCCACGATGACCCAGCCCGCAGGCACAGCCTGGTTGCCGAAGGTCTTGCACTGCAAAAACTGCAGCATGGTGGGAGCCAGCGTCTCGGACACACAGTTGATCTCGTCGATGAACAGGATGCCCTCCGAAAGGCCGGTGGCCTCCATTTTGGCGTAGATGCTGGCGATGATCTCGCTCATGGTGTACTCGGTCACCGAGACGTCCTTGTCGCCGTAGTGGCGCTGCCGGATAAAGGGCAGGCCCACGGCGCTCTGGCGAGTGTGGTGGGTGATGGTATAGGCCACCAGTGCCACCCCGCACTCTCTGGCCACCTGCTCCATCACCTGGGTCTTACCGATGCCCGGAGGCCCCATCAGCAGGATGGGCCGCTGTCGGATGGCCGGAATGGCGTATTCCCCCAGGGCATCCTTGGCAAGGTAGGCTTTTACGGTATGCTCGATCTCTTCTTTGGCGCGTTTGATGTTCATAACAGCTTCCCCCTCGTTTCAGGAGTTGTTCAGGTCACGGTACAGGTCGTCCTCTTCGGCCAGCGCGTCGGCAAGAGCGCTGGCCGGGCGGGCCGCCGCACCGGTAAATTCTTCTTCGTCCAGCACCACTTTCATAGCCCAGGGCGGCACATTGGCGTCGTCGAACCGCTCTCCTAAAAACAGGAAGGCCGTGTCGTAGGCCGGGCGCTTTGCCGGGTAGGTGCCCATGCCGTCGGTAAAGTAGAGCAGTCCCCGCAGGTTCGAGAACTTTTTCTCGGCGCAGAGCCGGTCTACATAGGCAAAGGCGGGCCGGAAGTCGGTGCCGCCGCCGCCCCGCAGCTCAAAGTGGTTCATGGCGTGGATCAGCTCGTCCTCGTTTCGGATGAGCAGGTCCTGCCGGATGGCATTGTCCGCCTGGATCAGGTGCAGGTTCATGCGGTGGAAAAAGTTCTCCTGCCCCTTCAGCAGGGTGTAGGTCTCGGCCAGAAAGGCCCGCACCAGCGCACCGGAGGTGGAATAGCTGGTGTCGATGACCAGGGCCAGTTCCTCGATCTTTTTGCTTTCCCGCGTTTCCAGCGGCTCGATGAGGGGCAGGTTGCCGTACACCGACAGGCCGTAGGTGTAGAAGTTCAGGTCGAACTCGTCCGGGTCCAGCTTGACTTCCTCCCGCATGACACAGAACCGGCGCAGAAAATCCTTGTAGCTGCGGCGGCTGCGGTTGGCGGCCTTCACCTGCTGTTTCAGGGCGTCGGCCCCTTCCCCGGCCTCTTTGTCCCGCAGGTCCAGCTCGGTCTGCATCCGTTCCCCGATCTTCTGCCAGGTCTTTTGGGGCAGAGGGGTGGGCATCTGCTGGGGCTGTTCCGGAGCGTCCTTGGGCCACAGGCGGTGGTCATCGGCCACGAATTCCCGTTCCAGCTGGCGCAGCACGCCGGGCGTCTGGCGGGTGAGCCACCGGTATGCCGGGGCCGCCGCCACTACCTTTTCTTCGGCGGTGATCTGCTGATACGCATTCTGCCGCACATAGGTCAGGGGCCGCTTGACACTGGCACGGTTCAGACTGTCGATCACGTTTTCCACCGCGATGTCACAGGCCAGGCTCCACAGCTGCGGCTCCCTGCGGCCTTTGAGCCACAGATGGCGAAATACACAGTGGAATACCACATGCAAATACAACCGGTTGAGATACTTCGGGTTCTGCTGGTAAAGCTGCAGCAGCCGGGCGGGCTGGTAGTACAGCATCTGACCGTCGGTGGCCAGCACCCGGCAGCGCTCATCCGGGGCAGGCGTGAGGGCCGAGAGGGCCATATCCAGAAAGCGGAAGTCCAGATACAGCCCGCTGCGTACCACGGCCAGCACCTCGCCGCCCATGCGGGCCTGCCACTCCTCATGGGTCTCCGGCCGCTGGGAGCGGAATTCCTTGCGCGGGTCCACGAATTTTTCCTTTGGCAACCGGATTCACCCCCTTAAAAATCAAAATCATACCGCCGCTTCGGTTTTGCCGCGGCGAACTTTTTGTGCTCCGCGTCGGCCAGCAGGGCAGCGGCAGCGGCATTTTCCGCCTTTGCGGCAAGGGCAGCCCCCTCGGCAAAGGCAGCTTTGTCCAGCACGTCCAGTGCCAGCAGAGCGCGGATGCTGTCGGTGTCCTGCGCCTTTAAAAGACGGGCGAGCACCCGACCGGTGTTGGCGGAAAGAAAGGCCCGGTAATGCCCGGCCGCCGTTTCACTCAGCTGCCATGGCCAGCGCAGACGGTCGAAGCAGAGCATGGCCATGATGTTGGCATCGTCGGCGTCGTGCCCCTGCGGGAAAATGGCGTCGTATTCTGCCGGGAGGAATTTATTGTTCAAAAAACACTGCCGGTAATGATATCCCTGCCCGGAAAAGGTGTGCAGCAGGATGTGGGCCGGGGTCTCCTCAATGTCCTCCCAGTAGGCGGGGTACCACAGGGCCGCCAACGGGGCCGCCGCACCAGCGGGCCGGAACTCTGCCCGTACTGCCTCGGTGATGTTGTTGACCAGCGCAAACAGGCCGGTGGCCGCGTCCGCCTCTGCCTGCACCCGGATGGTCTCCAGTGCAAAACAGTTCAGGAACACATCACTGCCCAGCGTCAGGCCCTCGGCTCCCACCGTAAGCAGGCGCAGCTTCCGGCAGTTGTAAAAGGCACAGCTGCCAATGACCTGCAGGCGGTCCGGCAGGGTCACCTCTTCCACAAAGCTGCCGCACACGGGGTGCAGGTCGTCGGGGTCCGCCGCCGGGGCGTCAAAGTCAAAATCGTACCGGCGGGCACTGCCGCCCACCGCCTGCCCGAAGGCCCGGGTCAGCCGGACTGCACCGGTATCATCCACCTGATAGCGGCAGACGGCATCCGATGCCGGCAGACTGCGGGGCTTTTCGGAGAAGCAGTAGTCCCCCAACTCGGTGATGGGCCAGCTGCCTCCCGCCGGGGCCGGAACGCTGCCCGGCAGTACGACGCAGGGGTCCTGGCCGTACACCCGCACCAGCCGCGCACCGCCTGCTTCCAGCGGCAGAACCTCCAGCATCATCCCGTTTTCCTGCACCATTCCGCACTCCCCTGTTCCTCTGTTTTTTTGCTGCTCCCAGTATAAACCACCCGGCAGAGGATGTCCAGTGCCCGCCGGAGTTTTGGGCAACACAGCCCAGGAAAGCTGGTGGGCGCTATGCGCCGCCCTGTTCTCGTCCTGTACCGTCCACCACAAAAAAATCCCCAGACCGAATGGTCCGGGGATCGTGGTGGAGCATTCTCCACAGCACTCGAACCTTTATGCAGGCATCTCGTTGCTGCGTTCGGTACGCTTCAAGCCAAGAAACGGCGGGACATCAGCGCGTTTCAACCCCTGCTCATGAGCCTTTTGAGTTGATACTCATGCAGGGCAACAGCTTCTACGAAGAACCTGTCTTTTTCGGAAGCGTGCGGATCATCCACATGGAAGCGTTTACAAACAATGTTAAGCCGGTCAAACAGTTCAATCGTATCGCTTGACATCCGTTTGATTTCAATATCCATAGTAAAACACCTTTCCCCAAAATGCCAAAAATGTAAAGAGCAAGAACCGTCCCGTGACCACAAATTTTCAATTCTTGAAAATGTTGCGTTCCTCCGGGACTGCACTTCTGCAACACTCCCGCATTTTGAAGTAGCCCTTGTCGGGGCGAGGACCCTCTATCTTGCTGCGCAAGACCGGGCTGCCACTCAAACGCCCCGCTGGGGCGTTCGTTGCTTCGCAAACGCGGTCTTGTTGGGGCGTGCCTGCCTCAAACCCTGCTGGGAAGGAGTATGGCAAACAGGAATTTTCAAATTAGTCTTTGCAAATAACCTTTGAATCTTCACCATCAATTACAATTCCCTGACGGTTGTTAATTGGGCATAGATTCAAATC